>Ga0136618_10000796_pt1 | contig 11465 bp, 11 predicted proteins | sample AntDrymUQ3302106_2_FD_104805 | JGI IMG/M metagenome (GOLD analysis project Ga0136618, IMG submission 104805) | Polar desert sand microbial communities from Dry Valleys, Antarctica - metaG UQ330 (21.06) | ecosystem: Environmental > Terrestrial > Soil > Desert | place: Antarctica: Dry Valley...
CTCCGCCCTCATGGGCATCGGCTACGCCAGCGGCGAGGGTCGCGCCCTCAACGCCGCTCGCGGCGCCATCTCCAGCCCGCTGCTCGAGGCGTCCATCGAAGGTGCTCGCGGCATCCTCCTCACCATCGCCGGCGGCAGCGACCTCGGCCTCTACGAGGTCAACGAGGCGGCCGAGGTCATCCATGGCGTCGCCCACCCCGATGCCAACATCATCTTCGGCACGGTCATCGACGACGACATGGGCGACGAGGTCCGCGTCACGGTCATCGCAGCCGGCTTCGATCGCTGGGACGACAAGAAGGGCAGCGGCGGCCGTCCCGCCACGGTCGACTCCGGCAGCGTGTTCGGCGACGACGAGGCGGACGAGGACGATCTCGACATCGAGGGCGACGACGACTTCGACGTCCCGTCCTTCCTCAAGTAGCCCTGCTCGTCCCGCACTTCACCTGGGCCGACCGGACCGCCGGCGACCGCTCCGGCGACCTGGGTGGCACCCACCCCGGGTGGACGTGGCTGTGCCAGGTGCACGGCGCCGACGTGGTCGTGGTCCGTCGTCCCGGAGAGCACGCCGGCGCGTCCGCCGATGCCGCGGTCACCGATGTGCCGGGCTGCACCCTGGCGGTGCGAACGGCGGACTGCGCGCCGATCGTGCTCGTCGGTCGTCGCTCGGTGGCCGTCGTCCACGCCGGCTGGCGGGGCCTGCTGGCTGGGGTGGTGGAGCGGGCCGCCGATGCGCTGCGTCACATCGGCGACGAACCGCAGGCAGCCCACGTCGGCCCGTGCATCCGGCCCGGCTGCTACGAGTTCGACGGGGCCGACCTGGCCCGGCTCGTCGAGCGCTTCGGACCCGGTGCGCAGGCCACCACGATGTGGGGCACCCCGGCCTTCGACCTGCCGAGATCGGTGAGCGTGGCACTGGCCGAAGCCGGGGTGCCGGCCGTCCACGACACGTCGGGGTGCACCGCCTGCGACGAGCGCTGGTTCAGCCATCGGGCCCGAGCGGAGCCGGGGCGGTTCGCCACCTGCGCCTGGTTGGAGGAGCGATGATCGAGCTCGTCGCGGCGCTGGCCCGGATCCGTGCCCGGATCGAGGCGGCGGGCGGAGATCTCGGCACCGTCCGCATCCTCCCCGTCACCAAGGGCCACCCCACCAGCGCCGTCCGCGCTGCCGCCGATGCCGGCTGCGCCGAGGTGGGGGAGAGCTACGCCCAGGAGCTGGCGGGCAAGGCCGAGGAGCTCGACACCGACGTGCGCTGGCACATGATCGGCCGGCTGCAGCGGAACAAGGTGCGCCAGATCGCGCCCTTCGTGCACCTGTGGCAGACGATCGACCGCCTCTCGCTGGCCGGCGAGGTGGCCCGACGGGCGCCCGGTGCCACCGTGCTCGTGCAGGTGAACGTCACCGGCGCCGACCAGCAGGGCGGGTGCCCCCCAGAGCGGGTGGCGGCGGTGGTGGAGGCGTGCACGGACCTCGGCCTGCGGGTGCAGGGCCTCATGGCCATCGGGCCGATCGGCCCCCCGGACACCTCGCGCGCCGCCTTCCGGATCGTGCGGGACCTGGCCGACCGTCTCGACCTGCCGGAGCGGTCGATGGGCATGAGTGGGGACCTCGAGGCGGCGGTGGCGGAGGGGAGCACGCTCGTGCGCATCGGCACGGCCCTGTTCGGTCCCCGTGCCGGCGGTTCGGCCGTGGGAAACTAGGATTCGTCTCAGGAGGAGATCGATGGCATCGATGTGGCGTAGGGCGATGCTCTACCTGGGGCTCGGACCCGACGACGAGTACGACGACTACGACGCTGGCGCGGAGCCGGCGCCGGAGCGCAGTCGGCCGGCGCCGGTGCAGAGCCGCTATCCGGCCGGTGGCCCGACGGCGCGGGAGGTCGAGCGCGAGCCGGAGATGAGCTCTTCGGGTTCGGTCCGCACGATCGGCGGTCCGGCGGTGCGCCCCCAACCCTCCGGCAGCGGCGGCGATCCCGCCGAGCGCCCCCGCACGGCGGTGGTTCGCCCGCTCCAGCCGGTGAGCTCGGCCAAGCCGCACGTCGTGGCCCCCACCTCCTTCAACCACGCCCAGGAGGTCGCCGACAAGCTGAAGGTGAACCAGCCGGTGATCGTCAACCTCCAGAACGTGGACCGCGACCTCTCGAGGCGCATCATCGACTTCGCATCGGGCCTCTGCTACGGGATCGGCGGTCAGATGGAGCGGGTAGCCAACCAGGTGTTCCTGCTCACGCCGACCAACGTCGAGGTCTCGGTCGAGGAGCGGCGGCGCCTCCAGGAGCACGGGTACCACGAGGGCTGATCGAGCTCGTTGGACGCCATCTGCCAGATCCTCGGGATCTACTCGCTCGTCATCTTCGCCAGGATCATCTTCTCATGGGTGCGAGTCACCCCGGACACCCCGGTGGCGAGCATCTACTCGGTGATCTTCAACCTCACCGAGCCGGTGCTGGGTCCGTTGCGTCGCGCCATCCCACCCATGCGGTTGGGGATGGCAGCCATCGACCTCTCGCCCCTGATCATCTTCGTCGGCATCCGACTCATCTGCTGAGCGGTCCCCGTCCGCGCACGAGGGCTGGGTACTATCGACGACATGGATCTGACCACGGAGCTGCTCGATTCGGCCGCCTTTCGGGAAGCCAAGCGGGGTGGGTACAACACCCAGGACGTCGATGAGTTCATCGAGCAGGTCAAGCTCGAGTACAAGCAGCATGCGGCCCTGCTGGGAGAGGCCCGCCAGGGTCTCGACCCACTGAAGGCCAGGTTGGCGGAGGCGGAGCGCCGGGCGGCAGAGGCCAGCACCGTCAGCGGCGACGACGACATGCTGAAGCGCACCCTGGTGCTGGCTCAGCGCACCGCCGACGCCGCCATCAAGGAGGCGGAGGAGCAGGCCTCCCGGACCATGTCCTCGGCCCAGGACCAAGCCGCCCGCATGTTGGCCGACGCCCAGGAGGCCACCACCCGCGCCCGGGCCGAGGCCGAGAGCGAGGCCCGCCGTGCCCAGGAGGAGGCCCGCACCCGGGTGCTGGCCGAGCTCCGCAACCTCGAGGCCGCCCGCGATCAGATGCACGCCGACGTCGACATCCTGGAGAAGCACCTGGACGAGCAGCGCGATCGCGTTCGCCTCACCACCCGCGAGCTCCAGCGCCTGCTCGATGACCCCGCCGCCCTGCGGGAGGTGGAGGTCCCGGCCGTGAGCGACGCATCGTTGCCCGCCTTCGCGGTGGCGGCACCGTTGGCCAGCACGGCCCCTCGCCGCCAACCCGCCGATGAGGACTCGGCGGCATGGGCGCCTGACGAACAGGCGTGGCAGGGGTCCGAGGCCGCCACGCCGGCTCCGTCGGCCGCCAGCCCAGTGGCGGGGGCCGGTGACGGGCCGCCCACGAAGCCGGTGGACATGATGGCCGAGCGCGACCCCGGCGACGATGCCTATCTGGCGGAGCTGCGCAAGGCGATGACGGACGAATCTCCGCTCGGGCCACGTGAAGAGGGCGACATCGATCCGCACTTCGACGCCGACCCGGAGCCGGGTCGGTCGCGCTTCGGCCGCCGTCGCTGAGCTCCGGTACCGCTGCGCCCGTCACGGCGTCATGCGCGTCGCGCTGCCTCGGGATGCCTAAGATGCGCCCGTCCTGAACACCCCCTGGGGAAGGTGACTTTGTCGTGCTCGTGCTGTTGAGCTTCGCCCTCGTGCTGGTGGCCACCGTTCTGTTGGTCCTCGGCCTGCTGAACGAAGACGGTCTCATGCTCATCTACATCTCGATCGGCAGCAGCGTGGCCGCGGCCATCGTGCTGATGATCGCCCTGCGGAGGAACAAGCCCCGCGTCGAGGCGAAGAAGCCACCGGAGCCGCTCCCGGTTGCCGAGGAAGCTCCGGCGGCGCCCGTCGAACCCACTTCGGCGGAGGCCACCGACGATCGCGAGTGGCTGGCCGCCGATTGGGAGGAGGGCGACCAGGTCGACTTCCCGATCGCCGACTACGACGACCTCACCGCGGGCCAGATCCTGCCGCTGCTCCCGCAGCTGTACGCCGACGAGGTCGAGGTGGTGGAGGCGCGCGAGCGCAGCACCAAGTCCCGGCCCGAGATCCTCGACCGGCTGGCCGAGCTGCGCGGCGACGCTCCCGCCGCCGCCGCGGCTGCCCCGGCCGTCGCACCGACGGACGCTTCGTCCGCCCCCCCTGCTCCGGGAGCGTGGAAGTACGCCGACGACGAGGACGACTGGTTCCCGATCGAGGACTACGAGTCGCTGTCGGCCGCGCAGATCAGACCGCTGCTCGGCGAGCTCGACCCCGAGGAGCTCGGCCTGGTGCGCACCCGCGAGCTCGGACTGGGCCGCCGCCGCAGCCTGCTCGACGACATCGACCGTCGCCTCGGCACGACCTCCGACGCCGCCCCCGCCCCGTCCAAGGCGAGGGCTCCGGCGAAGAAGGTCGCTCCGGCCACGAAGAAGCCGGCGCGGGGCACCAGGAAGGCGGCGGCGCCGGCCAGGAAGGCGGCGGCGCCGGCCAGGAAGGCGGCGGCGCCGGCCAGGAAGGCGGCTCCGGCCAAGAGGGCCCCAGCCAAGAAGGCAGCGGCCGCGCCGACCAAAGCCGGTCCCGCCAAGCGGGCGGCGCCGACCAAGAGGGCGGCACCCGCCACCAAGAAGGCGGCTCCTGCCGCCCGGAAGGCGCCGGCCAAGAAGAAGGCTTCGGCTGCCACCAGGAAGACGCCGGCCAAGAAGTCGGCGCCGGCGAAGAAGGCGACGAAGCGGTCCCGCTGACCTGACCGGGCGCTCAGCGCCGGGTCAGGCTGATCTTCTCGTCGGCCGACAGGGTGACGCTGAGGGCGAGGGTCTCCGCGGCCATCCAGTCGGCGTGCACCAGCAGGTCGGCATCCGACGATGGGAGCTGCAGGTCGATGCGGTCGGTCAGGGCCAGACCCTGCTCCTTGCGCAGGGTGTTTACGTGGTGGATGGTGTCGTAGACCCGCCCTTCGAGGAGCAGGTCGTCATCGAGGGACACGTCCAGGGCGACGGTGGCGCCGTCGGTGGCCGCCACTGCCCAGCCCTCCTTCTCGGTGCGCTCCACGAGCACGTCGTCCGGGCCGAGATCGTGGCCGACCACCCGGACGCCACCGCCGTCGAGCATCTCGTACTGGCCGGCGGCCAGCGCCGAGCGCAGCTTGCCGAGCTCCGCACCGAGGCGCGGCCCGAGCACCGGGAGGTTGGGGCGCACGCGCAGCTCGGTGGCCTCCACCGGGCCGAAGACGACCTCCTTCACTCGGAGCTCGTCGGCGATCTCGTCGACGTACGGCGCGGCGCGATCGAGCCCCTCGGCCACGAGCCGTCGCAGCGGCTGGCGCATCCGGAGCTTCGAGGCGGCTCGGGCCTGCCGGCCCAGCTCGACCACGCGCCGCACGTCTGCGACCGCTGCGAGGAGCTCGTCGTCCACCGGGGCGAGCGACGGCCAGCCGGCGAGGAACACCGACCGGGGGGCGCCGGGGCACACGTCGGTGACGAGCACCCGCCACAGGTGCTCGGTGAGGAACGGCATGATCGGCGACACCACGCGCAGCCCGTCGACGAGGGCCACCCAGAGGGTGCGAAGGGCGGCTTCGTCGCCGTTCCAGAACCGGCGGCGTGACCGGCGCACGTACCAGTTGGAGACGTCGTCGATGAAGGCCTCGACGGCGCGCAGGGCGTGCACCGTCATGTACTGCTCATAGGCCGCGGTGACCTCGACGACCATCTGCCGGGTGCGAGCGACCAGCCACCGGTCGAGGAGGGCCAGCTCCCCCTGCGGTCCGTCGGCCAGGTCACCCTGATCAGGCGTGAAGCCCGCGATGTTGGCGTACTGGATGAAGAACGCGGTGCTGTTCCAGAGCGTGAGCAGCTTGCGCTGGATCTCCTGGCCGGGCCCGAACCCGAACAGGAGGTTCTGGTTCGGCGGCTGGGCGCAGTACTGCCACCGCATCACGTCCGCGCCCATGCGGCTGAAGGCATCCTTGGCCTGGATCATGTTGCCCCAAGACCCGTGCATCTCTCGGCCGGACTCGTCGAGCATCTTCTCGTAGCCCAGCACCTTGCGGTAAGGCGCCTGGCCGGTGAGGGCCACCGACATGAAGAGCTGGGAGTAGAACCAGAGCCGGATCTGCTCGCGCATCTCCGACACCCAGTCGGCGGGGAACCAGTCCTCCCAGGCGGCGTGGTCGGGGAGGTCGGCCGTGGTCAGGCCGGCGGCGGCGCCGGTGGCGTAGCCCTCATCGATGTGGGTGGGGTTCTCCCAGCCGAGGGTGGAGAACGGGACGATCCCGGCATCGAGCCAGACGTCACCGACCTCGAGGACGCGTCGCACCTCGTCGCCGCACTGAGGGCAGCGGATGACGACGTCGTCGATCCACGGGCGTCGCAGCTCCTCGAGGCGGTCGAGCGGACCGGTGGCCAGCTCGGCCAGCTGGGCACGCGACCCGATGACGGTCAGGTGTCCACAGCTGCACGGGTAGAACGGCAGGGGCAGGCCGTAGTAGCGCCGGCGGGAGATGTTCCAGTCGGACATGTTGACGAGCCAGTCGTCCATCCGCTTGCCCATGTACCCCGGCGTCCACTCGACGGTGCGGTTTGCCTCCCGCATCGGCTCGCGGATCTCCGCCACCGAGATGAACCAGTCGTCGGAGATGCGGAAGATCAAGGGGGTGTGGCAGCGCCAGCACTCGGGGTACCGGTGGGTGATCACGCTGGCGTCGACGAGGATCCCGCGCTGGCGGAGGTCGGCGGTGATGTCGTCGGCCGCCTCGTGAGCCGAGCGTCCCGCCAACCACCCGTAGTCCGGGTAGAAGCGGCCCGACTCGTCGACCGGCATCAGGACGTCGAGGTCATCGGTCTTGCTGAGCTCGAAGTCCTCGGTGCCGCACCCAGGTGCGATGTGCACCACCCCGGTGCCCTCGTCGAGGGACACCTCATCCCACCCGATCACCCGATGCTCGACACCGCCGCCGGGCCCGAGCGCGTCGAAGGGCCCTTCGTAGCGGAGCCCCACGAGGTCGGCGCCGTGCACCACCTCCTCGAAGGTCACGCCTTCGCCGCGCTCGACCGCGATCCAGTCGCCGTCGGTCTGCCGGCCGTACTCGGCGGTGGGCAAGACGGCGGCGGCCACGTTGGCGGGCAACGTCCAGGGGGTGGTGGTCCAGATCACGATGGCCTGGCCGGGACGGTCGAGCAGCGGGAACCGCACGCGGAGCGATGGGTCGTTGCGGTCTACGTAGCTGCCAGCCAGCTCGTGGGCCGAGATCGACGTTCCGCAGCGCGGACACCACTCGGTGGCCCGGTGGCCGCGATGGAGCCAGCCGCGTTCCTCGACGATGGCGAGGAAGCGCCAGATGTACTCGATGTTCGTGTCGGAGAAGGTGAAGTAGTCCTTGCCCCAGTCCATCCACTGGCCGAGTCGGATCGAACCCTTCGTGAGCTCGTGGGCCGACCGCTCCACGACGGCCCGGCAGTGACGGGCGAACTCGGCCAGGCCGTACTCCTCGATCTCCTGCTTGGAGTTCAGGCCCAGCTCCCGCTCGACGCCGACCTCGATCCAGAGGCCTTGGCAGTCGAACCCGTTCTGGTAGCGCTGGTGGTGGCCGCGGAGCGCCTTGTAGCGCTGGAAGACGTCCTTCAGGGTGCGTCCCCAGGCCGTGTGCACGGCGAGCGACTTGTTGGCCGTGACCGGACCGTCGACGAAGCTGAACCGGGGCCCGTCCGCGTTGAGGGCGCGCAGCTGCTCGAAGGTGCCCTCGGTCTCCCAGAGCTCGAGGATGGCGAGCTCGAGCGCATCGTGGTCGGGCTTGTCCGGTAGAGCAGCGAACATGATGGGGCATCCTACGGGGGCCCCGCCATCGTCCCGGTGGGCCCGTCGTGAGGTTGTCTCTCCCAGGGGGCATGCCTACAATGCCGCACCCTTTGCGGGGACGAGGCGCTCGAGAGGACGGCACCACAGCAATGGCAGCGACGACCAAGGCGGCGGCCAAGGCCACCAAGGCATCGGCCAAGAAGGTCGTGGTCAAGAAGGCGCCGGTCAAGAAGGCGCCGGTCAAGAAGGCGCCGGTCAAGAAGGCGCCGGTCAAGAAGGCGCCGGTCAAGAAGGCGCCGGTCAAGAAGGCGCCGGTCAAGAAGGCGCCGGTCAAGAAGAAGGCGGAGGCGCCGGTGACGAAGGCGGCCCCGGCCGCCAGGCAGGTGGCCTCACCGCCCAAGCTCCCCGCCGCCGCCGGCGGGGGCCAGACCGTCAAGAAGGCTCCGCCCAAGCGAACGGGCCCGCTCGACAAGTTCCTGCTGGGACAGGTGGAGGCCCTGGAGTCGGAGCGGGTCACCTACGTGCGCCAGGCCGCCTCCCTGCGGGCCGAGGCCGATCTGCTCATGGCCGATCGTGAGCCTGGCGACGTGCAGTTCGACGAGGAGTCGGGCGAGGGCGACACGTTGGCGGTGGAGCGCGAGCGCGATCTCACGCTGAGCGCCCAGGCGCTGGCGGCGGTCGAGGAGATCGACATCGCGCTGGCCAAGGTCAAAGACGGCACCTACGGGGTGTGCGAGCAGTGCCACAACACCATCCCGAAGGAGCGGCTCCGTGCCCTCCCGAACGCCGCCCTCTGCGTGCAGTGCAAGAGCGCTGGCTTCACCCGACGCTGAGGCGAGCGTGGCCTCCGGCGAGGCTCGTCACCGTGGCTGGTTCGTGGCGGTGTCGGCGGTCGTCGTCCTCCTCGATCAGCTGACCAAGCAGTGGGCGCTGTGGGCCCTCGCCGACGGCCCGATCGACCTGGTGGGGTCGCTGCGCCTGAACCTGGTGTTCAACGACAGCGCCGCCTTCAGCCTCGGGGGCGGCAACACCACGGTCATCGCGCTGATCGGGGTGGTCGTGGCGGCAGTGGTCGTCCGCATGGGTCTCCGGGCCGACCGGCGATCCTCCGCCGTCGGTCTCGGGATCGTGCTGGGCGGGGCGCTCGGCAACCTGGCCGATCGCGCTCTCCGGTCCGGCGACGGGTTCCTGGGCGGGAGCGTCGTCGACATGGTGGACCTGCAGTGGTGGCCCGTGTTCAACCTGGCCGACGCCGCCTTGTGGCTCGGCATCACGGTGCTGCTCCTGGCCCCCCGTGGGGACGGCGCCGCGAGGCGGGCGTGATCGTCCGCGAGGTGGTGCCCGAGGCCCTGGCCGGTGAGCGGGTGGACCGAATCGTCGCCATGGTCACCGGTGCGAGCCGCTCGGAGGTGGCCAGCCTCATCGAGGCGGGCGCGGTCTCGGTGGACGGTCAGGTGGCTAGCTCCCGCTCCGCCCGCCTCGGCGCCGGTGAGGCCATCGAGGTCGACGTCCCCGACGCGGCGGTGGCTCAGCGGCTCGTGCCCGAGCCCGACATCGTCGTCCCGATCGTGCACGCCGACGACCACCTGCTGGTCATCGACAAGCCAGCCGGCCTTGTGGTGCACCCTGGTGCCGGGCAGCGCACCGGGACCCTCGTGCACGGCCTGCTGGCCCGCCACCCCGAGCTGCTCGGTGTCGGGGTCGACCCGATCCGACCAGGCGTCGTCCACCGCCTCGACAAGGGCACGTCAGGCCTCCTCCTCGTGGCTCGCACCCAGGTCGCCTACGAGGCGCTGGTGGCCGCCCTGGCCGCCCGCGAGGTGCACCGCCGATACCGGGCCCTGGCCTGGGGCACCTTCGACGCGCCGCGCGGGCTCATCGATGCCCCGATCGGCCGCTCGACCCGTGAGCCCACTCGCCAGGCCGTGGATGAGCGCGGCAAGGAGGCCCGCACCCGGTACGAGGTGCGGCAGGCCTTCGTCGAGCCGGTCGCGGTCACCGAGCTGGCCTGCACCCTCGAGACCGGCCGCACCCACCAGATCCGCGTCCACCTGCGCTCCATCGGTCATCCAGTGGTCGGTGACGCCCGCTACGAGGGTGCCCGCCAGTCGCTCCCCATGGCCCGACCGTTCCTGCACGCCGAGCTCCTGGAGCTCGCCCACCCCGTCACCGGCCAACCCCTCGCCTTCGAGTCGGAGCTGCCCGCCGACCTCGCCAGCGTGCTCGAGCGGCTCACCCCCGCCCGCCCCGACGCCCCGATGCCCTGAAGGTCCTAGGGGAGCTCGGCTCCGGGCCAGTCGGCCTGGCCACGGGACATGGCGGTGATGTCGGCAAGGGTGAAGCTGTCGAGGTGGCTGCGGATGCGGCTGCTGATGCCAGCCCAGACGGCGAGGAGCACGCACTGCCCCTCGTGGTCGCAGGCGCCGTCCTGGTGCGGTTCGCCGAAGTCGCCCAGCGCGATGGGGCCGTCGACGGCCGACACGATCTCCCCGAGGGTGATCTGACCGGGCTCCCGGGCCAGCGTGTAGCCGCCGCCCACGCCTCGCTTCGAGCGGACGATGCCGGCTCCCTTGAGGGCGAGGAGGATCTGCTCGAGGTAGGGCTGGGGGAGCCCGGTCCGCTCCGCGATGTCGCGCACCGACGTGGGGCCAGACTCGTCGGGGTGCAGGGCGAGGGACAGCAGCGCCCGGCTGGCGTAGTCGCCCCTCGTGGACACCTTCACGTCGTGGACTCTAGAGGCCGACCGTCAGGCGAGCCGTCCGGGCGACACCGCGCCGATGCCCTTGCCTGCCACGGGTCCACGGTGATCGATGGGCGCGACCTTCCCAGGCCTGCCGCTAACGTCAGGCCGCTCTCCGCCTGACCCATGTCCGACCTCCCCCTGCTCCCCGCCTACGACGCTGGCTGCATCACCAACGTGGTGCCCGCCCTCCTGCACCCCGCCGACGCGCCGCCGCCTTGGCTGCCGGCGGCGGCCGGCCAGGCCGAGCGGGTGGTGCTCCTCGTGGTCGACGGTCTCGGCTGGACGCAGCTGCAGGACCGCCAGCGCCTCGCCCCGACCCTCGCCGGCATGGAGGGCGGGCCCATCACCACCGTGGCCCCGAGCACCACGGCCACCGCCCTGACCTCCATCAGCACCGGGCTGCCGCCGGGTGAGCACGGCGTGATGGGCTACCGGATGGCCGTGCAGGGCGAGGTGCTCAACGTGTTGCGTTGGACGGCCGGTTCCCGCGATGCCCGCCGGAGCATCCCGCCCCACTCGGTGCAGCCGCACCCCGCCTTCGACGGCCAGCGGCCGCCCGTGGTCACCCGGGCCGAGTTCGCCAGCTCGGGGTTCACCGTCGCCCACCTCGATCAGGTGCGCTTCACGGGCTACCGCACGCTGGGCACGCTCACCGCGGAGGTCGTCCGCCTGGCCCGGGCCGGCGAGCCGTTCGTCTACGCCTACTACGAGGGCCTCGACAAGGTCTCCCACGAGTACGGGCTCGGCTCCCAGTACGACGAGGAGCTCCGATGGATCGACCACCTGGTGGCCACGCTCCTCGAGGCGCTGCCGGCTGGTACGGCGCTGGTGGTGACGGCCGACCACGGCCAGATCGAGACGGGCGACGACATCCTGGAGCTCCCCGGCGACGTGCTGACCCACGTGGGCATGC
>Ga0136618_10000797_pt1 | contig 11462 bp, 7 predicted proteins | sample AntDrymUQ3302106_2_FD_104805 | JGI IMG/M metagenome (GOLD analysis project Ga0136618, IMG submission 104805) | Polar desert sand microbial communities from Dry Valleys, Antarctica - metaG UQ330 (21.06) | ecosystem: Environmental > Terrestrial > Soil > Desert | place: Antarctica: Dry Valley...
CGGGTTCCAGCGCTGGCCTTCGTCGAGTGCTCATCCGGGCCGACGGGGCGGCACGCGGCAACCCGGGTCCGGCGTCGGCGGGAGCCGTGATCATCGACGCGGATCGGCCCGGTGCCAGGGAACCCGACGCGGCGCCTGTGGCGGTCATCGCACGACCCCTGGGCATCCGCACCAACAACTTCGCCGAGTGGACGGCGGTCGTGCTGGGCCTGGAGCGCGCGGCGGAGCTGGGCGCCACCGAGGTCGAGCTGGTGCTCGACTCCAAGCTGGTGGTGGAGCAGCTCATGGGCCGCTGGCGGGTCAAGGAGCCGACCCTCATCGCCCTGCACGGACAAGCTCGCCGGGTGCTTTTGCGCTTCACCCGCTGGACCGCTCGCCATGAGGGAAGGGCCTCCAACCGCGCGGCCGATGCCCTGGCCAACCTGGCGCTCGACGATCCGCCGGCGGCACGGCGCGCGGAGGCGGGGCATGCCGCTGAGGGTCAGGAGGCGCTGGCGACGAGTGGCGGCGGGCCGGATCCCGAAGCGTGGATCTGCGCCACCTGCGGCGTCCAGTACCCGCTCTCTCTGGAGCCGCCCGCGGCGTGTCCCATCTGCGAGGACGATCGACAGTACGTGGGCTGGGGCGGCCAGCGCTGGACCACCATGGCGAAGCTCGTGGCGGCCGGCCATCGGAATCACTTCGCCGACGAGGAGCCCGGCCTGGTGAGCATCGGCACGCAACCCAAGTTCGCCATCGGACAACGGGCCCTGCTGGTTCGGACGCCGCAGGGCAACGTGCTATGGGACTGCCTCACGCTGCTGGACTCGGCGACCGTCGCGCGGATCCGCGAGCTGGGCGGTATCGCTGCCATCGCCATCTCGCATCCCCATTTCTACGACGCCATGACCGCCTGGAGCGCCGCCTTCGGGGACTGCCCGGTGTACATCCACGCCGCCGACGAAGAGTGGGTCCAGTACCCCGGGCCCGGCCTGCGCCTGTGGCAGGGGGACTCAGCGGAGATCCTGCCCGGTATCACCCTCATCAACACCGGTGGCCACTTCCCGGGTTCGACGGTCCTCCACTGGGCCGCCGGCGCGAAGGGTCACGGGGCGTTGCTGACGGGCGACTCGATCACCGTCGTGCAGGACCGGCGCTGGGTCAGCTTCATGTACTCGTTCCCCAACCTCATCCCCCTGGCCGATGCCCAGGTCCGCCGGATCGTGGAGGTGCTGCGCCCCTTCCGCTACGAGCGCATCTACTCGCTCTGGGAGGGCCGGGTGACCGCGACGGACGGCTCAGCCGCCGTCGAGCGCTCGGCCGAGCGGTACCTGGGTCACCGCTAGGGCTCGGGGCCCGCTAGAATCGATGACGTCAGCGAGACGGCCGGACGGTCGCGTGCCGCATCGGGGAGACCCGGGATGGCACGAGGAAAGTCCGAGCTCCGCGACGCAGGGTAGCGGGTAACGCCCGTCCGCCGAGAGGCGAGGACCAGCGCCACAGTGACGAATCGACGGGTCGACCCTGGTCGGCCGGTCGGGTGAAACGGGCAAGCTCTACCTGGTGCAAGGCCAAATAGGAGGGCCTCCGCGGTGTCCGCAAGGACGCGGCGGAAGGGGTGCGTCGCCCCGCCCTCGGGTCGGCCGCTAGAGGCGACGGGCGACCGTCGACCGTAGATGGATGACCGTCCCCGCGGTCTCGACCGTGGGACAGAACTCGGCTTACAGGCCGTCTCGCTGACGCCGACGCTCCGGGCTCAGTCCTCGTCGGCGCGGAAGATCCCCGGGTTGCCGCACGGATCGCAGATCCGTCGTGCCGCGGTCAGATCGCCCAGGGCCACAGGCGCGTCGTGTCCGGCGTACAGACACTCCACCTGGTACTCGGCCGGGCCGCCACCACGCGCCGGCGCAGGGATCGTGAGACGCCGGAAGGTGCAGCGCCGCAACTGTTCCGGCGCCCTTGGTGCCAGCGTGGTTCGTCCAAGCAGCCCGTTGCGGCGGGACACGGGGTCGTTCGACGTCGGTGGAAAGGCAGCTCGACGTTGTGGCGCGACACGGCGGGGATCTGGCTGATGTAGGGCCACGGGACCTCTGCTGGCGTAGGCGGGACTCCGGATCGCAGCGTATAGCGCCCCTCATGGCCCCTCTATGGGCGACAAGTACCAAAGCTCCCCGACGACTCGACGATCTCGACGATTCGGCCTTGACGCGACCGAAGGAAGGGGTAATATGGCCGCCGGTGGCGCCAAGTGGCGCAAAGTGGGGGAAAGCGGTGAGGAAGCCTTCCGCAGCGGCCCAAGTCGGGTCGAGGCTGGTGACCGAACGAGGCGAGGCGAGTCGACGGCGTGTTCACAGGCGAGTACCGGCATTCGGTGGATGAGAAGGGACGCGTCGCCGTCCCGGTGCGTTTCCGTGCCGAGCTCGCTGGTGGTGCGCTGGTGAGCAAGTGGATCGATGGCTGCCTGGCCATCTTCCCGCGGCCCGCCTGGGATGCACTGGCCGACCGCGCGGCCGGTCTGCCCGTCACCGACGCAGGAGCGCGCACCTTCCAACGATTCCTCTTCGGAACGGCATTCGAGGTCGATCTCGATCGCCAGGGACGTCTGGTCGTCCCGGCGGTCCTGCGCGATTTCGCCGCCTTGGAAGGGGAGACCGTGGTGGTCGGCTCGCGCGATCACCTGGAGCTGTGGTCGCCGGCGCGCTGGTCGGCCTACAGCGCCGAGATGGACGCGCCCGAGGTCCTTGCGGGACACCTGCAGGGACTGGGCATCTAGCGGAATAGATGAGCCTCCGGGATCCGGAGGGGCTCGCCGAAGACAGGTCGTGAAGTGGAAGAAGGGCATCTGCCCGTGATGGTGGAGGAGGTCATGGCGGCTCTCTCACCCGTTCCGGGCAGCTTCCAGATCGATGCGACCGTCGGCGGCGGGGGGCACGCCCTCCGGATCCTGGAGGCCTCCACGCCTGGTGGCCGCCTGCTCGGTGTCGATGCCGACCAGGCGGCCATCGCCAGGACCCAGCAGCGCCTGGAGCGCTTCGGCGACCGCACGGTGTTGCGTCAGGCCAACTTCGAGCAGCTCGGTGAGGTCGCTCCAGAGGCGGGCTTCGGACAGGTCGACGGCGTGCTCCTCGACCTGGGTCTGAGCTCGCACCAGCTGGCCGATGCTGACCGGTCCTTCAGCTTTCGGGCGGAGGGGCTGCTCGACATGCGCTTCGACACCTCACGGGGCACGGCAGCCCATGAGCTGCTGGCCGGTCTGGACGAGCGGCAGCTGACGGACCTGTTCCGTCGCTACGGTGAGGAGCCGCACGCTCGGCGGGTGGCGGCCGCCGTCGTCGCCCAGCGCCAGCACACGCCGCTGCGCACGGGCCGAGCACTGGCCGAGCTGGTGGAGAAGTGCGTGCCCTCGCCCCGGAACGTGCGACGAGACGGGCGTCGCCGCATCCACCCCGCCACGCGCGTCTTCCAGGCCCTGCGCATCGCGGTCAACCGCGAGCTGGAGACGCTGCCCATGGCGCTCTCCGCGGCCGTGGCGCTCCTTCGCCCGGACGGACGGCTGGCCGTCATCAGCTATCACTCGCTGGAGGACCGTATCGTGAAACGTTTCGTGGCGGCCGAGCGGCGTGGCTGCGTCTGCCCGCCGGCCTTCCCCGTCTGCGTCTGCGGGCGGGAGGCGCGTCTGGCGCCGGTGGGGCCGCAGCCGCAGCGTCCCAGTGACGCTGAGGTGGATGCCAACCCGCGATCCCGCAGCGCCCATCTGCGCGTGGCCCGGAGGCTGGCGGCATGAGCCGCGGGCACGGCGCCTCACGCCGTCGCAACTACGGCCCTCGTCAGCGGGACGTCCGGCGGCGCGCCTCACATCCGGTCGAGGCCGAGCCACGGGTGATCGAGTGGCCGCGCGGCGCGAGCTGGTCCGAGCCACTCACCGACACGCCTGACGTCCTACGTCGGCCCGGCCGAGGGGAGGCAGCCTGATGGCCGTCTACCAGGGCACAAGGCCGCGTGCGGTGATGCCGGCCGGCAGGCCGTTCACCAGCTCCCTGCCCGGACGCCGCCGGGCGGCGCCGCTGGAGCGGCGCTCGCGTCGCGCTCGGTCAAGGGCGGGGCGGCGCCCTTCGCCGGTGCTGTTCGCGCTGATGGGTGTCGTGGGCGCCTTCTTCATCGGTCTCGTCTACCTGACGCAGATGCTCCAGGTGGGGGCTCTTGACGTGGAGATCAGCCGACTCCTCGGGCAGCGCGACGAGATGCAGCGGGAGATCCAGAGCCAGCAGGGCACCATCGCACAGTGGGGCGCGGCCCCCCAGGTGGTCGACTGGGCCTACCAGAACGGCCTCGATCCCCTCGGCGACACGATCCTCGTGCCACGGCCCTAACGCACCATGCTCGGCCGGACCGACCTGCGTCTCCGCCTCATCGTCGTCCTTGCGCTGTTCGTGGTGATGTCGGGCACGGCCATCGTGCGTCTGGCCCACCTCCAGCTCGCGGAGGCCCCCGACTTGCGCGAGCGCGCCATGGCCCAGATGCAGCGTTCCAGCGAGCAGGCCGCCGTCCGTGGCGCCATCCTTGACCGGCACGGCACGATCTTGGCCACCACTGCCTACCGAGACCTGCTGGCAGCTTATCCCCGCAGCATCGGCGCAAGCCAGGTGGAGCCTACCGTCGCGGGCCTTGCCCGGATCCTGGCACTGGGTGCGGCTGACACCGCGGCTCTCCGGGAGCAGCTGGCCAGTGGCGACGAGTACACGACCATCGCAAGAGAGCTCACGCCCGAGCAGAGCGAGGCGGTTCGTCGAGGGATGGCCGATCCGGAGGCGGGCCTGCGCCTGAGCGGCCTCAAGCTCGATCCGCGGCCGATCCGCGTGTATCCCCATCCCGGCGGCATGCCGGGCACCACCTTGGCCAGTCAGTTGGTCGGGTTCGTCTCGGAGGACGGGCAGGGCCACTATGGCATCGAGGGCTACTACGACGCGGACCTGGCGGGGATGCCCACCAAGCTGGCTTCCCCGCAGGACCCGGAGGGCCGGATATCGGCGGGCACGACGGAGGTGGTGGAAGTGGGCGCGGCGGGTGCTGACGTTCGGCTGACCATCGACGCCGAGCTCCAGCTCCAGCTGGAGAAGGAGCTGTATGCGGCCTGGGTGGCCGATGACGCCGAACGGGTGAGCGCCGTCATCCTGGAACCGGAGACAGGTGCCGTCCTGGCCTGGGCATCGGTGCCTGGCTATGACGCCAACCAGTACAGGGACGTGGCCTCGTCGTCCTCCGACCTCCTCTCCGACCCGATCGCCTCCGCCGTCTACGAACCCGGCTCGGTGATGAAGATGCTCACCGCTGCGGCGGCCCTCGAGAAGGGCACCGTGACCCTGGGCGACGAGGTCCGCGACGCGACCGGCATCCGGTTCGGGCGACACGTGATCAGCAACGCCGATGGCCGCTCCATGGGGCGGATGCCCTTCGAGGACGCCATCGCTTACTCGCGCAACGTGGCCACAGCGCGTGTCGCGATGGAGCTGGATCCTAGCGTGGACGGAGCGTCGCGGGTGCTGTACGACACCTGGCTGCGGTTCGGCCTTGGTCAGCGGACGGGACTCGATCTGGCGGGGGAGGCGACCGGCCTGGTGGTCGACCCCGCTGACCGGGAGTGGCAGCCGGTCGATCTGGCCAACCGGGCCTTCGGCCAGGGCATGGCCGTGACACAGATCCAGCTGGCCGTGGCCTACGCCGCCATGGCCAACGGTGGTTCGCTGGTCACCCCGCACCTGGTGCAGAGCACGGGCGATCGGGAGGTCGCCTATACCCCGCCCGAGCCGATCCTGGACGGCTCCCTGTCCAGCCAGCTGGCCGATCTCCTGGAGCATGTCCTGACGACGGTCGATCGGTATCGGATGGATACGGAGATCCCGGGCTACGTGGTGGGCGGCAAGACCGGCACCGCCCAGATCTGGGACGGGGAGCGCGAGCGCTGGCACCGGGACCGGTTCAACTTCTCGTTCGTGGGTTTCGTGGGGACATCCAAGCCGGAGGCCATCATCGCGACCAGGATCGAGGAGGCTCAGCCGGACTTCCTGGGGAACGGCGTCCTCGACCTGCAGGTCACGTCGTACGGGCTGTTCCGGCAACTGGCCGCCGAAGCGATGACGTCCCTGGACATCGCGCCGTTGCCCGTCGCGGAGGAACCGAGCCCGGATCCCGGCGGCTGATGGCTGCCGTGCCAGAATGCGCCACGATCGTGAGTGATGCGCCGAGCACCCTGCCGACCCCCGACATCCCCCACCTGTCTGGCGAGGAACTGGCCCACATCGTGCGCGGCGAGCTCCTTGCGACCGGCGTCCTGCCCATCCGTGGCGCATCCGTCGACTCGCGGCGGGTCACGCCGAGCGCCTGTTTCTTCGCGCTGCCCGGCGAGCGGACCGACGGGCAGCGGTTCCTGCTCGAGGCGGTGAAGGCGGGCGCGGCTGCCCTGGTCCTTCGCGAACGACCCGACCCGGACACGCTGACCGCGCTGCGAGCGAACGCTCCGGTGACCGTCATCCGAGTGCCCGACGCCCTGGTGGCACTCCAGGCCGCCGCCGGGGCCTGGCGCGATCGGTTCGATCCGCTCGTGGTGGGCATCACCGGGTCGCTGGCCAAGACCTCCACCAAGGAGCAGACCGCCGAGGTGCTCAGCCAGCGCTGGCGAGTGCTGCGCAACGAGGGGAACGAGAACAACGAGGTCGGCCTGCCGCTGACCCTGTCGCGGCTTCTCCCGGAGCACCAGGCGGCCGTCCTCGAGATGGGCATGTACGTCGCCGGCGAGATCGCGCTCCTCGCGCGGATCGCACGTCCCCGCATCGGGGTCGTGACGGCGGTGCGCGGCACGCACCTCAGCCGGGCCGGTTCGCTGGAGGCCATCCAGCAGGGCAAGGCCCAGCTGGTGGAGGCGCTGCCGGCGGATGGCACAGCGGTGCTCAATGCCGATGATCCCCGGGTCCTGTCGATGCGCACCCGGACCCGCGCGGCCGTCCTCGCCTACGGCTTCGATCCGTCCGCTGACGTGAGCGCCGACGCTCCCGAGTCCCTGGGCGAAGATGGGATGCGCTTCACGCTGCGGACGCCTTTGGGTGCCGCGCCGGTCACCACCACGGCCCTGGGCCGTCACAGCGTGCACAACGGCCTGGCCGCCGCTGCCGTGGGCATCGCCGCGGGGATGTCGTTGCCGGAGCTGGTCCGCGGGCTGGCCGGCGGCTTCCGAGCCCCCCATCGCACTGCCTTCCTGCGGGCGGGTGCGTGGCGCATCCTGGATGACTCCTACAACGCGGGTCCGGACTCGATGGTCGCGGCGCTCGAGCTGCTGGGCACCCTGGGGGGACGCCGCATCGCCGTCCTGGGCGAGATGCTGGAGCTGGGCGATGAAGCGGAAGAGGCCCATCGTACGGTGGGTCGACGGTCCGCCAGCCTCAGCGATCTCGTGGTGACGGTGGGCGCCGGAGCGTGTGGCATCGCGGCAGGGGCGCGGGAGGGCGGGCTGGCTGCGGGCTTCGTTCATGAGGCGCCCGACCGCGAGGGGGCCCTCGCGCTCCTTCTGGAGCTTCTGCGGCCGGGGGATGCGGTACTGGTCAAGGCCTCGCGTGACGTCGCCCTGGACCTGCTGGTCGACGGATTGGTCGCGGCCGGTCGCGATCCCGTGAAGGCCTGAGGCGGCCGCCATGGTGAACGGCTCCGAAGCGATCGTCCAGGCCATCCTCCTGGCATTCGCGCTGGTGGTCATCCTGATGCCCGCCTTCCTGCGTATCCTGCGCCGCCTCGGATTCGGCAAGCGGATCCGCCTGGAAGGGCCGCAGAGCCACCTGGTGAAGGAAGGCACGCCCACCATGGGCGGGCTGTTGATACTCGTCGTGGTCGGTGGTTCGGCGCTCATCCTGGAGCTGATCTCGGCGGACTTCCTGGACGGTTCCACGTTCGCGCCTCTGGCCACCCTGGGGTTGGTCGGCGCACTGGGCGCTGCGGACGATTACCTGAACGCGCGCACCGGCGACGGCATCAGGGTCAGGCAGAAGCTGCTCTGGCAGACGGCCGTGGCGGGCTACGTCGCCTTTCAGATCCAGCAGACCTATGCCATCGGCGTGCTGCTGGTGCCCTTCCTGGGACCGATGGATGTCCCGCCCCTGGTCTACGTCGCGTTCGCCGCCTTCGCCATCATCGCCACGAGCAACGGGGTCAACATCACCGATGGACTGGATGGTCTGGCCGGCGGCACGCTGATCTTCGCCTTCGTCGGCTTCATGATCATCGCCGCCGTGAACTCGCCTTCGCAGCCCAACCTTGCCGTGCTGTGTGCCCTCATCATCGGCGCCCTGCTGGGCTTCCTGTGGTTCAACGTCCACCCGGCGCAAGTCTTCATGGGCGACTCGGGCTCGCTATCGCTGGGCGCCACGCTGGCGGTGGTGGGCCTCATCACGGGCCAGATCCTGCTGCTGCCGCTGATCGGCCTCATCTTCGTGCTGGAGACGGGCTCCGTGCTGGCCCAGGTGGCCAGCTTCAAGCTCACCGGCCGGCGGATCCTGCGCATGAGCCCGCTCCACCACCATTTCGAGCTGAGCGGTTGGGACGAGGAGAAGATCACCCTCCGGTTCTGGATCGTGGGCGTGCTGGCAGCGATGCTGGGCGTGGTCGTGTTCCTGGCCAGCCGAGACTCGTTCGCATGAATGCCGCCCCGGAGCAGGTCCAGCCCATCGACCTCGCTCGACTGGACCTGGACGGCTTCGCCGGACATCCGGTCGCGGTGCTGGGTCTGGCCCGGAGCGGCATCGCGCTGGCTCGTTTCCTGATCGATCGCGGCGCGCACGTGACCGTCTACGACGCTCGGCCGGGGGAGCAGCTGGACGAGGCCATCGCGGCCCTGGGCGAGCGACCGGTGAAGCTTCTTCTGGGGCCCGACATCGATCCTCGCGATGTGCTGCTCGACCAGTCGCTGGTCTGCACCTCGCCCTCGATCAGCAGCCGCTTTTCGACCACGGAGCCCCGCCTGCGCCAGGCGCTCGGCCGGCTGGAGGGGGAGGGTCGGGTGCCGGTCGTCAGCGAGGTGGATCTCTTCCTGCGCCTGTGCCCGGCCCTCACGGTGGGTGTGACCGGGACCAAGGGCAAGACCACGACCAGCTCTCTCATCGCGGCCGTGCTGTCGGCCGGTCCCCGGCCGGTCCTGCTGGGCGGCAACATCGGCAGGCCGCTGGTGGAGCGGCTGCCGGAGCTGGATGCGTCCTACCGAGTCGTGCTGGAGCTGTCGGAGCTCCAGCTGCCGACGCTCTCGCGAGGCACGGACATCGCCGTCTATACCCACGTCACGGCCGATCATCTCGACCGCCACGGATCCACCGATGCGTACCGCGCTGTCAAGCGCCGCCTGGCCGAGCTGGTGCCAGCGCACGGCGCACTGGTGCTCAACGGAGAGGACCCCGTCACGGCCGGCTATGCCGCCGCAGCGCCGTCCGGCGCGGTGGTGGTGCGCTACCGCCGGCAGGCGCCACGGACCGGCGAGCTGGGCGTGGCTGAAGGCTGGATCACGGCGCGGGACGTGGTGCCGCTGTCCAGCGCAGGCCGCGCCGCGGTGGCGCCTGATCCGGTGGGACGATTGCTGCCCACCGCTGAGCTGGCGATCCCCGGCGAGCACAACGTCAGCAACGCCCTGGCGGCCGCGGCGGTGGGTGTGCTGCTGGGTATCCCGGCCGACGGCCTGCGCGGGGCCATGGGCGCCTTTTCTGGTGTGGAGCATCGCCTGGAGCTGGTCCGTATCGTGGACGGGGTCCGCTGGATCAACGACTCGCAGGGGACACAGCCGGATGCCGTCATCGCGGCCCTGCGGAGCTTCCCGCGCCCGCTGGTGCTCATCTGCGGCGGACGCTCCAAGGGGCTGCCCATGGAGGAGCTGGCGGTCGTCGCCGCGCAGCGGGCCGATGCCGCGGTCCTCATGGGAGAGAGCGGTCCGGAGCTGGCAGCCGTGCTGGAGGCGGCCGGCCTCCGCCGCCTGGTATCGGCCGGGGACCTGCCCGAGGCAGTGGCCATGGCCGAGGGGATCGCACGCTCGCTGTTGGCCGGCGGCAAGACGGCACCGGCGACGGTGCTGCTCAGCCCGGCGGCCACCAGCTTCGACATGTTCGAGGACTACGCGGCCAGGGGCCGCGCCTTCAAGGCCGCGGTGATGCAGCTCGCCGAGCGTCGCGGGGAGGAGATGCCATGACCGCCCAGCGCTCGACCCGCCGCCTGTCCGGCAAGGGGCCGCTCGACCGGGGAGCCACCGGCCGTGACCCGGACCGAACAGCCGCCGCACCGGCCGCCCCGCGTCGTGAGGCCCGGCCGACGGGCGCGACGCGCGTCCTGCGCGGGCCCCAGCGGGAGCGCCACGAGCCGGACTACCTGGTGCTGGTCTGCGTCACGGCGCTGACCGCCATCGGGCTGCTGATGATCTACTCCAGCGGCGGTGTCGCCACGGCCATCCGGACCGGCGGGGATCCCTTCGGTGCGGTGGCGACCCAGTTGGGCTGGTCCGCCGTCGGTCTCGCCGGCATGACCCTCCTGATGCGACTCGATTACCGATACCTGCGCCTGGCGTCGGTGCCGTTCTACCTCTTCACCCTGATCCTTCTACTGCTGGTGCTCCTGCCCCCGCTCGGGCCGATCGCGCCCGTGGAGAAATACGGCTCGACGCGTTGGCTCCAGATCGGTCCGCTGCCGACCGTCCATCCCGCGGAGATCGCCAAGCTGGCCATGGTCGTCTACCTCGCGCACTGGCTGGCGAAGCAGGGCATGCAGATCCGAAGCCTGGTCCACGGCCTGCTGCCGTTCCTGCTCCTGTCCGGGCTGTGCATCGGCCTGGTCGCGCTTGAGCCGGACCTGGGCACCACGGGCGTCCTTGCGTTCTCGGCCGTCACGCTCGTCTTCGTGGCCGGCGCCCGACTCTGGCACTTGGCGCTGCTGCTGCCGGTGGGCGCCGTCGCGCTGGTCGCCTATGTCTCCATCAATGCCTACCAGATGCGTCGTTGGACCACGTTCCTGGACCCCTGGTCGGACCCGCTGGTCAGCGGCTTTCAGACCGTGCAGGGTCTCCTCTCCCTGGGGCTGGGCGGCATCCTGGGCATCGGCCTGGGGCAGAGCGCACGACCCGGTTCCCTGACACTGCCCAACGCCCACAACGACTTCATCTTCGCGCTCATCGGCCAGGAGCTGGGCTTGGCTGGCGGCATCACGGTGATCGCGCTGTTCCTCGTCCTGGCCTATCGTGGCGTGCGCGTCGCCTTGGGTGCGCCCGATACCTTCGGTGCTCTGCTGGCTACCGGGATCACCGCCTGGCTCGCCTTCCAGGGGCTCATCAACATCGGCGTCGTCCTGAACCTGCTGCCCATCACAGGGATAACGCTGCCTTTCGTGAGCGATGGCGGCTCGTCGCTGGTGGTCAGCTTCATGGCGGTGGGTATCCTCCTGTCGATCTCGCGAGAGACCCTTGCCAGAGGCAC
>Ga0136618_10000799_pt1 | contig 11447 bp, 9 predicted proteins | sample AntDrymUQ3302106_2_FD_104805 | JGI IMG/M metagenome (GOLD analysis project Ga0136618, IMG submission 104805) | Polar desert sand microbial communities from Dry Valleys, Antarctica - metaG UQ330 (21.06) | ecosystem: Environmental > Terrestrial > Soil > Desert | place: Antarctica: Dry Valley...
AGGCTGGTGACCTCGACGGCGTGGGGAACCGACCGGTATCCGGAGACTTGAGCCGTCGCGATCCCGGAAGCCGCCGTGGTGCCTGAGACGTCGGGCGGCGCGACCGTTTCGGTGCCAGCGTGGAGGCGCTCGGTCATCCGGGGCTCGCTTCGCCCAAGTGCCCGGACAGGGCGATTGTGCACACGGACGTCTTTCGGGCAAGAGGGGACACGTTCAAACCGAGGCTAGTTGCTCATGCTGGGTTGCAGGACCTGCGGCTGCGTGCAGGCTCAGAGGGACGTGAGTGGTGGCGGCGCCCGGACGGCGTCGGCCTTGGCCTTCCACGGGCTGGTGGGACCTGGGGAGGAGGTCGGCGCGAACTTCCGACCGCGAGCACAGGGTCCCAAGAGATCTGGTTGAGGCGTGGGGCGCTATCCAGCTCCGTTGAAGCGACGGCTTGCCTCAGCGCTTGCTGCCCTTCTGACTCCCCCCGGGCTCTGCTCGGGCTCCGTTGATGCCTGTCGTCAGGAGTCGGCCCCCTGGTCCGACCTGACTGTCTGAGTAGCGCGGGCGTCCGCCCGTAGTGCTAGGACCTCAAACCCGTTCCAAGGAGGAGAACCAGTGGCGCTTGACCTGCAGTCCGCCCTCCGAGAGGGTCTTTCCGACGAACCGGTGCCCACGCGCGCATCTGGCATTGAGATCCGATTGGACCTCTTGCCGGCGGGGGGGATGCCGGTACAGCCGCCGTCCTACGAAGGCGACCTCGAGATTCACGAGCGGCACATCGATGGCCAGCGCCGGCAGGTGATCGAGCTCGACAGCGTCGGGTCGGCGGCAAATCGGCTGGAGGAGGTGCTTAGCACTGGACCGAGCCGGGCGCTACCCGCTCCCCGTCTCGGGGACAACCGTGGAACCGTCCAATGGTGAACCGATCGAGATCACCACGCTCGAGATGCCCCACCGCGCGTTCGACGCGTGGCTGCGCCTGTCTGCCGCGGACGGCGACGGCAAGAAGTTCGAAGACAGCGAGCGCGGTCGCGAGCTGTCGCTCGCCCACGCGGGTGCGCTGGATCCGCTTCTGGAAACCTCGGCCCACGACCTCCTGCTCGGGGTGTGGGACTCCCACCGCAAGGGGCCTCACGGTCAGGTACGGATCGGCCGAAGCCTCACCACAAGTCTGATCGGCCTCGATCCGATCGAGCAGAGCCGCATCGCCGCTCGTCGCGATCCGCTCAACCTCGGCGAGGCGAGCGATCTGCCCAAGGGCGTGAAGAAGCTCTCGGAGCAGGGGCTGAGCTCGATTCCGCCGCAGCGTGACCGAGGCGGCGTCGCGATCACCGAGGCCCGCTACATCGGCTTCCTATCCTTCGCGGCCCTCCGCCGACTCGGATTCGAGCGTTACGACCCTGTCGGCGCCCGCGTCCTACTCGCCTCGCTCGGTCTCTATGCACTCCTGCTGCGCTGTGCTTCCGGATGGGACCTTCGTGCGCGCTGCGCGTTAGTGGCCAGTGACGACCCCAGCCTGACGCTCGTGGGACCGCGGGGGAGCCGGGAGACCTTGTGGCTCTCGGTGGAGGACGCCGAGTCGCTGTTCACCGACTCGGTAGAGAAGGCAGCCGTGGTGGACCGAAGCGTCCATCTGCGGGCAGGGGAAACGCTGAACGACCTCGTCGACAAGGCGATTGCGTCGGCCACGGCTGGCGATTGAGCAAGACGCGCCGTGCTGCGCTTCACAATCCGTTTCCCTCTCGGCGTTTACCACGCCCGTTCGAACACGTCGCCGGACGGGGAGCCGGAGTGGCCGCCGAGTCCGCTGCGACTCGTGGGAGCCTTGCTCGCCGCCGCGCATGGCCGACCCAGAGCGGACCCAGAACCTGACCGCGCGCTCTTGCAGCGGCTCTGCGAAGCACCGGCTCCGTCGGTTGTTGCTCCTCAGAGCGTTTCCGTCGGCGAGCCGATCACCGCCGACGAGGCGGTGCGGGTTCGGGGAGCGACGCGATGGGGCCCACGCAACTACGTAACCGGAGCGCTCTCGCCCCGCAACGTCGGCCGTGATCGAGCTCCGGTGAGCAAGGCTGGGGTAGCTATCGGGGACCGCCCGATCTCGATCGTGTGGCCCGACTTCGAGCTGAGGGACGACGACCTTGGCCGTCTTGGCCGCCTCGCCAGCGAGGTGACGTTCCTGGGCACGAGCCGGTCACCGGTCCTGGTCGAAGTTGGCACCTCGCAAGCGGACGAAGCCGAGAGCAGCGGCTGGCTGCCGTACGAGGAGGGCGACGCACCGCGCGAGGCCGTGACGGTGCGTGTCCCGGACGCCTGGACGATCGGAGCCTTCGACCGTCGAGAAGGCGGACGCCAGAGCACAGCCTCACGCCTCCAGTCTGCGGGGATGGTCCCGGGCGTGGTTGTTGGACAGGAGGTCCGCTACGCCCACGCGTCCAGCCTGGATATCGACGCCTCTACGTTCGACCCACGGTGGTGGGGAGACATGATCGTGCTCGCCATCGACCTTGAGCTCAGCGAGGTGATTCCGAAGGCGTCGGCGGCGTACGTCGTGGGGCGCGCTCTACGCGTAGCGCTACTCGGCGCGTACGACGAGCCGGGAGTCGCCGGCGAAGCGCCGCCGATCCTCCGTGCTCGGGGTGCCGAGCCCCACTGCGCCGTCTTGCCGCTTCCCAACGTCTGGGGCCCTCAACCAGACGGACGGATCCTCGGAGCCGCCCTGGTCCTGCCGAGCGAGCGACGCGTCGCGGATGTCGACGAGCAGCGGATTCGTGTAGAGGAAGGCCTGGGCGCGCTGGTCGCCAATACAGCCGGGGAGCGCCGCCGTCACCTCAACATCCCGGGGGCCGGCCGCGTCTGGCTGAGATCTCTGGATCGCCGCAGCGCGCGCCTCGCGACGCTGCGTCATCAGGCCTACCGCGACCCCGCCAACTCCTGGGTCAGCGTGACGCCGATAGTGCATTCCCACTGGCGTAAGCGTGGGGCGGATGCCCTGCTACGCCAGGTCACGGCAGATTGCGCCCACGTCGGGCTACCGGAACCCCGCAAGGTGGAGGTCCTTCGCGGGCCCGGCCGGGACGGCGGCGCGAGTCTCGCTGTTCCTAGCCGCCACGTGCCCGAGGACTGGCGCAGCCTCCTCAACGGTCAGACAGACCATCTACGGATCAGCTTCTCAGCTCCGGTTCGAGGGCCGGTCCTACTCGGTCGGGCGCGTCACTTCGGCCTGGGGCTCTGCGTGCCTGACGCGATCGCGACCGGCGACCGTTCCTCCCGCGTTACCACGTGACTGGCTTCGCGGAGTTCTTCCGTGCCGTTCACGGGGATTCCTACACCCCATACGGGTGGCAGGAGAGGCTCGCCGATCAGTGCGCAAATGGTGCACCGCCTTCTGCGATCGCCGTGCCGACGGGCGCCGGCAAGACGGCGGCGGTGGATGTCCTCGTCTGGGCGCTAGGTCGCCAGGCCCACCGTCCGGCAAGCGAGCGCACCGTCGGCGTACGGATCGTTTGGGCTATCGACCGACGCATCCTGGTAGACGAGGTTCACGAACACACTCAACGCCTAGCCCAGCGCCTCCTCACAGCACAGACCGATGCAGCGCACGCGCTCCATGACGTCGCCACCCGGTTGGCGCGGCTCTCAGGCGGAACGCCGCTCATCGCGACGCGCTGGCGTGGGGGTCTCGACCATCGCCCGGAGCGTCACGGGCCGCTTCAGCCGCAGGTCATCACGAGCACGGTCGCCCAAGTGGGCTCACGACTCCTGTTCCGAGGCTACGGAGTGGGTGAGGGATCCCTCGCCATCGAGGCTGGACTTGCCGCATGCGATACGACCATCTGCCTCGACGAGGCGCACCTGGCCGAGCCGTTCCGTCAGACCGTCGACGCCATCCGCCGCCATCGAGCGCGTACGGAGTCAGACATGGGTCTCCCGACGCTACGGCACATCACGATTACAGCGACCCCGCAGCGGGGCGAGAATGACGTCATCGGCTTGGAGGACGCCGACCGCACCGCGCTCGGATCGAGGTACTTCGGAGCAAAGCGAGCCAGACTGGTCGAACCGGAGAGCGCCGGCGACGCGGACCGCGCCCGCCTGCTGGTGCGGTCCATCCTGGAGTACCTGCGGTGCGATACGCCGACGGTCGCTTGCGTCGTGAACACCGTGCACCGCGCACGGCTGGTCTTCGACACCCTGACGAAGGAGCTAACTGATCAGGACGTGGACATAGCCCTGCTGATCGGCCCCCAGCGGCCAGCCGACCGGAGACTGACGCTCGAGCGACATCGGGAAGTGCTCCTGCAGGGCAAAGACGTCGTTCGCCCACTCGTCTGCGTCGCCACACAGACGTTCGAGGTCGGCCTCGATGCGGACGTCGCCGCGCTGGTGACCGAATCCGCATCCGCGTCGGCATTGGTACAGCGTCTGGGGCGGCTCAACAGGCGCGGCGACACCGTGGGTCAGGCCACGATCGTGCGTGACGAAGGACGTTGGCTGTATGCACACGACGAACCGCTTGCCTGGGCCTGGCTCCAGAGCCGTGTGGAGTCGGACGGAACGCTCGACGTCTCGGTTGCCGCCCTCGACTCGGACGGCACGCGGCCGGAGTCCCAGCGCGTGTCAAACGCCCCCTTTCTGACAACCGAGACCGTTGGTCTGCACGCGCAGACGAGCCCGCGACCGGGATCCTGGGAGGACCCGGACGTCGACGTATACCTCCGTGGCGCCGACAGCGACCCGGCTGCTGACGTCGCGGTCTGCTGGCGGTCCGACCTTCGCCTCGACGCGATGGATGAGGGAGCCGTCGGCTACCGAGAGATGCTCTTGGACCTTGCCCCTCCTCATACACAGGAGCTGCTCACGCTCAGCGCAGCAAGCGCCCGTGCGCTGCTCGCTGCACGTCTGGGAGGTCCGAAACGGCGGGCGGCGGCCACACGCGCGGCACTCGCCGACGCAGACCTGGAGAGCGGGATGACCGACCCGGCGATTCCCGACGTTGATCCGGACATCGAAGGAATCCCTTTTCTCGTCCTCAGACGCGAAGGTCTCAGGCCTGGCTCCTTGACGGGAACGGAGGTCGACTCCATCGCAACGAGCGCGTTAGAGCCGGGAGACGTGGTCCTGCTGCCGACACGCACAGGCGGTGTTGACGAGCACGGGCTTGCACCACGCGCCGACATTGCGAACGATGTCGCACCCGACCTGCGACCGGTGGAGGAGCCAGTGCCCGTGCGGCTCACTCCAGAGGCACTCGACGCCAGCCTCTCCGGCCGGCTGACGCAAACAGAGTGGAACCGCGTTGCCGCCATCTGTCGCAATGCTGAGGCGGGGCTGGAGAACGCCCACACCGCCGATGCGAAGCAGGCGGTCCTCGAGGAGCTGCCGAAGGGTCTCCGCGGCGTCCTTCCGGACCACCAGGGACTCAGCCTGCTCGAACCAGACGCCCTCAACCGCAGTGATCACCGTCTCCTGCTCCGAGGGATCGGACCAGCGGAGGCCGGGGTCTTGCCGCTTGACGAGCGGGAGACGTTCGGTCTCGAGAGGGAAGATCTGGAAGCGTTGAACGAACCCAGCGAAGGAGAGGTGCCGGTCCAAGCGTCGATCATCCGCGCTCCCTTGGGTCGCGCGTGGGTCCTCGTACCCTTTCCCGCGAAGCTACGCGAACGCGACGATCGCACGAGCGCAGCGCCGCCGCCCACTCTAGACGCGCACGCGCGCGCCGTGCACGACGAGCTTCAGACCTACGCCGACCGACTCGGTCTGCCCGAGCGCATCGCTGCGTCGCTACTCACCGCGGCGCGCGCCCACGATCACGGGAAGGCCGATCGACGCATCCAGGCCTTCTACCGCCGCGGCATCGACTTGCTCGGTGCCCCGCCGATCGCGAAAAGCGAGTTCGGGACCCGTGACCCTCGAACCTCCCGGATCGCCCAAGACCTTTCGGGCCTACCGCACCGCCTGCGACACGAGATCGCCTCGGTTGCCGCGCTCTCGGGCGCGCTCGACTCCGGCACGCTCGACGGCGACCACCTGGACCCAGATCTCGCGCTCCACTTAGTGGCTACCCATCACGGTCGCGGCCGCCCGGTCCCAAACGTGCCGGATGGGGGAAACCCGCCCCGCCGTTTCAAGGTCGATGCTGGCGGCGTGCCCGGGACCGCCACCGGCGATGGACGCGATGGCTGGGCGGACGGCGCCTGGTCGGAGCGTTTCTGGCAGGTGATCGAGCGCTACGGTCCGTGGGGTACCGCGTACCTTGAGGCGCTGCTGGTCCTCGCTGACCGAACCGTTTCCTCGCGGGGCTCGTGATGGGGCTGGAGCTTGGGTGGGTGCGTCCGCAGGCGCCCTACATGCCGATTGCGACGGTCGGCCTTCTGGCGCTGCTCACTGAACATGGTTACGGGGCGACCGCTCACTGGCACGGCCCGTCAGGCTCCGCCACGCTACGGGTCGACGTCTCGCTCGACCCTGAAGGCGTGGCGCACCTGCTCTTGGATGCTCCGAGGCCTTCCTTGGACAGCATCCCGTGGCCCGCCGGCAAGCCCGCCCAAGGACTCAAGCCCACTCTGAAGAGCCTCGAAGACCCCGCTGGGGGCTTCAAGGAGCTCGTTGAGGGCTCTCCGGACCTGGAGGCCTCTCTGCTCCGGGCCATCGTCACCGACAGCGTCCTGGATGGTGATGGTATTCCGGCCCGGAGCCGGCTCCTGCGAGGGGTGAAGGCCGACCTCTCGAGTATCGCCAATCCCCCCAAGCGAATGACCGCGTCCGGCCTCGCTTCTGAGCTACGGGATGGCCCGGAGTTCCCTAGCGGCGAGTCGGGTCTGGGGCTCGGGTTGGTCCCCGAGGTACAGACCTTCGGCGGAACCACCGGGCCAGATGCGTCGACGGTCGGTGCATACTCGCCCTTGCTCTACCTGCTCCTGTGGCGCGGGATCATCGCGCTCCCGCCGGTCGGAATCATCCGAGGTCGCCGCCGAGCAGTCGGCGGGCCGCTTGTCACCGCTCCAGACGTGTTGTCATGGCCGCAGTGGAGTTTTCCCGCGAGCCTCCAGACGCTCCGTAGCCTCCTCTCACTCGCGGCCATCCACGAGGCTGAGCCGCCACGACACTACCTGGCCGAACGCGGAGTCCGAGCCGTTTACCGGGCGCGGGCGGCGCCGATCAACAACATGGTCGCCGTCTTTCGGTGGGGAGCCCGGGTGACGGCATGACCGTTCCTATTGAGTCTGCGGCAGCCCCTCCTGGAGTGGCAATAGCGGTGTGATGACGATGAGCCTTCCGCCCCTCGTCCCCGCCCGCATCCTCAACGAGCACGTCTACTGCCCGCGCCTCGCCTACCTCGAGTGGGTCGACCAGCGGTTCGAGGACAACGCGGACACCGCCCACGGGACTTTCGTCCATCGCCGCGTCCACGACGAACAGGGCGCGCCCCCGGAGCCCCGAAAGCGACCAGCCGCGACCGGCGAGCACCGGCGTCAACCTCTCGTCAGAGGAGCTCGGCCTGATCGCCAAGGTCGACCTGCTCGAGCCGCGCGACGCGACCGTCGTCCCGATCGAATACAAGCGTGGCCGCCCGCGTTCGGACGACGAGCCGCTGTGGGAGCCCGAGCTCGTCCAGCTGTGTGCCCAGGTCCTCCTCTTGCGGGAGGCGGGGTACCGCGTCGAGCATGCGGAGGTGTACTTCGCCGAGACCAGGACCCGGCACCGCATCCCGGTCGACGACGAGCTCGTCGAGCGGACGCTCTCCGCCCTCGACGAGCTCCGTGTCAACGCCGCTCGCGACGAGCCCCCAGCCCCGCTGGTCGACAGCCCCAAGTGCCCGCGGTGCTCGCTTGTCGGGATCTGCCTGCCCGACGAGGTCAACGCCCTCCGCGAGCGTCGCGAGAATACGCCCCGCCGACTCATCGCCGGGGATTCGCCTGCCTTGCCGCTTTACGCGACGACGCCCGGGAGCAGAGTGTCGAAGCGAGGCGGCCGCGTCGTCCTACTGGAGGACCGAAAAGAGGTCGACTCGCGGCGGTTGATCGACGTCTCACATATCGCGTTGTTCGGCAACGTCGATGCGGGTAGTGCGCTGTTGCGAGCATGCTTCGACGCAGGAATCCCGGTCGTCTGGTTCACCATGGGCGGCTGGTTCTCCGGGATTGCTGCGGGGATGCCACCCAAGAACGTCGAGCTCCGCATGCGCCAGCATCGGGCGGCGGCCATCGGTACGCCCGCTCTCGCCGCATCGTTCGTATCGGGAAAGATTCGCCCGTACGCTCATCCGCCGCCACGGCGGCAAGCAGGCGAGCACGGCCGTTGACCAGCTCGCCAACCTAGCCGAGGCCGCCGAGAACGAACGCAGCCTTGACACCCTCTTGGGCCTCGAGGGGACGGCCGCCCGGATCTACTTCGCTCGCTTCGCCGATCTCCTCGCCGCGGGTGCTGAGCAGCCGAGCTTCGCCTTCGAGAAGCGCCATCGGCGTCCGCCCACAGACCCCGTCAACACTCTCCTCTCCTTCTTCTACGCGCTCCTCATCAAGGACGTGACCGTGGCCGCTCTCGCTGCGGGGCTCGATCCCTACGTCGGCTTCTATCACCGTCCGCGGTTCGGTCGCCCGGCGCTCGCGCTCGACCTCGCGGAGGAGTTCCGTTCCCTCATCGCGGACTCGACCGTCCTGACGGTCATCAACAACGGAGAGCTCGCGGAAGGTGACTTCGTGGCTCGCGCGGGCGCCGTCTCGCTCACCCAGAGTGGCCGGCGCAAGGCGGTCGGGGCCTACGAGAGGAGGATGCGAACCGAGCTCCGGCACCCAATCTTCCGGTACAAGGCGAGCTATAGGCGTACGCTTGAGCTGCAGGCGCGTCTGCTCGCGGCAGTTCTCGTGGGGGACATCGCCGAGTATCGACCTTTGACAACCCGATAGCCGCGTGGCCGACCGCACGCGACACCTTCTGGCCTACGACATCCGCGATCCTCGCCGCCTGAGGCGCGTACACAAGGTCGCCAAGGAGTTCGGTTACGCTTTGCAGTACTCCGTATTTGTTTGCGATCTGACCACGGTCGAGCTGCTCGCCCTCAAGACCAAGCTGATCGCCGAAGCGAACCTTTCGGTTGACAGCATCGGCTTTTTCGACCTCGGGCCGGCAGCGAGTCGCGGTATCGAGTGCATCGAGTTCCTCGGGCAGCGGCCGTCTCACCCCAGCGGAGACGAACCGGCGATCTGGTGAAGCGAGCGCTGGGGTGGGACGGCAGCGCCTCACAGCCCTCGCAGCGGTTTCTGCCTGCAAATCAGCTATTCTCTAGGCAGCGTCGGCCTGGATCGACAGTCTTGGGTCTCCGAAAGAAGAGCCGCTCGCGAGCGGCCTTGATATGCCCGGAAATGGGCGGTTTTTCTAGCGAGCTGTCTCCGGGGGTTACATCCCCCGGCTCCGTTGAAGCACGACGGGTACGGCAACGCCGGCCTCGATGAGAACCAGTCTCCGGGGGTTACATCCCCCGGCTCCGTTGAAGCTACTCCTCGAGCGCCCAGAGCCCCGCCTTCTCGCGCGTCTCCGGGGGTTACATCCCCCGGCTCCGTTGAAGCACGAGGTCTGAGCCGCCGCGGGCCGCCTGGTCGTAGGTCTCCGGGGGTTACATCCCCCGGCTCCGTTGAAGCGCGCCGGCGAGGACGGACGTGCCGGAGTAGTCAGGCTCGTCTCCGGGGGTTACATCCCCCGGCTCCGTTGAAGCACGATGTCGCGGATGGTCGGGTCGAGCGCGATCGCGTAGTCTCCGGGGGTTACATCCCCCGGCTCCGTTGAAGCACGGATGGGAGATACTGATGCCTAAGCTCAGCGACGTCTCCGGGGGTTACATCCCCCGGCTCCGTTGAAGCGAACGCAGGGGCGGGTCGTGGAGCTTGGGAGCCCCCGTCTCCGGGGGTTACATCCCCCGGCTCCGTTGAAGCGTCGGCAGGACTCGGGGCCAGCGCTACGCGACCCGCCAGAGTCTCCGGGGGTTACATCCCCCGGCTCCGTTGAAGCACCGGCTACGTCGTCACCCCGCGCTACTCCTCGGAGTCTCCGGGGGGTTACATCCCCCGGCTCCGTTGAAGCACCGGAAGCTACGGGTTCGGCTGGGTCAGGGTCGGCGCGTGTCTCCGGGGGTTACATCCCCCGGCTCCGTTGAAGCGTCCACGTGCCCTCGACGCCCGCTCCGGTTCCGGGCAGCGTCTCCGGGGGTTACATCCCCCGGCTCCGTTGAAGCGGAGCATGATCCGGCGGGCCACACTCCTAGACGAACCGGTCTCCGGGGGTTACATCCCCCGGCTCCGTTGAAGCATGTAGACACGGCCCTTATCCCCGTGTCCCGGTCCCCGTCTCCGGGGGTTACATCCCCCGGCTCCGTTGAAGCCACGGGGTCCTCCTCCCCGGTGGAGCGCAGCAGCAGGTCTCCGGGGGTTACATCCCCCGGCTCCGTTGAAGCTTCCAGACGTGGGTGGCGTCAAGGCCGGGGACGCTCGTCTCCGGGGGTTACATCCCCCGGCTCCGTTGAAGCGGGTCGGGCTGCGGGTCGGGGAAGGCGTACCAGCAGGTCTCCGGGGGTTACATCCCCCGGCTCCGTTGAAGCCGGTCACCCTCGATTGAGCCGGGCACGATCTGAACCACGTCTCCGGGGGTTACATCCCCCGGCTCCGTTGAAGCCCAATGTCCTTGACCAGCGACTGGACGGCGGGCAGAGTCTCCCGGGGTTACATCCCCCGGCTCCGTTGAAGCAACCTGGGGGACACCATCCGCGGGATCGCGCGCTTGTCTCCGGGGGTTACATCCCCCGGCTCCGTTGAAGCGCGTTGTCGCGCCGCTGGTAGGTTCGCGCCTGCCGGTCTCCGGGGGTTACATCCCCCGGCTCCGTTGAAGCATCGGGATCGAGCGCGAGGCGGAGTACGTCGAGATGTCTCCGGGGGTTACATCCCCCGGCTCCGTTGAAGCAAGAAAACCCAGACCCCTCAAGCATGGATGGAGAGGGTCTCCGGGGGTTACATCCCCCGGCTCCGTTGAAGCACGCGCAGCCTCCTCCCACTCCTGACGCATCAGCTCGCGGTCTCCGGGGGTTACATCCCCCGGCTCCGTTGAAGCCGACGCGATTCCCTCGGCGTTGGCAGGACATCCGAGTCACGATCAACCTGACGGTCGTGCGCGGCGCGAGCGGCACGACGCGATTCCCTCGGCGTTGGCAGGACATCCGAGTCTCCGGGGGTTACATCCCCCGGCTCCGTTGAAGCGTGTCGGCGAGCTTGTCGTTGAGCCCGCCGAGGGCCGTCTCCGGGGGTTACATCCCCCGGCTCCGTTGAAGCGAGGACGTGGGCTCGCTCATGGCGCACGAGGGCTAGTCTCCGGGGGGTTACATCCCCCTGGGAGCGGCCGCTTGCACTGGCCCCACCGCGGACGCTTGAAGTGGCCCCACCTCGCGTCGGTTGATGGGTGGTGGTGATGATGACGTA
>Ga0136618_10000800_pt1 | contig 11442 bp, 10 predicted proteins | sample AntDrymUQ3302106_2_FD_104805 | JGI IMG/M metagenome (GOLD analysis project Ga0136618, IMG submission 104805) | Polar desert sand microbial communities from Dry Valleys, Antarctica - metaG UQ330 (21.06) | ecosystem: Environmental > Terrestrial > Soil > Desert | place: Antarctica: Dry Valley...
GCGCGCACCACGTCCGGACTCGAGCTGTTCGGCTACGTGTCGTTCCTCGCCGGCGATCCCGAGGGCTCCGGCAGCGAGGCCGAGCCGTCGAGCTTCAGGTCGACTGCGGACTTCACCGACGAGACGGCGGAGGCCAATCCTGACTGGCGCATCGATCTCTGCGAGGAGGTGATCGGCCGCTGGCATGGCGAGGGCGGTCATCGCGCGGAGATGACGCTCGTCTGGGGCGTGCCGCTGCTGTCGGGCGCACGCGTGGCCACCGCGGAGCTGGCGGGTCTCGCGGTGGACCAGTGCGCGCTCGCCGACGACCGCTTCACGCTGATCGCGCCCGATGCCTATCGCTCCGACTACGTCGACGTGAAGCTCTGGGACGCGGACGGACGCGAGCTCGCGTCGGAGTCGCTCTACGTCGAGGACGACGAAGCCGACGAGGAGTAGCCGTTGCGGTCGGCGTGCACGCAGTCGATCAGCCCGTAGTCGAGCGCCTCGGCGGGAGTGAAGGAGCGGTCGCGCTCCATGTCGCGCCGCAGCTCCTCGGCCGGGCGGCCGGTGTGCTCGGCGTAGATCTCCTCCAGGCGGCGGCGCAGGAACTGCGACTCGCGCGCGTGGATCTCGATGTCGCTCGTCTGGCCCGAGCTCGCTAGGAACCCGCCCGCAGCGGTATCGGTACGTCGCTCTATCGCAGAGAAGGCCACCCGAACGTCATCCAGACTGGCCAAGACCTCGCTTTGGCGGGCGCGGCCTCCGGGATCTGCGACGAAGCGAAGGTCCGCCGAACGCACGGTCGCCGGGTTGGCCATCCCGGCCGGGTCAGCGCTCTTCAGCGGCGCCGAGAAGCTCACGCCGATCTCTAGTTTCGAGATCGCGATCGTGGCGGTGCACCAGCGATCCGTGAGGGCCGCCGGTCGCCGGGAAACGACGCAGCGATGGACGAGCGGTCGGCGGCTCTGATCGCACCTCGTCACGCGCATCGTCGCAAGCGGTAACCGGGCGGCGGCATCGCCGTCGTCGACGCGGCGTTCGACACAGTCCTCAAGGGCAATGAGGCCAACGGCAACGGCATGAACCCACCCGGGTGCACGCGGATGTCCGCTACTCGACGACGGCATCCACGTCGATGCGCCGGCGACCGCGGCCACCGGCAACACGAGCAACCGCAACGCGGACCTCGGCATCCAAGGCAGTCCCGGGCGTCACGGACGGCGGACGCGACCGGGCCAGGCGGAATGGCAACCCGCTGCCGTGCACGATCGTCGATTGCCGGTAGCGCGACTGCTCGCCTGCGTACCGGCGATCGCCGGTACGCAGGCTCATCATCGACTGCGACGAGACCGGCGGTTACATTGGGGCGCGTGGAGATGCGCTTCAAGACGATCGGTACGGCGGGAATGGACGCCGCTCCGAAGTCCGGGAACCAGGGCTACGCGGCGAGGCTCTAGGTTTCCGCTGTGCGCGTCGCCCTGGCGCAGATAGAGAGTGCGCTCGGCGACGTGTCGGAGAACGTGCGCCGCGTGTGCGAAGCCTTAGAACAGGCGCGAGCCCAGAAGGCGGATCTCGTGGTCTTCCCCGAGCTCACGCTCTCGGGCTACGCGCTGGGGCACACCGACAACGACGTCGCTCTGGAAGTGACCGACCCGGAAATCGCTTGTCTGGCTAACGCGGCCGAGGGGATGGGCTGCGTCGTGGGCTTCACCGAGGCGGGCCGAGTGCATACATACAACAGCGCGGCCTATTTCGAAGACGGTGAGGTCCGCCATGTCCACCGCAAGCTCTACCTGCCGACCTACGGCATCTGGGAGGAGCGCAAGCACTTCACTCCGGGTAACGCGTTGCGTGCGTTTGACGCGCGTGTCGGCCGGCTGGCGATCCTCCTGTGCAGCGATGCCTGGCAGCCGGCGCTGGCCGTGCTGGCCGTCCAGGACGGCGCCCGCATCCTCATCGTCCCCGCCAACAGCACGGGCCAGCGTCCGAACATCGAGGACGAGTGGCACGACATCAATCGCTTCTACGCCCGGATGCTCGAGACCTACGTCATCTTCGTGAACCGCGTGGGCGAGGAGGCCGGGCTCCAATTCTGGGGCGGCTCGCACATCTATGACCCCTGGGGCGAGCTCGTCGCCAAGGCGCCGCTCGACGAGCCGGCCGTCGTCACCGCCGAGATCGACCTGGTCAACGTGCGTCGACGCCGGCGAGAGATGCCGCTCGTCAAGGAGGCGCGTCTTGCCCTGCTCAGCCGCGAGCTCGACCGCCTGGTAATCGAGGGCGGCGACCTCTAGCGCCGGAATCACCGGACTCGGCTGTGCAGTCCACCAGCTAGAGCTTCCGCTGGAGCGCGGGGGTACCATCGTGTTGTGCTCGCGCCCCGGGAGCATCATCTCCTCGGTCAGCCCTCATCGCCGGCAGCGCGGGGTTGCAGTCGACCGGTGATCCTCGTCACGTTCGCCGTCCGCATCGACACCGCAGCGGAATGGTTCGCCATCGAGAGCTCGCTGGAGTCGGGCGTCCCGCTCGTGGTCGCCAACCTGATGCGGCTGCAGTCGCAGGCCTCGATGATCCTGCTCGAGGAGGACTTGGAAGCGGTACGCCAGACGGCTGCGCGGGCGAAGGGCTGGGGCATCCATACGGAGCTGCTGACGAGCATGTCGTGCCGTCGGCCAGCGAAGGCGCTGCTGCGGCTCGCGCGCGAGCGCGACCCCGGCCTGGTCGTGTTCGGGCCGGATAGACTGCGCACGAGCGACCGCCGCTATCAGAGGGCGGCGCGGACCGTGCGCGACGACCTCGACTGCCTCGTCTGGACCGCGGGCGAATAGTCGACGGGGCCCTCCAGGCAAACCTCGATCCGACGGTCCGATGCAGGCTGTGCTCAGCCGAAGCGGGCGATCAGCTCCCGGGTGAGCACCTTGCCGCTGGGGTTGGTCGGCAGGGCGTCCAGGAAGACGGTGCGCCGTGGCCGCTTGAAGTCCGCAAGCAGGTCGCAGTCGCGACAGAACTGGTCGACATCGGCTTGGGTCAGGTTTGGCAGGCTGCGGACGATGAACGCGGTCACGACGCTGCCCCAACGCGAGTCGGGCATCCCGACAACGACGGCGTCGCGCACGCCGGGGCAGCGGTGCAGGACGTCCTCGACCTCCGAGGGGTAGATGTTCTCGCCGCCGGAGACGATCATGTCGTCGGCGCGCCCGTGGAAGTAGTGGTAGCCCTCGGCGTCGCGCGAGAACAGATCGCCGGTGTAGAGCCATCCGTGACGCAGCCGCTGGGCGCTCTCGATGGGGTTGTTCCAGTATCCCGGCGTGCTGTGCGGCCCGCGCACGATCAGCTGGCCGACGTTCTCCCCCACCACCTCCTCATCGGGGAGAACGTCACGGCTGGAATCGTGAACGACGATGCGTGTCTCGCTCAGCAGCGTGGCCTTGCCGCACGAGCCGAGTTTGCGTAGGGCATCGCGAGGGTTCATCAACAGAGTGAGGCTCGCCTCGGTCATGCCGTACCCGTTGTAGAGGCGCGGGCAGAAGCTGTCGAGCACGCGCTCCATGGTCGCCGCGGCCAGCGTGGCTCCGCCGGTGGTGATCATCTGGAGCGACGAGACGTCGAAGCTCTCGAACTCGGGATCGGACAGCATCGCCGCGATCTGCGGCGGCACGGCGAACAGGGTCGTCACCCGCTCGGCTTGGATTGTCTGAAGGGCGTGTCGAGGCTCATAGCGAGACTGGATGACGTTGCTGGCGCCGACAAGGACATGGGGAACGAAGAACGCCTGCATGCCGCCCACGTGATAGAGCGGAGCGATGTGCAGAGCGCTGTCCTCGGAGCCGAGCTGATATTCGAGCGCGCAGTTCATCGCGATCGCGACGTCGTTGGCGTGGGTGTGCATCACGCCCTTCGCCAGCCCGGTCGTGCCCGACGTGTAGACGATGGCCGACAACATCTCGGGAGCAACGTCGGCGGTGATCATGGGCTCGTGACTGCTGCCGCTCTCAGCAAGAGCCTCGTAGTGGTGGTGGCCCGGCTGTGAAGCGTCCGGCTCGACGACGATGAACTCGCTCAACCCTTTGACTCGGCCTGCGGCGCTCAGAGCCGTTTCGGTCAGCGCGCCCTCATAGGCCAGCAGCCGCGCCCCCGAGTCCTGGAGAACGTGCACAACTTCGCCCGTCGATAGGCGATAGTTCAGCGGCACCGCTACCGCTCCGAGTTTCTGACAGGCCAGGTAGAGCGTCACGGTTGCCTCATTGGTGTGCATGAACAAGGCCACCCGGTCGTGGGGGCGCACGCCTAACTCGGCGAGGGCGTGCGCCGTGCGGTTGACGCGTGCGTTCCATGTCGCGTAGGTCCATCGTCGCGCGCCGTAGACGACGGCCTCGCGGTCGTGATGGCGCTCGACCGTTCGCAGTAGCATCGATGCCATCGTCAGGCGACTCGTCGTGTGGTGGCCTGTGGCCATGGACGTCAGAGATCAGGCTTGAGCTCGGGCAGGTCCGCCGAGGCGATGAGATACCTCATCATCTCGGTCGTGCCGCCGACGATGGTCAGCGCGCGAGCGTCGCGATAGATCTGTTCCACGCGCCCGAACTCCTTGGTGAGGCCATCGCCACCGAGGATCTGCACGGCGTGGTCGGCGCAGACGTTGGCCGTCTGAGTGGCCACCAGCTTGGCCATCGAGGCCGGCTTTACCAGTTCCTTTCCCGTCAGAGCGCCGGCGTCGTAGAGCTTGGCGGCACGGTAGGTGAGCAACTCTGCGGCGTCGATGCGCCAGCTCATGTCGACGACCTTGTCCCAAATGAGTTGTTTGGAGCCCAGCTTGCTCCCGTAAGCAACGCGTCGCTGGGCGTGTCCGCGGGCGAGCTCGAATGCGCTTCGCGCCACGCCGAGACCGGCACCGCCAACCAGCGTGCGCTCGAAGTTGAACATGCCGAGCATGATGCGAAAGCCTTTGTCACGCTCCCCGAGCAGATGGTCGCCCGGGACCCGGCAGTCACGGAACTCGACCTCCCCCACCTTGCAGCCGCGCCGGCCGACCAGGTGGTAGGAACGAGGAAAGGAGAGTCCCGCGGTACCGGCCGGCACGACAACGGCGCTCATTCCACGTTGGGCCGGCACGTCCGGGTCGCTGATCCCGTAGACGATGTAGACGTCGGCAACAGAGGCGTTGGAGATGTAGCGCTTGAACCCGTTGATCGACCACTCGTCACGCTGCGCGTCATACTCGATGCGCGTGTGCATTGCCGAGGTGTCGGAGCCCGCTTCGGGCTCGGTGACGCAGATGGCACCGATCTCGCGACCATCGACGATGTGCGCCAGGTAGCGCTCCTGCAACGCGGCGTCGGCATGCCGATGCAACGAGAACGCGCAGCTGAGGGCGGTGGCGATCGTGGTCTCAAAGGCGTAGTTCACCGAGGCCGCCTCTTCGGAGAGCAGCGTCGCGTGAGTCAGCCCCGGATCGGTGAGCTCGCCCCGGTAGAGGTCGGGGAACATCAAGCTGAGGTAGCCGCTTTGGCCCAGCGCGCGAACCGCGGCCTTTACCGCCTCCCAGTCCTCGTCGACCTCGATCGCCCGTGCGCGGGGCTCGAGCTCCCGGCCCAGAAAATGCCGAACCTCGGCTTGAAAGGCTCGGTCCTCGTCGTTTAGAAGAAAGTCCCGCACGCCGTTCACCAGGGTCTTGGGCTATAGGTCTCCACCGCGGCGGCGAGGCGTTCCAACGCACGCCCCAGAAAGGCGCAGATCACCGGCCCGCGCTCGGGCCGGTCGACCCGGCCGGAGCCGTTCGGGACCTCTTGGTCAGGCGACTCGGTCTCCATCGCGTCGGTCATCCTCCGTGTCTTGGTTCATGTTCTCGGGCGTCCATCCGAGGCGCCGGGACAGCTCGTCGGCGGCGTCCTTGACCACGACGCCGCGAGTCTGGAGATCTGAGCCCGAGCGGAACTTCGGCCCCGACACGTTGAGGGCGGCAAGGATCTGTCCCCGGAAGTCGCGCACTGGTGCGGCCGCGCTGACCAAACCCGACTCGAACTCCTCGTCCGACAGCGCAAAGCCCGCTTCGCGCGCGCCGACGATGCGTCGCCATAGGTCGGCGACGTTGCTTGGAGTCCGGGGCCCACAGACCGGCAGGCTGCCGGTGGGAAACAGCTGGCAGACGAGCAGCTCGCTGTGGTCGAACAGCAGGGCACGACCGGAAGCCGAGCAGTGTGCGGGCGTGCGGCGCCCGGTCCAATTGCTCACGTGCACGGCGCTCGGCGACAGCTCGGACATGAGGGTCAGCACCTCGGCCCCGTCGCGAACCGACAGATGCGCCGTCTCGCCGAGCCGCGCGACGAGCTCACGACAGATCGATGGCGCTTCTTCGAGCAGATGCTGGTGTCCGGCGTGCGCGGCCAAGGCAAAGAGACGCCAGCCCAGCCGGTAGTCGAGGCTTTGGGCGTCGCGATCTACCAAGCCGTACTGAGCGAGGGTCTTCAGCGCGCGCGATACCTGGCTCTTCTCACGCCCGACTTGTCCCGCGACGCGCACGACGCCGAGCCCACCGTTCCTGGTCGCGTCCTCGCTTCCCAGCGCGAGCAGGATGTCGAGACCTCGCCCAAGGCTGGTGTCCGCCCCTGCGGGGCGCGCTTTGATGTCACCCTGCGCTGCCATCGTGCCCGGAACGATATTGGGCGAGGTGCTTGTAGGGCAACCGGTGTTGCGTCTACTCGCTTTCGGGCGCAGGCTTGCCGGCCGTCAACGTCGACCGTATGACGCGGCGCTCGAGCTCGGCCAGGCCCCGGCTGGTGCCCACCATCACGAGCTCGCTTCCCTCGGTGACCTTCAGGTCCGGCCGCGGGAACACCGCGCCGTCCACGGCCAGCACGCGGGCGTCGCAGCCTTGCTCAAGCGTCTTGACTTCGCCCGCCTGCTCCGCAGTCAGGCCTACGACCTGCATCACCTCGGCTCCTACCGGAAGCATCGCCGTCGTCCGGCGCCCGAGAACGGCGGCCACGAAGGCCGGAGCGGCGAGCGCCGATACGCTGCGCGAGAGGTCCAGGTCGGTGGCGCGCTGCACACGCACTGCCAGGTTCTGGTCGAACAGCCGCAGGACCACGCGCAGGTCCGGCGCCCGCGCCCGTGCCAACAGAGCGCACTGAAGGTTGGCCAGATCGTCGTTCGTCATGGCCATGAGCGCCCGCGCGGAACCGAGCTTCAGTGAGTCGAGCGTCTCTCCCGACGCCGCGTCGCCCACGACGAGCGGGACGCCCAGTCGCCTGAGAAGCCCCGTATTTCCCGCGTCCTCTTTGCGCTCGACGGCGACGCAGGGCACCTCGGCCTTCACGAGATCCTCGATGATGCGCCCGCCCGTCCTGCCGATGCCGCAGACGATCACGTGGTGGCGCTTGGGCAGCGGACCCTGGCCGAGCGCTTGTGCCAGCCGCGCGCCGACGATGGCGTCGGTGAGCAGCGCAAAGACCAGCGCGAGCACCAGCCCGCCGAGCACCATGATCGCGGTCCCGAACAGCTTGACGGCCGGCGAGGCCTCGAGGAGGTTGATGTCACCGAAGCCAACGCTCATGACGGTGGTGACCGTGAAGTAGAAGGCGTCCAGCAGATCGACGCCAAGGCCGCGGTCGAACACCAGCGTGCTGCCCATCAGCAGGAGCACGAACAGGACGGCGACGACCGCGAGGCGGCGGTCCATCACGCCGACCAGGCCTCGGAAGATCAGCCACGACGCGCGCGACAGACGGGCTGCTCCGGCGGCGAGCCCGGCTTGCCTCGCGGCGAGGCGCATCTCCAGATCACCGCGCGCAGCGGGGTCAGGCCCAGCGTCGCCCGCCTGACCCTGGTCGACGATGCCGAGCACTCGCACCGCTTCGGTGGGAAAAAGCTCGGGCTCCTCCTCATCAGACTCGGCTTTCGCGAGCGCCAGCCGCGGCCTCGGGTCGCCTATATCGACTTCCTGCAGCGCGACCTGGCGGTCGCCGACCCGAAACGCGAGCTCGGCGCTGCCGCGCAGTGCAGCCGCGACGAACACCGGTCCGGCCAGCTCGGAGGCCGACAGCACCGCTACATCGCCCACCAGTTCGCGAATCGGGCCGGCGAGGGAGGTGTCGAAGAGGCGCACGACGATCTTGGCTTCGGGCGCCAGCTCCCGCGCCTCGAGGGCAAGGTGCAGGTTGGCTAGGTCGCCGCCCGCGAGGAAGGCGCAGGCGCGGGCACGGTCGACGTTCGCCTTGCGCATAGTGTCCTCGCTCTGCAGGTCTCCGATGACCAGCGGGACACGCGCCGCCCGTGCGGCTTCCGCGAACGAGGTGTCTGCCTGCGCCGACACGGCGGTGACCGACACGCCGAGCTCACGCAACTCCTCGAGCACCCGCACGCCGAGACCGTCCTGTCCCACGAGGACGACGTGACCGTTCAAACCGGCCGCCGGCACCGATGCAGCCTCTGTCGTGCGCGAGAGTGATCCGCTGCCACAATGATCGGCGTGCGCGCTTCCGCGGATCGCGTCGCGCCTCCGGCGCCGCCCGCCGGGGTCAGCTGCCTCGACTGCCTGGTCTGGACCGAGGACGATGCCTGCGCGTAGCTCCCTCGTGCCCTTGGCACTCCTGACGCTGGCCCTGGCCGGCTGCTCCGCAGGGTCACGCGAAGCGCCGATCCGTAGCCAGTTCGGCGGCACGCAGCCCGGTGCTCCATCGCTCGTGGGGAGCGAGCGCGAGGAGAGCCCACGACTTGAGACAACCATCCCGGCCAAGAACCCCCCATCATCTCTGCGCAGCCAATTCGGCGGTACCGCGTCCCGGACCCATTCGGTCGCGAGAACTAGCCCGTGAAGCCGTTGTCCTCGAGGAAGCCCTGGGCCACCTCGTCGGGGGTGGCCCCGTTGACGTCGACTTGGGCGTTGAGTGTGCGTAGGGTGTCGTTGTCGAGGCGTTCGGCGATGTCGCCGAAGAGGTCCTTGAGCTTGGGGTGTTTCTCGATGACTTCGGTGCGTATGTTTAGGGCCGGGTTGTAGGTCGTGGCGAAGCCCTTGTCGTCCTCGAGCACGATGAGGTCGTTGCCCACGATTCGGCCGTCGGTCAGGAAGACCTCGCCGAAGGTGCAGCGTGCGCCTTTGTCGACTTCGTCGTAGATGTCTCCCTCGGAGCGCATCGTGACGATCAGGTCCGCGGGGTAGCTGAAGCCGTAGGTCTTCTCAATGCCCGGCAGCCCGTCGGAGCGCTCTGCGAACTCTTCGGCGAGGCAGAGGCCCGCATCAGCCGGCTTGCGTTCGACGAGGCCCTTGAGGTCGGAGATCGTCTGAACGTCGAGCGGACGCCGAGCCTCGCGCCGAACGGCGATCGCGTAGGCGTTGTTCGCCGGGGCCGCAGCCAGCCAGGTGATGCCGTTCTCCTTGTCGGCCTCCGAGACCTCTTGGTATTGCGTCTTGGGGTCCGAGCTCGGCTCTTGATCGAGGTAGAGGAGCTGCCCGGTGCCCGTGTACTCCCAGTACATGTCGATGTCGCCGTCGGTGAGCGCCTTGCGAGCGGCCTCGCTGCCCGCGAGGCCGGTCTTGTCGGTGACCAGCGCACCGCCCGCCTTGAGGGCCTCGACGGCGATCTGGCCCAGCACGAGCTGCTCGGTGAACTCCTTCGAGCCGATGGTGAACCTTGCGCCCTTGAAGTCCTCTGGCCTTATGGCCGAGCCTGGCGCCGCTCCACCGCCGCCAGTGCCGCCGCCGGAACTTTCTCCCTCGTCGTCCGCGCCGCAGCCCACCGCCAGCGCGGCCACCACGACCACCAGTAGGCCGGCGCAGCGCGAGTACCGCAGCCGTCGAAGTCGCATGGCCACTGCTCCTTTCACCTTCACCGCAGCGACCGCGTGGTGGCGGCGCTCGACCGGTTTTGGAGGGCGATCCGGCGCGGCTCGCCCGCGGAGGCGCCGCCCTTGACTGTGATCTCCACCAGGCCGTTCTCGAACTCGGCGCTGATCTGGTCTTCGCCGGTATCGGTGGGCAAGGCGATCGCCCGCCTGAATGCCCCATGAAAGCGCTCGCGGAGATAGAAACTGTCGTCGCCGTCAGTGCCGAGCTCGGTTCTCCTCTGTCCTGAGACGGTCAAAGCTCCTTGGGTGAACGTGATCTCGATGTCCTCGGGATCCAAGCCCGCCACCTCGATCCGGATCACGAGGTCGCCGTCGCGGGCGAAAATGTCGGTCGCCGGGACCCAGGCCGTGGCGTGGGTGCGGTCGCGGGCCTCGTGACCGTGCTCGCGACCGTGGGCGCCCAACTCCCGCATCCGGTTCAGCTCGCTAAAGAAGTCCGTCACTCCCTCGAATGGATTGCTCGCTCTCTCAGGCATCTCGGCCTCCTTGCGACTCATGGGGTGCGTCCGGGGCGCCTCCGGCGATCGGCGCGGGCCGGCTCGCGGGCCCCGGCCGGCCGGCCTGGACTTCGGGGCCGGCCTGCAGCTCGGGCGCAGTGGCGGCGTCCTCGGACATCGCTTTCATCAGCGACCAGCACATGACCAGCATGAGGATCACGAACGGCGTGGCGGCCACGATCGCGCCGTTCTGCAGGGCGTCGAGGCCTCCGGCCACGAGCAGGATCGCCGCGAGCGCGCCCATGATCACCCCCCACGTGAGCTTGGTCGCCCGCGTGGGATTGAGCACCCCGCCCGTTGACATGCTGCCCAGCACCACCGTCCCCGCGTCGGCGCCTGCGACGAAGAAGATCCAGACCAGGAAGATCACCACGAGCGAGATCAGCCCGGACAGGGGGAACAGGTCGATGAACTCAAAAAAGGCGACCGCCGCGTCGGCCGCCACGGACTCGCCCAGCGCTCCCTGTACATCTTGATCCTTGGCGATGGCGGTGGCCCCGAACACCGCGAACCAGACGAAGGTGAACAGGCTGGGGGCCACCAGCACGCCGATCACGAACTGGCGAATCGTTCGCCCGCGGGAGATGCGGGCGATGAAAGCGCCCACGTACGGGGCCCAGGCGATCCAGGTCGCCCAGAAGAAGATCGTCCAGTCACCGAGCCACGGGTCCGGGTTGAACGAGTTCATGTCCAGGCTCATGGGGATGATGTTGATCGCGTAGATCCCGAGCCCCTGGGTGAACGAGTTGAGCGCCAGCAGCGGGATCCCGACGACGAAGAAGTACACGAGCAGCATGAAGGCCAGGATCATGCTCACGTTGCTCAGGGTCTGGATCCCGCGCTCGAGCGGAGTCGAGGCCGAGATCATGTACGCCACCGCGGTGACGACGATGATGCCGAGCTGCATGCCGGTTCCCGTGGGCGTGCCCAGGGTCTGGCTGAGCCCGGCGTCGATCTGCAGGGTGCCCAGTCCAAGCGAGACGGCGACTCCGAACAGGGTGGCCAGGATGGCCACGATGTCGATTGCCTTGCCGATCGGGCCGTCGACGCGGTCGCCGAGCACCGGGCGGAAGACCATGCTGATCTTCAGGTTGTTATTGCCGCGGCGGTAGCTGAAGTA
>Ga0136618_10000801_pt1 | contig 11439 bp, 10 predicted proteins | sample AntDrymUQ3302106_2_FD_104805 | JGI IMG/M metagenome (GOLD analysis project Ga0136618, IMG submission 104805) | Polar desert sand microbial communities from Dry Valleys, Antarctica - metaG UQ330 (21.06) | ecosystem: Environmental > Terrestrial > Soil > Desert | place: Antarctica: Dry Valley...
GCCTACGGCTTCCACTCCGCCAAGGCCGCACTCGCCCTGGTCATGCTCTCCTGCGGACCCATCGAGCTGCTCCTACCCCACGAGAAATCCCCGGGATGATCCACATCGGTGCCGGGAGAGCCCAAAATGGCCATGACGCCAGTGTCCGGGCGGCCGGCACCGCCTGATCTCCGCGAGGACGCCCGAGTCGGCAAGCCCATCGAAAATGGAAGGATTTCGAACAACATGACAGATCCATGGCCTGCGGTGATTGGCACCCTCGGCGGGGTACTCATCACCGCGGCGACGGCTCTTCTCACGCAAGCGTTGCAAGCCAGGCGGGTCCGCGATGGGGAGATGCGTACGGCTCGCAGGGAGGTGTACGCGAAGTACCTCTCCGCGGCGAACGCCTACTGCAGGGTTTGGCTGACTTCTCGTGGTCGATCCGCAAGGGTTCTCGCGAGTTGGCGCATGAGCGTGCGGAGCGCTCAACGATGCTCGCGGCTGAACTGAGGACTCTAAGAGCGCCACTTGAGATCCTGACGACCAGTGCTCGTATGCGGGAAGCAGTCGAGGCCGTCGAGAGATGCCTCGAAGAAATCGCCGGAACGCTCTACGACGCGAACAGGAAGTACGATTCCGAACCGAGTCTTGCGAGAAATCTGCTTAGACAGGAGGGATGGTACGAGAAGTTTCGAGGACCGGTCGAAGGGTACATCGAGGCCGCGCAGGAACAGATCCGGTGATCGACGCAGAATCTGTGATCTCGGTCCGATGTGGTGGTGGTCGACCATCACGGGCACAGCCTGATCCATCCGGCACATCCGCTCGCCGCCGTGCGCCGGGACGTTAGCATCGGCGAACAGGAGTGCTCGCGGACCGTCACGTGATCGTTACGCGACGGTCGTCGGTCACGGCTCATCGAGCGAAGGCGTCGGCCGGCGCCGCAACCGATCTTTCGCATCCATTCCGCGTCGGTGCACCATGCCGCTTGGGCCGTCGCCGGTGGATAAATGACCCAGCAGGTGGTGGCCGGATCGTGGGCGCAGTTGCCCCGATCCCACCGCCCAGGACGGGAGGCCGGCGCCGGGCAGGTCGAGGTCCTGGATGAGATCTCGGAGACGCTGATCGGGCTCAACGGCCAAATGTTGTGTCATCGCCGGGGAATGGTGGCGCAGACCTGGGTTTACGGGCGTCCCCGAACGACTCGCCCGGTGGCGACCTGTTCTCGTCGCTGCCACCCGCAGATGCCGGGCATGCCGCCGCCCGCGCCTGGATGAACGGCCCGGACGCGGGCTGCGGTGGTAGTCAGGGCCGAGCGGCGACGGCTTCGACCTCGAACAGTATTTCGGGCATAGCCAGGCTGGCGGCCCCGATGAGGGTTTGCGTGGGAGGCTTGGCGCCCCAGCCGCCCTGCACGGCCTCGGCGATTGCCCGGAGCTTGTCGAGGTCGTGGTTCACCACATACGTCCTGAGCTGGACGACATGGCTGAGGTCGAGCCCGTGGGCGGCAAGGGCGACGCCAAGGTTGCGGAACGCTTGCCGCACCTGTTCGGTGAAGTCGGTCGAGACAACCGCGCCGTCCGTGCTCGATCCGTACTGACCCGCGACGAGCACCAGCTCTGTGCCAGCCGGGACGGTGACGGTGTGGCTGTAGCCGAACGGGACCGGATCGTGCAACCCGGCGGGATTGACGATGGCGTGGGACATGTGGGTCACCTCTCTCGTGTGATGGGCGCTTCTCGCGCCCCGGTTACTAGCATAGATAAGGCTCTACTGACGTGTCCGTGGGTTGATTTCATGATCGCCCGGGGAGTGGTGGGCAGGGTCCGCCTCGGGTGATGTCGGCCATGGCGATCAGCGACTCGGGGCTGTGGTAGCCGTAGGCGCGTGGGGTGAGCAGCCGCAGATGTGTGTTGGTGGCTTCGGATCGTGCGTTGGACAGGCCGTGCTCGACGGCGCCCGAGGATCAGCTGCCGGTAGCGCTTGATCGTCTTGGTGAGCTTGGTGAACGGCTCGAGGCGGCAGCGCTGCGCCCAGGCGAGCCACCGAGGAGCAGGCGCCTGGCTGCGGTGAACCACCCCGGGTCTGGTGGAGGCAGTGGTTGGCTTGACCGTCATACCCCGTCGGTACGATCAGCGGCGGAGGTTCCCGAATGGCCGTGCTCATGGCGGCAGTCCCGCCGCACGAACGACCGAGGGAGCGCCTGCTGGCGCGCGGCGCCGAGGCGCTCACCGAACGCGAGCTACTCGCGCTTGTCCTACGCAACGGCACCCGCGGGATGAGCGCGCTCGACCTTGCCGCTGAGTTGCTGGCTGAGTACGGCGGGCTCAACGCGCTCGCCGCCGCGCGACCCGAGGAGCTCGCAGCGCGACCCGGCGTCGGTGCGGCCAAGGCGGCGGCGCTGGTCGCCGCGTTCCAGCTCGCCCGGCGGACTGAAGCCGAGAATGAGCCCACGGTTCTGCGCCGCCCGGATGACGTCGCTCTGGTCGCGCGACGGGAGCTCGACGGGGCCCGCCGAGAGCGGGTGCTCGTCTTGGTGTGCGACGCCGCCAACCGACTCCGGCGCACGGTCGTCGTGTCCGAGGGTTCGATCGACCGGTCGATGATGCCGGTCCGCGAGATCCTCAACGCCGTCCTCCGTCACGACGGCCGAGCGTTCGCCCTCGCTCACAATCACCCGAGCGGCGATCCCAAGCCCAGCGACGCTGATCGCCAAGCCACCAACGATGTGAAGGCAGCGGCGACAGTGGCGGGCCTACGGTTTCTAGGTCACGTGGTCGTTGCCGGTGAGGGATGGCGCGCAGTCAGCTGAGGCCAACCAAGGAGCCCAGCGAACGCATCGTTCAGAGCCGCAGGCATCACTGCATTGGCAATGTTGGTCGCGCGACAGGCGAACTCGGCCACCCGAGCATCCTGTCGCTGGACGAGTCGCGTCTCGGTGGCTACTTTGCGCTGCTCGTCCAGCCCTGGCACTGGAACGAGGATCTGCCTGATCCGTCCTACGCTGAGCGATTGAAGGCCGCTAGAGGTTCGCGCCTGGGCTTGAACGGCACGACGCCCAGTAGGCGAGTTCAGGAAGAGATTCAAAAAGTCGGGCTCAATAAGGTCCGTTGACGGTCGAACACGAATCACGTGATTCTGATGCACGCAGGGTTCGACAGTGCCGGTGAAGAGCGCGGCTCGCCCGATCTGACTTACGCTTCCATTGCCCTCTATGATCAATACGTCTCCGGGCTGGAGTCGACGTCGGCCTAGCTCAGCGGGAGTGACCTCGAAGTATCGCGGGTAATCCATACTGATCTCGTCCCGGCCAACGTGTGCAACCGTGAGATAGCGAACCGGATTCGCTCCGGGAGCGCGGATCGAACTCTTCTGAATCCCTCCGCGAACGTCGCCCAAAGCATCGATGGGCAACTCGGGGGCCAAGATATCAGAAAACAGTCGGTCGACACGGCTTTCGACAAGCAATCGCCATAGCTCTTCGCCGTGCTGCTGACACTGCGCGAGTTGATCGCATCGAGCACGGATCTGGTCAAGCTTCCGAGCCACTCGGCGCTGCTCGTCGATCGGCGGGAGCGGAATCGTAAGCGCCTCAAAGCGGTCGATGGCAAGGGTACGGTTCCTGTCCGCTGATCCAGGTGACGCCCGCTGGACGAGTTCAATCCCGGGCTCGCTGAGGAAATACCAGCGAGCCCATCGAACATCGACACGCCGGCCGATCGGCCTATAGGAAAGAAACCGGTTGGAGGCGATGCAGCCGGCATCGGATTCAGACGACACTGCGATGGCGCCCTCCCACCCCTTGATGTTGCTCACTATGAGACGGTCGGGCTGAACATCAAAGAATCGGAGACTGCCGAGCTGGTCACCAGGCTTGGGCTCATAATGCAGGATCCCCTTGCCGAACGACCTGATGCCGATCCGGACGTACTCAGTACCGGGATCGGGCTGAACAGGCACTCGCTGCAGCGCAAGCACCTCGCCGACACGCACGCGCTCGACAGTCACTTCGCATCTCCGATCTCAGCTTGCAGATCCTGGAGCAGTCCGAGGATCTCGTGCTCGATCTCGATCAGCTCGGTGAGAAGCTCCGTCGACCGCCGATGGGTGAGATCGTCGGGGCGGCTGGGGTTGCGGAGGTCAAGGTTGTAGCCGTTGGCCTCGAGGTCAGCGATCGGCACCCGCCAGGCTCGCTCGTTCTCCTCGCGGTCGTTCCACCACGCCTGGCAACCTGCGAACTCCTCGAAGCGCATGGGCTTGGTCTTGGAGTACTTCTTGCGGCCGTCGGGCGGCGGGAGCTCGTAGAACCACACCTCCTTGGTGGCGCCGGTCTTGCTGAAGAACAGCAGGTTCGAAGGGATGATCGTGTACGGCGCGAACACGCCATCAGGCAGGCGGACAACCGTGTGCAGGTTGCAGTCGGCCAGGAGTTGCTTCTTGATACGGGCGCCGACACCGCCGCCGAACAGCAGACCGTTGGGAACGACAATGCCGCATCTACCGCCGTCTTTGAGCTGCCGGATCACGAGCTGCAGGAACAGCCATGCTGTCTCGGAGGTTTTCTTGTCCGCAGGGAAGTTGGACTGGATGCTCTTCTCCTCCTCGCCGCCGAAGGGCGGGTTGGTGACGATGACGTCGACGCGCTCGCCCCTGCTGATTTGGGTGATCGGCCGGGCAAGCGCGTTGCCCCGAGTGATGTTCGGCTGACCGACCTCGTGCAGGAGCAGGTTCATCATCCCCAGCAAGTAGGGCAGCGGCTTCTTCTCTATGCCACGCAGATTGGCGTGCAGCATCCGTCGCTGTGGGCTGGTGGCCACCTGTGGAGTCAGGTGTTCGAGGGCTTCGACGAGGAAGCCGCCGGTGCCGCAAGCGGGGTCGAGGATGACTTCACCGAGCTTGGGATCGACCTGCTGGACGACGAATCGAATGACCGCCCTCGGCGTGTAGAACTCGCCCGAGTCGCCCGCCGCGTCACGCATCTCCCGCAGCATCGACTCATACAGGTGGGCCATCGTGTGGATGTCGTCGGACGACGCAAAGTTGATCTCGTTTACTTTGTTGACGACGTCGCGCAGGAGGTAGCCGGACAGCATCCGGTTGTTGGTCTCCTTGAACACGGCGGCAAGCACGTCGCGCGAGTCGTGACTCCCGGTGCCGGTCAGGCCTCGCAGATGCGGCAGCAGCTTGCCGTTGACGAAGCTGAAAAGCGCCTCCCCGGTCGGGCCGTTCAGGTCGGCGGCCCAGTCACGCCAACGGTAGGGCGCCCGGATGGCGGGTCGGAAGTCTGCCTCGGTGACCTCGCGGTTCTGCTCGAGGCCGTCGAACGCCTTGAGGAACAGCAGCCAGGCGAGTTGCGGGATACGGTCGAGGTCGCCGTTGAGGCCGGCATCCTTGCGCATCGCGTCACGCGCCGACTTGATGACGGCGGCGAGCTTGGCCTGGGGCGATGCCGGCGGGGCGGCCTTCTTCGGTCGAACCATGACCCTCAGGTCTCCTCGGTCGGGAACATCTCGGCCCACAGCGCGGCAACGAGGGCCACTGCGACGGGGAACGATCGGGCTTCCAGGGCGTGATCAGTGGCGTGCCGCTCGTAGCGGCCGGGCCAGGACTCGGGCAACGGCGGGAGGACGGCTGGCGGTCGTGCGCCGTCACGCTCGGACCAGACCTGCCTGCCCGCAGCCGCAACCGTCATCGGGTCCAGGAGGCCGTGCTCGATGAGGATAACGAGGTCAACGAGGTCCCGGACGCGGGAGTTCTCGCGGTCGCCGAAGTCGCGGAGCATCGCGTGGAGCTTCTCGGCGGCATGGCGATGCACGTCGATGATCTCGACCACCGGCGCCGGGATACCTGCGAAGTCGAGCGAGTTGGGCAAGGTGATGAAATCCGTCGCGGTGAGCTCATGTGCTCGGGGCGACACATCGAGCTGGATGCGACCGAAGGGCTTGCCACCCAGATCCGCGTCGATCTTTACTCGCCAGGTCAAGTGGCCGCCGCCGTCCTCCCGCAGCTCGACGGGCGATCCAGCGGCGAAGATGAAGCCGTCACCATCGGAGTCGACCGTGAGCACGTCGATCAACCGGTCGTGCAGTTCGGCTGCGCCCACCAGGTCGTCGCGCAGGCCGACATCGATGTCCTTGGTCAGGCGGGCGCCGTCTCCGAGCCGGGCCTCAAGCGCCATTCCGCCCTTGAGTACCCACCGGCCCGGCTCGGCGCCCTGAAGACGGGCCACGATGCGTTCGAAGATGACACGCCGGCGCAGCCGGTCAAGTCCAACGCCGCTTGCATTCGAGCGGGTGAGGAGTCGCTGCTCGAGGGCCACACGCAGCGCTCGAGGCGTCCCGTAGGTCACGACGCCTCCACCCGCTGGATTGCGCGCTCGATGTACAGCGCCGCCGTGGCGTCAACTGCCTCGGCTCGGGCGCGGAGCCGGCGGATCGTCACGAGCCCGCGCTCGCGGGCCTCCCCGATGGCGCGGGCGAGCTGGTTTTCGTCGGCCGCGGCCGCAGCGACATCGATGAGTGAGCGCAGCGCAGTGGTGACACGGAAGCCGGCGCGCTCGATGACATCCGTGTCGGGCAGGTCGGCGCGGTGCAGGGCCACGGCATCGTCGCGCATGGTGAACGCGGGCGGGACTGTGAGGTGAACCCGAGGCGATTCGAACTCACCGATCCCGTGCACCGAGAGCGCCGTCTCGTGCGACACAACGCCACGGTGCCGGGACCACAGCGTCCAACGCGCCAGGTCATCGTGCAGGTCGGGCACCCACTCGGCGAGGCGGAAGAGTCCGCGGTCGATGCGCTGCCAGTTGCCCGCGCGGACGTGGTGGGCATGAGCCTGGTACGAGTACCCGATCTGCTTCGCCTGGGCCGCGGTGAAGTACCCGCCCTGTCCAGAGGCCAGGTTGAACAACCGTCGTCGTAGGTCGCGTCGATCGGCAGGCATGGGTGGGATCCTATACACTAACTTGAGTTAGGGACATGGCTAGTAGCTAAAAATCAAGTTTTCATTGAGTTTCAGGCCACGTAGAGTAGTTCACCCAGTTTCGCCACCGCATCCTTCAGCGCCTGCGGCGAACCGAAGCGAGCGGAGATCTCCGAGGGCGACCCCAGCGACGAGAGCGGCGGTACCTGCAGGACACCCAGGTCGTCGAGCTCGCCGATACCGTGCTCGGCGTACGTGTCTAGCAGGTAGCCCAGCACCTCGCGGGCCGCTGGCTGGTACGCGTCGAAGAAGTCGGCGTGCTCCTTGCGGACCCGGCGGGCCCGATCGGTGCGGGTGGCCAGCGGCTGGTTCCAGGCGAGGTGGACGAGGACGTCGATCGGGTCCGCCTCGGCAAGGCGTGTGCGCTCGATGAGCTCCGTGGCATCGATGCCATGCGCCTCGAGAGCGTCCAGGACGTCCCGGCGCCCGACCCGGCTGGACCACGTGGAGCGCAGGCTGTTGGGGTCGGGGAACAGCGCCCGCACGGTCTCGGTCACGAAATCCCGGTACTCGACGAGCCGCAGCTGTCGCGTCTCGGGGTCGAGGTGGTAAGCCGCTTCGGCCGTGACCCATACCTCGGTGTCGCCCACGTAGAACTTGGCCGTCGGCTCGCCATCGAGGTCATCCGGGTCGATGGAGCCGTCACCATTCCCGCCCGCGTCGCGGAGATCGAAGATGGGCTCGGGCTCCTCGACCACGGTGTCGTCGACGACGTTGCCCTCGTCATCGATCTCCTCCCTGTCGACCCGCTCGGGCGGCCCGTCGAACTCGGGGTCACTGAACAGCGTCGTGGCACCTGTGTAGTCGATGATGTCGAACGACAGCTTGTCCTCGTCGGGGAACAGCCGGGTGCCGCGGCCGATCATCTGCTTGAACAGGGCCATCGACCCGACGGGGCGGAACAGGACGATGTTGCGGACGGTGGGCAGGTCTACCCCCGTCGAAAGGAGCTGCGAGGTCGTCGCGATCACCGGCGCGTCCTTCTCGGTGTCGGCGAAGTCGCTGAGGTGGCCCTTTCCGATCTCCCCCTCCTCGCTGACGATACGGACGACGTAGTTCGGGTGCTGCTTGGACAGGTCGACGTTGGCGTTGTGCAGCGCGCGGCGCATCTGGTCGGCGTGCTCCTGATCGACGCAGAAGACGATCGTCTTGGCCCACCGGTCGGTACGTCGCAGGTACTCGATCAGGTGCTTGGCCGCCGCTTCGGTGCGGGTGAGCAGCGAGACCACCCGCTCGAAGTCCTTGGTCGTGTACAGGTCCTCCGGGATCTCCCTGCCGAACAGATCGAGCTGCCCCTGGGTCGGGGCCCAGCCGTGGGCGTCAGGGCTCAGCACCACCCGGCGGACCCGGTAGGAGGCGAGGAACCCGTCCTCGATTCCTTGAGTCAGCGAGTACTCGACCAGCGGGTCACCGAAGTACGCGTAGGTGTCGACCGTCTCGTCCCGCTGCGGCGTCGCGGTCATGCCGAGCTGCATGGCCGGCGAGAAGTAGTCGAGGATCGCCCGCCACGAGGACTCGGCTCTGGCGCTGCCGCGGTGGCACTCGTCCACGATCACCAGATCGAAGAAATCGGGAGCGAACTCGCGGAACATCCCGTTCGGGTTCGCGCCGCTGTCGGCCAGCGTCTGGTACAGACCGAAGTAGATCTCCCGTCCGACCTTCGCCTCGCCCTGCAGCTTCCAGATCGGCGTGTCGCCCCCGGTGCCGAAGGCCTGCTTGAACTCACGTTCGATGGGCTGGTCGACGAGGACGTTCCGGTCGGCGAGGTAGAGGACCCGCGGGTTGCGCTCGGGCTTCCACCCGCTCGTCCACAGCTTCCAGACGATCTGCATCGCCACGAAGGTCTTGCCCGTGCCGGTGGCCATAGTGAGCAGGAGGCGATTGTCGCCGTGCAGGATCGCCTGGACGGAGCGGTTGATCGCGGTGCGCTGGTAGTAGCGGGGTTCCTTCACCGTGCTGTCGGGGTTCCGGAGCGACCGGTTGAACGGCACGAGCAAGCCCTCGGCGACCGAGTCCTCGATGATGCCCTTCCACGCGCGGTAGCGGGACCAGAGGGCATCGGGCGACGGGAAGGCGGTCAGCGTGTCGGTCTCCAGGCCGGTGTCGCGGTCGTCCTCGACGATCCCATTGCCGTTCGTCGAGTAGGCGAAGGGCAGGTCCAGCAGCTGAGCGTAGTTCTTCGCCTGCTGGAGCCCCTTTCCGGGGATGGCGTACTCGCGCTTCGCCTCCACGACCGCGATCGGCAAGCCGGGCCGGTACTCGACGACGTAGTCGGCCCGCAGCGCCCCGGCCCGGCGGTGCTTCTTGCCGACCGTGACGATACGCCCGTCGGTGATCGGGAACTGCTCGACGATCTGGTCGTCGCGCCATCCGGCCGCAGTCAGCCGTGGCAGCACGTAGTCACGACACGTGTCCTTCTCTCGCGGGCCGCCCGGCATGTATACGGAAGGTACCTGCCCCTCGCGACCGGCACGATCCTGGTCGTCTGGCCGGGTCGACGAGGCCGATCAGGGCGCTCGCGTCGAGCACTACCGCTCCCATTCGTCCCGCAGCTCATCGAGATGGGTCGCTGCAGACAGGCCCGGCATGGAGCCGATCACGGTGTCGAGCGGGTCCCTCTCCCGAACAAGCCGGAACACCCCCTCGGCCTCGACCTCCACCCGTAGTATTAAGCACCCGTGTCCACCCCAGCCGCCATCGCTGCAACAGGGAGCGTGACCTGGTTCTTGCGACTCACCTTCGTCCGACGGGCTGGCTCGTTGTCCCGCTTTACCGTCGCGGTCATGAGTAAAGGATAGTTGGGGCGCCGGACGTCGGCGACGTCGCGGACCCAGCGCCACCGCGGCGATGACCGCCAGGATGCCCACCGCCTCCAGCGGGCGGGGCGTCTGGCCGAGCACGAGCAGCCCCACCACTGAAGCGGTGGCCGGCAGCAACGCCAGCAGCAGCGCGAACCGGGCCTGCCCGACGCGGCGGAGTACCACCTGGTCCAGCGCGTACGGCACGACCGTGGCCAGCAGCCCGACTCCCACCCCGAGCAGCAGCAACGTCGGCGATTCCCGGACCGGGCCGGTCCCCACGGCGAGCGGGCTGAGCAGCACCGCCGCCACCACGAACCCGACGGTCATGTCGTCCAGACCGTTGCCCCGCGTCGCCACCCGTTTGCCGAGCACGATGTAGGCCGCCCAGAACGCGGCGGCGACCAGCGCGAGGACGAACCCGGTGGGGCTGCCGGCGAGCTGGACATCGGCGATGAGCACGATCCCGGTACCGGCCAGCACCAGCGCCGCCACGTCGCGCGCGGTGCGCGATCCGAACGCCGCCACTGCCACCGGTCCGCAGAACTCGATCGCCACCGCCGTGCCCAACGGCAGGCGGGCGATCGCCTCGTAGAAGGCGATGTTCATCAGCGCCGTGACCAGGCCGAAGCAGCCCGCCAGCAGCAGCCGCCGGCCCCGCCAGGCGCCCCGCCGAGGCCGGCGCCAGGCCAGCAGCACCAGCGCGGCGCCCAGCATCCGCAGCCACGCCACGGCGGACGGGCTCAGCTGGTCGAACAGCAGGACGGCGACCGCGGCACCGAGGTACATCGAGCTGCCACCGAGCACGAACAGCACTGGTGCGGGGACACCGCGCGCCCGTGGACGGCTGCGCAGCGTGCTCATCCCCTCGATGATGCATCGCCAAGGGGCTCGGACGAAGGTTGCGGTTGCACTACGAAGACGTGACGGGCAGCAAACTTCGGTGGGAACAAAGGCGAGGAGGCTGTACGTCTGTAAGAGTGGAGCCCGAGACCTGCTCGTTGGGTCGAGGGATCGCCACCCGGCCCCGGCCGGGTCACGAACACTGTGAACATCGCAGCCGCGGTGGTCGCAGCCGGTTCAATGGTCCGGTCGCACGACCGGACCAGGACGGAGGGAGTCGCCATGACCAGCACACTCACCCGCCCCGAGCTGACCGCATCCGACCGCTGCGACCGGTGCGGGGCGGCTGCCCGCATCCGGGCCGTGCTGCCCTCCGGTGGCGAGCTGCTGTTCTGCGGGCACCACGGACGCGAGCACGAGTCGAAGCTGAAGGAGTTCTCGGCGGACATCCAGGCCGGGGAGGTCTGATTCCGTCACGTCCCTCCGATCACCGACCTCGACCGGGGCGGGCCCACCGGGTCCCGCCCCGGTCGCTTTCTGCGGTCAGCCAGCCAGCTCGGCAATGGCCGCGAGCAGCCGGTCCACGTCGCCGTCGTCGCTGTAGTGACTCACGCTCGCCCGGACCCCGCCGCCGGTGTCGCGCAGGCCGAGGGCCCCGGCGAGCTCCCAGGCATAGGCGTACCCGCTCCAGCAGTTGACCCCGCGAGCTCCAAGCTCGGCCGCCACATCGGCGGGGGGAAGGCCCTCGAGGCGGAAGTAGGCGGTGGGGGTGCGGTTGGTCAGGGGACCGAACAGGGCCACCCCCGGTCGGCCCATCAGGCCGTCGAGCATCCGC
>Ga0136618_10000802_pt1 | contig 11439 bp, 13 predicted proteins | sample AntDrymUQ3302106_2_FD_104805 | JGI IMG/M metagenome (GOLD analysis project Ga0136618, IMG submission 104805) | Polar desert sand microbial communities from Dry Valleys, Antarctica - metaG UQ330 (21.06) | ecosystem: Environmental > Terrestrial > Soil > Desert | place: Antarctica: Dry Valley...
AGAAGTCGATCGCGGCGCTCGAGCCCACGCGCGAGACGACTCGATGGACCATGCCGGCGCCCGGGCTGCCACGCTGCGCGCCGGGGTACTCGAAGAAGGTCAGGTCCGCGCCCGGCGAGCCCGCGCCGTCGGCGTAGAACAAGTGGTACACGGTCGGGTCGTCCTGGTTGACGGTCTTCTTGACCATCTTCAGTCCCAGTACGCCAACGTAGAAATCGACGTTCGCCGGCGCGTCGCCGGTGATCGCTGTGATGTGGTGGATCCCTTCCAGCTGCATCGCGTGCTCCCTATGCGGTTGCCGATGCAACAACCCTATCGGCAGCTAGTTGCGCATACAACCACTCACCGAGGTCCGTCGGGCGAGGCTCTGAGCGCGTCGAGCATCGTCTTGTCGGCGCGATCGATGAGCTCATCGAGCGAGTCGTCCTGGCGGCGCTCGGCGAAGCCGACCTTGAACGACGCACCCGCGACCGTGCCGGCAAGGTGTTCGGCGATCTGCGCAAAGCGGGCGCGTACCGCGGACTCGTCCTCGGCGGACAGCGAGCAGACGAACTCGTCACCCCCCAACCGCATGATCACGTCGTAGGAGCGCAGATGCCGCATGATCGAGGAGGCGACCGCGCGCAGGAGCTCATCGCCGGCAGCGTGACCGCGCGTGTCGTTGACGGCCTTGAGCCCGTCGACGTCGACGAACGCCACGAGCAGGCGCTCACCCGTGCGGAGGGTGCGGTCCAGCTCGCGTTGGATCGTGGCGCAGCCGACCCGCCTGAGCAGCGCGCCGGTGAGCGAGTCGACGCCCTGCAGCGCGAGCTCCTCCGCGGCCGCTTCCCGGTCGCGCGCCGATTGCCGGCGGTCCGCTTCCGCCCGCTCGCGGTCGTGCGCCGCGGCCTCACGGTGCAGCGCGGCCTGAGCCCGGCTTGCCGCGGCGCGCTTGCGGTCGCCCGCGGCGCGCAGGAGGATCTGGATGCCGACCGGCGCCGCGCCGTTCTCGCGGCGGCTGTCGTGCTCCAAGCGCTCGATCTCGGCATCGAGCGTGGCGGCGAGCTGATCACGTGCGCGCGCGGCCGAGTCGCGTTCAGCCGCCAGGCGGTCGCGGCGCGCCGCCGCCTCGTCGCGTGCGAAGGCGCTGCGCGAGCGCGCGTGCGCCGCCCGGCTGCGCTCGACGGTGCCCCGCGTCCGGTCGGCCCTGCCGCGCTCGTAGTGCTCGTCGGGCGCCTCGTGCCTGGCGTGGTCCTCGTCGGCCGCGTGCTGGTCGCGATCTGACGCGACCTGATCGCGTTCGGAAGCATGCTGATCGGTGTCGGCGGCGGTCTGGTCGAGATCAGCCGCGGTCTGATCGCCGTCGGCCGACGTGTGGTCCATGTCGGAGAGCGCCTGTGCCTCCGAGTCTTCGTCCAGGGTCGTGCGTGGACCCGCGGCGGGTCGATCGGCGGCCTCACTCATGACCGGCTCCGTGGCGCTTATGCATACCCGGCCGCTCGTTCGAGCCTCGGGGGACTCGCCTGCACTGCATGGGGGGGTTCGTCCGACACGCACGCCTCTCTCAGCAGGGAACATAGCCTCCGAGCCTGGTAGCGCAACCCCTTGCTGCGGTTCTGCGCCGACGTCTCGCGACATGGGACCCCACGTCTCCCGTCACGCAAAATGCCGGGAAGAGGTGAGAGCGCCAACACAGCCAGTTGAATCAAACGGGACCGGGCCGTACGATGGCCGGCGACCCCCCCGTGAGTGACGTGCCCCCGCCCGAAACGGTCGGCGAGATGCTGGCTGCGATATCCACCCGCATCGTCGGATTACTCCGAGTGCACTACGGGCGCGGACCTTCGCGGGCCAAGACCTACGCCATGGACGACTGCATCGTGTGCGTCCTGCGCAACGGGTTCACCGCCCACGAGCGCACGATCGTCGACAGTGGCGAGTCGGAGCGCGTGATCGGGATGCGCCAGGACTTCCAACGGCTGATGGAGCGCCAGTACCGCGAGACGGTCGAGACGATCACGGGACGCAAGGTCGTCGCCTTCCTCAGCCAGGCGCACCTGGAGCCCGACATCACGATGGAGATCTTCTTCCTCGACCGGCCGATGAACGGCGCGGCGGCGCTCGAGCTCAAGCTGCCCGAGATCGTCTAGAAGAGCGGCAGCGCCCGCTTCGGGTACTTCGGGAGCCTGGGTAACGGCGCTGCGCGGCCTTCGCGCTGGCGGTTGAGCTCCAGGCGCAACACGTCGAGCGCCGGCCGGGCGCGGCCGTTGGCGGCGACCAGGGCCGAGTCCCACCAGACGAACTTCGGGTCCGCGTCCCAGTGATAGAGGTACACGCGCTTGATCCGGCTGCTCGACCGCGCGACCGCGAACGTGTGCGCGACCGCGTTCGCCGCCCGCGACTCGCCCTGCCTGCCGCCGCGGTAGAAGTTGCCGAAGCGCACGATGCCGCCCGCCTCGGTGAGCCAGACCGCGCCCTTGACCGAGCGCAGGAGCTGGCGCGTGGAGGACAGCTTGACGGGACGGAAGCGGTTCGCGTCCGCGTAGCTGTGCAAGCCCCAGATGCGCGGCTTGACGGCGTAGCGCTTGAACGTCGCCAACCACGGGAGCATGTTCTTGCCGTCGAGCACATCGGCGGCCACCACGCGGCAGCCGCGGCACTCCTCGCGCATGATGTTGTAGTACCGGGCCGCGCGCTTCGGCCGCTTGTACGTCGGCTGGGACACGTGGTTGGCCTCGTTCCACGCCGACATGCTCTTCACCCAGGGGTAGCGCTTGTGGAGGATCCGCACCGTGCGGCGATACTCCGAGTAGGTCGGCAGCCGCCGCGGTCCCGTGGAGTGGTGCTGAATCGTCAGCAGGACGTCGGCACCGCGGAAAGCCGCCGCAGTCATCCACTCGTCGTAGCGCGCGAAGTCGCCCTTGAGCACCGAGTCGTAGGACATCAGCAGCCGGACCTGGTCGATGCGCAGCTTCTCGAAGCGAGGGTCCTGCCACATGCCGAGCTTCTGGTCGCTGATGCCGATCCTGAAGGCGTCCGCGGCCGCGGGCGCGGACAACGCCGCGCTCAGGGCGAGGACGAGGATGAGGAGGGTGCGGGGACGGGAGCTCATGAGTCTCTGGCGACACCGCTGTCATCGGCCGCTGCGGCGCCGGACATAAGCGCTGCGTCGGACGCGGCATGGTAGCCGGGCGGATCGCGTGTCACCCTGAACCTTCAGACGGGGATGAGCTGATCGAAAGGAAACGCCAGATGTCGCGTCGGATGAGGGTGCGCCTTGCGGCCTGCGGTGCGCTCGCGTGCTGCGCGGCGCTCGGGGCGGCCGCCCCCGGCGCCTCCGCACGCTCCTGCGCTGCGCCCGACTACCCGGGCGCCGGCTACTTCACGTCGCTGCAGGTCAAGCACGCGTCTTGTCGCACCGGACGCAAGGTCACGCTCGCGCACTACAACTGCCGCACCGAGTCCGGGCGTGCCGGCCGTTGCCGGCGCCGCGTGCTCGGCAACCGCTGCTCGGAGCAGCGCAACTCGATCCCGACCGAGATCAACGCCCGCGTCACCTGCCGCAAGGGCGACGCGAAGGTCGTCTACACCTACCAGCAGAACACCTGAGGCGGCGCTTGCGCCGCGGGTCGACAGTCCTGGTAGCTGCGGTGGCGGCGGCGCTGCTCGCCGCCCCCGGCACGGCCCCGGCACGAGCCGGCAGCGCTGACCGCCAGTGCTTCGGCGCCGCGGCGCGCGATCCGCTGCACCCCTGCCGGCAGCGCGGCCAGCGGCTACGTGTGACCCCGACGCCCAACCAGGCGCAGATCACCCCCAACCTCGCGTGCACGGGCACGGAGGTGGACGAGACGCTCGAGCAGTGCGCCTTCGGGCTCCCCGCGAGCGAAGCGGCTGCCACGGTCGCCGTCATCGGCGACAGCCATGCCGCCCATTGGCGTGCGGCGCTCGCGGTGGTGGCGCGGGCGAAGCGCTGGCGGGTGCTCGAGATCGCGACCCCGCACTGCCCGCTCTCGACGGCGATACCCGATTCCGGCCCGCAGGTCGCTGCTTTCTGCCCGGCGTGGAACCAGCGCGTGACCGCCTGGCTCGGCGAGCATCCGGAATTGCAGACAGTGTTCCTCTCTTCGCACGCGCGGGCGCCGATCGTGGTGCCCGCGGGTCGCACCGAGTTCGACGCGCGCGTCGAGGGATACGAGCGGGCGTGGAGGTCGCTGCCTGTGTCAGTGGAGCGCCTGATCGTCATCCGCGACAACCCGACCGACAGAATCGGCACGCACGCTTGCGTCCGGCGCGCCATCGCCGCGCGCAAGCCGGCAGGTCGTACGTGCGCGGTCCTGCGCAAGAGCGTCCTGCCGCCGGACGCCGCGGTCGAGGCGGCGAAGTCGCTACGGGCCCGCGGCGCGCGTGTGATCGACCTCACGCACCACTTCTGCGGCCGCCGGTTCTGCCTGCCCGTGGTCGGCAGGGTGCTCGTGCACAAGGACGTCGATCACCTGACACAGCTCTTCGCTCGCACGCTCGGGCCGTACCTGCTGCGCGGGGTCGAGCGGTTGCTCCGCGCCGGGCCGTGACGCTGGTCGGCCCCGCCGCAGCGGGGCCGACCGCGCCCGGTGAGCATTCGCTCCATAGGCCCTCCTGAGTCGAGGACGGATCAGGCAGCGTGTGATGCCGGTCTGTTCGAGGGGTCGCGGGCCCCACCAGCATCCCGCGGTCCTCCCCGCTCCGCGCTCTGAGGGAGACCTGACCGCGACGCCACCGGCCGAACAGCACCGCGAAGCGTACCGCTCAGCGCGCGCCCTGTCCGGAGAGTCGCGGCCGTGCGCGCCCGACTGCGCCGGATCGTCGATGATGCGCGCATGTTCGACGGGTTCGAGCAGGCTCGGGTCGACGTCGGCGACGGCGTGCAGCTGCGGGTCCGCCACGGCGGCTCGGGCAAGCCGGTGGTGCTGCTGCACGGCCACCCGCGCACGCACAACACGGTGGCACCGCGTGGCGCCGCTGCTGGTGACGGCGGGCCCACACGGTGATCTGCCCTGACCTGCGCGGCTACGGACAGTCCTCCAAACCGCCCACCACCCCCGATCACGGTCCGTACTCCAAGCGCGCGATGGCCGGCGACATCGTCCGCCTGATGGGTCATCTGGGGCACGAGCGGTTCGCGGTCGTGGGCCACGATCGCGGCAGCTACGTCGCCACTCGCCTGGCCCTGGACTCGCCGCGGGCCGTCACGCGCCTCGCGGTGCTCGACAGCGTGCCGATCGCCGAGGCGCTCGACCGCACCGACGCCCGATTCGCCACCGCGTGGTGGCACTGGTTCTTCTTCGCCCAGCCGGACAAGCCAGAGCGGGCGATCCTCGCCGATCCGGACGCGTGGTACGGCGGCGACGTGCGGTCGATGGGCGAGGAGAACCACGCCGATTTCCGCCGCGCGATCCACGACCCGGCCACCGTTCGCGCGATGCTCGAGGACTACCGCGCCGGGCTGGGTCCAGACCGCGCCGCCGACGCGGCCGATCGCGCCGCGGGGCGCCGGATCGAGTGCCCCACGTTGGTGCTCTGGTCCAGCCGCGACGACCTCGCCGAGCTGTACGGGGATGTGCTGGCCGTCTGGCGGCCGTGGACCACGGCACTGAGCGGCGGGCCGATCGAGAGCGGGCACCACGTCGCCGAGGACGCGCCCGACGTGCTGGCGAGCCGGCTCGCAGGGTTCTTCGCCGGCTGAGCGTCAGGCGTCAGGCGTCCGCGCCGGTGCGTAGCGGTTGTGGAGCATGAGGTCGTTGCCGTCTGGATCGGTGAACAGCGCCATGTGGCACACCCCGGTGTCCAGCGTCTCGCCCGCGAACTCCACGCCCTTGGCCTCGAGCGCTGCGCGCGCGGCAGCGACGTCGTCGACGTGCAACGCCGGATGGGCGTTCTTCTGCGGGGCGAACGGCATCCCGAACTGTGCCGGCTCCCAGATGCCGAAGCACGTGTCGCCGACCCAGAACTCGAATCGCCCGTGCTCGTCCGCCCGCAGTCCGAGCGTGTCGACGTAGAAGGCCCGTGAGCGCTCGGGGTCGCTCGACGGGATGCCGACGAAGTCAACTTTGCTGATCATGGCCGGAAGACTACGCGGGATCACGAGCCCGCTCGCGCGCAGTGAGCGCGAGCGCCGCGAGCAGCGCCAGGAACGGCTCGACCGGGGCGCGATAGCGCAGTGCGCTGCCGGCGAAGATCACGCTGGCGAACAGCAGGACCGGCGTCAGCCAGAGCCAGGCCGGGGCGCGCCGTGCCGCCCGCGTGAACCCCCCGGCGAGCGCGAGCAGGGCGAGGACGTAGAATGCGTACCCGGCCGCGTCCGCCGACCAGCGCGGAAGGCTCATCGTCCAGCCCTGATACCGCCACCAGCCCGGGCCCTCGAGGTTGAGCAGGCGCAGGGTGTTGTGCAGGAGAACCTGGCCGACGTAGCCGGGATGTTCGGCGGCGTAGTCGAGGCCGCGGCGCGTCAGCTCGCGCTGGCGCGGGACCTCCGGAACGCCCTCGAGGTCGTCGAAGGTGCCGATCACGAAGGTCTGGGAGGAGCCGGGGTGGTCGGGATCGGCGCGCGCCTGGTCGTTGTAGGTTCCGGCGACCCAGCTGCCGAGAAAGTCGCTGACCGGGATGAACGCACGTAGCTGCACGGCGTTGCGGACGGTCCACGGCGCGATCGTCAGCCCGATCGCGGCGGCGAGCACGAGCAGGGCGACCCATCGCGGCCGCGCTCGCCTGGCCACCGCCAGGCCGAGCGGTATCGCGAGCACCAGCGCCGTCGGCCGTGTCAGCGTCGCCAGCCCGACGAGCACGCCGGTGCCGGCGATCCACGCGTTCGCGTGCCGCGCGGTGCCGCAGCGCAGCGCCGTCAGCACAGCGCCGAGGACGAGCACGACGAACAAGGTCTCCGACATCAGCGAGCCGCCGACCAGGATCAGCGGCAGATCGACGGCGAGCACCGCCATCGCCACGAGCGCGACGCGCCGGTTGTAGACCTGCGTCGCTATCAGGCCGAGCAGCGCGACGGCGAGCGTGCCCAGCAGCGCATTCGCCACCCGCGCACGGGTCCAGCGCGTCAGCGGCAGCGGATCGCCCGCGACGTGGACCCCGGCGAGCAGCACCGCGTAGCCCGGCGGGCGGAACGCGGTCGGCGCGTTCTCACCGCCGGGCATCGACCCGCAGCTCTCGCCGTCGGCGGCGGCGGGACGCACGGGGTAGTGGCCTGCGACCACGATCGAGCACGCGAGGCGGTCGTAGTGCCGATCGTCGTGGCGCGGGACGTAGTCCGGCGTGACGATCACGAACAGCAGCCGGACGCCGAACGCCACGGCGAGGATGCAGAGCACCGCGGGCCAGGGACGCACGCTCGCGAGCCTACAAGCAGGCGCCGCACGGCGACGCCGCACGCCCCTGCGCCTGACAGAGGTTCAAGCAGCGGCCCGGAAGAGTCGACTAACCGAATATCCGAACGCCCTGGATCTATCTCGCCGCGATGACGGCCGGTGCGGTCATGTACCTCGCGGGGCCACTCGATCGACCCGTGATGTTCAACCTCCTCGGCGCCTCCTCGGTGGCGGCGATCGTGATCGGCACCCGCCGGCACCTCGAAGCGGGCCGGCGAAGCGCCTGGTACCTGGTCGCCGCCGGCCAGGCGCTGTTCATCGCCGGCGATGTGGTCGCTTACAACTTCCCCGCGTTCTTCGGCGCCACGCTGCCGTTCCCGTCCATAGCGGACGCCCTCTACCTCGCCTGCTATCCGGCGATCGTCGGTGGTCTCGTGCTGCTGATCGGTCAGCGCGGGCTCAAGCGCGACCACGCGGGGCTGATCGACTCGCTGATCATCACCGTCGGGGTCGGCACGGTCTGGTGGGTCTACGTGATCGCCCCCTACGTGCAGGACGACTCACTGACGCTACCGGCGAAGCTGACCTCGATCGCCTATCCGGTGATGGATCTGCTCGTCGCTGCCGCCGCCCTGCGACTCGCGGTCGGTGGCGGCGCCCGCGGACCGGCGTGGGCGCTGCTGCTCGGCGGGATCTTCACCCTGTTCGCGACCGACGCCGTGCACAGCGGCCTGCAACTGAGCGGCGGCTACGAGTCCGGCGGGCCACTGGACGGCGGCTGGCTGCTCGCGTACGCGCTGCTCGGGGCAGCGGCGCTGCACGGCTCCATGCGCGGTCTCGCGATGCCTGCGCAAGGAATTGCATCGCGGCTCACGGGTGCGCGCCTGGCGATGCTCGCGGCCGCGTCGATGCTGACGCCGTGCGTCGCGCTCCTGCGCAGCTTCCTGGGCCAATCGCTCGATGTGACCGTGATCGCCGTCGCGTCGATCGCGCTGTTCGCGCTCGTGCTGGCGCGCATGGCCGGACTCGTGCGCCTGAACGAGGCCTCGGGACGGCTGCTCGCCCACCAGGCGTCGCACGACGTCCTCACCGGGCTGCCGAACCGTGCGCTGTTCCGCACCCGCGTCGACCAGGCGATCGCGCGCAGCCGTCGCAGCGGCGACATGCTCGCAGTGCTCTTCCTCGACCTCGACGACTTCAAGGGCGTCAACGACACCCACGGCCACGCCGCGGGCGACGAGTTGCTGACCGAGGTCGCGCGACGGCTCGATGCGTCCGTGCGCGCCCCGGACACCACCGCGCGCTTCGGCGGCGACGAGTTCGCCATCCTGCTCGACGGCATCGACGGGAAGCAGGGTGCGATCCGGATCGCTGAGCGGATCCTCGCCGCCCTCAGCGTTCCCGCTGAGCTCGGCGCCGCCGCAGTGCCGTTGCAGACGAGCGTCGGCATCGCGCTCCACAGCCCCGGGGACGGCGACGCGGGCGCGGCAGCGCTGCTCCACGCCGCCGATGTCGCGATGTACGACGCCAAGCGCTCCAGAAGCCGCTTCGCGATGTTCGATCGCGACCTTGCGGGCCGGGTCGAGTAGCAGGGTGGGCATGCCGTGCGCGGACCCGTCATGACATGCTCCGCGCCCGATCGTCGGCGCCGGGTCAGCCCGGCGACGATCGGAGAGGCAGCCCAGGCGAGCGCCCCCGAGCGGCACTGAGGCCGGTCTCCATGGGTCACCGGACGACTCATGCTGCGGCCGGTCGCGGCCGAGTAGGGGAGGAAGGCACCAGGTTCAAGTCCCGCCGCGCGAGAGCGTGTCGCCCGAGCGGGAGAGGAGGCAGCTCGAGTTGCGCACAAGAACGGTTCACGGCTGCGTGTTGACATGTGCTGCTGCCCTGGCGGTGTCCGCGGCCGGCGCGCCATCCGGCGCAACGGCGGCGGAGCCGGCGCATGGGAGCGCGGGCGACCGGGTCGTGGCGTCCTCCGGCAGCGCCGTTGCCTCACGGACGGTCTCAGCTCACAGCGGCAGCAGACGCGGGGGCAGCGGTCAGGTCATCTGGGCCGGCGACGCCGAATCGCCCTCGTCGCGTGAGTGGGCGACCGGCAACGCGTTCGACGTGAACCGCGGCAACGCGACCTCGATGCTCTCCGGCGACTGGAGCTCCAGCACGCGCGTGCGCCGCGTCTCCAGCCCTGTCGCGCAGGGGAGCTCCGCCTACGCCGTGACGGTGCTCGGCGGCGATCGCGACGCCTACACGTCCGGTGCCCAGCGCACGGAGGTCGGCCAGAACAACGCCTCACGCAGCTTCCCCGACGGCGTCAATCGCCAGATGACCCACGGACAGGAACGCTGGATCGCGCTTCAGCTCAGGATCCCGGCCGACTTCCCCAGCGCGCGCTGGAACTCGCTCGTCCAACTCAAGGGCGCGGGCACGGGCAACGGCCCCTTCGGCGTCTCCTGGGAGAACGGCCGGATCACCCTGGCGAAATCCGAGCGCCGGAGCTATGGCAGCACAGACCTCGACACCGTCTGGGCGCCTCCGGGTCCAAGCGCGCGCGACCGCTGGCTCAAGCTGGCGATCCACGTCAAGTGGTCGACCGGCCCGAACGGCTTCTACGAGCTGCTCGGCGACCTCGGCGACGGCCAGGGCTTCCATCAGCTCAAACCGCGCACGGACGGCTGGACGCTGAAGCGCGATGCAGCGGGCGAACCAGTCGACGTCGGCGCGCGCTTCGGCATCTACCGCTCGGCGATCGCCGCGGATGCGACGGCGTACTTCGACGGCTTCACCGTCGCCAGGACCCGCGCCGACGCAACGCGGCGCGCGTTCGGCAGCAAGCATTGACGGCAGCCGCCCCCGAGCTGTGGCTCGCGGCGATCGGCACGACGACCGGCCCGCTTTGACGGAGCGCATAGGATCGGGGGTGTCGACACGCGCTTCCCTGACCGCTCGAGACCTCTTCGACCCGACCGGGCAGGCGCAGTCGCAGGACTCGTTCCTCGCGGCGAATCCGTCCTTCGCCGACACCGCGATCCTCGACGAGCTGCGCACGTCGGAGTACGGGCGCCTTGACGCCAGCGGCGACGTCTACCTCGACTACACAGGCGGCAGCCTGTACGCGGCGTCGCAGCTCGAGGAGCACCTGCGCCTGCTGCGCGAGACGGTCTACGGCAACCCGCACTCGGTCAATCCCACCACGCGACGCTCGAGTTCCTCAGCCAGATCGGCCTGATCGTCCTCGGCCGCGGCGCCTACGAGGACATGGCGGATGCTTGGGCGAGCTCCCACAGTCCGATGGCGGTTGTCATGAACACCCTGCCCAAGGTGGTTTTCTCGCGCACTCTCTCGAGCGTCAGCTGGAGCAACGCGCGACTGGCGCGCAGGCCGGTCGAGGAGGACCTGCCGACGCTCAAGGCGCAGGGCGACGGGGACATGGTGTGCTTCGGAGGGGCGCGCTTCGCCCACGCCCTCGCCGCACGCAGGCTGATCGACGAGTATCGCCTCACCGTCCATCCGGTGGCGCTCGGCGCCGGCCTGCCGCTGTGGCACGGACTGTCCGAACCGCAACGCCTGCGTCTCGTCAGCAGCACGGTGTATGCCGACGGCAGCGTCACCCAGACGCTCCTCCCGGACGCCCAATCCCACAGGGCACCCCGGCTTGAGCCACCCGATCACCACGCCGTCGCGTCCCGGATGCCGCCGATCGTCTAACGGGACACCGCTATCGACGCGGCACGCATGTGAGCGCCCGCTGGGGCTTCTGCCGGCTTTGCCTGGGACGAGGAGCGAGCGTCTCGAAGCCGTGTCGACCCGCGCCCGCTTGGGATGAAAGACACCACGCGCCGAGCGCCGCCACTGCCGCAAGAGTGCTGCGTCTCGACGAAGCGGCAGTCTGCGCCGACGGCGGGCAGCCTGCCTAGCCGACGCGATCGCCGGCTCGGTCCTTGCGTCGTGCGAGAACGTGACGGATCGCGCCTGCCACTCGCTCGCGCAGGGGCGGCGCTCGGAGGTGGGCGCGCTACGCTGGCAGGGTCAGACAGCGAGGGCAACCAGAGGGCGAGACCTTCAACTGAATGTCCCCTTCCCGCGTAAGCCGCCTGATCTTCTGATGGCC
>Ga0136618_10000803_pt1 | contig 11435 bp, 16 predicted proteins | sample AntDrymUQ3302106_2_FD_104805 | JGI IMG/M metagenome (GOLD analysis project Ga0136618, IMG submission 104805) | Polar desert sand microbial communities from Dry Valleys, Antarctica - metaG UQ330 (21.06) | ecosystem: Environmental > Terrestrial > Soil > Desert | place: Antarctica: Dry Valley...
AGGCGCTGCTGGAGCGGGGCGGCACCGTGCTGCTCTTCGGCGACCACCAGGCGGGCTGGCCGGCCACCGTGCGGTGGACCTACCGGCCGGCAGGCGGTGCCGGGGACACCGTGCTCCCCAGCACCGAGCACGGCTTCGCCGGCGAGCTGCTACACGCCGCCACCATCGCCATCGTCGGCGACGTTCCACTCGACACGCTGTGGCACGCCGTGCCCGCCTTCCCCACGCTCAGCGAGGTCTGGCTGCGGCTGCTGGAGGCCGAGCGCGGCGTCTCGTGAGTGCCGCGGACGCGGTCGCTACGAGAAGAAGCACCACGTGCCCTTCGGCGAGTGCATCCCGCCCGTGTCCTGCCCGACCGCGTCACTCGCGCCGCACGTCGATCGTGCTCTCGAAGGCGATCCGGCCGCGAACCCGGCGCGCGAACGGGAGCGGGTGCGGGTAGGACCAGGCCGCATCCGGCAGCTGCTGCCCGTCGACGGTGATCGTGTAGTAGCGCGCGACGCCCTTCCACGGGCACACAGTCCGCGTCGCGCTCGGCGTCAGGGCCCCGGCCCGGACCGCGGACACCGGGAAGTAGGCGTTGCCCTCGACCAGCACTATGTCGTCGGAGGACGCCACCCGCTGCGTACCGGACCATGCCGACCGGGCCACCGGTGTCCGGAACACCCGCAGCAGGCCCGCCAGCACGAACAGAACCGCACCCGCACCGGCCAGCACCAGTGCCTCGCTCGTGGCACTGCTGAAACCGGGAAGGGCGGGCCCCCGCAGCAGTTCGGCCCCCGACAGTCCCAGCGTCACCAGCGCCGCGACGGCGGCCCCGGCCGCGCCCGCACCGCCCAGGCGCCCGGCAGCCGAGCGGTCACCCGCCCGCAGGTCCTGCCCGACCAACCACGGCCAGGCCCCGGAGAGCACCAACGGCGCCAGGTGCCAGGTGGTGCTCGGACGCCACAGCGCGAGCAGTACCCACGCCGACGCGATGGCCGCGGTCCATCCCGCGCCGCCCGCCAGCGGACGGGTTTCGGTCGTCGGCGCCGCACCGACGAGTGCCTCCGCGTCGTCCGGGAACTCCGCGCGCACCGCGGAGACCACCTGCGCCACCGACGGGTTCACCAGTGCGCGGGAACCGACGATCACTGTCGGGACGGTCTCGTCACCGCCGGTGGCAGCACGGACGCGGGCCGCGGCGTCCGGGTCGGACCAGATGTCGCGCTCCACGGTGTCGATGCTGGCTCGCGCCAGCCCGCGCCGCAGCCACGCGCAGTACGGGCAGCCGGGCCGCCACAACACCTCGATCCGCGACGTCGGTGACGCTGTCTCGTCCACGGGTCTCCCTCCGGCCCGACGGCGGGGTCCTGGTCAGGCGGAAGGGGAACCCGCCGCGGCGGATGTCCGATTCCCGATCCCCGCTGCGAAATCGACAGTGTCCGCGGCCTGACCTGGCCGATGGCTGATACCGCGCTAGTCACCACCGCGACGGAGTCAGAACGGCCAGCGGCCACCGAAACGCGCCGCGAGCCTGCCGTCCAGCCCGAACGTCCGCCCGGCGGGCACGATCGCCAGGATGGCCAGCGGGACCAGGTCGACCGGGTAGAGCCACAGGTACTGCCCCGTGTCCCACAGCATCACCCAGACCGGCCCGATGAGCGCCAGAGCGGCGAGCGCGCCGAGTCGGGAGGCTATCCCGAACAGCAGCGAGAGGGCGATCGCGAGCTCGGCGAACGTGAGGAACCACTGGAAGAATCCCCAGTTGGCCAGCACGAAGTCCTGGTAGATCGTCTGCAATGGCTCGAAGGTCGCGCCGGCGGCGCCGCTGAGGATGCTGCGCGCGGTCCCTAAGTTGATCAGGTTGAACGAGAAGAAGCCGAGGTCGTAGTTGGCGGTGCCGACGATCTTGGCGAGGGTGTTGCTGAGATAGATCAAGCCGAAGAACACGCGCAGGGCGGCGAGGCCGCCGGCGAGTGAGCGGGGTGACGCGGTCAGGGCACCGGACTGGTGCGTGGTCTCGTGCATGGCGAGCGCCTTTCCTGATGCGACCGGCGTGCCCGGACCGGGCACGTGACGGTCACGCTCATCTGATGTTCAGGGTCGAGTCCTCGCCCTGCGGCTGGCCCTCGACGAGCCGGAGCAGGGCCTCGGCGGGCACCGAGAGCGGGCCGGTGGTCCGGGTGATCAGGAGGTCGGTGTCGAGCAGCCCGGAGTGCACGGTCGGCCCGAACGGGCTCCAGAACGCGCCGTCGGCGGTGATCGTCAGCTCGGCGGGCAGGTCGGGCTGCGTCGCGTCCACGCCCAGGGCATGGTCGACCGCACGGCCCCGCCGGATGATGGGCCGGATGACGTGGTCGGTGTCGGGCACCCCGAGCTCGCGGTGCAGCGCGCACAACCGGTCGAGCTCGGCGTCCTCGATGGACTCGACGGTGGTGGCGATCCGCACCTGGATCCCGCGTGCGACCAGCTCGGGAATGGCGGTGACCACTTTGTGGAAGTTCTCCGGTGCCCGCATCGCGTCGTTGGCGTCCGGGTCCGGCCGGTCCAGCGAGATCTGCAGCGCGACCGGCAGCTTCGCCAGCGGTTCGACGCGGGCGAGCAGCCTGCGACCGAACAACGTGCCGTTGGTGAGCACGACCACCGGCAGCGACCGTGACATCTCCGCCAGCGCCTCGGGTAGCCAGGGCGTCAGGAACGTCTCGCCGCCGGTCACCCCGAGGTCGGTGAAGCCCAGTTCGCGCGCTTCGCGGGCACCGTCGACCAGCTGCTCGCTGCGCAGCTCGCGGCGCGCGACCGTGGGGCCCGAGTCGGTCAGGCAGTAGGTGCAGGTGATGTTGCAGTGATAGTTCGAGTAGAACCAGACCCGCCCGGGGAGGCGGCCGTCCGCGACGGCCTCGGCAATCGTCATCGCAGCCCCTCCGCGTCGAGCCGGTCGAGGGTGGCCGTACCGGTGGGCAGCCCCAGCGCCGTGGCGAACCGGTTGAGCATCACCGTCGCGCCGATGACCGCGGTGAGCTCCACGATCTCGTGGTCCGCCCAGTGCCGCGTCATCCCCGCCGTGGCCTGCTCGTCGACCGGACCCTTTCCGAGCGCGACGGCGTCGATCCAGTGCAGCAGGGCGCGCTCGGCGGGGTCGGCGAACACGTGGTCTCCAGGCCCGCAGCGCAGCAGTGCGGCCACCTCGTCCCTGCGCAGGCCGGCATCGAGCGCCACGACGGTGTGGGTCTGCGCGCAGTACCGGCACTGATGCAGCGCCGACGTCCGCACGATCACGATCTCCTTGGTGCGCCAGCCGATCGCCGAAGGGCCCAGCACCGCGCCGAGGAACGGCACGGCGACGGTCAGCAGTTCGGGCACCTGCGCCAGCGCGCCGATGATGGGCCCAGGGTCGCCGTCGGCGTAGTACGGCCGGGCGAGCAGCGGGGCCTGCTCGGCGTCGACGAGCCGGACTGTGCTCACGAACACACGATAACGTCGTGACACGCCGCACGCCGAGAGTCATCGGCGCCGTCAGGCCGCAAGGGGTGGCGCGCTTCCCGCGCTGCCCCCGGCCGCGTCACCCTGTCCTCGATGTCCTCCGGCGCGGGACCGTTGGATCGCATCGCCCACCTCCTTGATTCGGGCCCGCCCCGAGCAGGGCCAGCGCGGCCGGAAACGTACCGCCTCCTCACCCGACCGGCTCAATACTGCGCCGGGACCGGATGCGGCGCAGCAGCACCGTAGCGGCCAGCAAGGCCGCCAGGCCCGCGGCGGCGACGAGGAGGCCGGCCGATCCGACGCCGGCCACCCAGCGGGAGATCGCCGCCTGCACATCGACCGCTGCGGAGATGAGCGGGTCGGACGTGATGTCACCGGCGAGCACGCGGATCTCGAACCAGCCGTACCAGGCCACGTAGGCGCCTGCGAGGACCAGCAGCGCGCCGCTGCCGCGGCTGATCACGGCACCGGCCCTGCGCATCGCTCCGACCATCGAGGTCCGGGCCGCCGCGACGGCCAGCGAGAGCGCGAGCACCACGGTGCCCATGCCGAGCGCGTAGGCCAGGAACGCCCCGGCGACTCCGAGCGGGCCGCCACCGCGCAGCGACCCGGCGGTGACGGCCAGGAACGGGGCGATCGTGCACGACAGCGACGCCAACGCGAACGACACCCCGTATCCGATCTGGGTCCACCAGCTCGCGGTCGGCGCCGTCCCGTGCCCGGCCAGCCCGGGGATCGCGAGGTGCCGCCCGGCGAGCAGCCAGCCGCCCAGCCCGACCAGCGCCACACCCATCACCACGGTGACGATCGGCAGGTACCGCTGGAACGAGAGTGCGAGGGGTGCCAGCAGGGCACCGAACAGCCCGAACACCGCGACGAACCCGACCGTCATCCCGGCGGCGAAGCGCACCGCCCGCAGCATCGCCGCCATCCGACCGCCCGGAGCATCCCCGGCGACCAGCAGGCCGAGGTAGGCGGGCAGCAGCGCGAACCCGCACGGGTTGAATGCCGCCACTGCCCCGGCAACCAGGGCGAACGCGAGCTCGGCTGACGTCACCGGATCACCGGGCCAGCAGCGCGTCGGCGGCCTCGCGCAGCGACTCCGCGTCCATGCTGCCGCCGAAGGTCTGTACCGACCCGTCGCTGGCGACGAACGCGAAGGCCGGCTGCGCGACCACCCCGAAGCGCTGCCACAGCGAACCGTCGTCGTCCACGACGTGGGTGAAATCGCCGGTTCCGGTGTCGGCCACGAACTCCTTCATATCGGCGACGGCCCCTCGTCCCGGAACGCCCAGGAACGTCACGCGGTCCTCGTACTCGGCGGCGACCGCCGCCACGCCAGGCCCCTCGGCCCGGCACGTGGGTCAAAACGGCGCCCAGAACCACAACACGACCGGCTGCCCCGCCAGTGTCGCGGCGTCCAGCGCGGTGCCGTCGAGGGTGGTGCCGGTGAAATCGAGGGCGGTGGCAGCGGTGGCACCGGGAGTCGCCCCGCCCGGCCCGCCGGGTGCGGGCCCGCCCGCCGAGGAGCATGCCGACAGGGCCAGCGCCAGCGCGGTGAGCACGACCAGCCCGCCGCGGCGGGCCGATCCGAGAAGCTTGTTCATGATCCTGGTAACCCGGACCGCCCGGCTCTGCTTCCAGTCTGGCCGGTCGGACTCACGGTCGCGGAGCACCGTCACCGCCCACCGGGAATCGTGCGCCGCGAGCGCGGGTTTCCCTGAGGTGAGCGACCAACCGGCCGTGACACCCGATGGCACCGGCCGAGGCGATCGTGCGGTGGCGTTCGCCCGGTACGTGGAACCGGAGATCGCTGTCCTCTACCGCGTCGCGCTGACCCTCGCCGGTCAGCGCGCCGATGCCGAGGACCTCGTGCAGGACGCCCTGATCCGGGCCTACCGGGCCGTGGACCGCTTCGACGGCGCGCACCCGCGGGCCTGGCTGCTGACCATCCTGCGCAACACCCATCGCAACCGGCTGCGCATTCGGGTGGCGTCGCCCCTACACGAGAACGAGCAGGACACCGGACTGCTCGACCGGAGCGACCCGGCACGCAGCGCGGAGGACGTCGTGGTCGACGAGCAGTTCGAGGCGGTCGTCGCCGACGCGCTGGCCGCGCTGCCCACGATGCACCGGGTGGTCGTCCAACTCGTCGACGTCGACGGCCTCAACTACGCCGAGGCAGCCGAGGCCCTCGGAGTCCCGCGGGGCACGGTGATGAGCCGGCTGCACCGCGCCCGCGCCCGCATCCGCACCCGCCTGGTGGCCGCCGGGCTCGTCCCCAACCGGAGCCGACCATGACCATGATGTCGCTGTCCGAGATGGCGCGCTGCTACCGGACTTCCCGCGCGCTGCAGCGCTACCTCGACGGCGAGGCCGACGAGCTCACCGCCACCCGCATCGCCGAGCACCTCAAGGAGTGCCGGCGCTGCGGGCTGCAGGCGACGACCTACCGCGCGATCAAGCGCGCGCTGCGTGGGCACGATGTCGACGAGCTGGCTCTGCGCCGTCTCCGGTCCTTGAACCGGTCCCTGGCCGAGACCGGCGGTGCCGACCCGCCCTGACGGCCCGGCCCTCTCGACCCCCGGCGCCGAGGAGGCCGCGGCCCTGTCCCGCGTCCGGGAGATCCCCCGCTGCCTCGTCGTTGCAGTCGTCTTCCCGCAGCCGAGTTCAAGCCAGGGCTCCGAGTGCAGTCGTCCCGGCGTAGAGCGCCGCGTAGGTGACCACTGCGATGGCCAGCGCGGAGAGGATCCGGAGCCGCTGCGCGCGCACCCCGCGGATCGAGCATGCGTTCCGACGGCGCAGCGCGACCACGACGAGCAACGCCAACGTCATGAGCCCGGCGAGACGGAACCACCAGGCGTAGCCGTCGTAGAGGTCGTTCCCCCACGCCAGTGCCGTCGCGCCGCTGACCACACCGAGCAGCGCGAGCACCGTCGGACCGACGCAGCACACGAGGCCGATGAGGCCCCCGGCCAGACCGATCCGCCAGGCCGGCAGCGATCCGTCCCGGCGCTTCGGTTCCGGCCGCACAGCCCCGTCCTCGACAGCCTCCGGCGCTCGAGCATCCGATTCCACGACCGACCTCCGTCTCTTCGTACCGTCCCCGGACAGGAGTCGAACCCCGGCGCACCACCGGCCATCACGATGATGTCAGCCACCTGACATCATCGCGGCCGTGCGAGCATCGACCCGGGGTGGCTCCTGGCCCTTCGTCCTGCCCGGCGCGGGAGGGTCCGCGGAGGACATTCGCATCCGGGAGGCCGCCTGGATCGCCCGCTGCGTCGGCCGCGGTGCCACGGCCCCGCTGACGGGGCAGGACGTCGCGGCACTCGCCGATTCCCTCGCGTCGGTCGAGCTTGCACCCGGTGGGGTGCTGTTCCGTGCCGACGACACGGCGAGCGCCGGAGTGTGGATCCTGCGGCAAGGCCGGGTCGAGCTCAGCGTCGGCTCCGGGCGACGTCGCGTCGTCGTCGCGGTGCTGGGCCCCGGTGACGTGGAGGGCGACATCCCGCTGCTGCTCGGCCGCCCACTTCCCTACACGGCGCGGGCACTCGACGACGTCACCTGCCTGCACCTGACCGGTGCCGCCTTCGAGGCGCTGCTGGCCGCCAGACCGGCCATCGGCCGCCGATGGCTCTCCAGCATCGCCGAGCGCGTCGCCGCCAGCCACGGCCGGCTCATCGGACTCCTCGGGCGGTCCCTGCCTGCACAGGTCGCCGGCCTGCTCCTCGACGAGGCCGACGACGGCGCTGTCCACCTTCCCCAGCGCACCATCGCCGCGATGCTCGGCGTCGCCCGCCCGTCACTGAACAAGATCCTCAAGGACTTCGAGCGCCGCGGGCACGTCACCGTCGGCTACAGGTCGGTGCCGGACGACCCGACCAGCATCGCGATCGTGCCGATCATGGCCATCAGCGCGCCGAACACGATCCCGCCTGCCAGCCCCGCCACGACGCCCTGCCCGACTCGCGTCCCGATGCCCGTCCGTGTACCCATGCTCGTTGCCATGGTCACCTCCCGATCCGGTGGCCCGCCGGATGCGGGCCTCGACCGCCAGCATGGGCTCGACCGACCCCGCACGTCAGTGACAACCATTACAGAGCGGGTGATCCGTCACAGATCAGGATGGACCGGACGGCTCGCCTCCGGCCGGGTCACCGCCGACGCCGCTCCCGGTTCGCGGACAGGAAACCGACGCTCGCCACGCAGTACGGGACCAGGTAGTTGACACCGACCCGGATCCAGGTCGCCGCATCGCCGCCGTCGAGCACGAGGTGGCCCTCGTTGACCGCCGACAGCACCGTGCCGACGACGGCGGCGACCGGCGCCGCGGTTCGGGCGGTCCGGCCGCGCACGAAGAGCACCACCGCCTCGCCCGAGCGCGACCAGGTGACCGTCCGGGCAGGGCGTCCTCCGGCGTCCACGGGGGCGGAACCCCGATGGCGTCCCGATGCATTCCCTTCACGAGTCCCGGGGGCGCGCTCGGGCCGCAGGCGGGGCTTGACCCGGTACCAAGGTACAGGGTTCATCCTGGGTGCATGCGGACGAGCGAGGTGGCGGCGCAGGCGCGGGTGAACCCGCAGACGTTGCGGTACTACGAGCGGCGGGACTGTTGCCGGAGCCGGAGCGCTCCGCGTCGGGCTACCGCGCCTACCGGCCGCAGGCGGTCCGCGTGGTGCGGTTCGTCAAGCGCGCGCAGGACCTCGGGTTCACGCTCGACGACGTGCAGTCACTGCTACAGCTGGCCGAGGGTGGCCCGGACGGCTGCGACGTGGCCCGCGAGATGGCCACCGACAAGATCGCCGACCTGGATGCCCGGATCGTCGACCTGCAAGCGATGCGTTCCGCGCTGACGCGGCTGGTGCGGACCTGCGAGAAACCCCGGGACCGGCGGGAGTGCCCGATTCTGGCCGGGCTGAGCGAGGAGCGCCCGTGATCGTGGAGATGCTGCACACCGAGGGCTGCCCGCACGCCGTCCGGCATCTGCCCCGGCTGCGGCGGCTCGCCGCCGACGCCGGGGTGGTCGAACCGGTCCGGGTGCGGGTCGTCGCCGACGACGGCACCGCGCGCCGCGAACGGTTCCTCGGGTCCCCGACGGTCCGCGTCGGCGGCCGGGACGTCGATCCCGGCGCCGCTACCCGTCGCGACTACGGCCTGAGCTGTCGCCTCTACGCCGGCCAGGTCGGATTCAGCGGCACCCCGCCGGACGAATGGGTTCTCGCTACGATCCGCGGACGAGAGGCCGAGGAGCGAGCCGCCGACACGCACCGGGGAGGTGCACGATGACGACCGTGGGCTATCCGGCACTGCGCCGGCTGCTCGACGAGGATGCCCAGCTCGTCGAGGTGCTGCCAGCCGAGGAGTTCGCCGAGATGCACCTGCCGGGCGCTGTCAACATCCCGCTCAAGACGCTCGGCGCGGACACGACCGCGGGCCTCGACCGCACCCGCCCGGTCGTCGTGTATTGCTGGGACGCCCTTTGAGACATGAGTCCACGGGCCGCGTGCCGGCTCGCCACGCTCGGGTTCGCCCGTGTCTACGACTATCTGCCGGGCAAGGTCGACTGGCTCGCCCGCGACCTACCCGTCGCCGGGACGGGTGCTGACGCTCCGACGATCGGCAGGCAGCTGCGGCACGAGGTCGTCGTCGCCGCGCCCGACGCATCCGTCGCCGACGTCCGCGCCCGGGTCGCCGCCTCGGCGCACGGTTTCGCGTTGGTGACCACACCCGATGGCGTCCTGCTCGGCCGGCTCCGCGGCACGCACCTCGACGCCGCCGACCCGGAGACCTCGGCGGGCGACGCGATGGCAGCTGGACCGTCCACGCTGCGCCCGCACGAGCCGGTCGCGGCGGTGCGCGAACGGCTCACCGGCAGAGGCCTGGCGCACGCCATCGTCACCGACCCCGACGGCCGGCTCCTCGGTACCGTGCACACCGCCGACCTGGCCTGAACCGACCCACCGGGCCCGTGGACCCGCGATGAACGCACCGCCACCGCGGGTCGGCCCACGTACGGTGTTCGCGCGCGCCCCACCTACCGACGACTGTGGTCCGCCCGAACGGTCTCCCAGTGGGGGACGTGCGCCGCGCTGAGCATCGCTGCGTCGGCGAGCGTCGCCGAAAGCGAGTTGACGCCTCGTCGAAGACCACGTGCTCCCACAGCGCCTCCGCGATCCCCTTCGCCGCTGCTGCGGCCGGCGGCGTCCGGGGTTCACCGCCACGGAGAGTAGTTGGGCTTGCTATTGTGCTTAGCCTCGCCTTACTGGTCAGGCGTGAGGTAACCCTTACCTCACCAGCCGGCTCACTCCCGGTGGATGGAGGGCGGCAGCCGTGACACGACCGGATCAGTCGAGTGCCACGACCGGGTCCGGTCGCTGGTGACGTGCTATCTCCGGCTGCACGAGGTCGCCGTCGCCGTCCACGGTGACGTCGCCGGCAGCGACTGGGCGCAAGCGCACGGCCGCTGGCTGCGCGCCGACGGGGTCGCCGGGCGCGACGCTGCGTTCGACGCGATGCCGGTGACCCTCATCGAGCTCGACGACCTGGCCGCGGCCGACCTCACACCGTTCGCGGGTGTCATGCTCTCGGGACGCAGCGACCAGGAGCTCCTGGCTGCGCGTGGTGACGACATCACCGCCTTCCTGCGACGGGGCCGGGTGATCGTCTACAGCGGGCAGCTCACCGGTGACTGGCTGCCCGGCGTCACCCCGTTCGAGCGCCACGAGCAGGCGCCGGCGGGCGCGGCCGAGCTCGCCGAGCATCCCGTGCTCGCCGGAGTCGACCCGGCTGACCTCGGAGCGTCGTTCCTGTACCGCGACGGCTGGCATCGGGTTCCGGAGGGCGCCGAGGTGCTCGCCCACCGATCCGACGGCACACCCGGCGCGTGGGTCGCGAGGGCGGCAGGCGGCACGGTCCTGGTGCACAGCGGTGCGAACCTGCTGGCCAACGCGGTTCTCGACAGCTCAGCGGCGCGGATCGTCCCCCAGCTCCTCGCGTGGATCGGCGCGACGGCCGCCCGGTGAGCGGCCTCCTCGCACTGTCGAGCGGATCCGCCGCGGAGACCCGCACTCTCGGCGACTACCGGGGGCACCTGGCCGGCGTGGCCTACACCGGCGGCCCGGTCAAGTTCGTCGGCGCCGACGGCGTCTGGGTGCCGGAGGGGACGCCGCGCAGGCGGCTCGCCGCGCTGGCCCCCGCGCTTGGACGCGCTGCTGGACCGTGGCGGCACCGTGCTGCTCTTCGGCGACCACCAGGGTGGCTGGCCGCCGACCGCGCGCTGGTCCTACCGGCCCGCGGGAGGCGCGGGCGACACCGTGCTCGGTGACGGCTTCGGCGGGCCGGTGGGTGCGGCCGCACGGCGGCTGCACCACCACGGCGTGCTCGACACGCCCGCGGGCGCCGACGTGCTACTCGCCGCCCCGGACGGCGCCGTCGTCGCGTACGTGGACCGCGCCGGCACCGCCGGGACCCTGTTCCGCTCGACCCGCTCGACCCGCTCGCCCACTACGGCCACACGGGCAACGCCGACGCCGGGGACTTCCTCGATGTCTTCCTGCCCTGGGTCACCGACACGCTGCTCCCCGGAGGAACCCGATGATCCGTCGCACGACGGCCGCGGCCGCGCTCGCCGCCGCCCTCCTCGCGTCCGCCTGCTCGCCCGCCGGGGAGCAGGAGCGGGCGCCGGACCGGGCACCGCGAGCCGGCTCACGATCGCGGTGCCCGAGGACGTCGGCCCGCTGAACATCCTCAACCAGAGCGACGATCCGCTGACCTTCCTGGTCTACGACCGCCTGGTGGCGCCGTCCCCGTACGCGGAGGACCCGCAGCCGTGGCTGGCGACCGAGGTCCGCAACGTCGACCCGCGGACGTGGCTGATCTCCCTGCGCGACGACGTCACGTGGCACGACGGCGAGCCGTTCACCGCCGACGACGTGGCGTTCACGATCGACTGGTTCAAGCGGGTGCCCAGC
>Ga0136618_10000804_pt1 | contig 11434 bp, 8 predicted proteins | sample AntDrymUQ3302106_2_FD_104805 | JGI IMG/M metagenome (GOLD analysis project Ga0136618, IMG submission 104805) | Polar desert sand microbial communities from Dry Valleys, Antarctica - metaG UQ330 (21.06) | ecosystem: Environmental > Terrestrial > Soil > Desert | place: Antarctica: Dry Valley...
AGTTTGGTCGACGCCGACAGCGCCGCCTCCCCAAGCGTGGGGTCGGCTTCACGCGACAACTCGCGGAGCGCGACGGACACCGCAATGGCCTCGTCGTCATCGAGCAGGAGGGGTGGCAACCTCCCACCCGCGCCAAGTTCGTATCCGCCGTACCGACCGGTGGTGCTGGCGATTGGATAGCCGAGATCACGCAGGCGAGTGACGTCCCGGCGCAGCGTACGGGTGGTGATTTCGAGGCGATCGGCGAGTTCGTCGGCGTTCCAGGTCGATCGGCCGCTGAACATCGCGAGCAGGCGAAGCAAGCGCGCCGGCGTATCCATGAAATCTGATTCTTTCAGAGTTTGCGGACTCATTCTGTCCACAATGTCAATCAGAATGACAAGCATGAACTTTGAGAACTACGACCTCATCCCGACGCTCGCCCGTGAGCGTCAGCACGACCTCATGCAGGATGCCGCCGAGCGACGCATGATTCGTCGGGCCAGGCAAGCCCATCCATCACGCGGGCTTCTGTCGCGGTGGTTCCGACACGATCCGGCGAGCTGAGCGCGGTCAGTGACGCTTGACGCCGCCGCACTTCATACGCGCGGCGCTGGTCGACGCCACCCGGGCGGCGGAGCGGGGGACGGCGGTCGGACCGCGGCATCCTGGTCGGGATGGAAACGATCGTCTTCTTCCACGCCCACCCCGACGACGAAGTGATCCTCACGGGCGGATCGATTGCCAGGGCCGCAGACGAAGGGCACCGGGTGGTGCTCGTCGTCGCAACCAACGGCGACCACGGCGACGTCCCCGACGATCTCGCGGCGAACGAAACGCTGATCGACCGGCGGCGCCAGGAGACCGAGCGCTCGGCTGCGGTTCTCGGCATCCGGCACGTGTTCTGGCTCGGCTATGGCGACTCAGGCATGACGGGCTGGGAGCAGAACAACCACCCGGAGAGCTTCTGGACTGCCGACGTCGACGACGCGGCCCAACGACTGGCGGAAATTCTGATCGTCGAGAAGGCCACGGTGGTGGTGACATACGACTGGCACGGCGTGTATGGGCATCCCGACCATGTGCAGGCGAACCGGGTGGGCAAGCGGGCGGCCGAGATCGCCGGCACACCCCGCTTCCTCGAGGCCACCATGAACCGGGACATGATGTCGCGGTTCGCCGAGCAGAGCGGGCAAGAAGACTTTGACCCGAACGGCCCGGCCGATGACGGCAACCCGTTCGGTCAGCCCGAAGCGGAACTCCACTACGCCGTCGACGTGAGCGACTATGTCGGACGCAAACGCGCGGCGCTCGCGTGCCACGCCAGCCAGGTCAGCGACGCCGGTGAGATGCTGCAAATGCCCGAGGAGTACTTCGCCATGGCGTTCGGCATCGAGTACTTCGCCGAGTCATCGAAACCGCCCGGCATGGTTCGCGCGTGGCCGTTCGCCGCCTGACGCTCAGATTCGCGGGTCACACGCACAGATCCAGACAAATTTGTCTGGATCTGTGTGCCTCGACGTCATGGCCAGTCTCAGCTGCAGCCGCTCGTGCTGCCACAGCTGGGGCAGGCGTGGCACGAGCCGGCGCGGATCATGGTGACGCCGCACTGCATGCACATCGGTGCGTCAGAGTCACGGATGACGCCGGCGGCCGGGGTGTTGTCGACTGGCGTGATTGCCATCGTGCCCGCCTCCATCTGGTCGGCCAGCTCGCCGGCCGTCGGCACCGACTTCGGGTCGGTCGCCATCTCGGTGCCTGACGTGGTCTCGACGATGGACTCCTCCATCCCGGGGAGCGTCGGCTGAAGCCGCTCGCTCACCGAGAAGATCGACAGCTCGGCGCGCTCGTCATACGACAAGTACTCCATGGCCAGCTTGCGGAAGAGATAATCCATCACCGACGAGGCGAAGCGGATCTCCGGATCGTCGGTGATACCGGCCGGCTCGAAGCGCATGTTCGTGAACGCCTCGACGAACGCCCGCAACGGCACGCCGTACTGCAACCCGTACGAGATCGACTTGGCGAACGCGTCCATGATTCCGGCCAGCGTCGAGCCTTGCTTCGACACCGTGAGGAACACCTCGCCAGGCCGGCCGTCGTCGTACTCGCCGACGGTGAGGAAACCCTTGCAATCGGCGACGCGGAACTCATAGGTGCGGCCACGCCGGTTGCGTGGCAGCTTCTGACGGACCGGCCGATGCACGATCTTCTCGACGACCCGCTCGACGATCTGACCGGCGCCCAGCACCACCACAGCCTCAGGCGCAGTGGTGACCACCTTCTTCGTGGTCGAAAGCGGTTGGCCCACCTTGCAGTTGTCGCGGTAGATCGCGATCGACTTGAGCCCGAGCTCCCAGGCCAGTTGGTGTAAGTGCTTGACCTCCTCGACGGTGGACATCTCCGGCATATTCGTGGTCTTACTCACGGCGCCCGAGATGAACGGTTGGACCGCGGCGAGCATGCGCACGTGGCCCTCGTAGTGGATCGTGTTGTCGCCCATCGAACATGCGAACACCGGCAGATGATCAGCGGACAGGTAGGGCGCACCGAGCACGGACTTCTCGTGATCGATGTAGGCGATGATGGCGGCGACTTGGTGATCGTCGTAGCCGAGATGGCGGAGCGCCCGCGGCACCGTCTGGTTGACGATCGACATCGTGCCACCACCCACGAGCTTCTTGGTCTTGACGAGACTGAGGTCGGGCTCGATGCCGGTGGTGTCCGCGTCCATCATGAAGCTGATCGTGTTGTGGCTCACAAATCCGTTCGCCACGTAGGTGACATTCGACGGAACGGACAGATCGTAGGTGAACTCCTCGTCGCCAAGTTCAGACGACGCGACTCGGTCAAAGAAGAACCCAAGCAGATGGCCCAACTCTGTGTCTCGGGATGATTCGAAAATCGACGTTGCCAGACGCCTTGTGATGGAGCCGGAACGACGGTGCTCCGTGAGTGCTGCTCGCCGATCGCTTCCATTCGCTGGAAGCGCCCTGTCAATCAGTGCACGACTCACGGGGATGTGGTCATACCTGGCGGATTGACGACAATCATTGACGTCGACTTGTCGGGCCTTGCGGTCCGAGATGAACCCGACCTCATCCATCCACTGTCGATTCGATACTCGATTGAGCAGCCGAACGTCCTCGATCTGCGAGCCCATCTGGCTTCGCATCTGCCGACGCGTTGTCACAAACCCGAGGGAGAGCAGCAGTGCTTGGATGTCAGTCGCAAATCCCACCTGCGACGTCATCCAGCGGGGGTAACCCAGGCTGACTGTTCCGTCGGCCTCGAACAACCCGCGGATGAACGCACGGTACACATCGGGATCGTTGGTGTGCAGAATCGCATCGGGAAGGTGCGGCACGTAGCCCTTGCCGGAGTGCCCCGCGTACGGCTCGCGCTTGGCAAAACCACACGCCTGCCACCAGTTGACGAGTCGGACCGAATGGAACTCGACGCTGACGTAGCCTGGCCGCTGAGTGGTCGCCGCCTGGATCCCGAACAGAGACTTGCCGAGCCGCGAGAGGTGCTCGATGACGTCGAGGTCGTCGCTCCCCACACAGAACCGCAGCCCACGAGAGTGAAGCGAGCCACCCCCCATGAAGTAGCCGACAAGTTCGGCCAACTCTCGGTCGACGATCTCTGGGACGAATACGTGGTGCTCGCGTGCCCACTTGAGCGTCTCTGAGATGGGTGGCAACCAGGTCTCGGCAGGCCGCCCAAGCATCTGGCCTCGGGCGAGCGGAACGCGGTCTCCGGGACGGATGTCTGCAAATCGGCGCCAGACCCAGTCGTTTGACTCGTCGAGAACCTTCACTCGGTGAGTTGCTGTCCCTCGAATCGTGTAGCCGCGACGGGTCGTGACATCGACGACCCGCTCGAGGCCGTTGACAAAGAACTTGGTCGCTTGCCGAGGTCCCTCGTCCGTCAGAACGCAACATTCGACGTCTTGCCATGCCGGACCAGCGGGGTTACCCAGCGAAGCGAGTCTGACGAGCCCCTCGTCGGTCGCGACCAACGACCCGCCCACGAGGCACCCGGTGGGCGCCAGGACGGTGGCCTGCGAGTTGCGGACTCCGTGCTCCTCGCCGTCGCGCACTGCCACGTCCCACGCCTCCTGTCCAGCCCGCACGACGTACGACGGCACCGCGTCGATGCCCTCGACGTGATGGGCGGCGTCACGGTGCATGCGCAGCACGCGAAGCATGTGCTCCTCGTTCTCGGCGAATCCGGCGAACGGACCGATCCGAGCGGCGGTCCGAGCGCTGGTGGCGTAGGCATGCCCGGTCATCAGCGATGTGATCGCCGCTGCCCATGCCCGACCGGCCAAGGAGTCGTAGGGCAACCCGAGCGCCATCAGCATGGCGCCGAGGTTCGTGTAGCCGAGGCCGAGCTGGCGGAAGTCGTAGCTGTTCTGAGTGAGCTTTTCGGTCGGGTAGTCGGCCCGCCCGACCAGGATCTCCTGGGCGGTGAACACGATCTCGACCGTGTGCTGAAACGCGCCAACGTCGAAACGGTCGTCGTCCAGGAACGGAATCAAATTGATCGAAGCGAGATTGCAGGCGCTGTTGTTGACGCTGAGGAACTCGCTGCACGGATTACTTGCGTCAATGCGTCCGGTGCTTGCCAACGTATGCCATTGGTTGATCGTGGTGTCGAACTGCAGTCCCGGGTCGGCGCTCTCCCACGCCGCCTCGGCGATCCGATGCCAGAGATCACGCGCCTTGATGGTGCGCAGCGTCTCGCCGGTCTTGACGGCCTTGAGGTCCCAGTCGGCGTCGGCGATGACTGCCTGCATGAACTCGTCGGTGACCCGAACCGAGTTGTTGGCGTTCTGGTACTGAACCGAAAAGGAATCCTTGCCGTCGAGCTCCATGTCGAAGCCGTTGTCGCGCAACACTCGGATCTTGCGCTCCTCGATGGCCTTACAGGCCACGAACTCGTCGATGTCGGGATGGTCGGCGTTGAGGATGACCATCTTGGCGGCTCTCCTCGTTTTCCCGCCACTCTTGATTGTCCCGGCCGAGGCGTCAGCGCCGCGCATGAAGCTCACCGGGCCTGACGCCGTCCCGCCGCCCCGCAAGTGCTCGGCGCTCGACCGGATCTTCGACAGATTCGTGCCGGCGCCCGACCCGCCCTTGAAGATCAGCCCTTCTTGGCGGTACCAGTCAAGAATCGAGTCCATCGTGTCGTCGACCTCGAGGATGTAGCACGCGCTTGCTTGCTGCGGGACACCGTCGACGCCGATGTTGAACCACACCGGGCTGTTGAATGCAGCCCGCTGCGTGACGAGGATGTACTTGAGTTCATCGGAGAATGCGGTTGCTTCCGATTCGTCGGCGAAATACGCGCCTTCGATGCCCCAGCGCGTGATGGTGTCGACGACGCGGTCGACCACCTGGCGGAGCGACGACTCGCGCTCGGGCGTGCCGAGCGTGCCGCGGAAATACTTTTGGGCAACGATGTTGGTGGCGTTCTGCGACCAACCAACAGGGAATTCGACATCGAGCTGCTCGAACGCCACCGAACCGTCGGTCCAGTTCGTGATGCGAGCGTCACGTCGTTCCCACACGACCTCGTCGTACGGGTCGACGCCCTGTGACGTGAACAATCGCGTGAGCCCGATTCGGTGCGGGCCGACTTCCAATGGATCCGGTGCTATCGACATCGCCGGGGTTCCTTTCGCTCGGTATCGGGCGCCGAACCACTCTCCGAACTCCTTCGTTCAGGTCGGGTTGCGGCACACGATGTTGTGTCGAGAGCGGCGACGAACCTCCCCCGACCACTACCTGTGGTGCCTATCTCGAACTACATCAGTGTAGTTCCAGATTCCCAGCAATGCTCGAGCCTGGGGGCCATTCTCTCCATCGGGACCCGACGGGCGGTGCGTCACGCAGGTTCAGAACCCCACTGGGGCCCCAAGCCGCAGCCCCGGGAGGCTGGTCGACCAGCAATCCGCGTACCGCACCGCCGTCGGTTCCGGTGGACACCGTAGACAGTCGGGACTGTGGGTAGGTAGGGGTACAACCCTGTGAATTCAGTGTGGGTTTCCTTTGGATCAAGGTGTGGGAAACCCCACGGACACCTGTCGTCGCCGCATCGTTGACAGTCGAACGCCTCGTCGGAGCCGTGTCATCATCAACGAGTGCGCAGGATCTTTCCCACCCCCAACGCGCTGAGCAGCGACGATGTCGCCGCGAGCGCCCTCGACGTCGTTGCGCTCGACGTGCTCTACGGCGTCCCCCGCCCCGCGCCCGACGATCGGCCGTGGGTCGGCGTCTGCATGATCGCCAGTCTCGACGGATCGACCGTGGTTGACGGTCGCTCCGGTGCACTCGGTGCCACGGGAGATCGTGCCGTATTTGCTGCCCTCCGGCGAGCCGCCGACGCAATTCTCGTCGGTTCGGCCACGGCCCGGGCCGAGCAGTACCGCTCGCCGAAACGGGCGGAGCAACGCGTCGGCGTCGTCACGTCCACGGGTACGGTCGACCAGTCCACCGACCTGTTCTCGTCCGGCGCCGGATTCCTCGTCATGCCTGAGGACGGACCCGACGCGCCGTCCGGGATCGACGTGATTCGCGCCGGAAAGGGAACGGTCGACCTTCGCGATGCGCTCGCTCGGCTGGGCGAGGTGATGGCACCGCCGACGTTCGTGCAAGCCGAGGGCGGGGCGCGCCTGAACGCCGGACTGCTCGACGCAGACTGCGTCGACGAGCTCAACTTGTCGATCGCGCCCCTGCTCGTCGGCGGCGACGGGCGCCGGCTCATCGCCGGGGCCACCGACACGATGCAACTGTTCGACGCCGTGCACGTGCTCGCCGACGACGACGGCTACCTATTCAGCCGGTGGGTGCGCCGTCCATCACGAAGCCGTCCCTGACCGCGAGGACGATGCGCTGAGGTCCTGCGTCGATGTCGGCGAGCACCTCCCAATTGGGCGGGAGGTCCAACGCGTCCCAACCGACGAACAGGCGCACGGTGACGTCGGCGCCCTCGTCCGGGTCGAGACGACGCTGTTCGCCGTACTGGGCGGACACGTAGTCGCCGACGACTCGGAATGGAATCCCGCTGGCCGCCATCGCCGCGGCCATCGTGTCGTTGTACGGGTCGGGGAAGGCCCGACGGGAGAGGTCAAGAAGGACGACGCCTCGCCCTGCGAGCGCGCCGACTGCGTCGCGTAAGTCCCGCGCCGGGGCTTGCGAGCTGATTTCGTACTGCGCCGGGCTGACGTACTGAAACGACGTTGGCAACGTCGCAGCCAATGCGACGGCCCCGGCGAGGGTCACCGAGAGCACGGCCTGGCGGGGGCTTCTCGGCACCCCGAACCGGAGCAGCACGACGAATCCGAACGCGGTGAGATAGGCACCGATCGGCCAGAGCCAACGGGCCTTGTGGGCGGTGAATCCGAACGCGTCAATCGGTAGCCCGGCCAGCGACACGATGGCTGCGACGACGGCGACCGCACCGATCACGCCGCCTGCGAGCAGAACCTGGTCGTGCCGCCGCCTCGCGACCACGGCCGCCGCGATCAGCGCTCCGAGCAGCGCGGCAATCCCGACAGCCGCCATCGGGAACGCCATCCAGTCCGGGTCGAATGTTCGCCCTTCCGCGGTACCCACCATGCCTCCCGAATTCGGCAGGCTCGACGCCATGCCAGGGCGCGTCCACAACGGCGGTTTGACGAGCACGGTGGCCGCTGCACGCACGGCATCTGAGAAGCCGAGCGCTCGACCTTCCTCACCGGAGGTGGCGTGCGTGAGCAGCGCGGACATGTTGTGCGACCGGAACAGCTGGTCGATGATTGGCTGCAGCCACACCACGAACCCCGCGACGCCGGCGACCACGAGCGGGCGCCGCGCCACGGGCGTCTCCGCCCGAAGTGCGAATCGGCACGCAACGGCACCCGTCAGCACGGCCGGTCCGAGCAGGAGATAGCTGCCATGGGTCTGCACCACGAATGAGATCGCGAGCACTGCGGGGATGGCCAACTCGTCGCGACCTGCCGCGAAACCCCATGCCGCGACGAGCGCAAGTAAGAACGGCAGCATCGGGACCACCGGTTGCCACACCTCGAACAGTGCCTCGCTGCCCATCGACCAGATGAGCAGGGCGGTTGTGGCCACGATGAGACAGGCGCCGTGCTCGCCGAGCAGGCGACGCGAGCACCACAGGATTGCTACGACGACCGCGATGTGAATGGCCGCGACGCCCAGGGCGACGCCCGCCCCGTGAGGGAGCAAACGAACCGGGATTGCCAGGACGTCGAACAGCATCGGTCCCGGGTGATTCACGGTGGTACCGATCTGCGACGCCGACGAGACGGTGCCGATGAGCGGGATGGATGACCCGAACACGTCGCGGGCCCGCGTTTCGGTCACCGCGTTGTCGTCGAGGGGCACGTACCCCTTCACGACGGCGCGTACGGCGCAGAACACAATGACCGCAATGCATCCTGCCGCGAGCGATGCCGACCACGCGGGCCACGACCGCCCGCTCCCCGGCGTGCTGTCAGCCGCGATCGGCTCCGAGCTTGCCGAGCAATTCGATCTCTCGATGGAAGTCGGCGGCGGCATCGAAGTTCTTATACACGCTGGCGAACCGCAGGTACGACACTTCATCGACTGCCCCGAGCAGGTTGAGCACGATCACGCCGATCTGCGCGCTCGTCGACTCGGAACCGCTGAGCCTTACGGTGTCCTCGACGGCCTCTGCGATCTGATCGATCTGTTCGGCGCTGATGTTTCGACCCTTGGTGGCCGCCAACAATCCGTTGACGACCTTGGACTTGTCGAACGGCTCGATGCTGCCGTCCGACTTCACAATGGTCAACGGCGCCTCGTCAACCCGTTCGAAGGTCGTGAACCGGTGCCCGCACGACGGGCATCTCCGACGCCGGCGAACGGCCGTGCCCTCGGATGCGAGGCGCGAATCGACAACCTTGGTGTCGTCGGCCTGGCAGACGGGACAATGCACCCCACGAGGGTACAACTGGTCGGGTCACGGCAACTGAACGAGTTGGCCGGCTTCGATGCCGGTGCCTCCGTTGAGGTCGATGAGCTTGTCGAGATAGCGGGTGAGGTCGACGCTGCCGTGGTTCGCCTCGGCAATCGACCACAACGAGTCGCCCGGTTGCGCGCGCACCGATCGGGGTGCTGTGGCCGTCCCGATCCCGGCGGCGGAGGCAGGACCGCTGCCGGGATCGGTGAGGGCCGCCTGCACTCCCAGGGTGAGCATGATGACGGCGATGGCGACCACCAGGCCAACCACCCGGCGGCGACGCCGGTAGATGGCGGTGTCGAACCGACTCGTGCGGTCGCGCAGGCTGGCTTCCGTTGATCGAGGTGGCGTCCGGGGGCGCATGTGGTCATACCGCTTGGCGCGAACGTCGACGACGGAGCGATGACGCCGAACAGCCGGGCGGCAACCGCGCTGATTCGGCGGGACGAAGAGTTGCGCACTCATGGGATACCTCCTGGACAAACGAACACTCGTACGGGAACGAACGTTCGCATTGAACCAGGAACGTTTGTTCGCTGTCAACCCGAAACAGAACAAATGTTTGACATGGCAGCCGAACGTTCGTACGATGGAACCATGTCGCCGCAGACGATCACGAAACGCCAACGCCAGGTTCTCGACTTCATCGAGCAGCAGATGCGAAAGCGTGGTTTTCCGCCCTCGGTTCGTGAAATCGGCGAGGCGGTCGGCCTCACGTCGCCCTCCACGGTGCACAGCCATTTGCGCACGCTCACGAACCTCGGGTATTTGAAGCGCGACCCAACCAAGCCGCGAGCCATCGAAGTCCGCTGGGATCCGAACTCAGGCGCCATCATGGAGCGCCGCCAGGTCCGCCACGTGCCGTTGGTCGGCGATGTCGCCGCAGGCACCGACGTGCTCGCCCAGGAAAACGTCGAGGAGATCTATCCACTTCCGGCCGACTTCACCGGCGAAGGCGAGCTGTTCATGCTTCGGGTGCGGGGCGAGTCGATGATCGACGCCGGCATCCTCAACGGCGACTACGTCGTCGCCGAACAGCGCAACGAGGTCGGCAACGGTGACATCGCAGTGGTCGGCATCCCCGGCGGCGAAGCGACCATCAAGTTCTTCAAGCTCAACGGCTCAACCGTCACGCTCACGCCGGCCAACCCAACGATGGAGCCGATGACGTTCGACGCCCTCGACGTCGCGATCTACGGCCGCGTCGTCACCGTGATGCGCAAGCTCTGACGCTGGGGCTACGCGACGCCAAGCCGCGTCGCGACGAGTTCGATGCGGTCGTCGGGCTGCACGACGGCGACCCGGACGAAGTTCGTGTTGTCCGACCCGTAGAACTCGCCCGGGCTGACGATCGCCCCACCTTCGGCGGCGAGTTTCTCGGCAAACGACCAGCCGTCGTCGACCTCGAACCACAGGTAGAACGCACCCGCCGGCAACGGCACTGCCGTTCCGGTCCACGCGCTGAGGATTTCGGCGGTGCGCTCGAGCCGGCGGAGGTAGCGCTCGCGCTGCACCTCGACGTGGGTGTCGTCGTTGAGTGCGACGACCCCGGCCGCCTGGGTGGGCCCCGGAACCATCATCCCGACGTGCTGACGGACCTGCTGGAGGTAATCGACGAGCTCGGGGTCACCCGCGTAGAAGCCGATTCGGGCTCCGGCGAGGTTGGAGCGTTTCGAGAGCGAATGCACGGCAACCACACCGTCGAGACCGTGCTGGAGAATCGACGCCGGCGGGCCGTGCCAGATGAACTCGACATAACACTCGTCGGAGAACACCGGCACCCCGTGACGTCTTCCCCATTCGGCGACCACCCCCAAGTCATCGCACGCGCCAGTGGGGTTGCTCGGCGAGTTCACCCACAGCGCCAGCGCCCGGTCGGCATCGTTCGGCGCGATCGAGTCGAGGTCGAGTTGCCCGTCGACTGTCATCGCCACGGCCATCGGCCGGCAGCCGGCAAGGATCGCGCCCATCTCGTACGTGGGATAGGCCACAGCCGGGTACAGGATCGTGTCCTTCTCCGGCGTGCGCAGCTTGAGCCATTGCGGCAACGTGCCGACGAACTCCTTGGTGCCGACGCACGCGGCCACGTTGTCAGTCGCGATGGTGACCCCGAATCGCCGCTCGATCCAGTCGACGATGGCCACTCGGAGTGGCGCGGAACCGGCACTCGGTGGGTAGCCGCGTTCGCTACCGGACGAGCACAGCGCGGCAACCACCGCCGCGGGAGGTACGTCGATCGGCGTCCCGATCGACAGATCGACTGCGCCGCCTGGCAAGGCCCCGGCGACCTGAAGGAGCCCGTTGAGCCGCTCGTACGGGTACGGCGGCGGGACGAAGCCGCCAGCCGTCATTCCGCTGACGTCATTTCTGGGCATTCGCGGCGGAGGCACCGTTCGGATCGACGACGAACTCGCTGAGCCGGCCAACCGACGCTCCCGTCAGTCGCGCCCGCACC
>Ga0136618_10000806_pt1 | contig 11420 bp, 12 predicted proteins | sample AntDrymUQ3302106_2_FD_104805 | JGI IMG/M metagenome (GOLD analysis project Ga0136618, IMG submission 104805) | Polar desert sand microbial communities from Dry Valleys, Antarctica - metaG UQ330 (21.06) | ecosystem: Environmental > Terrestrial > Soil > Desert | place: Antarctica: Dry Valley...
GCCAACTGTTCGACCCTCGAAATCGTCGATGTGTTGTCGAGCGCGAGTTACATAGGCGTCAGAATCGAGCTTCGTTGTCGCCGGAATCGTCAGCGCCAACAGGACGCCCGCGACGGTCCCATGGATGCCCGACTCAGATATGGCAAACCACAGGGCGATGCCCAGGCCGGCATAGACCAACGGTCGACGGACCCCGAGCCGGTTGGCTGCGATCAGCAGGACCAGGATTGCCCCAGCCGCGCCGAGCGCCGCCACCGACAGGTCAGCCGTGTAAAACAGCGCGATGACGAGCACCGCGAGCAGGTCGTCGACGATCGCCAGGGCGGTCACGAACACACGCAGACCGAGTGGCGCCCGCCGACCCAGTAGTGCCAGAACGCCGAGGGTGAATGCGATGTCGGTGGCCATCGGTATGCCCCAGCCGCGCGACGCAGCCCCGCCGCCGGTGATGATCAGGAAGATGGCCGCGGGCACGATCGCGCCGCCCACGGCGGCTGCGGCTGGCAGGATGGCCCGACGTCGCGACCTGAGCTCGCCGACCAGGGCCTCGCGCTTGATTTCCAGGCCGATTACGAGGAAGAAGATCGCCATCAGCCCATCGTTGATCCAGTGGAGCACCGAATGCGAGAGCGTCACCGGACCGACGGACAACGAGAGATTCGTATCCCAGATCTCCGCATAGGTGTCGGCGAACGGCGAGTTGGCCCACACCACCGCGATGAGCGCTGCCACGATCAGCAGCAGGCCACCAGAGGCGCTCGTTCGTGCGAACTCGCGGAACGGTGCGAGCAGCCGGTCGACAGGCTGAACGGCGCCAAGGTTCATGCCCAAACGCTATCGGAAGGTTCGTCCGATGTCCGGGGACGCGCTCGGTGTCCGCCGTTCCAGTTCGGGTGTATGACCGGTGCCGATGCTGCACGTCCTCGCGACAGTCACCGCCGTTCTCTCCGCGTTTCCAGACAACGTGACGACGGTCGTGCTCATCGTGCTGGTCACTATCTCGGGCGCTACGTGAGGTCGAGTGGCGGACGCTCTTCTTCTTCGTGGGTCTGTTCATCCTCGTCGAGGCGGTCGTTCACTTCGGGATCATCGGCGGCATCGCGGACTGGCTTGCCGCGCAGCCGGCCGGTAACAAAACGGTCGCGGCCTGACCTTGCTGTGGTTTTCTGCGGCGTGTCCGGCGATCGTCGACAGCATCCCGTACGCCGCTACCGCCATCCCGGGTGGTGGCTTGCCCTGGGGCGTGCCTCGGAGGCCATCTCACGCTGGTCGGCGCCGCGGCGAACGTCGTCGTCGCCAATCAGGCAGCGCGGGCAGGGCAACGCAGCGGGTTGTTCGAGTTCATGCGCTACGGCGCAGTGGTAAGGCCAATCTCACTGGTCATCGCCACGGCGTAAGTGTGGTTGGCCCATCTATGCTTAGGCGTCTGCTCGACGGGCCGTACCGCCGGGCCAATCACGGCCCGCCGATGGCGACGCGCTCGATCTTCCAGGCAGACGACGGCAGCCGTCCAAAGGGGACCCAATCAACGGCCGGCTGCTCGACGAGCGAGAGCGTGATGGTGCCCGCGCGCTCGACGACCACCGTCTCCTGGCTCGCCGTGGGAACGATCCCGAGCACCATCGTCTCCACGCGCTGGCGGCGGACTATGTCGACATCGACCATCTGGCGGCCGGGTCCCGTGGTAACCGGGTCACGGAAACGCAGGTTGTCGAATGGTCGGCTCGGATCGAGGCCACTGGCCGGACCGAACTGAGCCGCCAGCAGGCTGACCCGGTCGGTGAGGTACGCGGAGTGGCCATCCCACGTCGCCTCCAGGTCTGTCGGCTCGACAGGGGTGGCGTATAGGCTGTACGCCGTTTCCGAGTGGCCCGACATCCACGCTACGACGTACCCCTCGAGCGTCGCCGCCGGCGAGCCGTGGCGGCCGCCGACCAGCCAGAACGCGGTCAGCACGGCAACTGCGATGGGCAGGAACAGAGCCGCCTGGAGCTCGCCACCGGGTGTTGCGCCCAGCTCGACCGCCCGTTGGTGGGCGTGGACCGCCTGGCCGAGCCAGACGACGAGCAACGCCGCCAGCGGCGGCAGGACGATGAGCCAGCGCGTGCCGTCGATGAGCTGCGCGGCGACGAGCAGGACCCCGGCAATGGCGATCGGCTGCACAACCATCAGCAGCCAGCCGCGCCTGTCGCCGAGGGCCAGGTGGCCAAGTCCCCAGACCAGGAGTCCGCGACGAAGCACTGACGCAGCGCTCGGCAGGCGCAGCTCGCGCCCGGCTGGCGGGTGTTGGGTCGAGCGGGGAGGCGGTGTGGGAGCGGTCAGTCGGTCGGAGTCGTCAGCGGGCCGCGGCAGCGCGGACTTGCTCGCCGTCGCCGATCAGCTCGCGGCGCAACAACATCTCGCACTCGGCCCGCGAGATGGCGAGCACCTTGTCGCCGACCTCAAAGACCGTCTCGCTCTTGATCGCCTGCACGCCATTGCCACGCAGGAGCACGAACAGGGAGCAGCCGTCGGGCAGCGGAATGTCCGAGGCACGGCGCCCGATCGCCGGCGAATCTTCAGCGATCTGCGCCTCGAGCAGCTGGAGCTCGCCGCCCTTCAGGTCGGCCAGGTGGAGCAGCTCGTGGACCGGGATGTCCTGCTCGATGGAGGCCAAGGCCATGCGCGTCGGGCTAATGATCTCGTCGACCCCGAGGTGCCGGAACAGGGTCTCGTTCTTGGGGTTGTTGACCCGCGCGATCGTGCGCGGAACGTCGAAGTGGTGCTTGGCCATCTGACAGACGACGAGGTTGTCCTCGTCGTCGCCGGTGACCGCTGCCACGATCGCGGCCCTGTTTGCGCCGGCCTCGGCGAGGTGCTTGCCCTCGCAGCCGTCGCGGTTCAGGACGATGCTGCCGAGCTCGTCGGCGATCTGGCGCGCCCGAGCGGCGTTCTTCTCGAGGATCACAAGCTCGTGGCCCGCCTCGAGCAGCTCCTTGGACAGGAAGTAGCCGACCTTCCCGCCGCCGACTACGACGATGTACATGTTGCCTATCGCTCCACTGTCTGCGGTTCGGTTGGGGTCTTCTCGTCGTGATCGTGATGGCGCTTCGCGGGTCGAACGCCGCTCGCGCCGGGGTCCGCTTCGAGGCCGGCGTACTGGGCCAGCGCGTCGACGAGCAGCCGCGTCCGGCAGATGGTGCTGATGCCAAGCATGGTGTACGCCTCGGCCCGCACCGGGTCGTTGATCTTGGCCACCACCTGCCCCACGCGGAATGTCTCGGCCGCTAGCTGTGCAGCAAGGATGTTGCGGTTGTCGCCCTCGGTGAGGGCGAAGAATATGTCGGCGCCTTCCGTACCGAGGCGTCGCAAGACGTCCTCCTCGGTTCCGTCTGCCCGTACGGCCTGGCCCGGAAAGTCAGGCTCCAGCTTGCCGAAGGCGTCGCTGCTGATATCGACAACGGTCACTTCGTGGCCGCCACGCGCCATCCGCTCGGCCACCCCGGCGCCCACGCGCCCACAGCCAACGATCACGACACGCACCTAGCGACCTCCTCGGGCACCTACAAGCTCGGGCTGGTCCGGAGCAGTCTGTCGCTCGGCGCTGCTGGCTACCGCCTCGCGCACGACGATGACCTGGCACGGGGCGTTCTGGAAGATATACGGGATCGCGTCCCCGATGGCGAAGTCACCCCCGAAGCGCTGCCGATAGGGCAGGCCAACGATGATCGCATCAGCCCCCACCTCGATCGCCTCATCGACGAGCGCCGCGGCCACCTCGCGTGCCTGCAGGAGATCGCCGCTCAATTTGACCTTGTACTGCTCGGCGATGCCCTCAGCCATGTCCAGCAGGGCCGACGCGGTCTCGTTCTCAATTGACAGCTCTTCGGACAATTCGTGGCGCCAGTCGACCTCGATCACGTGCACGGCCACGAGCTCGGCATTGCCGGCGGACTTGGCCAGCTGACAACCGAGGTGGACGACGAGCTCGTCGGTGGGACCGCCGTTGAGGCCGAGCACGGCCTTGCGAAACGGCACTCGTTGCTTCTGGTCAGGCATTGCGGGGAAGCCTACACCGGCTAGGAGTCGGCAGGCCCGCGATGCGATTCGGGCACCTCGACCTCGCGCCGATAAGGCACGTTCACCACGACCGTGTGGGGTCGTCCGATGAGCGCGCGCCGCAACCGGTTGGCCGACTGGTTATAGAGGATCCGCTCCCACCAGTGGCGCGCCACGTACTCAGGAATCACTACAAAAGTGACCGGGTATTCCTTCCCCTCCGGCCAGGTTTGATCGAGAACCTGGAGGTAGGCGAGCAGGGGTCCTACCAGCGCACGGTAGGGAGACTCGACGATAACCAGCGGGACGTCTGGCACCTGGCGCTCCCACTGTTCGCGTATGGCTGCGGCCTCCTCCGGCTCGTCGGAGATCAGTACCGCGCGAACATCCGGCGCGATCGACCGGCCAACATTGACGGCCTGCACCACGGCACGGTTGATGCTCGGGATCGGGACGATCACGCGCTCGTCGCGGCGTGGTGCCGGGAAGACCGCATCCGGCCTGACGGCGAGGTGACCGGCCGATGCGTCGTATTGCCGGTGAATGAAGAGCATTACCACTACCATGATCGGGATCACGATGGCAACCAGGAGGGAAGTGGGCGCCTTGGCGATGAGCACGACGACGGCCACGACACCCGTCATCGTGCAGCCGAGAAGGTTGATCGCCAGCCCGCGCTGCCACCCCTGCGGCTTCTCGCGCAGCCAGTGGAAGATCATTCCCGACTGGCCGATGGTGAAGGCGACGAATACCCCGACTGAATACAGCGGGATGAGGGCATGGGTGTCGCCGCCAAAGGCGACGAGCAGGACCAGAGCCACGATGCTGAGCACGACGATGCCCGAGTTGAAGGCCAATCGGTCACCGCGGAAGCTGAACTGGCGCGGCATATAGCCGTCGCGGGCGAGGATCGCGGCCAGTCGCGGAAAGGCGTTGTAGCTCGTGTTGGCGGCCAGAAAGAGGATCAGCGCGGTGAACGTCTGGAACAGGTAGAAGCCGATTGAGCCATCGCCGTAGATCACCGCGGCTACCTGGCTGATGACCGTGCGCCGGATGGGGTCATCAATGGGCACGATGCCGAAGCTGTAGGCGACGAACGTGATGCCCACGAACAGGACGGCCAGGATGACCGCCACGGCCGAGAGTGTCGCCGCCGCGTTCTTTGGTTCAGGTGGCTTGAAGGCCGGAACGCCGTTGGCGACCGCCTCGATGCCGGTCAGGGCCACCGAGCCGGAAGCGAAGGCGCGGATCAGCAGCAGCACGCCAAGCATCTCGGGCACCGCCGGCGCCCCCGGAAGGGGATTGGGCGGCGGGGCGCTCTCGCCATTCACGACGACGCGGAACACACCGATGACGATCATGAGCAGTGCCGAGCCGACGAACAGGTACGTCGGGACGGCGAAGATGTTGCCCGACTCGGACAGCCCGCGCATGTTGCCGAGCGTGATGAGCACAATGGCCACAACGGCGATCCCGACCTGGAAGTTTGCCAGATCGGGTACTGCCGAGATGACCTGCTCGGAGGCCGACGCGGTCGACACGGCCACGGTCATGACGTAGTCGAGCAGCAGCGCCGCGGCAACGATCAGCGATGCCATGCGCGGCAGGTTTCGTCGCGCGACGGCGTAGTCGCCACCGCCAGACGGGTAGGCACGGACGATCTGCCGGTAGCTCAGCGATACCACCGTCAACAGCACCGCGACGGCGATCGCGATGGGCAGGCTGACCAGCAGCACGGCCGCGCCGGCGAGGACCAGGACGCGCAGGATCTCTTCGGTCGCATACGCCGACGAGCTGATCGGGTCGGAGCTGAAGATGGCAAGCGCCTTCTTCTTCGATAACCGTTCGTTCGCCTCTTCGTGTATCGACAGGCGACGACCGAAGAGGACATGTCGAACCCGCTCGACCAGCCGCCCGCTCGCCGTGCGTGGGGCTGAAGCCGCCTCGCGGGCGACGAGCGTACCGGGGCCCGAATAGCGGAAGAAGGCAGAGTGCGGCCGCTCCACTCGGACGCGGCGGTCGCCAGGCTTGCGTCCGTGGATCCACGGCTTCTGGGGATCGGTCACTTCGCAGTCACAGTCCGAACTGGAGCCTTGCGATAAGCCTTCTCGGGAGGCCAAGGTCCTTCATCAACCGCTGCACCTGCGCGATGGGGTACTCCACGCGGCGCCACTCCAGCGAGCGCGCCTCCGTGTCGAGCAGCATCGCACTCGCGCGCGGGTCACCGTCGCGCGGCTGTCCGACGCTGCCGGGATTGATGATCAGCCGTGCTCCATCGAGGGTCATTGTCGAGTCGGCCTTGGCGACCACCATCTCGACGACGCCCGATTTGCGCTCGCGAAAGACCAGCGGTATGTGGGTATGGCCGACGAGGCAATGGTCGGTCGGGAAGGCTGACAGGTTGGCGCGCGCGATGGCGGCACTGTAGACGTACTCCCAGGTCGGATCCCTGGGACTGCCGTGGACCAGGGTGAACGGCCCGTCGATCGCGCGCAGCGGCAACGCCGCAAGCCATTGGCGCGTCTCGGGTCGGATTCGGTCAGCGGTCCATTCCACCGCCGCACGGGCTTCGTCATTGAACGCCTCGGTTTCGAGCTCGCCGATCGCGGCCGAGTCGTGGTTGCCGCGGACTCCGCCCGCCTTCTCGGCGGCCAGACGGGCGACGACTTCGTCTGGCTGGGGGCCATAGCCGACGACGTCCCCAAGCTGCCACACGGCGTCATAGGGCTTGAGTGCCTCGAGGACTGCTTCCAATGCAGGCAGATTGCCGTGGACATCGGACAGCACGGCGATCCGCATGTGTGGTCACGATAGCAAAGGTGCGCGCCGGCGCTCAGCCGCTGGGCGCGGGTAGCGCTCCGGCGTCGGAGCGCGTTTCTCGATTGCGACGAGGCAGTGACCAGCCAGGCCGACCCGATCCGCGGCCGCCAGCCGGATGATGCGCGGTTTTCCCCCACCGCTTGCCTGGCAGATCCGGCGTGCGTCGGCGATCTCCCGGTGCACTGTGCCATCGCCAGAGTCGAGCTTCCAATTGATGACGTGACCGCCGCGGCGAGCGAGCGGCAAGCCAAGTTCGGCGACCTCCGCAATCGTGCCCACGGCACGGGCGGTAACGAGGTCCCACGTCTCGCGCTGGTCGTGCCGCCGGCACAGGTCTTCGGCACGTTCGGCGATGGCGGCAATCTCCGGCGGGCCTTGATCACCTTTGTAGAGCGCCTCGGCGACGTGGTTGGCGACAATCCGGAGGAAGCGAGCCTTCTTGCCGATCGAATCGACCACTGCCGTACGACCGGTGGGCATGGTGATCGCCACTGGGATGCCTGGAAAACCAGCGCCACTGCCGATGTCGATCAGGCTCGGGGGCGTTGTGCCGCGTCCCCGGCCGGCGGCAAGATCGCGCAGCGCGGCGACGCAGACGAGGCTGTCCAAAACGTGGTTGCGCGCGATCTGTTCGGGTGTACGCAGGGCGGTCAGGTTGATTGCCGCGTTCCAGGCAAGGAGCAGGCGGACATGGCCGTCGATTGCCACACGCGCCTCGGGGGCAAGGGTCATGTCCATCTCCTTCAGTCCGGCATCCACGACTTGCCAAAAGACCTCTGGGAGGGGATCGAGGTCAGCCGCGGACTCGGGCAGCGGCTGACGGTCCGAGACACCAGGCCAGGAATTACGCCGCGGGAGTGGGGACCGATCAGAGCTGCGTCCATGCCCGAACGACTCTGAGCCGTTGCGCTGTCCCCGCTCCCTGCGGCGTGACGTTTCTGGCACCACCGGCCTTTCAGTTTTCCCCCGCCGTCCGGTTTGTCCGATCGGATCTCTCCGATCGCCGAAGCCGGCGAGGTTACCGTACTCAGACTGGGCGCCGTTCCCGCTGGCGCACCAGTGGTGCAAGGCGGGCAGTGTCGCCACCGGCGTCAGGTCGGGTCAACCGGCTTTTCCACGAGTTCCTCGCTCGCAACTCGGTTTGTGGAGAAGTGAGCCACGACCTGTCGCGCCGTGTGGATGGCAGGGGTTGACAGGCCGGTGGTGGGTTCGGTCGGGCCGGGTCCCGCTTTCGGTCCGCTTTCCTATTCGGTCGTTCGTGCTCGGACCGGCCGGCCCATGCTCCGTCGCACGACCTCCATCACCTCTTCGGTGTACATCTGCGCGTCGCCGGTCTTGACCGCCGTGGCCAGGCACCCGGCCACGTGATCCTCCATCAACAGGAGCGACACCGCGTCGACGGCCGCGCGAAGGGCGGCGGTCTGCTGAAGGATGTCGATGCAGTACTCGTCGCGCTCGATCATCCGCGCCACGCCCCGGATCTGCCCCTCCATGCGCGACAGGCGGCGCAGCAGCTGGGCGCGGTCCTTGGTATAGCTGTGGCGCGACGGACTCGCCGCCTGATCGGCAGGTGCGGTTGTGGTTGTTGGGCGGGTCGTGGTCATACTGGTGGGGAGTATAGCGACCGCCTGTGTGACGACTTCTCCATCTTGCCGTTACCCGGACGTTATCTCGATGGCCGTCGGCGGGAGAAGTTCAGCCGCCAGACGGTCTAGACTCCGATCCAATGGATGGGCCCGACTGGCTGCGCACCCAGCTGACGTCATTTACCTGTCCGGCCTGCGGGAGGCGATACCGCGGAAGCAAGATCCGACTGCTCGCCGAACGGGACGGACTCTTCTTCGTCGACCTCGACTGCGCACGCTGCGGCAGCCACACGGTGGCGATCGTGACCGTTGAGATGGATGACAGCCGGGCATCGATCACGGAGATCTCCGATCTAAGCCTGTCGACCGACTTCCTGCCCGAGCACCTCGGCGAGGAGCTGCCGGCCGGCGCGGCACCCGTGACTGCCGACGACGTCCTCGAGATGCACGAATTCCTGGCGCGCTTCCAGGGCGATGTCAGCCATCTCTTCCAAAAGGGAGCCCCCGGCGCGCAGGGGGCACCACGATCGGACGGTGCCGAGCGCAGGTGACGGTCCAGCCGCGGTTCGCCCATGCCAGTGAAGCGGAGCTGGCCCGAATCCTGGACTACTACGGCGTCCGCTGGGAGTACGAGCCGCGCACGTTTCCGATCCTGTGGAACACAGACGGGAAGGTCGTCGAGAGCTTCTCGCCGGACTTCTATCTGCCTGATCTCGAGGTCTACGTTGAGCTGACCACGCTCAAGCAGAGCCTCGTCCGGCGCAAGAACCGCAAGCTGCGCCGACTGCGCGAGCTGTACCCCGACATTCGCGTCAAGCTCTTCTACGGCAAGGACTTCCGAGCGCTGATGCTGAAGTACGGCAGGTTCGATCTCGCCGCGTCTCTCTCGGGGCTGGAGGGTCAGATAATGCCCGTGCGCCTGGGTGCACAGCCCAGCCTTCGGCTCGCGATACCAGCGTCGCCGGTGGAGGCTGCGCCGGCGCTGCCACCACTCGTCGAGCGCGAAGCGGCGGAAACCGAGGCGGTGGCCGTCGTCGATGGCTGTCGTCCGTCGCGTGGGACGCGCCGCCGGCGCGGCCGTCGGGCCTTTTTCGGAGCCGAAGAGTCATGATTGGCGGGGTCGTGGTGAAGGAGAGAGTCGCACTTGGTTGACCAGCAGGTTCGCGCGCGGGACATGCGCGCCGACGTCGCCGAGATCCTGATCACCGAGGAGCAGATTCGGGCCAAGGTGGCGGAGCTGGGCGGCCGGATCGCCGCCGATTACTCGACCAGCTCGGTGACCCTGGTAAGTGTGCTCAAGGGCTCGCTGCCGTTCATGGCCGACCTGATGCGCGCGATCGAGATCCCGGTGACCATCGACCTGATGGAGGTCAGCTCGTACGGGGGTGCGTCGACGGAGACGTCGGGGCTGGTCCGCATCCTCAAGGACCTCAGCTCGTCCATCGCCGGCAAGGACGTGCTCATCGTCGAGGACATCATCGACACCGGGCTGACGCTCAATTACCTGCTGCGCTACCTGCGCGGCAAGAATCCGCGCAGCGTGCGCATCTGTGCGCTGCTGGACAAGCCCGCTCGTCGGCTGGTGGAGATCAAAATCGACTACCTGGGCTTCACCATCCCAGACGAGTTCGTCGTCGGCTATGGCCTCGACTTCGGCGAGTTCTACCGCAACCTGCCGTTCATCGGCGTGTTGCGGCGCGAGCTGTACGAGACCACGTGACCCGCCGCGCGCTTGGGCGCGGCAAGTTGCTTATCGTCGGTGGGGCAATCGCCGCCCTCGCGGGCTTGCTGCTTCCATGGTGGATCGTGGTGCGGACCGGAGTCACGCCGCTTTCCGGTAACGGCTTCCAGGGCGCGGGCATCATCGTCTTCCTCGCCGCCTTGGGGCTGCTCGCACTGGTGACGATGCCCTTCACGTCGCGTGATGGTCAGTCGGCGCTGGATCGTCCTGCCGTCTACACCGCTGTAGCCATCGCAGCGATCGGGGCATTCCTGCTCCGCGTTTACGAGATCAGCCAGTTCGGCGGCCTGGGACTGCCTACGGAGTCGCTCGGCATGTGGATCACGGGCGCCGGACTGCTCCTCGTCGCCTGGGGCGTCGGCGACATCCTGACCGACCGCTCGGCGCGGAGCCGCTGACCGAGCGCTACTGCGGATCGCGCCCGCCGTCCTGGGAGAGGAACTCCCTGACGAGCTCCTGGAAGTGGTAAACCCCGTTCTCACGCTTGGCTGAGAAGCGGCCGGCCTCGTACGAGCTCGAACGCAGGCCGCGCTGGACCTGCTCGCAAAGCACGATGTCCTCCTGCTGGATCTGGTCCGAGAACGCGATCGTCTGCTGCATCGACTCCCAGCCGGCGCCGGTCCCGGGCTCGGCGAAGAACCACTCGAATACGGTCAGGGTGCGATCCACGCCCACGGGAAGGATCACGTTCGAGGACATGTTGTCCTCGTAGATGTTGAACATGGTGTTCGGGAAGAGCCAGTAGTAGAGCGCCTCACCCTCGCCGTCGGAGGTCCTCACGTAGCGTCGGTCGCGACCGAGCTCCTCACCCTCCTTGAGCTCCCGAATGGGTGCGTGCTGCTTCGAGTAGTAACGGAAGGTTTCGACCCGGTAGGCGTCGTAGTCGAGCTCCTTGAACAGCGCCGGGTGGGCGATCGGCAGGTGGTAGCCCTCCAGGTAGTTGTCGACGTACACCTTCCAGTTGCACTCGATCAGGTACTCGCGTCGCTCGACGAGGCGCATGTGTTCGACGTCATATCCGGCGCGCGCGACCTCAGCTGGTATGGCGCCCATCTGATCCCGTAGCGGTAACGCGTCCATGTCGAGGTTGGCGAATACGAATGGCCCCCAGCGGTCGACTCGAACAGGACGCAGGCCGAAGTCCTCCTTGCGAAAATCCTCCGTCTCCTCCATCTCCGGAGCGGCACGGAGCAAGCCGTCCAGGCCGTAGGTCCAGCCGTGGTAACGGCACTGAA
>Ga0136618_10000807_pt1 | contig 11415 bp, 12 predicted proteins | sample AntDrymUQ3302106_2_FD_104805 | JGI IMG/M metagenome (GOLD analysis project Ga0136618, IMG submission 104805) | Polar desert sand microbial communities from Dry Valleys, Antarctica - metaG UQ330 (21.06) | ecosystem: Environmental > Terrestrial > Soil > Desert | place: Antarctica: Dry Valley...
ATCATGGCGCCACTGCCAGTCTGGTGCCAGGAGCCGGTGGCACGCCTCGACGTGGTGCGCGAGGCCATGAAGGACCTCAAGGATGGCGGCCAGGCGCTGGGTGCCGAGGTGCTCACGGGCCTCAGCGGCTTCGCGCCTCCCACCGTGATGGGACAGGCGTCGCGGCTCATGAGCCGTCAGCGCTTCTTCAACGTGGTGGTCACAAACGTGCCCGGACCCCAGTTCCCGCTGTACCTGATGGGCCGCCAGGCCATCGACCCGTTCCCCATGGTGCCGCTGGCCAAGAACCAGGGGCTGGGTGTGGCGATCATGAGCCTCAACGGCCGGATGAACTTCGGGCTGGTGGGCGACTTCGACGTGCTGTACGACATCGACGACCTTGCGCGCGACATCTACGACTCCCTGGCCGAGCTGGCCGAGGCGGCGGGCATGGAGCTGACCACCCAGCCGCCACCTGCGGTGCGCGAGGAGCATGCCTCACTAGCCTGAGCAGTCCATGCGCCAGAAGGTGATCGACAGGGCTCGCGAGCTCGGGCTGGAAGTTGATGTGCGCCGGTTGGCTACAGCCACGGCCACGGCAAGTGACGCCGCCCGGGCCGTGGGCTGCGAGGAGGCCGAGATCGCCAAGTCGCTGGTCTTCGTGGCCGACGGCGATCCCGTGCTGTGCATCGCCTCCGGCAGCCATCGCGTGGACCCCGGCCTGCTGGCCGACGCCCTCGACGTGGCTCAGGTGCGTCAGGCCTCGGCGGACGAGGTGCGGGCGGCCACCGGGTTCTCCGTTGGCGGGGTGCCCCCCTTCGGCCACGATCTGCCGGTGGTGTTCGACGTGTCACTGCTCGAGCACGAGCGCGTGTTCGCGGCCGGCGGGGACGGTCATAGCCTGTTCGAGGTCGACCCGCGCAAGCTCCTGGAGTGCACCGGCGCCACGGCGGCGCCCGTTGCCGCCGAGCCCGCCTAGCCGCGGGTGCCCCCTAGGCTTTCGGGCGTGCGGCTGCTGCTCGCCACCCTGGCCTGCGTCGCGGGCCTGCTCGTCTCCGGTCACGCGGATAGCCTGGCGGACGCCGGATCCCCCGCCCACCGCCGGGCGGGATTGGTCGACGTGAAGCGCTTCGCGCCCGGCGCCAGGCTCGATATCCGTTACGCCACTTCGAGCAACGTGACGGGCCGGCGCCTGCCGGGGTACTGCCGCGCCTGGGCGCTCATGCGCCGCGCCCCGGCCACGGACCTGGGCCGCGTGCAGCGGCTGCTGCGCCGCCGCGGGCTCGGCCTGTCGATCTTCGACGGCTACCGGCCCGCGCGCGCAACTCGGGCGCTTGTGCGCTGGGCCCAGCGCAACGGCAAGGGGCACCTGGTGGGCACCTACATCGCCCGGCGCAGCAACCACAACCTCGGCAGCGCGGTGGACCTGACGCTGGTGCGCTTCAGCGACGGCCGGCGCGTGCGCATGGGGCCCTACGACGATCTCGGCCCGAGCGCCAACACCTACAACGCACGCGGCCGTGTCTTGCGCAACCGGCTCATCCTCGTGCGCGCCATGCAGCGCTTCGGCTTCACCAACTACAGCCGCGAGTGGTGGCACTTCGACCACCGCGACCGCGGTTCGCGCTACCTGGACCTCCCCCTGGGCTGCTAGACGCAATCCCTCGGCGCGCGATAATGGGGCCATGGCCGTTCGTCCCCAGCCGCTCAAGGTCGCCCTCGCCCAGATCAACCCCACGGTGGGGGCCATAGAAGGCAACGCCGCGAAGATCGCCGGCTACATCGCCCGCGCCCGAGACGCGGGCGTGGCCGTGGTGGTGTTCCCCGAGCTCTCGCTCACCGGCTACCCCCCGGAGGACCTGCTGCTGAAGACGCACTTCCTCGACGCCGCTGAGGCCGCTCTGGACGAGCTGGCGCGCGACGTGCACGGCATCGTCGCCCTCGTGGGTTTCCCCGAGCGCGCCGATGACGTCTACAACGCAGCGGCGGTGCTGGCCGACGGCCGCGTCGCGGCCGTCTACCGCAAGTGCCACCTGCCCAACTACGGCCCCTTCGACGAGCAGCGCTACTTCCAGGCCGGGACTGAGGCCGCGCTGATCGAGCTGAACGGCGTGACCGTCGGGCTGACCGTGTGCGAGGACATCTGGGAGCCCGGGCCGCCGGCGAGCGCCGAAGCTCTGGCGGGCGCCCAGGTGATCCTCAACCTCTGCGCGTCCCCCTATCACGCGGGCAAGGGCCCGGAGCGCGAGCGGATGCTGGTGCAGCGGGCCAAGGACAACCTCGCGTGCGTGGTGTTCTGCAACACGGTCGGGGGTCAGGACGAGTTGGTCTTCGACGGCCATAGCGTGGTGATCGACCAGGAAGGCGAGGTGCTGGCCCGCGCGCCGCAGTTCAAGGAGGCGCTCGTGACCTGCACGCTCGACCCGGGCGCCGTGGCGGCCTCGCGGCTGCGGGACACCCGCCACCGCGCCGCGGCGCGCCGCGAGCGCAAGGCCGTGCCGGTGCTGGCGTCTCTTGCGGTGGACGCGACCGCTGACGAGGGGGTTGGCGGCCCGGTCGCGGATCTGCTCGGCCCCGAGGAAGAGGTGTACGTCGCGCTACGCACCGGCCTGGCCGACTACGTGAACAAGAACGGCTTCGACCGCGTGGTCATCGCCCTCTCTGGCGGCATCGACTCGGCCCTGGTGGCACTGCTGGCCGCCGACGCGCTCGGCAACGAGCGCGTGGTCTGCGTGTCGATGCCCTCCCCCTACTCCTCCGAGGGAACGCGCGAGGACGCCCGTGCCATCGCCGCCAACCTCGGCCTCGAGTTCCTGGAGCTGGATATCGAGGACGCGATGCGTGGCTACGCACGGCTGCTGAGCGAGCCCTTCCAGGGAACCGAGGACGGCATCGCCGAGGAGAACCTCCAGGCGCGTATCCGCGGCAACGCGGTGATGGCGCTGTCGAACAAGTTCGGCTGGATCGTGCTCACCACGGGCAACAAGTCCGAGCTGTCAGTGGGCTACGCAACCCTGTACGGCGACATGGCCGGCGGCTTCGCCGTGCTCAAGGACGTGTTCAAGGGCTGGGTCTACCGGCTGGTGCGCTGGCGCAACCTGACCGCGGGGAGCGAGTTGGTGCCGGGCTCGGTGATCGAGCGCCCGCCCTCGGCCGAGCTGCGTCACGAGCAGCTCGACGAAGAGTCCCTGCCCCCCTACGACGTACTGGACGCCATCCTCGCCGCCTACGTCGAGCAGGACCTCGACGCCGCCGAGCTGGTGAGCCAGGGCCTGCCCGCGGATGAGGTGGAGCGGGTGATCGGTCTGGTGGACCGCGCTGAGTACAAGCGTCGTCAGGCGCCGCCCGGCATTCGCATCTCCACCAAGGCGTTCGGGCGTGACCGGCGCCTGCCGATCACCAACCGCTATGTCAGCCGGCTGGCGCCGGACGCACGGCCATCGTCACGCGGGTGATCGCGCACAGACGACCCTCGTCATCGGTGAAGTCGACCTCCCACACCCAGGTGGTGCGGCCGCGGTGGCGGCGGCGCCCCTCGGCGTGGACGGTGCCGCTGGAGACGGGCCGGAGGAAGCTGGTGTGGTTGGACTGGCCGACGGCGATGTTGCCCTGCCCCGACACGTGCAGGTAGGTGGTGGCGGAGGCCAGCGACTCGGCCATGGCCGCGTAGGCGCCGCCGTGCACGATGCCCATCGGCTGGCGCACGCGGTCGGTGACGACGAAGCGACCGCGTGCCACTTCCTCGCCCGCTTCGATCAGTTCGAAGCCAAGCGTGCTGTCCATTGTGGATGCCGAGCGCTCGGCCATGTTGGACGGCTCAGTCATGTCCGCAGGCTATCTTCCGTCATCTAATGGCCACCTTCGACCAGCTCTCTGCGGAGCAGAGGGCGATCATCGAGCTCGTGCTCAAGCGGGGGCAGACCTACCAGCAGCTGAGCGACATGCTCGGGCTGCCGGCCACCCGCGTGCGCGAGCTGGCGCGGGAGTCACTCGTGCGTCTTTCTCCGGTCAGTGCGGCCGCGGTCGACGAGGACTGGCGCGGCCAGATCGCCGACTACCTGCTCAACCAGCAGACGGGCCCCGAGTCCACCGCCACCAAGGGCCACATGCGCCGCTCCGAGGCCGCCCGCGGATGGGCGCGATCGGTGCTGGATTCGCTCGCCGACTTGTACGAGGCCGACCTCCCCGCCATCCCCGAGGCCGACGCCTCGGCCGCCGAGCCCCGGCGCAGGCGAGAGCCCAGGCGCGGGCGCCGCGATCGCTCGCGCGGGGGCGACGAGACGGCTGAGAAGACCGCCACCGAGCAAGAGCCCGCGCGTGGCGCCCGATCCCTCTCCCCCGCCGCCGCGGCGGCGGTGCGGCGGCGCCGGCTGATCGGCGGGGCCGGTGCGCTGGCGCTCGTGTTGCTGCTGGCCGTGCTGGTGTGGCCCGTGGGCGTCGGCCCGCTGGCCCTCGGAGACGACGACGAGAAGAGCGCTGACTCGGGCAAGGGCAACGGCGACTCCTCCGCGCAGAACGCCGCCAATCAGACGCGGCTGGTGGGCCAGCTGGCACTGGACCCCGTCGAGAGCGCCGAGGGCGAGAGCAACCTGCGCGGCGTGGCCGTGATCGCCCAGCGCGGCGGCCAGCGTCAGCTGATCGTGGACGCTCAGCTGCCCAAGAACAAGGAGGGCCAGGCCTACCAGGTGTGGCTCTACAACTCAGACGGCGACGCGCAATCGTTGGGAGCCCAGGTGGCGGACCCGCAGGGCAGGTTCCAGGGCGCCGGCCCCCTGCCCGGGGGCTTCGAGAAGTACCGCTTTGTCGACGTCTCGCTCGAGGACATCCGCGGTGACGAAGGCCATGGCGGCGAATCGGTGTTGCGTGGCCGCCTCGACCGCATCCAGGCCCCGCCCCAGGATCCAGCCGGCCAGGGTGACTCGGGGAGCGGCGCGGCGCCCCAGGACGCCGCCCCCGCGCCGACCACCCCGCAGCAGCCGGCTCAGCCCTAGACACCCCCGTCGGCACTACTAACGCTCCGGGAGCAGCTTCTCGGGGTTCATCACGCCTGTGGGGTCCAGGCGCTGCTTGACCGCGCGCAGTACCTCCACACCCAGCGGGCCCACCTCGGCGGGCATCCAGGGCGCATGGTCGGTGCCCACGGCGTGGTGGTGGGTGATCGTGCCGCCCGACGCGTGGATGGCCTGCGACGCCGCCGACTTCGCCACCCGCCACTGCGCGAGCTCGGTGCCGCGTTCCTGGCGGGCGAGGAAGGTGAAGTACAGCGACGCCCCCGACGGGTATAGGTGCGACACATGACACATGACGGCCGGCGGGGTGCCCCGGCCCGTCAACGCTTCGCGCAGAGCGCCGCCGACAGTCGCGTGGACCGCGAGCAGCGCACTCCATGGCGCCGCTGTCTCCAGCGTCTCCACCATCACACCGCGATCCAGCAGTTCGTCGCGGAGGTAGGGCGCCGAGAAGCGGCCCCGTAACCATGCGCGACCCGGGCGCTCTCCCAGCGACAGGCCACCTGCTGCGCGCAGTATCGACGCGGCCCGGCCGCGCCGGCGGGCCACTTCCTCGTGGGTCCCCTCAAAGCCCGTGAAGGCCAGGCAGCCTTGCTCATGGCCGCGCAGCCGCAGGTATGCCCGGCCAGCCCGATCGGCCACACTGCCGGTGGAGCCCAGCGCCATCGTCAGACGGGTCTCGTCGACGTCGGCGAGCCGCGCCACGTCCGGTGCGGCGCCGCCCTGCTCGAGAACGCGCAGGGCGCGCACGCCCTCCTCGAACGTCGAGAACGACCAGCCCTCGTAGTGGCGGCTCGCGGGCGCTGGGCGCACCCGCAGCGTGGCCTCGGTGATCACCCCGAAGGTGCCCTCCGAGCCCATCATCACCTCGCGCAGCGAGGGCCCGGCGGCGCTCGCGGGAGCGTTGCGGGTGGACAGACCCCCGACAGGGGTCTCGCAGCGCAGCGCCTCCACCAGCGCGTCGATGCGCCCGTAGCCAGTGGAGGCCTGGCCGGCCGACCGAGTGGCCACCCACCCGCCAACGGTGGAGAACTCGAAGGACTGGGGGAAGTGCCCCAGGGTGAGTCCGGCCTCGCCCAGCAGACGCTCGAGCTGAGGGCCCATCAGGCCCGGTTCCAGGCGTGCGGTGAGCGAGTCGCGGTCCACCTCGAGTATTCGGTCCATGCGGCGCAGGTCAAGGGACACCGCAGCGGCATGGGGCCCTCGCAGGGCCTCGACGCCGCCCACCACGCTGGTGCCGCCGCCGAAGGGAATCACGGCCACTCCGGCCTCGGCGCAGGCGTTGAGCACCGGCGCCACCTGCTGGCCGCTGGGGGGCGCCACGATTGCGTCAGGAGCGCCGGATGCGTCGCCGCCACGCAACCGCACCAGGTCCGGGTAGCTTCGCCCCGCCGCGTGGGTCACCCGTTCCTCGCGGCTGTCCAGCACATTCTCCTGGCCGACCGCGGAAGCCAGCGAGCGCCGGGTGGGCTCGGGCAGTCGCGGGTCGGGCAGCCGCACCTCAGACAGCTCCACGTGCTCGCCGCGCTCGTCGCCGCTTAGATCGAGCTCCTCCCGCAGCAGCCTGGCGGCGGGCTCGGGCAGCTTGACGGCCGCGCCGTCCTCCCCCCACCCCCACCAGCGCACGGTTAGCCGTCCCTCCAGCCCTCGGCCAGCTCCGCCAGCCCGTCCAGCGCGCCGTCGAGCTGGCGCTTGGTGGCCCGGCTCACCTGGAACCCGCCGAGCCGGGAGAAGCCGCGCAGCTCGATCCGGGTCGAGAGTCGCACCAGACTGGCGCCCTCAACGGCAGGCTCGAGTGTGAGCTCGGTCACCGAGGAGGCCATGATGCGCTCGAAGGGCGACTCCTCGACCTCGTGGCGCCAGCGCAACAGACTCGGGTGGTCGGACTGCTCGAGCGTGTAGTCGGCACGCATGGTGCGGCCGTTGCGGCTGCTCAGAACCGCGGTCCAGGCACCGTCGGTGGCCTCCTCCACGCGCGTCACGTTCGGCCACCACGCCGGCCATCGCCACGGATCGGACACCAGGCTCCAGATCCGCTCCGGGGCGGCCGAAACCGTGCGCGAGCGGGCGATCAGCGGCATCGAGCCGCTACTCGGATTGGTAGGTGATGAGGCTGTGCACGTCTCGTGGCGCCAGGCGCTCGCGGCCGCCCAGGAAGGCCAGCTCGATCACGAACGCGCAGCCGGCCACCTCGGCCCCCGCCTGCTCCACGAGCCCGCACAGCGCGCCCGCGGTCCCGCCCGTGGCCAGCAGGTCGTCGTGCACGAGCACGCGCGCCCCGCCGCTCAGGGCATCGGAGTGCACCTCGAGCGAGTCGACTCCGTACTCCAGCTGGTACTCAGCGGACGCCGTGTCGCGCGGCAGCTTGCCGGGCTTGCGAGCCAAGATGAAGCCAGCGCCCACGGCGGCTGCGATGGCCCCGCCGAGCACGAAGCCGCGCGCCTCGGCGGCCACCACGAATTCGGCGTCCACCTCCCGGGCGTAGTCGGCGAGGGAGTCCGTCGCGGTCCGCAGCGCGCCGGGGTCCAGGAACAGCGGTGTGATGTCACGGAACACGATCCCTGGCTTGGGGAAGTCGGGGATGTCGCGCACGTGGTGCTGCAAGGCGAGGAGCGCGGCCCGAGATCCATCCGTGCGGTGCTCGGCCGGTCGACGATCGGCCTGCGCTCCTCCGGCGTCGATCCCTACCTCCGGTAGGACAGGCGGGCGAGCGCCGGAGCTGGGGCTCACTTGACGATCTTGCGAAGGTCGCGAATGAGCAGCAGGTGCTTGAGGTAAGAGGCGGTGGCCGCGAGGTTCTCCAGCGCCTGCATCGCCTCCTTGCGGCGCGCGGGGTTGCGCGAGCGCAGCGCCGGCGCCAATATCTGCTCGAGCAGGGCGGCCTCCCGATCGGCCGAGGTGCGGAACACCCGCAGGTTGCGTCCCCCACGCCGTAGCGCTTGAGCTCGGTGACTGCGCGCACGATCTCTCGCTCGGTGTCGTCGTAGACGGTCTCGCCGTCCTGCTGCTCACCGCGGATCACGCCGTAGTCCTCGAGCTCCTTGACCAGCCCGGCGTCCGCCCCCGTCTCGTCGAGCACCTCATCCAGCCCGTACAGCGACCCTGAGCGCATGGCAACCGTTGCACGACCTCGGCCGCCGCGCGGCTCCGATCCCTCGGCCTGGGCGATCTCCTCGTGCTCGGCGCGACCCGACGCCAGTTCCTGGCGAATTACGCGCAGGGGCAGGAACTCGTCACGTTGCAGGCGCAGGATCGTGCGGAGGCGCACGACATCGGAGGGCGTGAACAGGCGATAGCCACCTGCTGTGCGCCGCGGAGCGAGCAGCTTCTGGTCCTCCAGGTAGCGGATCTTCGAGATCGAGATGTCGGGGAACTCACGCTCGAGCTGCTTGCAGACGGCGCCGATCGTGAGGGCCTTGCCTCCCCCGCCGGCAGCGCGGGCCTCAGCTCCGTCCTGGATGCTCATCGCTCCCTCAGCGCTCCAGGTAAGTGAGCTTGTACTTACCCACCTGCAGCTCGTCACCGTTCTGGAGGCGATGGGACTCGATCCGCCGGCGATTGACGTAGGTCCCATTCAGCGAGCCGAGGTCATCGATGTAGAGGCCGTCGCGACGGCGTACCAGCAGGGCGTGGTTGCGCGAGACCGTCACGTCGTCCAGAAAGACCTCCGCCTCGGGGCTGCGGCCGATGGTCATGCGCTCGCCCGCCACCGCGAACACCTCGCCGGCCCGCCCTCCGCCGGAACGGATGGCCAGCGTGGCCCCGTCGGCCGCTACCTCCGCCATGTCAACCGGCTTGAGCTCGCCGGTCTCGTCCACCTGGTAGGCGGCGGTGGTGTCGCCTTCCTGCTTCTCGGCCTCGGCGAGGAAGGCGCCGCACTTCTGACAGTAGTTGGCACCCTCCGCATTTGCGAAGGCGCATTCGGGGCAGTGCATCTGACTCGCCCCCCGTCCCGTCCTACTCGGCCCGATCGTCTGGAATGGTCTTGCCGGAGAGGATGTCGGTGAGGGCCTGAACGTCGGCGCCGCTGATCGCCGACTCGCCGTCCTCACGCTTCTTGCGTAGCCGGTTGACGAGCTCTGCGCGGAGGATGTCGATCTTCCCGTGCAGGATCCGGCGCTGGTAGGACACCTCCTGCTCGTCCTCCATCAACTGCTGGATCATGTCCTTCAGTTCCTGATCGGAGAGCGCTCCGAGGTCGGGGAACGTTTCCATCGCGGTCCTTTCGTGTCAAAGAAGGGCGAGTATAGAGCGAGGTATCAAGTAGAGCTTGAGGGTGATGCTCCGGTGTGAACTTTCCGGCCCTTGGGCGACCGAGGACTCAGCTCGACTTGGCCGTCGTCGAACTGTTCTGCCGCTCACGAGCCAAGAATCGCAAGCCCTCCCTTACGTAGAGTCCGGTGGCCCACAGAGTCATGGCCAGCCCCAGATAGAGGGAGGCGTCGGCCACCCAGCTGTCGGTCAGCAGGGTCAGGAAGATGGCGAACATCACCGGCCACACGGCCCAGCGACCGACCATGTTGATGCCCAGGTCCATGCCCTTTCGCAGACCCAGCTGGGTCAGCCCGAGCATGAACAGCTCGCGGGCGGCGAGTGCGAGTAGCGCCCAGCGCGGCAGCAGCTCGAAGTGAAAGCACACCACGGCGCCGGCCAGCACCAGAGCGCGGTCGGTGAGCGGATCGAGCAGTGCGCCCAGGCGGCTGTACTGGCCGGTGACCCGGGCGAGCAGCCCGTCGAGCTGGTCGCCCCAGGCGATCAGCCAGAAGAGCGCAGCGGCCCAGAACTCGCGCCCGTCGTCGGAGCTCAGCGCCACGACGAGGAACACGGGCAGCAACGCGATGCGCGCGTAGGACACGAGGTTGGGAATGGTGAGCGGGCGCAGCGGCTGGCCCTTCTGGGTAGCGGGCGGCGGGCCGCCGGCGCGGTCGATGCCCAGCAGCCGCTTGCGGGTCAACTGCTCCTTCACGGCAGCGACTCCAGCAGATCGGCCGCGGCGCCGGCAACACCCTCCAGCGCCAGGGAGCGCTTCTCCTGGCCCCGTCGGACCTGGACCTCCACCTCCGCGTTCTCAAGGCCCCGCTTGCCCACCGTCAGCCGCACCGGGCAGCCCAGCAGCTCGGCGTCGGCGAACTTCTCGCCGGGGCTGGCTTCGCGGTCGTCGTAGAGCACATCCAGTCCTTCGTTGGAAAGCTCCTCGTAGATGCGTTCGGCCACCTCGCGCGCCTCCTCTCCGGGCTTGCCGAGGGTCACGAGCTCCACGTCGAAGGGCGCCAGCGGGCGTGGCCAGGAGATGCCCTGCTCGTCGTGGAACTGCTCCACCGCCGCCGCGACGATGCGCGCGGGACCGATTCCGTAGGAGCCCATCCAGATCACGCGCTCGCTGCCGTCCTCGTCGAGGTAGGTGGCGCCCAGCGGCTCGGCGAAGCGGGTGCCCAGCTTGAAGATGTTGCCCACCTCGATCGCCGGCTCGATGTGGATCTCGGCCCCGGCCGGGCAGGTGTCGCCTGCCTCCACGGAGCGCACGTCGGCGAAGCGCGCCTCGAAGTCGCGGCCCGGCTCCACGCCGCGCAGGTGGCGATCGGGCTCGTTGGCCCCCGCCACCATGCCCGCCATCCCCTCGAGCGCCTGGTCGGCGAGCACCGGTGCGCGCGCGCCCATCGGGCCGATGAAGCCCGGCGGAGCGCCGAAGCGCGACTTCACCTCGTCCTCGGTTGCCGCCCGCACCGGCTGCCCCAGCACCGTCTGCAGCTTGAGCTCGTTGAGGCGGTGGTCGCCGCGCACCACCACCAGCAGCGGCTCGCCGTCACCGACGATCACGGGCAGGGCCTTGAGCAGAGCCCCCGCGGGCACGCCCAGCTGGCGGGTGACCTCCTCGATCGTCCGCGCCCCGGGGGTCTCCACCTGGTCGGGGGTGTTCAGGCGCTCCGGCAGGCCGTCCACGGGCCGCGGGGTGGCGCTGGCCACCTCCACGTTGGCCGCGTAGCCGGAGCCCGACAGCGCCACGTCGTTCTCGCCGGCGGGGCAGGGGGCCATGTACTCGTGCGCGCCGAAGCCGCCCATCATCCCCACGTCAGCCTCCACGCTGTACCACTCCAGCCCGGTGCGGTCGAAGATCCGGTCGTAGGCGCGCGCGTAGAGCTCATAGGAGGCGGCCAGCCCCTCCTCGTCGCGGTCAAAGCTGTAGGCGTCCTTCATCACGAACTCGCGCGTGCGCAGCACACCGGCGCGGGGGCGCGGCTCGTCGCGCTCCTTGATCTGGAAGTGGTAGAGCAGCTTGGGCAGATCGCGGTAGGAGCGCACCTCGCGAGCCACGTGGAAGGTCAGCGCCTCCTCGTGGGTCATCGCCAGCACCATGTCCGCGCCCCGGCGATCCTTGAGCTTGAACAGCTCCTCGATCGGATAGCGCCCGGATCGCTGCCATAGGTCC
>Ga0136618_10000808_pt1 | contig 11408 bp, 10 predicted proteins | sample AntDrymUQ3302106_2_FD_104805 | JGI IMG/M metagenome (GOLD analysis project Ga0136618, IMG submission 104805) | Polar desert sand microbial communities from Dry Valleys, Antarctica - metaG UQ330 (21.06) | ecosystem: Environmental > Terrestrial > Soil > Desert | place: Antarctica: Dry Valley...
CCGTTTCAGCTTGGCGCAGGCAAAGTGATAAAAGGTTGGGACGAAGGTGTCCAAAAACTGCGCGTCGGCGACCGCGCGACGTTTTTTATTCCGCCGCAATTTGCTTACGGCGCACGCGGCGCGGGCGACGGCATGATTCCGCCTGATGCGATGTTAATTTTTGTTATAGAAGTCGTCGGCGTACAGTAAGTTTGTCGGATTACGGACAATAGATATGCGCCGACTTTCATACAAAACAAGCCGATTATTAAATGTTTTGGCAATCGTGCTGACTTCAATCGCACTGCTTTCAGTAATCTGGATTGTTGTTCCCGCGCCTGATTATCGCGTCTGGCTTTTTTCCGTCGCGGTTGGCGAATGGAGTTTGTGGTTCAGTGCGCTCGCCTTGATTGGAATGATTTTGGGCTTAATTGTTCGCGCCGCCGTTGAAAAAAATAAATTGAGAGTTGCGTCGTTAATAATCGGCAGCATGGCTTTCATCATTTCTCTTTATCCGCTTTTCAGCACGCTGCCAATCGCATCCGAACAAGGCGTTTCGTTTTCGCTAAAGCGATATTTTAGTGGATTTAATAGTTCCAAAACTCAGACACAAAATTTTATAATTCACACCTTTGCTCAAATTGACGGGAAAGATTTGCGGCTGGACGTTTATTCGCCGACGAATGAAACTGCCAATAACGGCGCAAGCGTAATTGTCGTTCACGGCGGCTCTTGGAACGGCGGAACTCGAAACGATTTTCCGCAGTGGAACGGTTGGCTCGCCGAAAATGGTTTCACGATTTTCGACGTTGATTACCGGCTTGCGCCGCAGCCGAATTACCTGACGGCGACGGGCGATGTTAAATGTGCCGTCGCTTGGGTGAAAGAACACGCGGCGGAATTTAAAGTTTCGCCTGAACGGATTGCTCTTCTAGGGCGTTCAGCCGGCGCGCACTTGGCTTTGCTCGCCGCTTACTCTGCCGATGACGCGCATCTGCCGGCAACTTGCGCGGACAAAGAAACAAGCGAAAACATCCGCGCGGTCGTTTCTTTTTACGCGCCCGTTGATTTGTTGTGGAGTTACGATAATCCGGCAAACCGATTTGTCATCAACGGACCAGTGACGCTCGCTCGTTTCTTAGGCGGCAGTCCGCACGAATCCGCCGAGCTACACGAACGTTTCATTCTTGCGTCGCCGACCGCACATGTTAAAGAGAACACGCCGCCGACTTTGCTGATTCACGGCGGGCAAGACCAACTTGTCAGAAGCGACAATATGACGCGGCTCGCCGAAAAATTAAAAGAAGCAGGCGTGCCGCACAAAACTCTTTTTATCGCTTACGCGCAACACGGTTTCGATTACAACTTCAACGGCTTCGGTTCACAGATTTCGCAAGCTGCTATTCTTGAATTCCTGCACGAAAATACTCAAGCCAAATAGCCAAATCAAATGCGGAGAAGCGGGCGAGAAACGATTTGTCCAGATTTGCCAATTAGCCGCTTTGTTTTTGTGCAAAAAGCCATGGCAGCAAATCTTTTTCGCCAAGCACGTTAAGCCAGACGTTATGACCGACACCGGCGTATTCGTTGTATTTAACTCTACCGTTTGCTTCGAGTGCTTTGACAATTTGGCGCGATTCGCCGACCGGCACTACGCGGTCGTCCGCGCCGTGAAAAAGCCACGCCGGAGTTTCGCCGACTTTGCGGGCTATGGAATCGAAACGATTTTCTTCTCTAATCGAACTGCCTCCGCAAATGGAAACCAAGGCAGCGAACTTTTCCGAATAATGAGAAGCAAAATGCCAAACGCCGTAACCGCCCATCGAAACGCCAATCAGATAGATACGCTGTGCATCAGCGCCGAATTCCTCAATCGTCTGCGCGAGCATGTTCATTACCATCTCATCCATCACCGGGTCTGACCAATAGCTTCCCTGCCGGCATTGAGGCAGCAAAACAATTGCCGGGACTTGCGCAAAATAATGACGAACGACTGCGCCGCTCGTGCCTTCCGTCGGCACGATTCCGCCGCTTCCGCGCTGTCCGATGCCGTGCAGGAAAACTATCACGGGCAAATTTTGTTTGCTTTGAATTTGCGGCGGAATATAAATTTGATAATTAAATTCGTTGGAATCGATCTGAACGATTCGACTCTCAATTCTTCCCTGCTGCTTGTTGCCGTTAGAGACCGCTGTTGTGAGTAGGTTTCCTAAAACCGACAGTAATTCTTTTTGCATAACTACCCTTGTTCAATCTTCAATCTCGTTCTTATTTTGCCATAACATTTCATTTTGGAGAACTGCTCTTTAACTCCGCTTCGAGATTTTTTATCACTTCACGAGCAGCGGCGGCATTTGGGTAATTTGAATCTACTTCTAACGCTTTTTTATAAAACTCGAGGGCGAGTTCTTTTTCTCCGGTTTCCAGATAAGTTTCAGCCAAACTGTCATAGGTATTAGCCGATTTCGGATAATCCTTGATGTTTAACTTGAAAATCTCGATTGCTTCCGCCGTCTTTTTTCTACTCAGCAGCGCGTAACCAAGACGATTCGTTTGCGCCTCGTTCAAACGCTTTCCGTCTTGCGTTCTTTCTTCCAGATAACGCTTGAGCGGCGCGTCTATTCCTTCAAAGGAAATTGCCCGTAATAAATTTTTAGCCGGAGAGTTATACGATTCATAATTTATCCAAGCCGTAACCGGTTGTTTGCCCCCCATCGCTTGCTCGACAATGGCGGGAATTATCGAGTGACCGTTTCCGCTGTCGGTGAAAATTAAAACGCCCGATTTTTGTTTTTCCGAAGCGATGATGAAAGCGTGCGTGTCGTTGTTGCTATCGCCCCAATGCCAGAACGAGTTTCCGTTTTCGGTTTGTTGCAACCCCCAACCGAGTCCCCAAAAAATGGAGTTTGAAAACTTCCCTGTCGGTTGGTTGGCGATGCAATTAGAACAGCCTTCGTCAACTTTCGTTTGTTGACCGAGCATTTGTTTGAAAGTCTCCTTTTTAAGTCCCGTGCTTTTCATCATCGCAACGACAAACTTTGCGTAATCGGCGGTTGTTGTATGAAGGCTGCCCGCCGCATTTGCTTCCAAGTATTTTCGGCGTTCTCTTGCCGTGCCAGCCGAATCGTGTCCGGTCGCTTTGAGAGTTTCGTATTTGTCCATCCAGACATAACTGCTGCTCGTCATTCCAAGCGGCTCGAAAACTTCCTTTCGCATTACCGCATCGAGCAATTGTCCGGTCAGATGCTCGACAACTTTTTGCAGATAAACAAAGCCTTCGCCCGAATAACTGAATCTTTCGCCCGGATTAAATTGCGTTTTCAATGGTTGATTATTTCTCCAATTCGGAAAACCCGTCGTGTGAGTTAGAACCATTCGAGCCGTAATGAGACCTGCTCGTTCGTCCGTTTCGACATAAGGTTTCGGAAGATACTTGACCAGCGGCGTATCCAAATCGAGTTTGCCTTTTTCCACTAACCGCAAAACGCCATAAGCAAAAACGGGTTTGCTTAGCGAAGCAGCTTCAAAAATGGTGTCATCACCGACGGGCTGATTCGTCGTGGAATTGGTGACTCCGAAACTTTGTCGCCAGACAACTTTGGCATCGCGGATAACCACTATCGAAAGTCCGGGAACTTCGCCGTCCTTCATTAATTGAGGAATGCTTTTCTCCAATTGAGCAATCAGCTCTTTGCTTTTAGCATCAATTTTCGCGCCGGATTTTATTTGACCCGGCAATTTATCTTGAGCAGAAATTATTGCTGGTGAAAATAGCAGAGAAACGAACGCACCAATGCTTAAAGAAAATTTGCAAATTAGTTTCATTATAAATCACCTCGAAGTTCTGGGATTTTACGACTCGCTATTTAAACACCATACATCATAGATTTGTGACATTTTATTTTATGAAAAAGCTATGTGGTCTCTACAATTTCCTCTTTTGATTGATGGTTATCAATTACGCGAGCCGCTCTTTGAAGAAAGCCAGCATCCGCCCGTGAGCAAGTTTAGCGGCTTCCCGATTGTAAAGTTGCGGGCGCGTTCGTTAGCTCTTCTCATCAATCAACTTCTGAAGTTTGAAATTAATTACTAACATTAATTCGCTTCCAAACCCCGTGCAACGGTTTTGTGATTTGCGGTTACCGTCATGTGAAAAGCGGAGTATAGATTGTGTTTATATTGTCCGAGTCGTAATGAAAATTCAAACCGGCAATCTCCTCGCATCGCTTTTGAAACGTTTTACAACCGCTTTTCCCTTCTTTCCGACCGCTTATCACAAAACGCTTTCTTCAATTTTCATTGGTCAGCGATAATGAACGAGTGATTTTCAAGCATGTAGAGTTTTGGAAAACGGTATCCGACCGATTAGAATTGGCTTGTGAAAATAACAAACGACGGTTTGAAAAAAAATGCCGTGAATTGGCGGTTGTGGCTGGCAATCATCGGCGGTTGGACAGTGTTCGGCGTTTTTTTCTCCTGCCAGGTTTATCTTCAATTTGCTTACCTGGGTAGACCCGAAGCGTTCGGAAGAGTGATTATCGCCTGGCTCGTTTGCTCGTATCTGTGGGCATTGCTGACTCCGCTCGTTTTTTATCTAGCACGACGTTTTCCGCTTGAGAGAGAAGCGATATTCGGGCGGGCGGCGGTTCATCTGTTTTTCGGCTCATTATTTTCCTTACTGCAACTCGGAACTTATACTTTTGTTCATCAATGGCTGATTGGCGACACGTCAAAACCTTTCTTGCCGCTTCAAAAATTTCAATATCTGCTGGTCGCCGAATTTCATTTTAATCTTTTAATCTACTGCGCGATTTTAGGTCTTCATCAGGCTTTCGGTTATTACCGTCGTTTCCGTGAGCGCGAGCAACGCGCCGCACAGCTTGAGCTTGAAGCCGCACAGCTCGAGACGCAATTGACGCGGGCGCAGCTCGACGCTTTGAAAATGCAGCTTCACCCGCATTTTCTTTTCAACACGCTCAACACGATTTCGGTTTTGATGAAGGAAGACGTGGACGCGGCAAATCGAATGCTCGTGCGCCTCAGCGAACTGCTTCGCGTGGCTTTGAAAAGCACGAACACTAACGAAATCACGTTGCGGCAGGAATTGGAATTTCTGCGCAGCTATTTGGAAATCGAGCAAACCAGATTTCATGACCGTTTGAAAATCAGCATTGAAGCCGCGCCCGAAACGCTCGATGCGCGTGTGCCGAATTTGATTTTGCAGCCGTTGGTTGAAAACGCAATTCGTCACGCCGTCGCGCCTCGCGCCGATGAAACTCTGGTCGAAATCTGCGCTGAGCGTCAGAATGGATATCTCCATCTTATCGTGCGCGATGATGGCGACGGCATCAGCGAACAAACAACCGAATCAAACGGAATCGGTTTGCCGAACACGCAAGCCAGACTCGAAAAACTTTACGGCGCGGCGCAGACGTTTGAATTATCGCAGCCGAACAAAAGCGGTTTGCAGGTTTCCATTACAATTCCTTTTCGCACGAATGATGAGTAATCAAAATGAAAAAATTCGAGCGTTGATTGTTGACGACGAACCGCTTGCCAGACGCGGCATCCGGCAAAGTCTGCAATCGGTTTCTGATGTTGAAATCATCGGCGAATGCAAAAACGGGCGTGAAGCTGTCGCCGCGATTGAAAAACAAAAACCGGACCTGGTTTTTCTCGACGTGCAGATGCCGCTGCTCGACGGCTTCGGCGTGATTGAAGAAATCGGCGCGGAAAATCTGCCGCCGGTCGTCGTTTTTGTGACGGCGTTTGACGAACACGCAATCCGCGCTTTTGAAATCAACGCGCTCGATTATTTGCTCAAGCCGGTAGACCCCGAACGATTTAAAAAAACGCTGGAGCGCGTCAGAGAACAACTCAAAAACCAACAAAGCGGACAGCTTGACGAAAAATTATCGGCGTTGCTGCGCGATGTCGAATCGTTGAAAGGTAAAGATCTCTTGCGCGAATATCTGCGGCGCGTCGTCATCAAAGAGTACGGGCGTGTGTTTTTTCTTGATGCGAACGAAATTGATTGGATTTCCGCCGAAGGCAACTACGTCGGGCTGCACGCCAAAAACAAAACTCATCTGCTCCGCGAAACGATGGACGGAATCGAGCGCAAATTAAATCCGCGCGAGTTTTTGCGTCTGCGTCGTTCGACGATTGTCCGCATCGAACAAATCAAAGAATTGCAGCCGTTATTCAAAGGCGAATTTGTCGTCGTCTTAAAAGACGGAACAAAACTGTCTTCGAGTCGCCGCTATCGTCAAAATCTCGACGCGGTATTGAAAGGCTAATGGATTGCTCTGGCTGAAAGCCGGAAATGATTGAATTATGATGACAAGCCATAATGAAAGTAAAAAAAATTATTTTTTTCATTGTTATTTCCTCTTTTCGGTAAAACAGTTTAATGGCTAATCTGTTCGTGATTGAAATAGTTTCTTCACGATTACCTGCTTTGAGAGCGTTTGCGAAAACCGTATAACCGTATTGTTAATTGGCATCTCCATCCGGTGTTTTTGTCCGGCAACTTCAAAAAAGTCGAAGACGAACGGCAATCCTTCGTTCCCGTTCAAATCGCCGCCGTTTATCCGGTATTGGTTTCCGATATGGAAATGCAGGTGCGGTCCGACGGCGTTGCCGGAATTTCCGAGTAGAGCAATCACTTGACCTTTGCGAACTTTGTCGCCCGCTTTGACGCGAATGCTGCCCGGTCGCAGATGAGCGTAAAAAGCGTATCGCTCGTTTCCCAAATCAATTGCAATCCAGTTTCCCGATACGGTTTCCCGCGTTATTGGCACTGCCGGTTTAATTTCTCCAGAAACTTGTGGAATATTTTCCGGGATACCGTCTTTAACAAAAACAACCTTGCCGCTGGCGACCGCCAGAACTTCTGCTCCGTAACCGTAGAACATCTTGTTCGTTATCAAGTCGGGAAAGGGACTCGGCAGGATGTTGCCTTCTGCGTCCACTTTATAAAAATCGCAACCAAATCGTTGAGCGATGCGAACGTTTCCGCCTCTGCCAGTCAAAAATTGGTGATTCGTGTTGTAAGCCGGACCGTTGCTGCATCGCCAATCGCCGCCGCGAAGCGGTGCGCCAATTACAACAGGTTTATCTCTGCTGACCGAGACATTGAAATTATCCAACACCATCTCGTCGCCTTTGTCCGAATCGGAATTGCGAAGCAATGTGATGAGCGGATTCGGCTCGAAAACGAAGCGATGTTTCAAAGTCGAATGAATGGCATCGGAAGCGTCAACCGTGAGCCAAAAGAAAAGCACCGCCGTTCGCCCGCTACTGATTTGTCGCGGGTACAGTTTATTCGGCATTTCCGAACGCGGCGGCGTGGGAAGCAGCGTTCGGAAACGATAAAAGTCAGAAAGCTCTTTATCCGCATAGCGCGTTAAAGTTTTTCCTCGCGCCGCGTCCGAGACTTCGACGCTTTTCAAAGTCAAATCGGAAAATCCTAAGTTGGTTAGGAACAAGTGATAAACGAGATACCATTTGCCGTCCACACCTTTCACCAGAACGGGTTCAATAGGACTTTCAATGTTGATAGGCAAATCGAAATATTCCAACGGTTGTTGTGGCGTTGCGCTCGGATTAGCCTGCTGGCTGTGTGCGAACTGCACAAATGCGCTTGATAACAACATCAAAACTGCCAGTAACCATATTGCTGTTTTCATATTAAATTTTTTCGATCAGCTCAAAAAGTTATTTTTTAAACGGATTGGAAAAGTAAATATCGGCTATACCGCGTGCCAAAACCTCTGCATATCCAATCCTATCTTCGCCGGACTTACTATTTGTGAGGACGATAATTGTGAGATTATCATCCGCAAAGTGATTGATAACACCTGAAAATCCAGAAACCGTACCGCCGTGCGTGAATAACTTATGACCTTTGTAGCTCGTTATAAACCAGCCGAAGCCGTAGCCCGTCGGTTCTCCGCGAAAGTCAAAGCTGAGAGGTTGCCCGTTTCCTAATTTAACTGGTGTCATCATTTGTTCCCGGCTTGACGGCTTGAGCAGTTTTCCCGTGTAAAATGCTCGATGCCATTTCGCCAAATCGAGTGCGGAGGAAATAATCGCGCCTCCTGTGTAGCCGCCAAAAAAATGCGGACTCTGGCGAAAAGAGTTCTCTTGCCAATCGTATCCGATGGCGCGATTCTTCATCTTTTCATCGGGCGGCTCGTTATATTTGGTGCTTTTCATACCGAGAGGTCTAGCGATACGTTGAGCCAGAAACTCTCCGAAAGGCTTCCCGCTCACCGCTTCAATAATCAATCCAAGCAGAATGTAGCCGTTGTTGCTGTATTCCCATCTTTCGCCCAGCTTAAAAGACATCGGAGCGACGACAAACCTTTTTTTGAACTCGTCAATTGTAAAGTTGTCCACATTAGCCGTCCGCACATCCCTGTTGATTCCTGAAGTATGAGATAAGAGTTGACGGATAGTAACATCGCTGTAAATAGTCGGCAACCAAGGCAAATATTTGCTCGCTTTTTCATCCAGCAAAATCTTGCCTTCTTCGACTAGCATCATTACTCCCATTGCGGTAAAGGGTTTGGTAGTAGAAGCAATTTGAAACATCGAATTCGGTTTTACGCGAATGCGTTGCTCGACATTCGCCATACCATAACCTTTCGCCGCAATTACTTTACCATTGCGAATCACTGCTACCGATGCTCCCGCGATATGGCTTTTTGCTATTTCCGTCTTGAGATAGTCATCCATTTTATCTGCTCGCGCCGAAATCACCATTGATGACAACAGAACACAAATAAAAAATATTGTAGATTTGCGATTCATCATATTTTTCCTTTCTAAAGCAACAACATAATTGGTAAAATTAAAGTATTTCATCCGACAACTTAAAATTAATTAGCGACAGATTATTTCCGAAATTCAGGCAGCCAGCGCAATACTTTATAATTCGGATCAAGAGTAACCGACTCAACTTTAAACGGCACTGACCAATTAGATTCCGTTTGTCCGTTGATAACTTCAACTGTTTTGAGAAGGCGGCGATTTGCGCCTTTAATTTCCACTTCGAGCGTAGCGCGATAAAAGGGCGAAGGCTGCGTAATTTTTCCGCTCACGATTCTGCCTTCCTGCTTCCAAGTTAATTGATAATCGGGCGCACCTGTGCGCTCAAACCATTGCTCATAAAACCATTGCAAATTTCTGCCTGTTTCAACGGCTCGCAAAAACTCGTTCCATCCGATTTCTCTAAAGGCATACCGCCGTGTAAGATTGTGAAGAATACGTCGAAACCGCTCTCTGCCTAACTCGCGCGAAAGCATATCAAACACAATAAAACCTTTTGTGTAAGCTAATCGCCGCCCGGCTTCACTCTTTAAATCAGCTAAAATTTGGTCTGCGCCCGATGCTGCTATCTTGAAGTATCCGGCGGCACTAAAGTCAGCGTTGTAGTTTGGCAAACCCGTCCGGCGATACCCTTCCGCAATTGTTGCGCCTTGGATAGCTTCTACGACGCGCAACGAACCGTATTGCGCGAGAGCTTCTTCCGTGAAACGTCCCCGTCCTTTCTTCAATGCAGTTACGTGCGGAAACCATTCGTGACTGAGTTCGTGCGCGAAGTAAGGCAGAGCAAGGTTGAATTCCGGCGCGTCGAGAGCCGCGCTGCTTGAGAAGAAGAAACCTTGGAAAGCAGCCCCGCTAAATTGCGCCTTGTTTGCCTGCTCATTCGGTATTTCGACGAGTGCAAATTCGCCAAAGCGGTAAGGTCCGAATTCCTGCGCGAGCAAATTGAGAATCCTTGAAATACCATCCAAGTATTGCTCCATATTTTTATGAGGGCGCAGCGAGTAAATTGCTACCGGAATAGAACCATTACGTTGAACAACGGTGTAGTTGCCTGCGGCAAATGCAAAATACGTCGGGTGAACGGTTTCAAATCTGAATACGCCTTGCTCCGCTTCCTGAGCCGAACCGCGTCTCTTGCCAGTCGCATAAACCGTCTGTCCGGTCGGAACAGAAAATCGAACTGAACCAATGCCTTTATCATTCTCATCATCTATTAACGGATACCAGTCGGTTCCCCAAGCAGATGCAAAAGAAACTTCAGAACCGATGTAGAATTGATTGGCAGGTTGTTCGCCTCCCGCGTATGAAAAGCGCAGCAAGGCGGCTTGACCTGCCGGAATCGGACGAACGGGACGAATAATCCACTTATTGCTTCCGCGCTGCTTATCTCTCGTCTCAACTTTGGCAATTCCGGCACTAGCGGCAGGTTCAATCACTTCAACAGTGAAATTCTGCATCAATTCGCTTAACGATAGCCTGATTTCTGAGCGAGATACATTAGCTATTGGTAATCGCAGCGTGCCACGCGCTTCGAGGCGGTGAGCATCGGGCAAAATTTTAACTGATAAATCGTATTGAGAAATTATATTGGCTGAAATTTTGTTTGCTACAGATTGCGCCCAGAACTTTCCGGCGGAGAAGCAAAAGAGAAAAACAAAAATTATAACGACTTTTTTCATAGTTTATAGATTAGGTGGATCATAACCGCTCAATCTTGCACCAAAAAAGCGTTTTTGTATTTGTCTAGCGAGATTGCCAAAGGCGGCGGTATTCGTGCGGTGTCATCCCGGTTTGTGATTTGAAGTTTCTGGCAAAATGGCTCTGGTCAAAAAATCCCGCCGCCAGAGCAATTTCGGCGAGCGAAGCGTTTGAAGCGGAAAGCTGGCGGCAAGTGTATTCGATTCGCAGATGTCTGACGTATTCGCCCACTGTGCAGCCATAATAGCGGCGAAATTCGCGCGACAAATGAGTTTCGTGGACACCGACCGCCTGCGCCACTGAAGCCAAAGACAAATTCTCACAAAACCGGTCGCGCAAAAGCTCGCGTGCCTGCGCAAGCCAATACGGAGGACGCGGCTGTTGCTGCGCTCGATCTTTCAACGCATGACGAGACGTTTCGGCTAAGATTTCTAAGGTTAATCCTTCAATTACAAGTGATGATAGCTCATCCGGATTGCAAAATTCTTTGTAAAGTCTCGTTGTCAGCCGCAACAAAATACCATTGCGAAAGTCAGCTGGTTCCGTCAACGCCGCCTTGCGGTCGCGTATCTTATCAAGCCATTGGGCATCTATTTTCAGATTGAAACAACGTGATTTCGCGTGAAAGCAATCCGAGTGTGTTTCGCCCGCCGGATGAAAAATCAAAGTAGAACTGCTGCAATCACGAGAATGCTTTCCGTAAGCTTCGGTAAAGCCGCCTTGCAAAACAAAGCAAAAATACGACGACTGATGCGAGTGATAGGGAAGACTGAGATTCGGCGCGTAGGCTGTTTCGGTTAGAGTCAATCCGGCAACTTCACTGCTCCTGAGAATTGTTCCGTGAAAGGAATCAAAATTAGATTTCATCGTTAAATTTAGCGCGATTTAATTTTGAG
>Ga0136618_10000809_pt1 | contig 11405 bp, 6 predicted proteins | sample AntDrymUQ3302106_2_FD_104805 | JGI IMG/M metagenome (GOLD analysis project Ga0136618, IMG submission 104805) | Polar desert sand microbial communities from Dry Valleys, Antarctica - metaG UQ330 (21.06) | ecosystem: Environmental > Terrestrial > Soil > Desert | place: Antarctica: Dry Valley...
CGGCGACGTCGCCGACGAGCGCCAGCCAGCCGCCGCGCACGGCGAAGACGTCGTAGAAGTCGCCTCCGACCCAGTTCTGCTCGCCGGCGGGGCGATAGAGCGTCGCGACGTTCCAGCCCGGGATCTGCGGCATGCGCCCAGGCAGCAGCTCCTTCTGCAGTGTGCGCGCGATATGCGAGCGCTCGGTGTAGAGGCGGGCGTTCTCGATGGCCGTCGCGGCGCGGCGGGCGATCTCGCGGGCGAGATCGACGTCGGCGGGGTGAAACTGGCGGCCGGATTCGGCGCTCACCAGGCTGATGGCTCCGAGCGTCCTGCCGCCGGCGCTCATCGGGACGACGAGGCCGGCGTGCATCCCGACGGCGCGCAGCAGCTCGAGGTGCTCGTCGTCGTGGGCCGCCGCGGCGAGCATCTCGTCGGTGATCTGGTTGATGACCTGCGGCAGGCCGTCGCGCAGCACCTGCGCGACGCCGGACGGCGCATCCAGGCGCGAGGGGTAGCGCTCGCCGAGGCGCCGCGCCATCTCCGTCTTCTCGGGATCGACGTGCGCGACGGCGACCATGCGGATCATGCCGTTGTCGCCCGGCAGGCTGACCGAGCACCAATCGGCGAGCTGCGGGACGGCCAGCTCGGCGACCTGCTGCAGCGTCCGCTCATAGTCCATCGAGGACGCCAGCAGCTCGCCGCTGCGAGCCAGCAGCCGCTGGGTCATCTCCACGCTCTTGACCTCGGTGAGGTCCTCGATGACGTTGACCACGAGCTTGACGTTGCCATCGCGATCATGGACTCCCGAGGCCTTCGTCAGGCGCCAGAGCTCGACGCCCGTGCGCCTGTCGACCACGCGCATCAGCAGCGATCCGGGTTGCATGCCGGCGAGCACCCGGGCCCCCGGCAGCTCGGCCATGCGCAACGCCGAGCCATCCTCGTTGGTCATGTCGAAGCGCTCGAAGAGTTGGTCCACGGGCGTCGCGAGCATGTCCTGCGGGCTGTCGAACCCGAGCATCCGCGCCGCGGCCTCGTTGGCATAGATCAGCGCGCCCTCGGCGTGCTGCACCGTGACCGCCTCGGCGAGCGTCGACAGCGCCGCGGTCAGCTGCGCCTCCATCGTCTCGAGCTCGGAGAACAGTCCGGCGTTGTCCAGCGCGAGCGCGGCGCGCTCGGCCACCGACGCCGCGAAGTCGAGGTCGTCGCGGCTGAAGTGGCGTCCGGAGCGGGTCGTCGTGATCAGCGTCAGCGTGCCGAGCCGCCGCCCCCGCGAGCGCAGCGGCATGACGATGACCGACGTCACGTCGAGCGCTCGCAGGCGCTGCAGGTCCTGCTCGTCGGTCGCCATCCGCCGGAAGACGCTGTCGTCGACGGTGGGCAGCAGCAGCGGCTCCTCGAGGTCGCCGAGCTCGTCGAGCGTCGACGGCGGGCGCTTGGCGATGATGCTCGCGGTCTCGTCTCCCGAACTGCCGGCGACGCGCACCGCCAGGCGTTGCAGCTCGCCGCTGCTGAGCGCATCGACGATGCAGATGTCGGCGATCGCCGGCACGAAGAGCTCGTTGAGCCATCGCACGGTGTCGTCGACCGTCCGCGTGCCGTCGGAGACCTCGGCGATCGCCGAGAGCACCGACAGCCGCTCGCGCTCGCGCGCGACGCTCTCGCGCGCCCGAGCGACGAGGCCGGTCAGCACCGTGACCGCCGCCATCACGACGACACGGTAGAGGTGGACGCCGGCCCCGGCGTCGTCGCGCCACAGCGCGCTGACGACGACGAGGGCGAACGCGATCGAGCCGACGATCAGGACGTCGCGCGGCGAGCCCAGCAGCACCGTCAGCAGCGGCGCCAGCACGACGAGCGCGATGACGACGTTCGTGGGCGTCAGCAGGTAGTCGACGGTGGCGAGCACCGCCACGAGCAGCAGGCCGGGCACCGGCGCGAGTCGCGAGGTGCGCCGTCCGGGCAATCGGCGCCTGTCCGGCGTCGACGGCGTCACGTCCCGGATGATACGAGTCGCGATCCGGTACCGCGACGGCCGGGCGGGTCGTCGATCAGGCGAAGTCCTCCGCGTCGTGCGGCCCGACGCAGGCCACGGCAAAGGTGTCGGCCACATCGCCGGCCACGGCGCGAACCTCGTCGTGGGTCACGGCGTCGAGCGCCGCGATCGCGCCGTCGGGGTCGATCGGCTCGCCGAAGACGATCGTCTGCGTGGCGGCGTGGCGTGCCACGGCATTGGTGTTCTCGAACGCCAGCACCCGCCGCCCGGCGGCGTAGGCGCGCGCCCGGTCGACCTCGGCGGGCGTCGGGCCTTCGTCGCGCAGCTCGACGACGATCTCGCGCATGCGCCTGTAGGCCTCGACGCACTTCGTCGAGTCCAGGCCGGCGCCGAGCTGCAGCAGCGGCACGTCGGCGTGCGAGTGCGAGACGCCGTAGACCGAGTAGGCCAGCCCGCGCTGCTCGCGGATCTCGTCGAACAGCCTCGAGCTCATCGAGCCCCCGAGCAGCGTCGCGTAGATCGTCATCGCCGCGCGTTGCGCGGGGTCGCTGACGTCGACCTGGGGCCGGTAGGACATCCGCAAGTGCGATTGGTTGGTGTCGCGCTGCTCGACCGCGATCTCGGGTTCGAAGGCGGGCGCCGGCTCGAACGCGTCGGGCTCGTCGAGCGAGGGAAAGCGCTCGAAGAGCTCTCCGACGGCGCCGTTGGCGGGCACGTGGTCGAGGTTGCCGACGATGAACGCACCGCCGCGGGCGCCCGACCAGCGGCGGTTGCGAAAGTCGACGATCGCATCGCGGGTGAAGGTGCGCAGGTGCTCCTCGGGGCCGAGCACCGGGCGTCCGAGCGGATGGTCGCCGAACGCCGCGAGGTCGATGAGATGTCCGGCGACCGACGACGGCTCGTCCTTGTAGCGCTGGATCTCCTGGATGACGACGCCGCGTTCCTTGTCGAGCTCGTCGGGGTCCAGGTGCGGGCGCCCGGCGAAGTCCGACAGCAGGTCGATCGCGTCCATCGCGGCCTCGGCCCGCACCGTGAGGTGAAACGCGACGAGGTCGTGGGAGGTGTAGGCGTTCAGCGAGCCGCCCAGCCGCTCGGCGGTGTCGTTGACGTCGCGATAGTGGGGGTACTTCTCGCCCCCCTTGAAGACGAGATGCTCGAGGAAGTGCGCCATGCCGTTCTCCTCGGGGCGCTCGCTGCGCGCGCCCGCGTCGAAGGCGACGAGGATCGTGACCGCTCGCGTGCCGTTGAGGCCGATGCGGTGCAGGGGCAGGCCGTTGGCAAGCGTGGAGGAGGCGATCGTGGGCATGGGGCAAACGGTAGCGGTCAGGACCTCGCCTCCTGCTGGAGGGGAGCGCGGCAAGCAGCGCCCGGCTGCGCGATGCCGACGCCGCACGCACGGCGACCACATCGATGAGCGAATCCAACCCCGCGAAATCGTCAGTGCCCTCGCCTCGTGCAAGACCGCGTGCGCCTGCCACCTGCGGGGTGATGTCCCGCTACGGTGCTTGGGCATGTCCGCTTCGGAGCGACAGACCCACCCGCGCCATCTTCCGGCCGCTCGCCGGCGGGCGCAGGGCCAGCCGATCCAGCCACCGGCGCGCTCGGCGGACCTTCCGCCCGACGCGCGCAACATCATCGAGTTTCGCAACGTCTGCATGCACTACCCGGCCGGCGACATCGGGTTGGATGGCGCGACCTTCAATGTCCGCGGCGGCGAGTTCGTCTTCATGGTCGGATCGACCGGCTCGGGCAAGTCGACGATCATGAACCTGCTGATCAAGGAGCGCGAGCCCTCGTCGGGCACGATCCGCGTCGCGGGCCGCCCGCTGGAGACGATGGAGCGCTCGAAGATCCCGTACTACCGGCGCAACATCGGGGTCGTCTTCCAGGACTTCAAGCTGCTGCCCAACCGCACGGTGCACGACAACATCGCCTACGCGCTGTCGGCCACCGGCGCCACGCGCAAGGACATCCGCGCGAAGGTACCCGACGTCCTGCGCCTCACCGGCCTGAGCACGAAGCTGCACAACTACCCCGACCAGCTCTCCGGCGGCGAGAAGCAGCGCGTCTCGGTGGCGCGCGCGTTCGTCAACCATCCGCCGCTGTTGCTAGCCGACGAGCCGACCGGCAACCTCGACCCGCACACGTCGCTGGGGATCATGCAGCTGCTGTATCGCATCTACCGCACCGGCACGACGGTGCTCGTCGCGACGCACGACTCGCACATGGTCGACCGCATGCGCCGGCGCGTCATCGAGCTGCGCGGCGGGAGCATCATCCGCGACGAGGCCAGCGGCCTGTATGCCCAGCGCGAGCAGACGACCGATGAGTTCGGCGACCTGCTGGACAACGCCTACCACGACCTCGGCCGCAACCCCTAGCGGCCGGCCGTGCGCTTCACCTTCTTTTTGCGCGAGGCGACGCGCTCCCTGCGGCGCAACGCCGTCCCCTCCTTCGCCGCGATGGCGTCCGTGCTGGTCACGATGCTCGTGCTCGGTGTCTTCATCCCGATGGTCCAGGCGACGACGGGCGCGGCCAACGAGGTGCGCGCCAAGGTGCTCGTCGATGTCTTCCTGAAGTCCAGCGCCACCGACGCCGCGGTCGAGCGGGTGCGCAAGGTGCTCACGCAGGACACGAAGTACGTCGGCAACGTCACCTACGTGTCCAAGGCCGAGGCCTATGCGCGCGAGAAGAAGCAGAACCCCGAGGCGTACGCGCTGCTGGGATCCAACCCGCTGCCCGACACCTTCCGGGTGACGCCCGACGAGGCGGGCAACGTCGGCAAGCTGCGCGACGAGCTGTCCCCGCTGACCGCCAGCGGCGAGCGCACCGTGGTCGACCCGGCGATCGACGAGGTCAAGAACCGCCGCGAGGAGACGACGAAGATCCTGTCGGCGACGAAGGTCGTGAAGCTCAGCATGGCGTTCCTGGCGCTGCTGCTCGTGCTCGCCTCCGTGCTGCTGATCTCCAACACGATCCGCCTGTCGCTGTTCGCCCGCCGCCGCGAGGTCGAGGTCATGAAGCTCGTCGGCGCGACCGACTGGTTCATCCGCTGGCCGTTCGTCATCGAGGGGATCATCGTGGGCGCGATGGGTGGGGTGATGGCGATCGCCCTGCTGCTCGTCGGCAAGGTCGCGTTCATCGATCCGCTGAAGTCCGACTTCTCGCTGATCGCCGCACCCGAGACGCTGAACTTCGGCGTGCTCATCGCCGTCCTGCTCGTCGCGAGCGTCGCGGTCTCGGCCGCCGGCTCGGGCCTGTCGCTGCGCCGCTTCCTGCGCGTCTGAGCGCCCGCCGGCGGGCGCTGGTAGCCTCGCTGCCGGGAGCAGGGTGTCAGGCGGGGGCCACATCCGGTTGGGCGCGATCGCGACGCTGTTCGCCGCGGTCGCGCTGCTGTGCGCGGCCGCGGCCGCGGCGGCGGCCGTCCCGGCCGGCGCGACGCTGACCCCCGACGCGGCCGGTTCGGGATCGGTCGGCTGGAGCGGCACCGTCAACGTCGGCTCCGAGACGCTGCAGGCCGACCAGGGCGCGAAGTGCTTCGGCGCCGACGCCAGGCCGGCGGCGGCCTCGGGCTGCGACGTCTTCGCCCTCGACGTGGCGACCGACGCCGCGTTCTACGAGGCGCACCCGGGCGCGCTGAACGTCACCGCGACGGGCTTCGGGATCGCCGACCTCGACCTCTACGTCTACCGCCGCAACGCCGACGGGACGCGCGGCTCCTACGTCACCGGCGATGGCCAGACGCTCGGCGCCGACGAGAGCGCGGCGATCGACAAGGCCAGCGGGGCGTTCTACGTCGTGCTGACGCCGTACACGACGCTCGGCCCGCAGGGCTACACCGCCCGCGCGACGCTCATCACGCGCCAGGGCTCCAACCTCGCCGCGCTGGAGGCCGCCGCGCCTAGGGGCGAGGTCAACTATCGCGCGTCGCGCGACCAGTACACGTCGCACTCCGAGCCGACGATCGCGATGGACCCGCTGGACCACGACCACCTCATGGCCGGCTCGAAGATGTACGAGAACAACGCCAAGTACCTCTTCAAGGTCGGCACGTACGAGTCCTTCGACGGCGGCCGCACGTGGAGGGACCTCGGCCACCTGCCGGGCTACTGCGAGGCCCCGGGCCAGTGCGACCCGTCCAACGAGGCGCTGTATCGCACGACCTCCGACCCGACGATCGACTTCGACGACGAGGGCAACGTCTACATCAACATCCTCGACGCGCCCGGCGGCACCGCGGCCTTCCAGGGCTTCAACATGACCGTCCACGTCAAGCGCCCGGGCGGCGACTGGAGCGGCCCGACGGTCGTGCACAACAACCGCGTCAACGACCTGACGACGCGCCTGCTGCTCGACGACAAGAACTGGATCGCCGTCGACAACCACACCGATGTCAACGGCGGGTCCAACAGCCCGCGCGACGGCAAGATCGGCACGATGTACATCTGCTGGAGCTTCGACGGCACGACGGTTCCGTTGCAGCAGATCGTCGTCATGCGCTCGCGCGACGGCGGCAAGTCGTGGGGCGGCATCGCGCCCAACGACAACATCCCGCTGCCGATCAGCCAGAAGACGCTCATCTCGGGGATCGGCTGCCACCTGGCGATCGGCCCCAGGGGGGAGGTCTACGCGACCTGGTACGACAACCAGCTCAACGCCCTGATGCAGGCGAAGTCCACCAACCGCGGCGCGCTGTGGACGCCGGCGGTGCCGATCGCCGGTATCACGGGCGTCAACGAGCCGTTCCCCGGCGAGGCGTTCCGCAACCTGTCGCTACCGACGACTGCCGTCGACGGCGCGGGAACCGTGTACGTCGCGGCGGCCTCGCGCAACGGCCAGGGATTCCCGCTGCTCGGCAACCTCGGGGGCATCGGCAGGCAGATCAAGCAGGGCACGCTGACCGTGGAGGGGCTGCAGAAGCTGCTGACCTCCAAGAAGGCCAACGACCTCGCCGGCGTGGACTACAAGGCCGGCGGCGACGGCAGCGGTCCGCAGTCGGGCTCGGACATCGTGCTGTTCAAATCGACCAACGGCGGGCGCTCCTACAGCAAGCCGGTGCGCGTCAACCAGGATCCCGTCAATGGCGACGCCGACCAGTTCCAGCCGTGGATGGCGGTGACCGAGACCGGCCAGGTCAACATCTCCTTCTTCGACCGCCGCAACGACCCCTCCAACTACTTCATCGACACGTACCTCGCGCGCTCGGAGGACGGCGGCGCGACGTTCACTGACCGCCGCGCATCCCAGCGCATGTGGGATCCGGCGGTCAACGCGCCGACGTCGGTGTCGGGCAAGTTCATCGGCGACTACCAGGGCTTGGTCGCCGATGACGACGTCGCGATCCCATTCTGGAATGACACGCAGCTCAACAACCTGCCAACCAGCGACCCCGAGCACTCGCCCTACCAGGAGGTGTTCGCCGCGCGCGTGCCCAACCGCAGCGCGCCCGTGCCGCCGGAGCGCTCGCGCTGCGTGCCCAAGCGCCAGAAGATCGGCCTGCGCTCGATCGGGCGCCTGTCGCTGAACTCCACGCGGGCGCTGGTCGGCAAACGGCTCGGCCCGCCCGCGCGCACCGCACGCGGCGTGCTGCGCTACTGCGTGTCCGGCGGCGGCAGCACTATGGCGGCGTTCTCGACGGCTGGGCGCGTGCGCCTCGCGGCCACCACGGCGCGCGGCCACAAGCGTAAGAAGGTCGGGCGCGAAAGCTCCGGCACGACGCTGCGGCGTCTCTACGGCAAGCGGCTGCGGCGCATCCTGCCGGGCGTCTACCGCGTCACGACGAAGGCCAATCGCAACCTGCTCTTCGGTGTCCACAAGGGCAAGGTGAACTTCGTCGCGGTAGCCGACAGCCGCCTGGTCGCCAACCGCAAAGCCCTGCGCACGCAGCTGCGCCGCGCCGCTCTGATTCGCAAGCGCTGAATCGGCCCACCGTGGGCACGGTCTAGGGTGGTCGGCGTGCTGCGCCGCCTGCTCACCTCGAAGATCGTCGCCGTCCTTTCGTCGCTCGCCGTGCTCGTGGCGGGGATCTGGCTCGGCGGCCATCCGCGCTACCTGCCAGACCCGATCGCCGACGTCCTCGTCGGCGACGACAGCAGCCGGATCGTGCTGCGCGGCCTGGACACGATTCATGACCGCTACTACCGCGACGTCAGCCGCGCCGAGCTCTCCAGCGCGGCGCTCAAGGGCGCCGTCGAGTCGCTCGACGACCGCTTCTCGGCGTACTTCTCGCCGAAGGAGTACGCCCAGTTCACCCGCGCGATCAATAACCAGTTCTCGGGGATCGGCACGGCGGTGCGCGGCGTCAAGGCCGGCCTGCGGATCGAGACGGTGTACCCGGACTCGCCCGCCAAGAAGTCGGACATCCGCGTCGGCGACGTCCTCACCTCCTCCAACGGCCGCAGCCTCGCCGGGATCCCCGAAGCCGCGGCGTCGGCGCTCGTCAAGGGCCGCGAGGGCACGAAGGTCACGCTGCGCGTGCTGCGCGAGGACCGTGCGATCACCAAGCGCGTGACCCGCGGGACGATCTCGGTGCCCGTCGTTACATCGAGGATCGCCAGCGCCGGCGGTACGCGCGTCGCCTACGTCAGCCTGTCGACGTTTGGCCCGCAGACTGCGCACGAGGAGGTCGCCGACGCGATCCGCAAGCAGCGCAAGCGCGGTGCGAAGGGCATCGTGCTGGACCTGCGGGGCAACGGCGGCGGCCTGGTCAGCGAGGCGCAGCTGATCGCGAGCATGTTCCTGCGCGGCGGACCGATCGTCACCACGCGCGGGCGCTCGGTCGAAACGGTCACGCTGAAGGCCACCAACGACACGCTCGCCGGCAGGTTGCCGACGGTCGTGCTCGTCGACGGCGGCACGGCATCCGCCGCGGAGATCGTTACCGGCGCGCTGCAGGACCGCGACCGCGCGACCGTCGTCGGCGTCAAGACCTTCGGCAAGGGCGTCTTCCAGCAGATTCTGCGCCTGCCCAACGGGGGCGCGCTGGACATCACCGTCGGCCAGTACTTCCTGCCCAGCGGGCGCAATCTCGGCGGCGCGGGGGTCAAGACCGGCAGCGGGATCAAGCCCGACGTCTCGGTGCGCGATGATCCCGACACCGAAGACGAGGACGAGGCGCTCGATCGCGCGCTGAAGGTGCTCGCGGGCAAGCTGTGAGCCGGCGCCCACAAGGGGGCCGGACCGGCGACCACGACACGATCGTCGCCCAGCTCGACAAGCGCGGGCGCTTCCTCACGGCCGAGCCGTTCTTCACACGAGGCGGCCGGATGATCGTCGAGCGTGACGCCAAGGCCCGTGTCGGCGAGCTCGTGCTCGTGCGCCCGTCGTCGCGAAGCGGCGGACACGCGAAGGTGCTGCGGCGGCTGGGCAAGCCGGACGTCGCCGCCGACGTGCTGGAGGCGCTGATGCTCGATCGCGGCCTGCGCCGGCGCTTTGACCCGGCCGTCGAGCGCGCGGCTCGCGCGGCGCGCGACGCTGGACCCGACCCCGACGTCGTGCGCCGCGACCTCACGGGTCTGACGACCCTTACGATCGACCCGGCGACCGCGCGCGACTTCGACGATGCGATCTCCGCCGAGCGAATGGACGGCGGCGGCAGCCGCGTGTGGGTGCACATCGCCGACGTCAGCGCGTTCGTGTTGCCCGGCTCGCTCATCGATCGCGAGGCGGCGCGCCGCGCGACGAGCGTCTACGTGCCGGGGCGCGTCGAGCCGATGCTGCCCGAGGCCCTCTCTAACGACGCCTGCTCGCTGGTGCCGGGGGAGGATCGCGCTGCGGTGACCGTCGAGCTGGACTTCGACGGGCCGCGGGTCGCGCGCGCCGCGTTCTACCGCTCGACGATCCGCTCGGATGCCCGCCTGGACTACGAGCGCGTGGACCGGGCGTTCGACGGCACCGAGCCCGGCGAGGAGCCGTGGGCGGCACCGCTGGCCGCCGCGCGTGTTGTCTGCGCCGCGCTGCACGAGCGCCGCATGCAGCAGCAGGCGCTGGAGCTGCAGACCAGCGAGCCGCAGTTCGCCTTCGACGCCCGCGGACATGTCGCCGCGTCGCCGCCCAGCGAACAGACCGAGTCGCATCTGCTGATCGAGCACCTGATGATCGCCGCCAACGAGCAGGTCGCGCGGCTGCTGTCTGACCGCGCCGTGCCCGCCCTGTACCGCGTCCACGAGCGCCCCGACGGCGAGCGCGCGCTGCGACTCGTCGAGCAGTTGGCGTCGCTGGACGTCGCGACGCCGCCGGTGGGTGAGCACATGACGCCAGCCGAGGCGGCGGACGTGGTCGCCGCCTGCTCCCGACTGGTCGGCGAGCACGTGCGGCGCACCGGCCGCGGTCGCGACGCGCTGACGTTCCTCGTCCTGCGCTCGCTCAAGCAGGCGCACTACGGCCCGCGCAACCTCGGCCACGCGGGGCTGGGGCTGACGCACTACTGCCACTTCACGTCACCGATCCGCCGCTATCCCGACCTCGTCTGCCACCGCGCGCTGCTGCACGCGGTCGGCGGCGGCGAGGCATCGCCGCGCGGGTCGGACATGGAGGCGGCCGGTGCGTGGTCCTCCGAGCGCGAGCGCGACGCGATGACGATCGAGCGCTCCGCCGACCGCGTCGCTCGCGCCTTCGTGCTCGAGCGCGAGCTCTTCGAGCACGGCTGGGACCGCACGTTCGACGGCGAGGTCACCGCCCTGATCGGCGCCGGCGCCTTCGTGCGCCTGGACGGTGGCCACGAGGGCCTGCTGCCGGTGCGCGCCCTCCGCGGCGACACCCCGTTCGGGGCACGGGACTGGTGGGAGCTCAACGAGCAGGGCACGGTTCTCACCGGCGAGCGCACGGGGGAAACCCTACGCCTCGGCGACCCCGTGCGCGTGCGCGTCGAGCGCGTGGACACCGCCCGCGGCCGCGTGGACCTGGGCCCGGTGCAGGACGCCGCCGAGCAGCCCCCGCCAGGCAACGGGCGCGGCGCGAGGGAGAGCGACCGAGGCCGCGCCGGGCGCAGCGGTGGCGATCGATCACGCTGATGCGTATGAGCCTCTCCGGCCGTGCCCTCCGCCGGGATCTACGAGCAGCGCGGCGATCCGCGTCGTCGCCTGAGGTGCGGTCGCCATGACCATCACCGCGGGCATCGGAGCGCTGGTCGGCACGGTCGCGTAGCGGGCCGCGCGATCAGCCCGGGAGGAGGACCGCCTATTCTGCGGGGGTCTATTGGATAGGACTCGGGGATCGACGAGACTCGTTCCTAGCCGTGGGGAGGCCCGTCGTGGCCAAACGAACGTCAGGCGATTCCGGCCAACCCCGGGATCGTACGAACGGCAACATGCAGGGTCGTGTCGAGCCGAGTGCGGTCGAGGGCGAGCGGACGCTCGCCGATCTCGACCAGACGCTCCAGGACGGCGATCAGACCCTGTCTGATGCCGATCAGACCGCTGCCGACAACGAC
>Ga0136618_10000810_pt1 | contig 11401 bp, 11 predicted proteins | sample AntDrymUQ3302106_2_FD_104805 | JGI IMG/M metagenome (GOLD analysis project Ga0136618, IMG submission 104805) | Polar desert sand microbial communities from Dry Valleys, Antarctica - metaG UQ330 (21.06) | ecosystem: Environmental > Terrestrial > Soil > Desert | place: Antarctica: Dry Valley...
GCGCACGGCCATCATGTCCATCAAGGCGGGCGAGTGCGACATGGGGCTTGCCGTCGGCGTGGAGAAGCTCTCCGGGGCCGGGCTGCTCGGCGGCGGAGGCACGCCCAAGGGCGACAAAGACGTCTACGAGCCGAAGGGTCGCTACGGCGCGGTCACCAACATCGACGGCCGCATCGGCACCAACACCATGCCCGGCACCTTCGCGCAGATCGGCATGGAGTATGGCCACAAGTACGGCGGCACCAGCTTCGAGCTGTTCGCCAAGATCAGCGAGAAGAACCACAGCCACTCCACCCTGAACCCGCTGGCCGCCTACACCAAGAAGATGACTCTCGAGGAGATCATGGGCGACATGATGATCGCCTACCCGAACACCCGGCCGATGTGCTCGGCCAACTGCGACGGCGCCGCCGCTGCGGTCGTCGTGTCCGGCGAGAAGCTCAAGACGCTGTCGCTCGAGCAGCAGAAGCGGGCCGTGAAGGTGTCGGCCTCGGTCCTCACCAGCGACCCGTGGCAGGAGAGCTGCCAGGTCCTGCCCGACGTCAACACCCTCACCAAGATGGCCGCCGCCCAGGCCTACGAGCAGGCCGGCGTGAGCCCCGATGACCTCGATCTCGTCGAGCTCCACGACTGCTTCGCCACCGCCGAGCTGGTCCACTACGACAACCTCGGCCTCTGCGAGGAAGGCGGCGCGGTCGACTTCTTCAACAGCGGCGCCCCCTGGCGGGACGGCCAGACCCCGGTGAACGTGTCCGGCGGCTTGCAGTCCAAGGGCCACCCCATCGCGGCCACCGGCATCGCCAACATCTGGGAGGTCTGCCACCACCTCCGCGGCGAGGCCGGCGACCGCCAGATCGAGGGCGCCAAGGTGGGCCTGGCCCACGTCATCGGCCTCGGCTCCGCCTGCGGCGTCCACATCCTCGAGAAGTCGGCCGCCTGAGCCGACCCTTACCGGTCATGCTGGCGGCGTGGCAGAGCAACTTGCGCACGTCGGTGTCATCGGCGGATCCGGCTTCTACGACCTCGGCGGCACGGCCAGTTCGGTCGAGATCGACACCCCGTGGGGACCGCCATCGTCGCCGGTCGCCGTCGCCGAGGTTGACGGCACGTCCGTCGCCTTCCTGGCGCGCCACGGCATCGACCATCGGCTGCCTCCCCACGCCGTCGACCATCGGGCGAACCTCTGGGCGCTGCGCTCGGTGGGCGTCCGGGCCGTGGTGGCGTCGTTCGCGTGCGGGTCGCTGGATCCGTCACTCGGAGCGGGCTCGTTGGTCGTGCCCGACCAGCTCATCGACCGGACCCAGGGTCGGGCCGAAACGATCCATGACACCTTTGCCGACGGGCCACAGCACCTCGCCTTCGCTGACCCCTACGACGACCGCGTACGCCGGGCAGCCTTGGCCGCGGGGGGATCCCTCGACGAGCCGGTGCGCAACGGGGCAACGGTGGTCGTGATCAACGGACCGCGGTTCGCGACACGAGCCGAGTCCCGCTGGTACCGGGCGATGGGCGCCGACCTGGTCAACATGACGCAGCACCCCGAAGCAGCCATCGCGATGGAGCTGGGCATCGCCTACGGATCGATCGGGCTGGTCACCGACTTCGACGCCGGCGTCGACGGCCGGCCGGACATCGCCGCCGTCACCCAGGAGGAGGTCTTCGCCGTGTTCGCCCGGCACCTCCCGCGCTTGCGTGCCGTGGTGTTGGCCACGGCGGTAGCCCTCGGGTGAGGGCGGCGCCGCCCTGGCCCGCCTGTCAGCGGCGGGCTCGAAGGAAGGTCACGAGCAACACGGTGACCCAGATGACGGCCACCACCGTTGCGATCGAGGGGCCGTAGTCGAGGGGTTGGATGGTCGGGTTGTCGGTCTCGGACGACCCGACCAGCGGGAGCCAGCCGACCAGCAGCACCATCCCGGTGGCGATGAGGGCCGCCTGCACTGCGGCGCGGGCGCGTGGCGGCACCACGCGGGTGACGGCGTAGCCGAGGCCGACGACCAGGGGCGCCAGCACCAAGTCGTGGGCAAGGTCGAGGCCGACGAGCCACTTGGCCAGGTCGAGCCGGCGGCGCAGATCCGGGGCGGCCTCGAGGTAGAGCCACAGGCCCCAGGCCATGGGGAGGGTGCCGAGGGCCAGCCCGACCCAGAAGATGCGAGGCGTCGGCTCGACGGGCGCGGCGGGCTCGGTCATGCCAGCACCTCGATCCGACCGACCCACTTGGTCTGGTGCACCCCGGGCCGGTTGGGGCCGATGAGCCGAGCCGGGAAGCCGTGGTCGGCGGCCAGCACCTCGTCGTTGACGCGCAGGGCGACGAGGGTGTCGGCGTCGCCGGCGTGGTCGGCGCTGACCGGCGAGGTACGGAGACGCTCGCTCTCGTGCAGGGCGTGCACCACCGCTTCGGCACCGTCGGCCGCGCCGGCCTCGGCCAACAGGTCGCGCACCCGCACGCCCGTCCAGCGCTGGGAGGTGCTCCACCCCTCGACGCACGCGATGGGCAGCGTGGCCGTGTGCTGCGGCATGGCCTCGAGGTCGGCGTAGGTGAGCGACAGCGGCCGAGTGGCGCCTGGACCGTCCACCACCAAGCGGTAGGCATCGACGTCGACGTCCTCGAGGTCGACGGACGCCGCGGTGCGGTTCACGGGGAAGCCCTGCGGGCCGATGTCGGGCCGTCGGGGGGCGAGGACCACGACGCGGGCCAGCGGCGAGAAGGTCTGGCCGGCGGTCAGGAACCCGACGAGGCCCGCGCTGCCGAAGGCGGCGGCCAGAAAGCCGCGTCGTCCCAGCCCTCCCTCGGTGGGGGCGGCGGACGGCTGGGGGCGGCGGAGGGCGTCGCCGCTGATGGCCCACTTCGCGCCGATGTGCACGATGAGCGCACCCATCACGATCCAGGCGGCGGCGTAGTGCCCGGCCCGGAAGGAGAAGGCCCACGGGCGGTAGATGTTGATGTTGGCGACGCCGGTGAACAGGAGGAGGAGCGAGCCGCCCACCAGGGGCAGGATGGCCAGGCGCTCCAAGGCATGCCCGACCGACCGGACCGGGGGCCATTCGAACAGCTTGGGGAACACCACCCAGAGCTTCGTGAGCAGCAGGGGCACGCTGACGAGGCCGGTCGTGACGTGCAGCCCCTGCATGAACCGGTACAGGCCGGCGGGGCGGGCCGGCCAGCTGAACCAGCCGCCGGGGTCCTGGACCAGGTGCGAGATGACCCCGGTGGCGAAGCAGATCGTGAAGCTGACCGCCAGGGACAGCCCGAGCACGGCGGCGGTGCGCTCGTCGCGCAGCGACGAACGGAGCCGGACCCCGCTCATGCCGCCACCGGGTGCCGGCCGACGCAGCTGAACCATCGACCCTCGTCGCACCACACCCGCTCCACCACCATGCCGGCCGACGCAACCATCGGGGCGAACCGATCGATGCTCACGGTCCGCCAGCGAAAGGTCGGGCCGCGTCGACCTCCCACCTCGACGTGGGCCAGCTCGGCGAACTCAGGGGTGCCCGGCGGCGCCACCTCTACGACCACCCGACCGGTGGGGGCCAGCAGCTCCCTCACCCGGCGGAGCAGGGCGACAGGGTCGCCGCCGATACCGATGTTGCCGTCGAGCAGGAGGACCGTGCACCAGCGGCCGGCGGCCGGGACCGGCCCGAAGACGCATCGCTCCAGCGCGTCGACGCCCCGGGCGCGGGCCGACTCGACCACTTGGGGCGTGAGGTCGATGCCCAGTGCCGGCACGCCCCGCTCGAGGAGGGCCCTGAGGTGGCGCCCCGGACCGCACCCCACGTCGAGCACCGGGCCCGTCACGTCGCGGAGCAGCCGGGCGTCGGTGGCGGAGGCGGGCGCCATCCACCGCGTACCAGCGACCACCGTCCCGCTGGAGGTGCGCAGGTGCATCAGGCTGCGCCCCGCTGGCCGAGCTGGCGAGCGACGGCGGTGACGGCGACGGAGAAGCGCGTGTGCGGAGCCGCCTCGGCCACCGCGAGGGCGTCGACCCACCGATCCACGTCGCGCCGCCGAGGCAGCAGCCGGACCTCCCGGCCTTGGCTCCGCAGGCGGTCGAGCTGGGCGGCGCCCGTGTGGGGTTCGCTCATGGGGACACCGAGAAGGTCAGCGTCGGTCGCGTCCCGCAGACCGATGGCCCAGAAGCCTCCGTCGTCGGCTGGGCCGAGCACGGCGCCGGTGGTGGGGTCGACCAGCAGAGCTATGGCCGCGGCCAGGTCCCGGCCCGTGACCTGCGGAGTGTCCATGCCGACGACCACGGCTGGCCCGCCGATGTCCTCGAAGGCGGCCGCCAGCCGCTCGTCGAGGCCGTCGCCTCGCTGCGGGAGGACGTCGAGGCCGCGACCGGCCCAGCCCGCCGGATGGCCGTCGAGCACCAGCACGTGCCGGGCGACGGGCACGCTGAGGACGGCTGCGAGCGTGTCCTCGAGAGCCGCACCAGCCACGGCCGCCGCTTGGACCGGTGTGCAGGGAGGGCACAGGCGCGTCTTCACTCGGCCCGGGATCGGTGCCTTGGCCAGGACGGCGATTGCGACCGACGAGGTCATCGCAGGGCCCGGCTGACCCGCTGCATGTCGTGCACTGCGCGCAGCGTGCCCGCTGCGGTGCCGGTCACCTTCGACCGGCCCACGCGTGGAGCGTAGGGCACGTCGACCTCGGCAACCCGCCACCCGGCGTGGGCGGCCCGCAGCACCATCTCCAGCGGCCAGCCGAAGCGGCGGTCGAGCATGCCCAGACCCAGGAGCGCATCACGGCGGACGGCTCGCATCGGCCCGAGATCGCGCAGGGCCAGTCCCGTCCGCCGGCGGACACGCGCCGCCAGCACCCGGTTGGCCACCGCGGCGTGGGCGGGCCACGCTCCCGGAACCGCTTGCCGGCGACCGAGGACGAGATCGCTCGAACCGTCCAGCACGGGATCGGCCACCCGTGCCAGATCCGCACCGTCCAGGCTGCCGTCGCAGTCCATGAAGCACACGACGGCCGAGCTCGACGCCGCCAGACCCGCGGCGCAGGCCGCCCCGAAGCCCCGTCGCGGCTCGTCGATCACGAAGGCGCCGAGGGAGCGGGCCAGTGCGCCGGAGCCGTCGGTCGAGCCGTTGTCGACGACGACCGGCCGGAAGGCCGACGGCAGCGAGCCCAGCACCGCCGGCAGCGCCTCCACCTCGTCGAGCACCGGGAGGATCACGTCGATCACGCCGAGACCGTACCCAGCGACCTCCGGTCCGGACCTCGGATCGGGCTTACGGTCCGCTAAATACGACGGCGCCCGCCCGCTGAGCGGGACGGCCGCCCGTTAGGTTCCCGGCATGGCGACGACGACGGCGGCGACCGTGACCGCGCCGCTGGCCCCCGACCGCACCGCCCGGGTGCTGCCGGTGCTCCTGGCGGTGATCGGGCTCGTGCTGGTCGCCAACCGCTGGGGCCAGGCCCTGCTCGACGACGGCGTCGGTCTGCGCATCCTCGCCCCGCCCCTCATCGGGCAGCTCCGCTGGGGTCCGCCCGGCGGTCTCCTGCCCGTCCTGGTGCCGATCGTCGTGGGCGCCTGTCTGGTCAGGCGGCTGCCCCGCCTGGCCGAGCCGGCGCGCTGGTCGCACCTGCTCGTGCTGAGCGCGCTGGCGGCAGCCACCTGGGCCGTGGCGTTGGCACTCGTCGACGGGACCTCGGGGCTGACCCGGCCCATGGGCCTCCCGGGTCACTACCTGCTCGACGTGGGCCAGGTCGGATCACCGGGTGACTTCCTCCGCCACTTCACCGACCGCATCGATGCCTACGGCACCCACGTGCGGAGCCATCCACCTGGGCTGCTGCTCGTGCTGTGGGCCATGGCCCAGGTCGGCCTGGGTGGCACCGGGTGGGCGGCCGCGCTCGTCATCGCGGGCGGCGCGTCGGCTGTGCCCGCCCTGCTCCTCATCGTGCGCGAGCTGGCCGGGGAGGACCTGGCCCGACGGGCCCTCCCCTTCCTGGTGCTGGCGCCGGCTGCGATGTACGTCGCCTCCACCGGCGATGCCCTCTTCGCCGGGGTGGGCATCTGGGGCATTGCCGGGGTCGTGCTCGCCACCGGCCGGCGGGGCCGATCGGCCGATCGACTCGCCCTGGCCGGCGGGACCTTCTTCGGGCTGGCCTTCCTCCTCTCCTACGGGTCGGTGCTCCTGCTCCTCTTGCCGGTGACGATCACCGTGGTCCGGCGTGCCCTCCGGCCGCTCGTGATGGCGGGGCTCGGTGGCAGCGCCGTGCTCGCCCTCGCCGCCGCCGCCGGCTTCTGGTGGCTCGACGGCCTCGCCACCGCCCGGGGCGAGTACCTCGAGAGCGTGGCATCGGTCCGGCCCTACGGCTACTTCCTGCTCGCCAACCTGGCCGGGCTGGCCATCGTCATCGGGCCAGCCACGGTCGCCGGCCTGGGGCGGCTGCTCCGAGGGCCCGACGGGCGGCGCCCGCTGGCCCTCGTGGTCGGTCCGGCCCTTGCCATGGTGGCGACAGCCAACCTCAGCGGCATGTCCAAGGGCGAGGTGGAGCGCATCTGGCTCGCCTTCGCCCTGTGCCTGCTCCCCGCCGGAGCCCTGGTCGCCGGGGAGGGCGACCCTCGCGGCGTGCGGCGGTGGCTGTGGGTGCAGGTGGCGGCGGCCATCGCCGTCCCGCTCGTGGTCAGGACCCACTGGTGACCGCCGAGGCGGCGGAGGCGCCCGCCCGGGTGCTGCTCGTCGAGGACGACCCCACCGTCGCCGAGGTGCTGGTGGCCTACCTCGAGCGGGCCGGATACGAGGTGCGCTGGGAGGACGACGGCGCCCGGGGTCTGGAGGCGGCCCTCGGCGACGAGCCCGACCTCGTCGTCCTCGACCTGATGCTGCCGTCCCTCGACGGTCTCGAGGTCTGCCGCCGCCTGCGAGCGACGGCACCCACGCCGGTGATCATGCTGACCGCCCGCGGCGAGGAGGAGGACCGCATCGTCGGCCTGGAACTTGGAGCCGACGACTACCTGGCCAAGCCGGTGTCGCCGCGGGAGCTCGTGGCACGGGTGCGAGCGGTGCTCCGGCGCTCGCAGGAGCCGCGCGTCCCATCGGTCGGGGCCAAGGTCCTCGTCGCCGGTGACCTCCACGTGGACGTGGCCGCTCGCGTCACCACCATCGCCGGCCGCACCGTCGAGCTCACGGTGCGTGAGTTCGAGCTGCTCGTGTTCCTCATGGAGCGCCCCCGCGTGGCCTTTCGGCGCGATGAGCTCCTCGAGCACGTCTGGGGGTACACCTACGGCGACCCGTCCACGGTCACCGTCCACGTCCGCCGAGTGCGGGAGAAGATCGAGGTCGACCCGTCCAACCCCACCCGCCTGTCGACCGTGTGGGGAGTGGGGTACCGGTGGGACGGATGAGGGCCCGCACCGGCGCCCTCGGCTTCGCCTTCGTCGGCGTGCTCGCCGCCACCGTCGTGGCGCGCCAGGCGGCGATGGGCGGCGGTGACCTCCTGGCTCTCCTGGGCTGGGCCCTCGGCACCGCCGCCGTCGGGGGTGCGGTGATGGGCTGGGCCGTCCGTCGCCTCCGCCGCGCCTCGGTGGTGGTCCAGCTCGCCTTCCTCGCCGGAGGCACGGCCGCCATCGTGAGCGCCGGGGCCTGGCTCGGCGCCCAGGCGATGTTCTACTCCTCTCACGACCTCTCGGCCCTGGCCGTGCTGCTGCTGGCCGGCGGCACCGCCGGCGGTGTCGTCGCGATCCTCGCCGGCGAGCACCTGGCCCGCTCGACCGACCAGCTCGTCGACCTCGCTCGTCAGATCGGCGACGGAGCCGCCCCGCATGAGGCCCTCAGCACCATGAACGCAGAGCTGTCCCGGCTCGGTCGGGAGCTGGCCCTGTCCGCGCAGCGGCTGGCCGACGCCCGGCAGCAGGCCCAGCTCGTCGAGCAATCCCGCCGCGAGCTGGTGGCCTGGGTGTCCCATGACCTACGGACGCCGTTGGCCGGGATGCGGGCGGTCACCGAGGCGCTGCAGGACGGCATGGCCGAGGACCCGGCCACCCTGGCCCGCTACCACCAGACCCTGCGCGACGAGGTGGGGCAGCTGGCTGGGCTGATCGACGACCTCTTCGAGCTGAGCCGGGCCCAGGCCGGCGCCATCCGCCTCGAGCTCGAGCGCCTCTCCCTCGGCGATCTCGTGTCTGACGCCATCGCCGGGCTCGTCCCGGTCGCCAGCTCCAAGGGCGTGCGGTTCGAAGGGCGCATCGAGAGCTCCGGCACCGACCTGACCGGGTCGGCCCCCGAGCTCACCCGAGCGTTGCGCAACATCCTGGAGAACGCCGTGCGCCACACCCCGGCCGACGGCTCGGTGATCGTGGAGGTGGGACGGCGGGGCGAGGATGCCTTCGTCTCCGTCGCCGACGGCGGCGGTGGGGTGCCCGAGGCGGCCTTGTCGCGCATCTTTGACGCCGGGTTCCGCGGCGATCCGGCCCGGAGCCCGGGCGGGGGCGCCGGCCTCGGCCTGGCCATCGCCCGCTCCTTCGTCGAGGCTCACCAGGGCCGGATCACGGTGCGCAACGGCGACGCTGGCGCCTGCTTCACCGTGTGGCTGCCGCTCGATCCAGCCCGCCGGCCATGAGGGTCCTGGTGACCGGTGGCGCCGGCTTCGTGGGCCGGCACATCGTGGACCGGTTGGTCGCCGCCGACCATGACGTGGTGGTCGTGGACGTCCTGCTCCCAAGCGCCCACGCCGATGTGCCGATGGACCTCCCGAACGGCGTCGAGCACCGATGGGCAGATCTGGCCGACCCAGAGGTGGCGTCACTGGCCGCGGCGGGCGTCGATGCCGTGTGCCACCAAGCATCGATGGTGGGCCTCGGTGTCGACTTCGCCGACGTCCGTCAGTACGTCCACCACAACGACCTCGCCACCGCCACGCTCCTCGAGGCGCTCCACCGGTCGGGCTTCGTCGGGAGGTTCGTGCTGGCCAGCAGCATGGTCGTCTACGGCGAGGGTCGGTACCGATGCCGGGAGCACGGCCTGGTGCACCCGGGGCCCCGGCCGACCGCCCGCCTGGACGCCGGCCACTTCGAGGTTCCCTGCCCGCAGTGCGGAGGCGACCTCGCGTGGGACCTGGTCGACGAGACGGCGCCGGTCGACCCCCGCAACGTCTACGCCGCCACCAAGCTGCACCAGGAACACCTGGCCGCCGCCTTCGAACGGGAGCACCCCGGCACCTCCGTGATCGCGCTGCGCTACCACAACGTGTACGGCCCGGGGATGCCGCGTGACACGCCCTACGCCGGCGTGGCCAGCATCTTCCGCAGCGCCATCGAGCGGCATGAGCCGCCCCAGGTGTTCGAAGACGGTGGCCAGCAGCGCGACTTCGTGCACGTGCACGACGTCGCTCGTGCCAACGTCTTGGCCCTCACGGCACCGGCCGAGGTCCGGGGGCCGCTCAACATCGCCAGCGGAGAACCGCACTCCCTCCTCGACATGGCCACCGCACTGGCGGCCGGCGCCGGCGTCACCCCCTCGGTGGTGGGCGGCTACCGCCTCGGCGACGTCCGCCACGTGGTGGCCTCGCCGGCCCGGAGCCACCAGGAGCTCGGGTTCGAGGCGGCCGTCTCGTTCGAGGACGGGATGCGTGCCTTCGCCACCGCCCCCCTGCGCGGCTGATCGCCCGTCCTGAGCGGCCTACGCTCGGCGCCGCCGGTCAGCGTCCAGCCTGGGCGCGCCACCCGCGCAGGAGGAACCATGTCCCTCGCCGCCGTCAACGGGGCCGAGATCGCCTACGACGACACCGGGGGCGACGGCCCGCCGGTGGTGCTCGCCCACGGGTTCCTGATGGACCGCAGCATGTTCGCCCCTCAGCTGGAAGCGCTGCGCGGCACGCACCGGGTGATCACCTGGGACGAGCGGGGCTTCGGGGACACGCAGTACGACGGCGAGCCCTTCACGTACTGGGATTCGGCCGCCGACTGCCTCGGGCTCATGGACCAGCTCGACATCGAGCGGGCGGTGGTGGGCGGGATGTCGCAGGGAGGCTTCATCTCGCTGCGGGTCGCGCTGCTGGCGCCGACCCGGGTGCGGGCGCTGATCCTGCTCGACACGCAGGCCGGCACCGAGGACCCGGAGGTCATCCCCCGGTACCAGGCGATGGTCGACAGCTGGGTGGCCGATGGGCCCAGCGACGAGCTGACCGCGACGGTGGCCGGCCTGATCCTGGGCGAGCCTGAGTTGTCGACCAGGTGGATCGCCACCTGGCAGTCCCGTCCCAAGGAGTCGATCGATCAACCCGGCACCACGCTCCTCACCCGGGACTCGATCTGGGATCGCCTCGGCGAGATCGAGGCCCCCGCCCTCGTGGTCCACGGCACCGAGGATGTGGCCATCCCGCTCGACCGCGCCGAGCGGATGGTGGCGGAGCTCCCCCACGCCGAGCCGCTCCTGGTGGTGGAGGGCGGCACCCACGCCGCCAACCTCACCCACCCCGACCAGGTCAACGCCGGGATCCTCGCCTTCCTCCACGGGCTGCCGGCCTAGCGCTGGCCGGCCGGTTCAGACGTTGTGCAGGTGGGTAGTCCGGCCGACGTGACGGTTCTGCTCCCCCCACCCCGTCCGGCCCCCGATCCCTCAACGGGGCCCGGGCTCCCGGCTGCGGTCCCATCGCCGCGCGGCCCCATCAGCGAGCAGCTGCTCGATCACCTCGCCCGCCCAGTGCACGAGCTGAGCCCCCTGCCGCTCACCGACGCCGATCCCCTCTTCGACCACGACACCGCCCTCGCCCTGTACCTCTGCTACGAGCTGCACTACCTCGGGCTGCCCGAGGTCGACGAAGCCTGGGAGTGGGAGCCCACCCTGCTCCGGGAGCGGCGCCGCCTGGAGGGCGACCTCGAACGCCGCCTCGTAGAGCTCGTCGGCCAGGTGCCCATCGGCGTCAGCCGCGACCGGACCGTGGACGAGCTGGTGCGCCTGTCGACGACCGAGAGCGGCCCATCGCTGTCGGCCTACATGACCGAGGTCGGCACCCTGGAGCAGATGCGGGAGTTCGCCGTCCACCGCTCGGCCTACCAGCTCAAGGAGGCGGACCCCCACACCTGGGGCATCCCCCGCCTGACCGGTCGAGCCAAGGCAGCCCTCGTCGAGATCCAACGAGGCGAGTACGGCGACGGCGTGGCCGGTGACGTGCACGCCACCCTCTTCGCCGATGTGATGGAGGAGCTCGGCCTGACCTCGGTCTACGGCACCTACCTCGACCGCCTTCCCGGCATCACGCTCAGCACGTGCAACCTTGTGCCGCTGTTCGGGCTCCACCGGCGCTGGCGAGCCGCCCTCGTCGGCCACCTGGCCCTCTTCGAGATGTGCAGCGTCGGGCCGATGGGGCGCTACAAGACCGCCATGGAGCGACTCGGCCTCGGCGAACGGGCCACCCGCTTCTACGAGGAGCACGTCGTCGCCGACGAGCACC
>Ga0136618_10000813_pt1 | contig 11389 bp, 10 predicted proteins | sample AntDrymUQ3302106_2_FD_104805 | JGI IMG/M metagenome (GOLD analysis project Ga0136618, IMG submission 104805) | Polar desert sand microbial communities from Dry Valleys, Antarctica - metaG UQ330 (21.06) | ecosystem: Environmental > Terrestrial > Soil > Desert | place: Antarctica: Dry Valley...
GCAGATTGCCGAACATTTCGGAGTTGATCGCAAAACCGTCTGCCGGGCGATAGACAAACTCGGTCAGATGGCGACGGTGAGCGAAGAAAGGGAAGGACGCAACACCGTTTATTTTATAACGGAAAATGATTTCAATTCCGCGCAGATTACCTCCGTCGAATTAGCCGCGCTCGTTTTGTCGCAGGAAGCCATTTCAGCGGGCGGAAATTTTTCGAGCGTTTCTTCGCCGTTCGCCGAAGCGGGGAAGTCGCTCGTCGAAAAAGTGCGCTCGAAAATGCCGCCGCGCGTGCGGCGCAATCTCGACGAATTATCGAAAATTCTTGGCACTTCGGTTGTTCCGAACAAAGATTATTCGAGATTCGGCGGCGTGATCGAAGAATTGACTGCCGCTGCGCTTGAACGCCGAACCGTTTCGATGCGCTACGAAAGCCTTTCGAGTTCTCGCAATGAAGTCAGACTTTTCGACCCGTATAATATCTATCTCGACCCAGACGGCGCGACCTTGAAAACCATCGGTTACGATCACCGCAACGCCCGCATCAGTCCTTTTTCGCTCGACCGCATCAAATCCATCAAAATTACGAAAGAAAACTTCACGCGCCCGACAAATTTCGATTTGCAGAAATTCCTAACCGAAAATTGTTTTAACGGCATTCACGGCGAACCGGTCACGGCGCGGTTAAAAGTCAGAGGCATCACGGCGAGCGTTTTCGCCGAGCGGCAATTTCACCCGTCGCAAAAAATCGTTTCCGTAAAAAAATCAAAGAATAAACGAATCGAGGAAATCGAAATCGAGATGCGCGTCGCGTCGGGGCGCGGACTAGAGCGATTCATTTTAAGCTGGCTGCCGGATATCGAGGTCGTCGCGCCGGAAGACTTGCGGCTGGCAATCCGGCAAATCGTTATCCGGTCGAGCATTTGAAAACAATTCGGTTTTTGAAAAACGGGTCAGAAACCGACACATTTTTCGATTAAGTTTTTTTTCAAAAACGCGGCGAATTTAGACGCATATCGCAGTTATACTTCACCAATATGAAAACAGAAATTTTACGATTTTGGGCGAAAACGACGCACGATGCTGAAAGCTGCGAAAACGCTTTTCACCCGCTTCTGTGTCATTTGATTGATGTCGGCGCGGCGGCGTGGATTTTATGGACCAAAGTTCTGCCGGAAACGACCAAAAAACGTTTGGCGAAAGCCTTCGGTTTTGAAAATGATAACGATTTGGACAAAGCCGGATTATTGACTGCGTTTCTGATTGCTTTGCACGATTTGGGAAAATGTTCGCCGCCGTTCGCGTTACGCGGTCAGAATGAACTGCGAAATAAAAATTCGCTGAACGAGTCGTTAAAAAAGCATTCTCGCAAATCTTTTTACGGCAAAAAAGTCTGGGGCAAATTGCAGACAATCGAGTTTTTGAAACTTTACCAAAACACCGATTGTTACTGCGAAATCTCAAAATCGGCTGCGGACGCGCCGCACAATTTTGTGACGGCGGTAATTTTGCCGCCTATTCTGCACAAAAAATTTGGATTTCCCGAACGATTAGCTGGAAACGTCGCTGAAATAATCGGCGGTCATCACGGCACTTTTCCCGACAGCAATCATTTGAATAACAGTCAATCCGATGCGTTTTGCGGCGATAAACATTGGCGTAAATCGCAGTTAGAATTGACCGAAAAGCTCGCTGAATTATTCGGAATCAAGGAAAATTTTTCACATTTACGCGACGAAAAACTCGAAAATGCGACGGCGATGATTTTCGCCGGACTGACGACCGTCGCCGATTGGATTGGCTCGAATACCGATTTTTTTCCAAGCAAAATCGAAGATTGGCGGGAAGTTCTAAACGAAGATTTCGAGTGGTTTGCACTCGAAGATTATTTTGAAGAATCAAAACAAAAAGCCGCGAAAGCATTTAAAGAACTAGGTTGGATGGATTGGGTTCGGAAAATTGACGAGAAAGAATTTGACGAATTATTTTCCGAATTAAAAGGCAGGCATCGAGATTTACAAGAAGTTGCTATTGAAATCGCCGACGAATTGAACGAAGTCGGCATCGCCGTCGTCGAATCGCCGATGGGCGAAGGCAAAACCGAAGCGGCGATGTTTCTCGCCGACGCTTGGAACGCGCGGCTCGGCACGCGCGGCATTTATTTCGCGCTGCCAACGCAGGCGACGAGCAATCAGATGTTCGGGCGCGTGAAGGAATTTTTGCGCGGCAGATTCGCCGACAAGAGCGATGAATTCGTTCATCTGCTTCTTCAGCACGGACACAGTTCGATTTCCGCCGAGTTTGCCGAGAACATCAGGGATTTTCGCAACATCCAAAATACTTACGACGACGCGGCGGAAAAAGACAAAAAGAGTTTTTCCAATGTTGTTGCCGCCGAATGGTTCACTTACAAAAAGCGCGGGCTTTTAGTTCCGTTCGGAGTCGGCACGATTGACCAGATTCTGCTGGCGGTTTTGCAGACCAAGCACGTTTTCGTCCGTTTGTTCGGCTTGGCACATAAAACCGTCATCATAGACGAAGTTCACGCCTACGACGCATATATGTCCACTCTTTTAGAGCGTCTGCTCGAATGGCTCGCCGCGCTCGGTTCGCCCGTCGTCATTTTGAGCGCGACTTTGCCGAAAAAGAAACGCGACGCGCTGATAAAAGCGTATCTCAAGGGCTTGGGCAAAGCCGTTGAAGCTGACCAGATTACAGCAGTCGGCGCGGACAAAACTTACCCGCGCATTTCCTACGCGACCGCCGCGACGGACGACAAAACTTTCAAAGTTCGACATCTCAACACTTCCGCGCAAAACACGAAAACGCTGTATCTCGAATGGAAAAATGAAGACGATTTTATTGACGAATTAAAAGCCAAACTAGAAAACGGTGGCTGCGCGGCGATTATCTGCAACACGGTTGATAAAGCGCAAACTCTTTACTCAAAACTTTCGAGCGACAAATTTTTTACAGGAAAAGCGAGCGACGGCGAACCGAAGCTCGATTTGCTTCACGCCCGCTTCCGTTTCAAAGACCGCGAACAGCGCGAACAACGCGCATTGCTTCGCTTCGGCAAAGAAGGTGCGAAAGTGAACGTCGTCAAAAACGGCGAAATAATCGAAAAAATCGTCAAACGCCCCGATTGCGCGGTTTTGATTACCACTCAAGTCATCGAACAATCTCTCGACCTCGACTTCGACTTGATGATTTCCGAACTCGCGCCCGCCGATCTGCTTTTACAGCGAGCCGGACGGCTTCAACGTCACGAACGCGACCGTCTAAGTCAATTCAAAGAAAAAACGGCTCTGTGGCTCATTAAACCGCCAACGGACACAAACGGCGATTTGATTGTCAAAGATAATTCACCCGATTTCGGCGGAAGCGGTTTGATTTACGACAAACACATTCTGCTGCGCTCGTGGCTGCGATTGCGAAACGAAAAAAAAATCGAAATTCCCGAAGACATTGAAAATTTAATCGAAGATGTTTATAACCTGAAACTTGAATGCTTTGATGAAAAGTACTCGAATATTTGGGAAGAAACAAAATATCGTTTGAACAAAAAATTAAGCGAAAAAAGAATTAAAGCCAAGGCTGTTTATCTGACCGATTTTGACGATGAAGACTTTTATGATTCATTCAAATTTCAGTTAGACGAAGACGACCCGGAAAAACACCAAACGCTTCGCGCTCATACACGCGATGAAGAAAGACCGACTGTTTCAATCGTCTTGCTGAAAAAAGATGAAACAAACTCGATCAATTTAGACATTGAACCTAATCGAGAAACGTCAGAATTTTTAATCAAACGGGAAGTGAAAATTTCAAGAGGCGGGTTGACGCAGGATATTCTTGACAGTCCCGAATTCAAAAAATCAATTTGGGAAAAATCTTCGCTTTTGCGACATCACCGATTAATCGTTCTCGACGAACAAAATCAAAAAGTAATCGGCAAAACCATACTAATTTTAGACGACGAAAAAGGAGTTGAATACAAAACCGCAGGAGGAAAAAGTGAATAAATTCGATTTAACTAAAGAACCTTGGATTCCTTGTTTGATGCCCGACGGCTCAATCAAAGAATTCAATCTACTCGACGTGCTGACAAAAGCGCACGAAATTAAAGAAATAACTGACGATTCGCCGCTTGTCGTGATTTCGCTGTATCGGTTATTGCTGGCGATTCTGCATCGCAATTTAGGACCGAAAAATTTTGAAGAGTGGAAAGTTTTGTGGCGCAAAGGATTTTGGGAACGAGAAAAGCTTGAAGCGTATTTTGAAAGTGAAAACTGCAAAAATCGCTTTAATCTTTTTGATGACGAAAGACCGTTTTATCAATATCCGAAATTGACGAAAAAAGGCGGCATTGAGTCCGACAAACAATCAATCGAAGTTTTGATGGAAGAAAAAGCGACCGGCGCGAACGCGACGCTTTTCGACCACAGCTTTAAATCAAAGGAAATTGCTTATCCGGCGGCGGTTGCGGCGCGTTATTTGATAACCCGCCAAGCATTTGCCATAAGCGGCGGAAACAATTTTCCGTTTTATCTTTCCAACAGCACATTGATTAGCGGATTCAGCGTTTTGGCACTCGGCGATAATCTTTTTCAAACGCTCGCATTGAATTTGATCGTTTATTACCGCGACAAACCAATGCCGATACAAGATGACGACGGCGTTTCATTGGATATGCCGTTTTGGGAGCGCGAAAAACTCGTGGAAGCGACCGAACGCGATAAAGACGGTATAACTCCGCTCGGCTATTTGGATTATCTGACTTGGCAATGCAGAAAAATCAAACTTCTACCCGACGAAGATTTTCAAACCGTCAAGTTTTGCCAAGTGCAGCAAAACTTTAAACTCAAAGAAAACTTAAATATCTTCGATCCTTTCAAGGTTTATGTCGAAGGCGAAAACGGTTTGTATCCGCTGGATTTTAAATCGCATAAATCTCTTTGGAGAAATAGCCACGCCATTTTTCAGCAAACCTCAAAAGCTGACGAAATCGCCAGCTTATTCAAGCATTTGACAAAAGTTTCCGCTGCTATTTCCGACGGTGAAATTGAAGGACGCAGAAAATATGCGTTTTCGATTATCGGAATTATTAACGACAAGGCAAGTGTTGAAACGTGGATGCACGAAACTCTGCCGATTCCGCTTGCCTATTTCGATGACAAAAGTTTAACCGAAAATTTAGAGTCATCAATTCAGTTTGCCGAAGACATCGGCAACAAATTAAAAGACAGCATCAAGAAATTAGCTGATCTTTTGAAAACAAAACCCGCGAATTTTCAGGCGATGCCGATTTACTGGTCAACACTCGAACTCAGATTTCAAAGTTTGCTTTCGGGTTTGCCGGATGACAAAGACGCGGCGATGCACGAATGGTTTGCCGAAGTTTTAGCCATTGCAAACCGCGCTTTTGAGCAAACGGTGAACAGTTTGAGCGGTTCGGCGCAAGAGTTGAAAGCCGCCGTTGAAGCGAGAGGTTTATTTAATGGAATTACTTATAAAACCAAACAAAAACCGGAGTATAAAAATTATGTGCCGGAAACAAAATCACACGGAGGATCAAAATGAACGACAAGATTGAAAACGTATCCGTAACAGAAACAAACGAAGCGATTGCCGCCGAGCTGCCGGAAGATGATCGTTTAATCGGATACTTGAAAGGTCTGGAAAAACAGCAGAATCGAGCGGCTTTAGCAAATTTAAGACGCGGTTTGGGCAAGCCGCCGAAAACGGTGATGGAAATGTATCCGTATCTGGGACAATTTCTTTCGCACGAGCCGAAACCGAGATATGAAACGGCGGTTTTTATCGTCGCCGCGCTGTTTGCTTATTACCCGGACGCGCCGGGTAATATCGGAAATTTGGGGGCATCAATTCGGCAATTAAAAGACGACAGCGACAGTAAAAGCATCGAAAAGCGTTTCGTCGCTTTATTAAATGCCGAAGCCGAAGATTTGCCATATTATTTGCGCCAAATGATTGGTTTGTTGAAATCAGGTCAAAAACACATCGCCGTTAACTGGAATCAGCTTTTCAAAGACGTAAAAAACTGGAACAGCGACGAACGCTATGTGCAAAACGCTTGGGCGCGCAGCTTTTGGGGTAATTTTTCAAGCGACAAAAATAAAAAATCGGAAGATAAAACAGGAGGAAATGAATAATGATTTTAGAACTACATTTGATACAAAATTTCGCGCCGTCAAACTTAAATCGCAGCGACACCGGCGCACCGAAGGACTGCATTTTCGGCGGTTCGCGCCGCGCGCGGATTTCGAGCCAATGTTTTAAACGGGCGATGCGCGAATATTTCAAAGACAACTTCGCCGCGCAAAATAATTTGGCGGAACGCTCGACGCGACTGGTCGAAGAACTCGCTTCGCAGCTTGAAAAAGCTGGAAAAGATAAATCGGAAGCGAAACGAGTCGTCGAAACCGCGCTTGCCGGAATCGGGCTGAATATGTCGAAAAAAGATGCTGAAAAAACTCAATACTTATTGTTTTTAGGCAGAGAAGAAATTGAGAAATTCGCTGAAATTTGTTTGGAAAATTACGACGCTTTGCTTGAAGTTGCGCCACCGGATACGAGTGAATTATCGGCGAAAGACGCTAAAAAGGCATCGAAAGCCGGTTCAATTCCCGAAGTTTCAAAGATGCTGTTAGAAGCGTTGAACGGCGGAAAAGCTGCTGATCTCGCCTTGTTCGGCAGAATGCTCGCCGATTTGCCGGAAAAAAATCGTGATGCTTCGTCGCAGGTCGCGCACGCCATTTCGACGCATAAAACGGGCGTGGAATTCGATTTTTTCACGGCGGTTGACGATTTGAAGCCGGAAGATACGGCGGGTTCGGATCATCTCGGCACGGTGGAATTTAATTCGGCGTGTTTTTATCGCTATCTGAACGTCAACACCGATTTGCTGAAAAGCAATTTGCAGGGCGATGAGGAATTGACCAGAGCGACAATCGAGGCGTTTATCCGCGCCGCCGTCGAAGCGATTCCAACGGGCAAGCAGAATTCGTTTGCGACGCACGAAAAGCCTTCGTTTGTGTTGGCGGTCGTGCGCGACGGCGGCGGAATGTGTTCGCTGGCAAATGCTTTTGTCAAATCGGCGAAAGCGGGCGAACGGCACGATTTGATTTCCGATTCGGTTGAGAAACTCGAAAATCACTGGCGTAAATTGGCGGAAGGTTACGGCGATGATTCTAAAAAATTTGCCTTTAATATCTCGAATCACGATTTGGATTATCTGAAAGACGCGCAGGAAACGCGCATCGGCGTTTTGATTGAAAAGAGCGTCAATGCGGTTTTTAACGGTCGGGAGGCGTAAAATTTATGTTTCATATTTTACTTTTACGTCTGACCGCGCCGATGCAGTCATGGGGCGTGATGAGCCGATTTTCCCGACGCGATACGGGTAAAGAGCCTTCCAAATCCGGCGTGATCGGTTTGTTATGCGCCGCGCTCGGTATTTCGCGCGATGAAGCGAACACGGAAAATCCGCTTTTCGCCGAATTGTTGCAACTGAAAATGGGCGTGCTTGCGCTGCGCGAAGGTGTTTTGCAGAGCGATTATCACACGGCGCAAAACATTATCAAGGCGGACGGCAAATTACCGCCGAAAGGCGACACAAAACTTTCGACGCGCTTTTATCTCGCCGATGCCGATTTCGTCGTCGCACTTGAAGGCGAAAACCGCGAAACGCTCGAAAAGATACAGGCGGCTTTGACGAATCCGAAATGGCAGTTGTTTCTCGGACGCAAAGCCTTCGCGCCCGCCGCGCCGGTTCGTTTCCGCGAAGGCGTAATCACGACCGAAAAATCGCTCGAAGATTTTCTGCGAAGCAGGGAATTGAAGGAAATTTTAGACAAATACGATGACGAATTCGGCGCGAAAAGATTTGATATTGCGCGGCAAACCCGTTTGATCATCGAATCTGACGCGGGAAGTGAAACCAGACAAGACGTGCCGCTTTCTTTTTCGGCGCGGCGATTTACCAACCGGCGCGTCAAGACCGAATTCGTCGAACTCGATAACGGAGGTGAAACAAATGGAAATTTATCTGACGAAAATGACGCTTAACACCGAATCAAGGGCGGTTTGGAACGATTTGGGAAATTTAGAGCAGTTGCATAAAACAATCTCGAAGGCGTTTCCCGCCATCGAAAATCAAGACGGCTTAAAGCATCACGAATGCGAAACGCCGCGCAATAAATTTAATATTCTGCATCGCCTCGATTTTGACCGCCGGAGCGGAAAAGCCGTTCTGCTTGTGCAGTCGGCAGTTAAACCTGACTGGAATTCTTTGCCGAAAAATTATGCCGATGAAGTTCAATGCAAACAAATTGACGAACAATACGCGGCGATTTCGGGCGGACAAAAACTTTTGTTTCGCCTGCACGCAAATCCAACCAAACGCATCGGCAAATCCGATCACCAAGCTGCCGACAAATTTAAGCAATACGAAAAAGGCGCGAATCGGCGGCGCGTCGAACTTGGCACGGATGAGGAGAAAATCGAATGGCTCAAACGCAAAGGCGGGGACGCGGGCTTTCGGCTCGCCAATGTGCAAATTAAAGAAACAGTCGCTAATGTCGCCGCCGTAGCTCAAGGGAAAATCAAAAGCCGCCACAATGACAGCGATAAGCCGATGACGTTCGGCGCGGTAACTTTTGAGGGGATTTTGGAAGTCACCGACGCGGAAAAATTTCGTGAATCTCTAAAACAGGGAATCGGCACGGGTAAAGCCTACGGTTTCGGTTTATTGTCCGTCGCCAAAGCAGCGGATGTTTGAAAACTGTTTGTTTAATGATTATTCGGATTATCAACCGTCAAACCTTCGGCGGTTGCGGCGGAATTCAAATGATGATCGGCTGAAATAAAAATCAAAGGACTGCCGCCGACCGCGATTCTGTCGGCGTTCGCCTGTAAAGCCGAAGCGAGCTGCACGGCGTCATAGCCGCGGAGAGTGTTATTTTTCGCCAGCGTCATCGCGGTTTTGACAATCGGCGGGCTGACTTCAATCAAAAGATAGCGATTGTTGAATTCACGCTCGAAGCGATTGATCGCTTTGGCGGTCGCGTTTGCCGACAGCGAACCGACGCGCATTCTTTTTGTTAATGCCGCAATGACTTCAACGCCGGTAATTCTGGCTAGATAAAGACGATTTTGGGCGGACGGGCGAACCAGACTAAAAATCCAGGCAGTTCCGGTTTCCTGAGCATAGCGTTTGACTAACGCGCTGCTGTCGAAAAAGAAAGCCGCCACTTATTCGCGCTCCTCTAAAACGGTTTCGGAGATCGGCTTGCCGGAAATTTTTATCGGCTGAAAAGTTTCCTCTTCTTTGTCTTTGAGGCGCAGCGGAATTTCGCTGATGAGATTTTTGGCAAGCAAAATTCGTTCGATTTCGTCCTCGTTTGGTGCGGGCGAAGAATGATGTTTTTGGAGATTTTGCTGCAAAGTTCTAACAATTTCTTCCTGCACGGAAACGGGAAGCGTCTGCACGGTGCTGATGATTTTTTGCGCGTTGGTTTCCATAATTTTCCTCTCTGCGGGCGACGAGGGAATTATAGATGTTTATGAAAATTTTATCAATAAAAAAGGAGCGAAAGAAATGCGATTAAAAGACCTTAACACTTTGCCGAAAGTCAGAGATAGTTTCAGTTATCTGTATGTCGAACACTGCAAAATCGAACAGGACGCGAAAGCCATCGCGTTTTTTGATAAAGAAGGAAAGACAAGCGTGCCGTGCGCCAATTTGACGACTTTGCTCGTCGGACCGGGAACAACTATCACGCACGCCGCCGTCAAATCTCTGGCGGACAACGGCTGTTTGATAATGTGGTCGGGCGAAGGCGCAGTCAGATTTTACGCCGCCGGAATGGGCGAAACCCGCGCCGCCAGACATCTGCTCAGGCAGGCTTATTTGAGTTCGATCCCCGAACTTCGTCTGCGCGTCGTCCGGCGAATGTATGAAATGCGTTTCGGCGAAGAATTGTCCGAAGAACTGACCTTACAGCAAATTCGCGGCAAAGAAGGCGTTCGCGTCCGCACGGCGTATTCGCAGGCGAGTGCGGCAACCGGAGTTGAATGGACGGGACGCTCTTATAATCGAACGGATTGGAAAGACTCTTCGCCGATTAACCGCGCTCTTTCGGCGGCAAACAGTTGCCTTTATGGTGTATGTCAGGCGGCGATAGTTTCCGCCGGATATTCGACCGCGCTCGGTTTTATCCACACGGGAAAAATGCTTTCGTTCGTCTATGACATCGCCGATTTATACAAAGCCGATTTGACGATTCCGCTCGCCTTTCAAGTCGTGGCTGAATCGGAATTCGATCTGGAAAGCCGGATTCGCCACCTTTTGCGGGATAAATTTTATGAGGAAAAATTTCTGCAAAAAATCATCCCCGATTTAGCGACGGCGTTAAACGTAAAAACCGACGACACGGAAATCGAATTTGATTTTGACGATGCCGCGCCCGGCGGACTCTGGGACGGCAATGATTCTTCGGTCAGCGGCGGCATCAATTGGGCTGATTCGAGCGAGGAGGAATAAACAATGGTCGTATTTCTGATGGAAAAAGTTCCCGTCTCATTACGCGGCGAAATCACCCGCTGGATGTTAGAATTGCGTCCCGGAGTTTTCGTCGGCAACATCTCGGCACTCGTGCGCGAAAAGCTATGGGAAGCGGTTTGCCAAAAACTAAAAGGCGGCGCGGCGACGCTTCTGCACAGCGCGGCAAACGAGCAAGGCTATAAAATCCGCACCTTCGGCGACACAACCCGAAAGGTCAAAGATTTCGACGGACTTCAACTAATTGTTGTCTCCGACAAAAAACAAAAGTAAAATACACTTAGACTGGGCAAACCATACTGCAAGCCAATGTTTTCCAAGTATTTTCTCTACGCACGTGGAGATGAACCGCTGCTGTTTCGCCGGACATTGCGCTAATTGAGATTTTCTCTACGCACGTGGAGATGAACCGATAAACAATGAACCGCGAACTCCAAGAAATCCATTTTCTCTACGCACGTGGAGATGAACCGCAGTAAAAAACCGTTACATCAAAAACTTCGCAATTTTCTCTACGCACGTGGAGATGAACCGCGTGTCACCGGCGACGATTGAAGATTTGATAAATTTTCTCTACGCACGTGGAGATGAACCGTTTTGGAATAAACTACCGATGGACGGTTGCTAATTTTCTCTACGCACGTGGAGATGAACCTGAATTTGCCGTCCACTTTTGCGAACAAAAGAAATTTTCTCTACGCACGTGGAGATGAACCGAAGATTTGCCCGATTGGGAAGATTTGCAGACAATTTTCTCTACGCACGTGGAGATGAACCGGCGCGGCGGTCGCCGTTTCCGGTTCCCCGCC
>Ga0136618_10000815_pt1 | contig 11384 bp, 12 predicted proteins | sample AntDrymUQ3302106_2_FD_104805 | JGI IMG/M metagenome (GOLD analysis project Ga0136618, IMG submission 104805) | Polar desert sand microbial communities from Dry Valleys, Antarctica - metaG UQ330 (21.06) | ecosystem: Environmental > Terrestrial > Soil > Desert | place: Antarctica: Dry Valley...
AAAATTGATTCATCTGGCTTACGGAGTGTTGAAAACCGGCAAACCCTTTGATCCGAACTGGACGGCAAAAACCGCTTGACTTTCAACACAGTATCTGACGTGGCGCGAAACTAGATACACGCAAGCTAAAGGTAAAAAGACTCGTTGATAAGAAAGTAGCCGTTTCACCCTCACGTCCATTGAATAGAGAATCAATCCACTGCCTCTGGCAGTGGTTCTACCAGGCAGTGAGGCGAAACAGCAAACAAAATAAAATATACTTTCTCAAACTTGAGCGCGAGTAAATATCATTTACTTGGCGTGTCCAAAATGGTAAGCGAAACTAACCAGGGAAATCAAGTAATAGCAGGGAAACCTAGGCGTTGAAGAAGACGAGCCGGTAATGGCGCACCTTCTAGGGCGCAAAAATAAAGCCACCGCCTCTGGCGGTGGTACTTTTACTTGTTCGGGAGCGTGTAATCGAAGGGATTCAAACCTTCATCTTTATATAGGATAGTATATTCCATGCGAATCAAGAGTAGAAACAAAGAAGCAAACCAGCAAAAGCGAGGTTACCGTAACAATGAACTAATAAGCCTTTCTCTGAGCGGACTCTTGAAGCGTTTTGATAGTCAGTTTTCTCGTTGAGCCAATTAAAAAAACTTTCTATCGGTTGTTTGAAACTGGAAACGAACTTTGACCATAACGGCTCGTTAAATTGTAGTGGTTCGTTCTTTTTCTTTTTGTAAGGAGTCAGCAAAGTAACGCCTCGGGCGGCTAAATCAAGTTTTAAGGTTTCGTCCGAGTAAGCCTTATCGGCGAACAAAATCTTGGTTGGAACTGGCGGATTTTGTTCTTTGAAAGCCGTCAAATCGTGATTAGAAGCGGCGGAGAAAAAAACCGTCGCCGGCAGCGGCAAGCGTTTCAGGCGGCGAATTGCCAGGTTGTGCAGTTTCACGCCCCAATAATAAATATCTTTGCTCGCGCAGTAGCCAAAATCAGCGATTTGTTTGGCAGTTTGACAACACTTGGCTTGTTTCCCGCGTTTGAGCATCACGGGAAAAGAATCAATCACAGAGTCGTCGGAGAAATCAAAATTCTCTTTTTCAAGTTTGGCTTGCAAAAGAGAATTGAAAATCAGCGCAAAATCCGCCGACAAATTATTCAGGCGATAACTAAAGGCTTGATACGACGGCAGATGAGGAAACCACTCCAACCAATGACGGCTGACATAAGTGTAGATTTCCTGCTTGTTGTGCTGATTGTTAAGCATTGCTAAAAAGTAACAAGTAACCATTTCTTGGTCGGTAAAAACAGGCTTGAAATTGCTCAAGCGTTGCTGTTTCAAAACCTGATTGTTATCGTAGATGTGGCAGATTAAACAGTATAATTCGATAAGTTTGATTTCCATACAATTTCAGTTTATCGAAATTGCCTGTTTATCTGCTATTTCTACTCTTGATTCGCATATTCCATATTCATTCAGCGATGAATCAAGCCAATTTCTCAAGGTGGCTAAAAGCGCGTTTATCAACACTGGTGCATTCCCGGATACAATGAGAAGGTCAATTTGAAGTTCGACGCAACCAACACCAATCTTTACTCGCAGAGCATTATCGATGCATTTCTTTGGCAATTCAAAAGTGTCACAGTGGTCTGTGACTACTCCAGAGACCTTCCGAAATTGAATCAAATCATTCTCGCTGGCGATACGAACTACAGCTTTTAAGTTTTGTGCGAGGAGTATTTCATGTTTCGCCTTTCCTTCTTCTGTACGCCATCTAACAGCCCAAATCTCATCGTTCGCCATTGTTATTTGATTCTCCTTGTTTTCTTACATAGAGCCACCAAGGTCCCGTCGCGTCCCAGGGCATATCTTCATCAGTTTCGGTGAATGTAATTGGTTCATTATCCTTAAAGCGAAATTTTAGTTTTTCATAAATGACCAAAATCTCCTGGCTTGAAAGATTGAGATCAAGCTGACGGGCTAAACCCAAGAGTTTTTCAACCCACTCATCTTTCACCGAAAAAACAAGTGATTTGCTGTTGCACCCAGTCTCAAGAACAATTTCAATTAAGCTCTCGAACGCGGAGATAAATTTAACATCAAAATTATCTAATACTTCATCTTTCATCTTATTTCCCCCTGCTTTTTATTGCTAATCTATTGGTTCGATCTGTTCAAGCCTGAGTTGGTTAAAGCAGGTCAGATTTGCTGAAGCGGGTACGGTTTTGATTGAAGTGAGTAAAATTTGCTTGAAAGTTGGATGATTTGATTAATTACAACAGCTTTGCGGATTACGACAAACCTATTAGTTGGTGTCAATCTTCATTACACCTAGAAAAAACATTCCCTCTACGTTTAAGTTCAGAAGGATTAATACCAAGGCATTCTTGAAATACCCGTTCTAATTTACTAACGGAAAACCCAACTACCTTTGCGGCAGCAGTTACGCTTCTGACTGTCGGATCAACGTCGAATACTCCTAGTGCCGCTTTTAGTCGAAGCATGTCGCTATAGTCATCAAGAGACACACCTGTTTGCCCCATGAATTCTTCCTTTAACACTCCTCTTACGTTATATCCGTATTTATGAAGTTTAAGTTCTTCAATAATTGCTAGAGATTTGATGCGTTTTTCATCAAACTTCGGTTCTTTCCGTTGCTTCTCAATTTCAGAGTAAAGATACTTGATGATATCTCTTACTTGAGTATCGACTTTTTCTTTGCTCAAACTGGTTGAGGGCGAATCTATTAAATCCTCAAGTATTTTTTCGCAAACCTTATGAGCATCTTTTTCACAATCCCATTTAGAATGATCTCGAAGTTCTCCTATTCGGGATAACAAGCCATTAGCTATTTTATCAGGGATTTCATATACGTTGCTTTTGGCAAAATACGTATGTTGCAATTCTCTTGATTCGTCAGTTTCAGGAATCAGGTAGAGCAGTACAATGAGTTCCGGTTCACGAGCATCTATACTGTGCTTTGTTTGAGCATCGATTATCAACGCGGACTGCAGACTAGATTTTGAGCCAATGCTCAATCTGAATTTACCATTAAAGGCAATGCAAAGTTTAAGCGCGTGTATAGAGTGTTCGATTGTTTCATCGGCTTTCCCGACAAACAAGACCCGTTTGGGAAAAATAAATATTGAGCCTTTCCACGACATCACGCCACCTCACTTGCTGCTTCAAGAAAATTGAACGGTTACTTTGCAGCCTCGCTTGCATTGTTACTCTAACGTTGTGAATCCATATAAGTCATTCATTTAACTTCTCCCGCTACTAAGGCGAAGCCGCCGAACTTTGTATTCTGCCGAGTTAAAATTGTATTATACAAAAAATTTGTTAATCATTCCCGTCTCAAAAGTTTAATTAGTCGCCGGCATTTTGGGTTGTATTCTTGTTCTCATTTCCAAATTTCTAATTCGGTATAAAAATTTATAGGGAATTGTGGTTTCAGCGAATCGGTTGTGTCTTCTTTCATTCCTCGTCTTTCAAAAAATGCAGGTAAAAGAAGCGGCTGGAAAGAATTGTAATCGAAGCGGAAAAGAAAATTGCCGCTCAAATCTAAAATTCATTTGACAAATTTTCCTAATGCCCGAAAATCAACAAACCACTAAAAGCATCGAAAAATTTTTGACCGAACTCGACGTGCGAATCAGAGCGCGTTACCCGCTCATAAGCATTAATACTTACGAAGAAGACCGCGTGCGCGAATGTCTCAAAGATTTAGTATTTAAGGAAAAGCACAAGGAAAAGCCGCTCTATTTTTGGAGTCGCCCGTTGGGGCTGCAAAAAATCGTTGATCCGAAAGAAGGCGTTTTGCAAACGCCCGCCTCAGTCGGGGACACCGAAGACCCGGAAAGCGTTTTGGATTTTATTGCGAGTCAGGAAATCGGCATTTTCCTGCTCTGCGATTACGCACCGTTTATTACGCCTTACGGTCAGGAGGATCCGACACTCGTGCGCCGTCTGCGTGAAATCGCCTGGAAATTGAAGGCGATGAAGTCCACGGTTCTTTTCGTCGGACCGACGTTTCCAGATTTGAAAACACTCGAAAAAGAAATCACCCAAATCGAACTCGAACTGCCGCAGGAAGCAGAAATCGAGGAATCAATCGAATTGCAGCTCGACAGATTCAGAGAAGACCCGCGCGTGCGTGTTGATTTGACCGACGATCTGCGAACGGGATTGCAGCAGGCACTTTTGGGTTTAACGGCGGGCGAAATCAGCAACGTCATCGCCAAGGCAGTGATTAACTGTCAAGGGTTAAATGCCGATTCGATAAAGGTCATTCTCGAAGAAAAAAAGAACGTCATTCGCGGCAGCGGCTCTCTGACTTACGTTCACCCGGAACCCGCAAACAATCTCGGCGGTTACAAAGAACTGCGGGCAATTCTTGAACGCGCGGCTCACACCTTCAGCCCGCAGGCGAAGGCGCGGCACGTCGAGCCGTGTAAAGGAATTTTACTTGTCGGGCTTCCGGGCTGCGGCAAAGATTTGTGCAAAAGAGTCGCGTCTTCAATCACCAATCGCGCTCTGCTTGATTTGGATTTCGGCTCGATTATGGGTGAAGGCGGCGGTGTTATCGGCTCAAGCGCAATGAGTATCAAACGCGCTTTGAACATTGCCGGAACAATCAAAGGCATTTTAGGCATTTCGGAGTTTGAAAAAGCGGTGTCGGGAATGAAGTCGTCGAACAAAACCGACGGCGGCGAAACCGCTCGAACAATTTCATATCTTTTGAACTGGATGCAGGACAACAAAGACGTTTTGGTTTTCGCCACCGCCAACGACGTGCGCGAGCTTGAATCGGAGCAATTCCGTATCGGGAGATTTTCCTACATTCACTTCGTTGACTTGCCGCAAGCCGAAGACCGTTTTGAGATTTTCAAAGTTCATCTCTCGAAAAGAAGACTCATTCCCGAACAATTCGATTTGGACAAGCTGGTTGATAAATCGAAGGATTTCAGCGGCGCGGAAATCGAAGGCGCGGTCAAAGACGGCGTTCTCGAAGCGTTTATTGACGGCGACCGCGCGGCGGAAACGAAAGACATTTTAAAAGCGATTGATGGCATCACGCCGACGGCGCAAATGATGAGCGAGAAAATCGAAGAAATTCGTGGTTGGGCGCGGAAAAATATCAAAGGCATTCGTAACGATTCAGTAGTTCAGCAAACTGGTAACGCCGGCGCGCGAGTTTTGGAAATTTAGTCGGCTTAACTCTTAACGCAAAGCGCATCTGTATTTTCTGCTAAATTTCGGCTTACTCTTCGCCAGCATTTCGTCGAGGATAATTGCTTCCTGCAAAACTTGATGCACAGTTTCGGAATACAAATCTTCTAGACTGAAAATTTCGAGGTAACGAATGTATTTTAGCTTTTCATTTTCGTCGAGAAGTATTCCCGGCAGCGGAGAAAGTTTCCAGCCGTGCGTAAAGCCGAGCGTGATGTGGTCTTTGTGCCGATTCAAATAGAAAAAGTTTCGACGCAGGGTGTAAAAGGGAATTCTCCACTTAATGGCGCAGGTTGCGAAAGGCGGCAAAGATTCCTGTAAAAAATGATGCGCCGCCGTCAAAAGCTCGCGCACTTCCGGCGGGTTCGTTTCCTCGATATAACCTAAAACATCTATTGAAAAATTCAAGTTTAAGAAAAGTATTTTACTCCGCTTTCGAGCAAATCAAAAAAACAACAAAAAAGGAGCGGCGGATAAAAAGGAACTTGGAAAATAATTTTTCGGGGAAAAACGGGAGAAACAAGAAATGTCTAAATATATGGCTTTCGACGCGGAGGCTTTCGCCAACCGCGACCTTTTAGTCGAAGCCCTCAAAGAAATGGGTTTTGAACAAATCACCGTCGGAGTTGACCTTCCGCTTCAAGGCTGGGATAAGCGCGACAACCGCGTGGCTGATGTCATCATTCGCCGCAACGACGCGAAAGGAATACACCTTTTGGGCGACATCGGTTTTCAGCGCACGGCGAAAGGTTACGTCGCCGTCGTTGACGATATGGATTTGGATTATCGCTTGGGGCGCGATTTTATTCGCCGTCTGCAAACGCAGTATCACGAAGCGACGGCGCGGAAAATGGCGAAAAAGTTTAACGGCACGCTCGTTAAAGAGCGCGTCGGAAATACGATTAAAATTCGCGTTAAATTCTAGCGCGCTAACTTACGGGAGAGAGGAAATTTTATGCCGGAAATCGAATTCAAAATAGATACCGAAACGGGCGAATGTCAGACTGAAATCAAAGGCGTTCAGGGCGCGGCGTGCGAGAAAACGGCGCAGCAGTTAAAGCAACTTCTCGGTGCGCCGACGATTGACCAAAAAACCAAAGAATATTTTGCCAAGCCGGAAATCAAGCGGCAGGTCAAAGGCAAATGAACGGAGAAATCGTTTTTATTCTCGAACCGGACGCGGGGCGCGTCACCGTCGAATCAAGCCGCGTCGCGTCGAAATTGGCGAAAGAAATCGAGCGCGATTTAGGGCAGGGAAATGCTTTGAATTGCGCTCGACCGATTTCAGCATTTGAAAGTTCGTTCGTCGGTAATTCGGACGAAACTCAAGCGGCGGATTCAGACAATCTGCACATTCATCTTTTTCGTCTTTATCACGATTCGGCGGTTGACGGTGCGGGGCGCAGAAGCGTCGTGCAGGTCGCGGGCTGTTCGATTCGTTGCGCGGGCTGTTACGTGCCGGAAACCCACGAGCGGACGAACGGGCGACTTGTTTCGATTGATGAAATCATAGCCGAAATTGACGAACAAAGAGAACGGCACGACGGCGTAACAATTCTCGGCGGCGAGCCGTTCGATCAAGCGGCGAGTTTGGAGATTCTGGTTGAAAAACTAAAAGCGAAAAATTATCACGTCGCGGTTTATTCAGGCTACACGCTCGAAAGTTTATCGGCGCGCGAGTGCGAAAGCGTTAACCGAATTTTAACGAAAATAGATTTGCTGATTGACGGCGCGTTTGACCGCAATCTGACTAAAAACGCAGGCGAGTATCGCGGCTCAAGCAATCAACGACTAATTAGGTATCCGATTTCAAAAACGAAAATGACTGACGAAAAAACAGAATCAACGATAAGCGACGAAAAGAAGCGAAAACAGTCCGAAGCAAGATTCAACGAATTTATAGCGGAATGCCTCGATGAAGGTTGGTCGCCTACGAAATGTCCGCACGGTTGCGTCGTCGAACCGGACGGCGTTTGTCCGCACGACTTCAAAAGCGTTGCGCTCGAACTCGGTTTTATTTGAAAAGAGACAGGAAATATCTGAGAGCAAGAACAAGGATTCAAAAATTATGGAAGCGATTATCAACTCGAAAAAACTCAAAGAGCAGGTCGGCGCGCTGCAGGGAATTCTCGCCCGCAAAAACACCATTCCGGCTTTAAGCAAAATCAAAATTGACGCGCTTACGAGCGGCGATTTGGTGATGACGGCAACGGATTTGGACGTTTCTCTGATTATCGAAGAAGAAACCGACATTTTGCGTCCCGGCTCGATTTGTTTGAGCGGAAAAAAACTCGGCGACATCACGGCAACGTTTCCGAACGAGCCGATCCACTTGCGGCTCGACGACAAAGGCGAAAAAGTGGAATTTCGCGCCGGGCGTTTCGTAAGCCGTCTTGCCGGAACGGAAAGCGAGCAGTTCCCGGAAGTCCCGCGCGTCGCCGGGGAAGCTGTGAAACTGCCCGCCAGCATTTTTTACGAAGGCTTGCGGCGCACGGCGTTCTCTTTGACTGACGATAGTCAGCGATTTACTTTGAACGCGATTTTGCTCGTGGTTGACGATTCTGGGCTGAAAATGGTCAGCACCGACGGGCATCGCCTCTGCTATTTCCGAATGACGACAAATGCGGGCGCAGGAAACAATCTGCAATGCTTGATTCCGAAAAAAGCCGCCGACGAACTAAAAGGTTTGCTGTTAGGCGAAATCAGAATCAATAAACAGACGGAAGTTAAAATCAAGAAAGGAAGCCATCTCGAATTTTCCATCGGCGGCAAAACGATGACAGCCCGCGAAATAACCGGCAACTTCCCGAATTGGGAAATGGTTCTGCCTAAAAATTTCACCGCCTTCGCCGAAATCAACGCCAGAGAATTGCGCGAAGCCTTAAACCGCGTCGGCGTGATGGCGGACGACAAAAACCGCCGCGTCGAATTTGAATTTCACGCCGACCGAGTAATTCTCAAAACCGAGTCGCCGGAAACCGGAAATTCGGTTGAAGAAGTCGGGTGTGCTTTCCAAAAACTGGACGACGGTGCCGCGAGCGATATTGATGACGGCTTTCGCATCGCTTTCAACACGAAATATTTGACGGATTTCTTCTCGCTTCACGCCGCACGAGCAAATGATGGGCGAATCATCTGGAAGTTTTCCGGCGAGAGCGCGCAAACCGAACTCGCTTTTGAAGGCGAAGAACGACTTTTTTCGTATATTCTGGTTCCTTTAAAGGCTTAAAAACTAGAATAATTGCGCGGGCGTAAATGAGTTTATTTCGATTGGTGAGCAATTAAACTATCGGTTTATGAAATCCATAGATGTTCATAATTGTCAATATAATCGCCAACAGGAGCGTATGGAGGCAGCTTGCGGTCCGGACGCTTAAATTCTTTTCATTTCCGCCAGCATTCGATAGTGAGCGCCGAGCGCGGTCAACTTACAACCGGTAGAATTGATGGCGGCGTAAAACATATATTCTTCATCTACAGGCGTTACCAAACTGTGCCGATTGCATTGTTGAAGTTCCTTAAAAACGCGCACATTATCCTCATTCACGGGCAAGTTTTTAAATTCTTCTGGCACGTTTTCTCGGTCAGGCTCAAATGTCGGGTCCAGCGGAAATACATACGCCTCGTCCGGAAAATATACGGGCAAACGGCGAAGGATTTCGAGCGGCACTTTGGGACTGACTTGTCGAAGCGTGACGAAAGTTTGAACATTTGCTTTATAAATCGGACGTTCTTCCCAAGGTCCTAAAGTTTGGTCAACATGCGAGTAAACCGAAGCGGGCGTGATATTGCCGCAAATATCAGCCGAACTACCTCTTACCTAAATCAGAAATTTATCTGTTCGACTGTTTGCGTGTCTGGGTTTATGTGAATAATCCTTTTGTTTTTTTTGAGTGCGACAGCGACTACATCGCCGGTTCCGCCTAAACCGGCTGCGGGTTTTCCGTCCCACACGGCGACAATCGTTTCCGCCGATTCGACAATTTTTTGACCGGCTGCGAAATATGCGGCTTCGTCCGATTCTCTTTTTTCGAGCGTTTCAACCGAGGCGGCTTGATGCAGCAGTTGAAGATATTTCTCGCGGTCCGCGCCTCTAGCAAATTTTAGTTCATAACCGTCAAAAGGAATGATTGCTTGAAGTGTGCCTCTGCAGTTTAATACCGCTTCCGCAAAAAGTTGATCGGCACCGACGGCAAGGGACGTGAAACCGACTAAGCGGTTCTTAAATTCGGCAAGTATAATGTCAATTTCCGATGCCACCCATTTCCAGAGAAGCGGATTTTTGAGTTTTTGGTGTCCAGTAACTCCGATGTTCATAAATTTTTATACCAAATTCGCAGCTGTTCAAAGTGCATTCCGCCTGATAGAACTGATAATAGACTTATCGTTCCAATTAACTATTTCAACCGCTGATTCTCGAACCGACATCGGAATATATACAGCACCTCGCGGTTTGATGCCGATGATCGATTTATTAAATTTATCGGCTAAATCAATTTCATACTTCAGCCATTCCCGGTGCGCGACATAAATACCAGAGACGACTAAAACGACGCTGGTTAATTTGATTTGATTATATATCTCCCGCGCAAGCTTTTTCCTGCTGCCTCCCGCGAGCGGGTCATCTTCCGGAACCGAATAGTTTTTCCAGATAAAATTTCGAGACGGATTCAACAATTTAACAAGGCGTTCATAATCATCAGTATATTTCCATGCGTGAGAGATGAACAAATTGTAAGTTCTAAGGGGCGGCATAATCTGTTGTAATCACGAAGTTGATTACTGAATGTTACTAAAATCACAACCTAATTACATTCTTAAAATACAGGCGATGTAGATTAAAGAAAGATATTTTTCAAAAACCTTGTAATATTTCGCCCAAATTTGTCATTACTATTAGAAAAGTAAAATTATGAAAAAATTTAGTTGAAATGCGATGGCTTTACTGACGTTTTAAATTTGCGTAACTTTTACAAAGTAATTATTATAATGCCATATAATTTAGGCTTTATTTTTGTGCAAAAAATTTTCCTCCCGAGATTTTCAGTTTACAAAAGATAGTTTTTCTCACTAAACGGTGCGTTATTAATAAAGTGGCTGTTCCGGTCTGTTGCACAGTGCCGCAAAAGTGTACTTTACGGTTTTCAGGCTGAAATTATATTCTTTGAGCTCGTTGAAAATGTCAGAAACAGGGTGAATGTAATGTCCTTACTCACTTCAGAAGAAGAAACACAGATTATTGGCGAAATAGAAGTCCAAATGCTGCTAGCCGGAGTCGGTGCCGGGTCTTTGGTTTTTAACTGGATGGGAATCCACGGCACTCGTCCCGATACAAACGTAAATCTAAGAATTTGGGCGCGCAATATTCTCCGTTACTGCAACAATTCCGGCTGGCTTTACGACCCGGCACTGCTCTTGAATTTATTGGCAAGTCTTGGTCAAACTCCCACAGGTCAGTTTGGGCAGCGCATTCCGGCACTGGTTACGCAAATAGAACAAAGAAAACCCGATGTAGCGATGTTTTATAACGGCGGCAATGCTTGGGAAACCTGTCATCTATCGCTTACGCTTCCGTTTCTCAATCGAAAAAAAACGCGGCTGGCTTTCGAGTATTTCGACAATCAATTTGCTCTTCGACCAGATGCCGCCCGCGTTTTAATCGTTAACGGTCCTTCCGGAAGCGGAAAAACCTTTACGGGAGATTTCCTGCGGTTACTGGTCGGGTTACGCGGAAATCAACTCGGAATCGCCGAGATTGATTTCACAACTTGGGCAGGGCAACCACTGACGGCGGACGTTTTGGCGGTATACTTAGCCAAACAAATGGGGTCGTTCGGCGATGGAGTTCCGCCGTTTCGCAATCAACGCCCCGAACGCTGGGCGAAAGAAATTGTTATTTGGCTGGCGGGCGAAGCCGAGCGCAGCAGCAAAACGTGGAATTTGCTGTTTGATAATTTTCATCTCCCCGGTGTGCCGGAGTCGTCGCTGATTTTTATCGAACAACTGATGGCGGCACTTGCCGGGCGTCCGATTGCTTGGAACATTAGCGATTCGCAAATGGGCGCGCCGTTGCGATTGGTGGTTGCCGGCTATAAAAGCATCATCCCGGAAAACAATGACTTGGTTTGGAAGGAAGATATTGAACCGATTACGGTTGACGACTTGA
>Ga0136618_10000816_pt1 | contig 11381 bp, 10 predicted proteins | sample AntDrymUQ3302106_2_FD_104805 | JGI IMG/M metagenome (GOLD analysis project Ga0136618, IMG submission 104805) | Polar desert sand microbial communities from Dry Valleys, Antarctica - metaG UQ330 (21.06) | ecosystem: Environmental > Terrestrial > Soil > Desert | place: Antarctica: Dry Valley...
GCCGGCGGGCCGAGGACGCGCTCGGCGATGAGCAGGTAATCCGCCAGGTCGAGATAGGCTACCGAGCGAGGCGCTCGAGGATCTCCTTATTGCGGTCGATGCTGTCCTGGAGGCGCTTGCGGAAATCCGCATCCTGACGGCGAGCCTCGATGTGCGCCGCGATGGCGCGCCGGATCTCCTCGTTGACGGAGACCTCGTCGAAACCGGCGATCGCCTCGAGCTCCTTCGCCTGGTCGATCGGCAGACGTAGGGTGCGGGCTTTGGTCGTCATCGTCGAACTCCTCTGCGATGGAAAGGTATCACCATACCGTGGTATCACCGTACGCGCAAGCCGCGCTCGTGGTCGACGAACTCTCCCTGAGCGGGTGAGTCGCGTAAGGGCTGGATTGGCGTGCCCGAGAGGGCTGAGACACGCGAAGTCGGTACTTCGACGCATGCTGGCGGTCGATCATGCGGTCCTGAGCACCCGCGTATCTCGGATAAGGGATACGGTCTGGGGGAGCGCGACTCGGATCACACGGTTGCAAGAGAGAGCGTTGCGTTTCAGGATCGGAGGACGACCATGTTCAATGGAGCTCACGTCATCATCTACAGTCAGCAGGCGGAGGCAGATCGCGCCTTCCTGCGAGATCACCTTGGTCTCGCCAACGTCGACGCCGGCGATGGCTGGCTGATCTTCAAGCTGCCACCCGCTGAGCTGGCCATCCACCCCACCGATGGCCAGACGAAACACGAGTTCTACTTCATGTGCGAAGACGTCGAGGAGGCCCTTCGGAAGCTCACGGCGGAGGGGGCCGCCATCTCCACGCCGGTCAGCGATGAAGGCTGGGGCCGACTCGCCGAAGTCGCGCTACCCGGTGGGACGCGCATATCGCTCTACGAGCCGCGCCATCCGGTTGCGTACAGCCTCGATTGAAGAGAGCGGCGCGACGTCTGAGCACTGGACTGAGCTAGACCAGGGCGGTCAATTCGCCGCGTTCGAGCAGCCCGACCTGTTCGTGAACGAGGTCCGTAACTTCTTTTCGCCTGTTCGCTGATGACCAATCAGCGGCGCGGCCAGTCTTGGACTTGCGAATCCAATCGGCCAGACCGGCATCGCGCTACGCACGGCGGCCGAACTCATGATCTTTTTAACGACACCGGCGGCATTGGCAGACTGGAACGGCGGACGTAGGCGTGCGAAATCGAATCAACCCTCTGGCGGGCGGCCGACAGAGGAGGACCGAAGTCAGCGACGCCGGTTAGCTCGGTCACCCGCAGCGTTCGCCGCAATCGATCGAGCTTGCTCGACGCGAGCCGCGATGGCACCGACGTCGCCCGTCGCGAGCTCGCTTGCTGGAACGATCCAGGACCCGCCGCAGCACCACACGTTCGCCAGCGAAAGGTAGCGCGCGAGGTTCGACTCGTCGATGCCACCGGTCGGGATGAACGCGATGTCGGGGAATGGCTCGCCCAGGGCCTTGAGGGTGACTGCTCCGCCGCACGCCTCGGCAGGAAAGAACTTGAGGACGCGAAGGCCGAGGCGGGCAGCCGCCATGACCTCGCTCGCCGTCGCCACTCCGGGCACGCACGGCACGTGGCGTTCCGAAGCGCGTACCACGAGCTCCTCATCAAGGCCGGGTGACACTACGAAGGCCGCCCCGGCGTCCACGGCCTCCTCGAGCTGGCCGAAGGTCCGCACCGTGCCAGCGCCGACGATGATGCCTCGTGGGGCAGTCCGCGCGGCGTGTCGAAGTGCCTCAATAGCACCCGCATGACGAAGAGCAACTTCGACCGCGGCCACGCCGGCAGTGCTCAGGGCCTGGATGACGTCCTCCATGCCGTCAGCAGTGCGCGGGGAAATGAGCGGTAGGATCGGCGGGGCGTCTCGCAGATCGAACGGCCAGCGCGATGCGCTGGGGCTGGTTGTCACTGCAACGGTGCGCGCTGTGCTGCGCCCGGCATGGCGGCAGACGGAATCACCGCGCCGGCGTGGCCGATCACGACAGCCGCCAGCATGTTGCCCTCGATCGCGGCTGACTCTGGGTCCTCTCCCGCCAGCCGAGCCGCGAGGTACCCGCCGTTGAAGGCGTCGCCTGCAGCGGTGGTGTCCACGACGCGGTCGGCCCTTGCTGCCGGCACGTGCCGACGGCTCGTCCGTGTCGCGACGAGTGTTCCGTCCGGCCCGAGCTTAACAGCGACCTCCTGACATCCACTCGACAGGAGACGCTGAGCGCAGGCCTCTGAATCATCGTCGCCGAAGAGCTGCCGTTCGTCGTCGAGGGTGGGCAGCGCGATGTCGGTTCGCTCCAGCGTGCGCTCCACCGCCTGCCGCGCGGCGCGCAGATCCGCCCACCCCCAGGGACGGTAGTTGGTGTCGAAGGCCACGCGCCCGCCGGCGGCGCGCGCCGCATCCAGCGCCAGCCATAGCCGTTCCCGGGATTCAGCGTCGAGAATCGACAGGGTGATCCCCGAGAGATAGATCAATTCATAGTCCCGGAGCGCCCGGTCCAGCCGCAGCCCGGGGCTGCGGAACATCTCGCGCGCCGCCGATTCGGACCGGTAATAGGTGAATGACCGCTCGCCGGCATCGTCGGTTCGGATCAGATAGAGCCCTGGGAGTCGGCCCTGAATGCGGGCCACGTGGTCGGTTCCGATCCCCTCGCGGTGCCACCACTCGGTCATCGCCTGGCTGTACGGATCGTCGCCGACCGCCGTGACATAGTCGACCTCGACGTTGTCGTAGCGGGCGCAGCGCGCCAGGTACACGGCCGTATTGAGGGTGTCGCCTCCGAAGCCGAGCGCGAGCGTCTCGGCGTCCACATGCCGGAGCTCGAGCATGCATTCTCCAACGGCTGCGACGCGGGTCAAGGCGCTTCCGACAACGCGTACCGCACGGTACGCATGACGCCGTCCTGGAGCAGGCGCCGTAACCAATCGCCGATGGCGGACCGGAACGTCGGCATAGCTGCGATGTCATCGCCGAAGATCTCCCGGATCGCAAGTAGATCTGCAGCGATCGTTTCGCTGGAGTCCGACGCATTGGCGATCGCGACCAGGCGGTCGGCCATCGGGTCGGTCACGTCATACCGCTCACCCGAGTCTGTCACGCCCCGGACGTAGCGCATCCACCCCGCCACCGCGAGGGCCACGATGCGCGGCTCGCCGCCACCGGCCGTGAGATCACGGGCGGTTGCGAGCAGCCGCTGCGGCAGCTTGTGCGAGCCATCCATCGCGACCTGGTGCGTTCGGTGACCGAGCGCGGGGTTCGCGAATCGGGCCAGCACCTCGTCACCATAGTGGGCGAGGTCGACGCCGGGCGGCTCGCGCAACGTTGGAATGACCTCATCGCCGATCATGCGGCGGACGAGCGCACTCAGGACCGGTTGGCGGATCGCGTCCGAGATCGTCTCGTAACCGGCGACGGCTCCAAGGTATGCCAGCGTCGAATGACTTCCATTTAGCACGCGCAGCTTGGCCACCTCGTACGGCATGACATCGGCCGTCAGGATCGCGCCGACGGCATCCCAGGCCGGGCGGCCGGCCGCGAAGTCATCCTCGATCACCCACTGACGATAGGGCTCGGCCACGACGACGCCGCGGTCCTCCACGCCGAGCAGCCGGCGCGCCTCTTCAAGGTCCGCTGCTCCGGTGGCCGGAACGATGCGATCGACGACGGTGTTCGGGAATGTCACGTTCGAGGCGATCCACGAGCGCAATCCGCGCTCCTCGGACGCGGTGAGGAGGTCGCAGAACTCCTCCACCAGGCCACGCAGCAGGCGGCCGTTGCCGGGGATGTTGTCGCAGCTCAAAATAGTCAGCGGAAGCCCTCCCGCCGCACGCCGCGCCTGAAGTCCACCGACCAGCTGACCGACGACGGTCGTTGCATCGGCACCTGCCGCGTCCGCCCGGATCGCAGGATCATCCTTGCGCAGCCGTCCGGTGGCGGGATCGTGGCGGTATCCCTTCTCGGTCACGGTCAGCGATACGATTCGTGTCGTCGAGGCGGCAACCCAGGCCTCGAGCCTGCTCGACCGCTCCGACGCAAATCCTACCTTCCTGATACTGCCGACGATCCGGCAGCCGCGATGCTCCGGGGCCTTCTCGAGGACCGCATAGAGACCGTCCTGCGTTTCCAGCTGGTCCGGCACCGTCCGGCTGCGCTGGCTGAGGCCATAGATCCCCCAGTCACCCCACTCGACGCCCAGCGCATCGTCTGTGTAGACCGCCTGATGCGCACGGTGAAAGGCACCAAGGCCGAGGTGGACGATGCCGATTGCCAGCGACGCCGGATCGAAGGACGGTCGGAATTCCGCCGGCACCCGGCCGAGCGTCGTCAGGCTCAAACGCTCCCCAGAACCAGACGTCATCGACACGGTCATAGGCGATACGCCTTCTTTGGCAGCCGATAGGCCAGATCGATTGCCGTCTCATGCGCCTCATCGAGCGTCAGCCTGCGCTCAGCCACCAGCCCGGCCAGAAAGCCGCAATCGATGCGGCGGGCCACATCGTGACGGGCCGGGATCGACGGGAATGAGCGCGCGTCGTCCGTGAATCCGACGGTGTTGTAGAAGCCCGCGCTCTCCAGCGTCCATTCGCGGAAGCGAAGCAAGCCCTCAGGACTATCGTGGAACCACCACGGCGGCCCCAGTAACAGTGCCGGATAGTAGCCGGCCATGGGCGCCAGCTCGCGCGAATACGTCGCCTCGTCGAGCGTGAACACGATGAGCCGAAACCTCGGGTGGTGTCCGTACCGTTCAAGGAGCGGGCGCATGGCGTGCACGTACTCCACTGCTGTCGGGATGTCTGCGCCGATATCAGCGCCAAACCTGGCGGCCATCGGACGGTCGTGACCACGGATGGCACCGGGATGGAGCTGCATGACGAGCCCGTCCTCACAGCTCATGCGGGCGAACTCCATGAGCATGTGGGCGCGGAAGCGCTCGGTGTCGGCCACGCTGCCGGCGCTCGCCAGCAATCGATCGTAGAGGCGCGCCGCCTCGCCCTCATCGAGCGATTCGGCACGCGCGGAGGCGTGGCCGTGATCGGTCGTCATCGCGCCATGCGAGGCAAAGAATCGCCGACGATTCTCGAGGGCGCGGATGTATCCGCCATATGTTCCGATCTCCTCCGCGGCGGCCTCGCCGAGCCGCTCCACCGCGCCCCGCCACTCGGGACGATCCGCGTTGACGACATCATCTGGCCGAAACCCGGGCAGGACCCGGCCGGGCCATGGGCTGTCCGCGATGGCGCGGTGGTGCTCGAGGCTGTCCAGCGGCGAATCGGTCGTGACCATCACCTCGAGGCCGAACCGATCGAATAGCGCCCGCGGCAAAAACTCATCGCGGCCCAGGTTGTCCTCCAGCTCGTCGTAGACCGCGTCGCTGGTCGCAGGAGATAGCGGCGTCCGGATACGAAAGACGGTCTCCAGCGTCTGCTCGAGCCATAGCCGGCTCGGCATGCCGCGCAGCGCGGGCCAGTTCTCGGCCAGTCGGCGCCAGATCTCGCGCGGCTCCGGGACCTGCGCGTCGTGGCCCGAGTCGGCAGGCGCCATTCCCAGCCGTTCCAGCGGAACCCCCTGCGAGTGAAGGAGCCGGGTGACGTAGTGATCGCGGGTGATCAACAGGGTTGCGGGATCGGGGAGGCGCTCGTTGGCGGCCAGCAGCGCCGCCTCGATGTGGCCGTGCGGCGAAACGAGCTGGAGGCCGCGCACCTGGTCATAGAGCTCCCGGGCGAGACGGCGGACGGTGGGATCGGCCGGCAGCAGACGATCGTCGCGGGGTGCCAGACCGCCACCCAGCGCCACCACTTGCTCAGTGCCAGATGACGCGGTCACCAGCTATGCACCGTCCCGTCGACGCGGCGGCTGATCGGGAGGTAGGCCGGCCGGTATGGGTAGCGCTCGGCGAGCGACTCGTCGATGTCGACGCCGAGCCCCGGCTTGTCGCCGGGATGCAGATAGCCGTCCGAGAACGAATACGCGTGCGGAAAGACCGCATCGGTCTCGGGTGTGTGCCGCATGTACTCCTGGATCCCGAAGTTGTGAACGGAGATGTCGAAGTGCAGGGCGGCGGCCATGCAGACCGGCGAGAGGTCGGTCGCCCCGTGGGATCCGGTCAGGACATGGTACGGCTCGGCGATTGCCGCGATCTTGCGCAGGTGGGTAATGCCGCCCGCGCGTACGACCGTGGTACGGATGTAGTCGATCAGCTGCTCGGTGATGAGCTGCAGGCAGTCGTAGACGCTGTTGAACACTTCGCCGACGGCGATCGGCACGGTGGTGTGCTGGCGGATGATGCGGAAGCCCTCTTGGAGCTCGGCCGGTACAGGGTCCTCCAGCCAGAAGAGCCGATAGTCTTCGAGCCGCTTCCCCAGCCAGCCGGCCTCGATCGGCGTGAGCCGGTGGTGGGCGTCATGCAGCAGCCGCAGATCGAAGCCGAACTCGCTCCGGAGGCGCTCGAACAGGACGGGGGCGAACCGCAGGTACTCGTCGGTCGACCAGATCTGCTCCTCGGGCAGGCCCTCGCCGGCGGGCTCGTAGTACAGATCTCCCTTCCCCACGCCGTAGGCGCTCGGCACCCCGGGAACGGCACACTGCACACGGATAGCGCGGTAGCCCATGTCACGGTAGCGGGCGACTGATTCGATCGCGCTCTCAACGCTATCGCCATTGGCATGGCCGTAAACAAGGACGGCCTCCCGGGACTTGCCTCCCAGCAGGTTGTAGACCGGGGTGGCGAGACTCTTGCCCTTGATATCCCACAGTGCTGTGTCCACCGCGGCGATGGCGGTCATCGTCACCGGGCCGCGGCGCCAGTAGGCGCCCTTGTAGAGGTACTGCCAGATGTCCTCGATGGCGAACGGATCGCGGCCCACGAGGAGCGGCAGGACGTGCTCCTGCAGATATGCCGCCACCGCGAGCTCACGGCCGTTCAGCGTCGCGTCTCCCAGGCCGTGGATGCCCTCGCTGGTCTCGAGCTTCAAGGTCACGAAATTGCGGCCCGGCGAACAGACGATGACGCGACCACCGGTGATCTTCATTGGACGTTCTCCTGCTTGATGCGCGCCACGATCTGCGTCGGATTCACGAATCGCAGGGCGATGAGCAGCGGGACGAAGGCCGTCAGCATGTAGATCACGGCCATGGCATCGATGGCCTGTGACGGGCGGATGCCGGCCGCGAAGACGGTGTAGTAAAGGGCGACCACCAGCGTCTGCTCGCCCGGCCCGGCGGTGAGGAACGTCAGCTCGAACATGGCGAGGACGCGAATCAGCACCAGGAGGCCGGCGGCCAGCAGGCCAGGGGCCATGAGTGGAATCAGGACTTTGACGAACACCCGCCCTGTTGACGCCCCACACATCCGGGCGGCGCGCTCGAGGTTCTCGTCGATCTGTTCGATGAACGGCGTCAGCAGCAGGATCACGAACGGGATCGACGGCACCAGGTTGGCAAGGATGACCCCGGCCAGCGATCCGGCGAGGTTGAACTGGTACAGCGCGGTCGCCAAGGGAATGCCGTAGGTGACCGGCGCGACCAGCAGCGGAAGGAGAAACAGCAGCATCAGCGGCCGTTTCCCCGGAAACTGTCGACGCGCCAGGGCGTAGGCGGCCGGGGCGCCGATCAGGAGACTCAGAACGACGACGGCGGCGCCGACGATGAACGTCACGCGCAGAACCTCCAGCAGCTGGAAGAGGTCGGCCGCGTAGGCGTACCAGCGCGTCGTCAGGCCATTCGGGAGCAAGGTGCCGAACCATGACGTGGCGAACGAGTTCAGCACCACCCCGAGGATCAGCGCGGCGAGATTGAGGAAGAAGATTCCCAGCACTCCCACCAGGAGGAGGCTCAAGAACGAGAGCCGCAGCGGTCGGCGCGTGGGCCGACTCGACGCGCTGACCTCGGTCATCCCTTGCCCCCACTCGTCGAGCCACGATACAGCCGTCCACGGAGGAGAAAGACGAACGCGACGATGGCAAACTGCACGGCGGCCATGATCATCGCAATGGCCGACGCCATTGGATAGTCAAAGCGCTCGAACGCTGCCTGGTACGCGGCGATCGAGATCACCCGCGTCTCACCCGCGGGGTTGCCCACCATGACGGCCGACGGAAACACGGAGAACGCAGCCACGAACGCCAGGATGAAGGCGATCGTGATCCCTGGCAGCATGAGCGGCAGGACGACGCGGCGGAACCGCTCGGACGGTCCCGCGCCCAGAGTTGCCGCGGCGCGCTCGAGATCGGGATCGATCCCCGACGCGTGGCCGAGGACCAGCAACAGGCTCAGTGGGAAGCCGGTGATGATGAGCGAGGCCATCACCCCGACGTAGTTGTGCGTCAGCCGCAGCGGTCCATCGATAAGCCCGATCGCCATCAGAAACTGGTTGAACCAGCCAATCGGGCCGAAATAGCGGATCAGACCTTCCGCCACGAGCACCGTGCCGAGCGTCGCCGGCATCACCAGCAGGGTGGTGATGAGGCGCTTATTGCGGACCGGTCCACGCATCTTGTACGCAATCGGAATGCTGATGCCCACGTTGACGACCGCGGCCGGAATGGCAAGGACGAGCGTCTTCCAGATGGTTGAGCGTTCAAAGTCGTCGCTGAAGAATCGCACGTAGTTGCCGATCACCGGAGCGCCCTCGTTTGGCTGGACCGATAGCCCGAGCCCATAGACAAATGGATAGACGAACAACATTCCCAGCAACGCGGCGGCAGGCAACACCAGCCAGAGCACGCGATCAATGCCGCGCTCGGCGAGGCGCTCTCGCAGCGGACGCGCGTGCTCACTCATCGGCGCCGAATACCAGGAGGCGCGAGGCGTCCACGTGAATGGCCACCCGCTCCTCGGGAGCCACCCGTTCGGTCGTGCGGAAGTGCAGTCGCAGTCCACCCGGTGCCTCGGCCTCGACCGCATTCTCCTCGCCCTGGTACTCCACGACACGGACGACGCAGGTGATCGAATTGTCAGCCGTCGAGCTGTCACCGGCCTCGCCGGGAGGAACGACCGCGAAATCCGATGGCCGCACGGCGACCACGACCTGCTCGCCGGTGCTGGCGCTTCTGTCGACCCCGCGTAGGCTCACGCCACCGTCGGCGAGCTCCACGACAACTTCGCCGTTTCCGCCCGATCGGCGCCGCGCGGGAATGAGATTGCGGTAGCCCATGAATGCTGCAACGAAGGCATCTGCCGGTTCGGCGTAGACCGTCGCCGGGGTGCCGATCTGCAGTTGGCGGCCATTGCGCAGCACCACCAGGCGATCGGCCAGCGAAAGTGCCTCCGACTGATCATGTGTCACGTAGATCGTCGTCAACCCGAGGTCCTGGTGAAGCCGGCGCAGCTCGGTGCGCAGCTCCGTTCGCAGCTGGGCGTCGAGGTTCGATAACGGCTCATCCATGAGAATCAACCGCGGCTCGAGGACGATGGCACGCGCCATCGCCACACGCTGCTGCTGCCCACCCGACAACTGGGCTGGATAGCGATCCTCCAACCCGTCGAGGCGAACCTGATGAAGTGCACGCGCGACCCTTGGCCCGATCTCGGCCTTCGGCACGCGCTGCGACTCCAGTCCGAACGCGACGTTGCGACCGATGCTGAGGTGCGGGAAGAGGGCGTAATTCTGAAAGACCATGCCGAAACGTCGGCGTTCCGGCGGCAGGGGATCGATTCGCTCTCCATCAATGGAGATCCGGCCGCTGGTCAGGGGCAGGAGTCCGGCCAGGCAATTGAGCATCGTCGACTTGCCGCAGCCCGATGGGCCGAGGAGAGCAACGAACTCTCCCCCGGCCACATCCAGGCTGAAGTCCCGCAGCGCGATATGGTCCCCGTAGACCTTGCTGACATCCTCGATCGCCAAGCGCTCGAGCTGCGGTTGTGGCATCAGAACTCCTTGATCTGGTCGCCGCCGATCTGCTCGTCCCAGATCTCGAATGCCTTGACAAGCGCCTGTGCACCGAGCGGCACGACCACCGGGTTATCGGCGATCGCCTGGTCATACTCCGCCCGCCCAAACTCCTCCAAGATGGCCTGCGAATCCTCGGGCGCCATTGAGAACTCTGCGCCCTTCACGGCAGGTCCGGGATAGAAGTATCCCGCGTCGTACGCCTTCGCGTTCTCCTCGGGCTGGTGGATCCATGCCAGAAGATCCATGAGAACGGCGAGCTTGGCCTCGTCCACGCCCTTCGGGACCACGAAGTAATGGGCATCCGATACCCACGTGAAGTCATCAAAGAAGGTGACTTCAGCCTCTTTGGGAACCGTGCCCAGCGCGCGAGGGTTGATGTCCCAGCCGGTGGTGGAGGCGATCATGGCCCTGGTGCCCTCACCCAGCTCGGTCATCGTCTGCCCGGTCCCGGTGGGGTAATACTCGATGTACTGTCCCAGCTCCTCGAGATACGCCCAGGTCTTGTCCCAGCCATTCTCTGGATCCATGGGGTCTTCGTCGCCGAGCAGGTATGGGAGGCCCTGGATGAACGTGCGACCGGGTCCGGAATTAGCGGGACGGGCGTACATGAACTTCCCGGGATTTGCCTCTGCAAAAGCGAGCAGCTCCTCAGGCGTGGTCGGCGGGTCGCTGACCTGCGCGGGATCGTATTCCAGCAATGGTCCGGAGGGGTAATACGTGATGACGACTCCGAAGCCCTCAGCCAGCGCCTGCATGTTGTTCGCCGGCTCCAGCAGGATCTCTTCGAGCGTCGTGCCTGCGTGCTCCTCGTACGCCGGGGCGATCTCCTCCCACAGGTCGAGCTCGATTCCTGCCGAGAGGGCATCGGTACCGGTCAGCACCAAGTCGGTCTGCAGATTGTTGCCCTCCTGCTGCGCCTGGATGCGGCCGGCGAGCTCCGGCGAGGGTGCCTGGTCGTAGTTGACCGCCGCGACGCGGTCGGGATTGGCCTCGATGAAGGCATCGATCATGGATTGTGTGAGCTGAAGATTGCCTGCGACATCGATGATGTTCAGGGTGACCGCCTCGCCGCCCGACGCTGGGGCACTTCCGCTCTCCGCCGCCGTCCCGTCTGCCGAGTCGCTTGCCCCCGGTGCCGTAGGCGCACTGCATGCGGCAAGAAGCACAGCGAGCGCCATCACCACGCTGATCGACCGCGGAATGTCATGTTCGCGCATCAACATCGTTCCTTTCCTCCTGTCATGTGCGCCGTGGCTCGGCGCTGGTTGAAAGTGCTGGTTGCAACGCCCCCTTCTCGTCCTCCGCGCTCATGGCCTGGCTTTCTGTCCAATGGAGAGACGGCCCTGCCTCAGCGGCATCGGGCACCTCCTCAATGCCGTGAGTGACTGATGCATCGAGGACGCCCGGATAACCAAGGCGCGCCGAGACTTCCTGCGCAGCCCGCGCGATCATCGGCCCGAGCCGAAGCGCATTCTCGAGTGGGAAGCGAAATGCCGGCGC
>Ga0136618_10000817_pt1 | contig 11372 bp, 7 predicted proteins | sample AntDrymUQ3302106_2_FD_104805 | JGI IMG/M metagenome (GOLD analysis project Ga0136618, IMG submission 104805) | Polar desert sand microbial communities from Dry Valleys, Antarctica - metaG UQ330 (21.06) | ecosystem: Environmental > Terrestrial > Soil > Desert | place: Antarctica: Dry Valley...
GCGGCAGCGCAATAAGCGCCAGGCCGCCCACCACCGCCCAGGCGCCGGCGAACACCCGCACCGTCCCCACGAGCGCGGACAGGGTGGCGGGAGCGCCCTGACCGCGGCGGCGAGTGGCGGGAAGCCACGCCAGCCAGCTCAGCGCACAGGCCGAGGCCAGGTAGCGCGTCACGGTCGCTTCCGGCGAGGCGCTCACGGGGCCCATCATCGTAGGAGCGGCCATCCTCACGTTTTCCCCCGACCCGATCGGGCAAAGCGTCAGGACGTGCCCGCCGCCACCGTCGCCGCCCCGAGTCGCATCCGCATCGCGGCGCCCCAGCCGACGGTCGACGGTGGCCGCTTTCCCGCCAAGCGCTGCGTCGGGGACGTCCTCGAGGTCTCGGCGGACGTCTTCCGCGACGGGCACGAGGTGCTGCGGGCGGTGGTGCGCTACCGAGCGCCCGGCCAGCTCGAGTGGCGGGAGGCACCGTTGCGTCACGTCGACGCCCACGTGCGGGGCGACCGCTGGGCGGGGGCGTTCACCGTCGAGGAGATGGGCGACTGGACGTGGACCGTGCAGGCCTGGGTGGATCCCTTCGCCGCCTGGCGCGAGGAGCTCGAGCGCAAGATCGCCTTCGGTCAGGACGACCTCGCGGGCGAGCTCTCCGAGGGCGTGGTCATGCTTCGTGCCGCGGCCGCCGAGGCGAAGGCCGCCGACCAGCGGACCGTCGAGCACGCGTTGAGGACGCTCGAGGATCCGCAGGCCCCCGACCACGCCAAATACGACACCGCGCTGGGCGCGGAGCTCTTCGCCGCCGTCGAGCGCGCCCAGCCCCGGCACGAGTGCACCACGCTCGAGCCGCCCGCGACCGTGGAGGTCGACCGCGTCCGCGCGCGCTTCTCCACCTGGTACGAGCTGTTCCCGCGCTCGTGGGGCGGGTTCGCCGGCGTCACCGAGCAGCTGCCGCGCCTCGCGGAGCTGGGCTTCGACGTGCTGTACCTGCCCCCCGTGCATCCGATCGGGGAAAGAAGCCGCAAGGGCCGCAACAACACGCTCACCGCCGGCCCGAGCGATCCCGGCTCGCCGTGGGCGATCGGTCACCGCACGCTGGGCGGCCACGACGCGCTCCATCCCGATCTCGGCACCGGCGCGGACTTCGACGCCATGACGCGCGCGGCGCGGGAGCTCGGCATGGACGTCGCGCTGGACTTCGCCGTGCAGTGCTCGGCCGACCACCCGTGGCTGACCGAGCACCCCGAGTGGTTCAACCGGCGCCCGGACGGGACGCTCAAGTACGCCGAGAACCCGCCCAAGAAGTACCAGGACATCTACAACCTCGACTGGAACACGGAGGACTGGCAGGCCCTCTGGCAGGCGCTGTACGAGATCGTGCGCGGCTGGGTGGACCGCGGCGTCCGGATCTTCCGCGTCGACAACCCGCACACCAAGCCGTTCGGCTTCTGGGAGTGGCTGATCGAGGGGATCCGCAAGGACGCCCCCGACGTTCTCTTCCTCGCCGAGGCCTTCACCCGCCGCAAGGTCATGCAGGAGCTGGCCAAGATCGGCTTCAACCAGTCCTACACGTACTTCACCTGGAAGAACGCGCGCTGGGAGCTGCGGGAGTACCTCTCAGAGCTCGCCCACGGACCCGAGTGCGAGTACTTCCGGCCCAACTTCTTCACCAACACTCCCGACATCCTGCACGCCTACCTGGTCGACGGCGGCCCGGCCGCGTTCTACGTCCGGCTGCTGCTCGCCGGCCTGCTGAGCCCCAGCTACGGCCTCTACTCGGGGTTCGAGGCCTACGAGAACGTGCCCGTGGCGCCCGGCAGCGAGGAGTACCTGGATTCGGAGAAGTTCGAGACCAAGCAGCGCGCGCTGGACGGGCCGATGCTGCCCTTCGTGGAGCTCTTCAACCGCATTCGCCGCGAGCACCCGGCGCTGCAGCAGCTGCCGAACCTGTGGTTCCTCGAGTCGGAGAACGAGGCGCTGCTGGCCTTCGCCAAGATCAGTCCCACCCACCCGCGCGACGTCGTCATCGCCGTCGTCAACCTGGATCCCCACCACGCCCAGGAGGGCGTCGCGCTCGTGCCCTACGAGCTCGGCCTGCCGCCGGCCTTCGCCGTCGAGGACCTGCTCAGCGGGGAGCGCTTCGACTGGCGCCTGGGCCGCAACTACGTCCGCCTGGACCCCACGTATCGCGTCGCCCATATCTTCGCCGTGCGACCAGGATGACGGGCATCGCTCCATCCCCCCGCAGCGCCAGCCCGAGCCACTGGTTCGAGTCCGACCCCCTGTGGTTCAAGAAGGCGCTGTTCTATGAGATCCACCTGCGCGGCTTCTACGACGGCAACGCCGACGGGTCGGGCGACTTCCGCGGCCTGACGGAGAAGCTCGACTACCTGCAGTGGCTCGGCGTGGACTGCATCTGGCTGCTGCCCATGTACGCGTCGCCGCTGCGCGACGGCGGCTACGACATCGCCGACTACGCGGCCATCCACGCCGACTACGGGACGATGGACGACGTCCGCGCCTTCCTCGAGGCCGCCCACCAGCGCGGCATGCGCGTTATCGCCGACCTGGTCATGAACCACACCTCCTCGGACCACCTGTGGTTCCAGGAGTCGCGCAAGGGAGGCGAGGACAACCCCTACGCCGATTGGTACGTGTGGTCGGACACCGACGAGCGCTACCGGGACGCGCGCATCATCTTCACCGACACCGAGGTGTCCAACTGGTCGTGGGACCCGGTCCGCCAGGCCTACTACTGGCACCGCTTCTTCGGCCACCAGCCCGACCTCAACTACGACTGCGCCGCCGTCCACGAGGCGATGCTCGACGCCCTGCGCTTCTGGCTGGACCTCGGCCTGGACGGTTTCCGCCTGGACGCCGTGCCCTACCTCTACGAGCGCGAGAACACGAACTGCGAGAACCTCGAAGAGACGCACGAGTTCCTGCGCAAGGTGCGCAAGACGGTCGACACGGAGTACCCCGACCGCGTGCTGCTCGCCGAGGCCAACCAGTGGCCAGAGGACGTCGTGGCGTACTTCGGCGATGGCGACGAGTGCCACATGGCCTTCCATTTCCCCGTCATGCCGCGCATGTTCATGGGGATGCGCCGGGAAGACGCGACGCCGATCTACGAGATCCTCGACCGCACGCCGGCGATCCCGGACAACTGCCAGTGGGGCCTGTTCCTGCGCAACCACGACGAGCTGACCCTCGAGATGGTCACGGACGAGGAGCGCGACTACATGTACTCCGAGTACGCCAACGACCCGCGCATGAAGATCAACGTCGGGATCCGCCGCCGCCTGGCCCCGCTGCTCGACAACGGGCGCGACGACATCGAGCTCATGCACGCGATCCTGTTCAGCCTGCCCGGGTCGCCCGTCCTGTACTACGGCGACGAGATCGCGATGGGCGACAACATCTTCCTCGGGGACCGCGACGGCGTCCGCACCCCGATGCAGTGGACGCCCGACCGCAACGGCGGCTTCTCGCGGGCGGACTTCGCCCAGCTCTACGCCCCCCCGCTGATGGACCCCGTCTACGGCTACCAGGCCGTCAACGTCGAGGCGCAGCTGCGCACCCCGACCTCGCTGCTGCGCTGGATGCGCCGCTTCATCTTCCTGCGCAAGGAGCACCCCGTCTTCGGGATGGGCACCTACGAGCCGCTGCGCGGTACCAACCACCGCGTCTTCGCCCACATCCGCCGCTGGGAGGACGACATCGCCCTGTGCGTGCACAACCTGGCCCGCTCGGCCCAGGCCGTCGAGCTCGACCTCTCCGAGTTCGAGAAGCGCTATCCCGAGGAGATGTTCGGCCGCACGCGCTTTCCGCAGATCGGCGAATGGCCGTACCTGCTCACGCTCGCGCCGCGCGGGTTCTTCTGGTTCTTGCTCAAGCAGGGGGACGAGGCGCGTGGCTGATCCCGGCGCCCTCCTGCGAGCCGTGGACGGCGACGCGCTCGGCGAGTGGATGCGCGGCAGGCGCTGGTTCGGCGCCAAGGCCGCCGACATGACGCACTTCGGCGTGCTCGACGTCGTGGCGCTGCGCGAACAGGCGCCCGAGCTGTCCTGCGCGCTCGTGGAGGCGCGCTACAACTCCGGCGTCCACGATCTCTACCAGCTGCTCGTGGGAGCCCACGCAGACGGCAGCCTGGCCTACGACGCGCTGGCCGACACCGCCGAGGCCGCCGTCCTCGCCCAGCTGATGCAGACGTCGGCGCGCATCGACGGCGCCGAGGGGACGGTGAGCTTTCACTGGACGGGCGCGGCGCCCGCGCTCTCCGCGGCGCCGAGCGTGCGTTCGATCGGCGCCGAGCAGTCCAACTCGACGATCGTGATCGACGACGCCCTGGCGCTGAAGGTGTTCCGCCGCCTGCTGCCGGGAGACAACCCCGAGCTGGAGATGCTGCGCTTCCTCAGCGCGCACGGCTTCGAGAACATCGCCGCGCTGGCGGGCTGGTACGAGTTCACCGGCGACCGCATGGAGGCCACGCTCGGCGTGCTGCAGCGCTTCGTGGGCGGTGCCCGCGACGGGTGGGAGCTCGCCGTCTCCGAGCCCGAGGCGTTCCTCGGGCGCGCGCAGGAGCTGGGCGAGGTCACCGGCCGCCTGCACTCCGTCCTGGCCTCGGACGCGACCGACCACGACTTCGCGCCGGAGGAGCCCGGAGACGAGGCGCTCGGCCTGCTCGTGGCGACCATCGACGAGGAGATCGAGCGCGCCTTCTTCGAGCTGCGCGACGACCAGCCCGTCGTTGCGCCGATCCTGGGCCGCGGCGAGGAGCTGCGCGATCGCCTCTCGCTGATGTCGCACCAGAGCGCGGGCGGGCGCCTGATCCGCCAGCACGGCGACTACCACCTCGGCCAGACCCTGGTCGGCGGCGAGGGCTGGGTGATCCTCGACTTCGAGGGCGAGCCCGCGCGCACCCTGCCCGAGCGCCGCCGAAAGCGCTCGCCGCTGCGCGACGCGGCCGGGATGCTGCGCTCCTTCGCCTACGCCGCCTCGGCCATGGACCTGATCGACGGCCGCGAGGCCCCGGCGGGCTGGGAGGCCGAGGCGCGCCGGGCGTTCCTGGAGGGCTACTTCTCGGCGGTCGAACCGGTGCTGATGCCGGCCGGCGAGGCGGCGATCGCGAAGCTGCTCGCGATCTTCGAGCTCGAGAAGGCCGTCTACGAGCTGCGCTACGAGCTCAACAACCGGCCCGACTGGGCGGCGATCCCGGTCGCCGCCATCGTCCGCCTGCTCGACGATCAGCTGAGCTGATCCGCCCGGCCGTCACGGCCAGCGGACGCGGTCCACCCGCGCTCGCAGCCGCGCGCCGCGCGCGGGGTTCAGAGCGCTCAGCCAGGCGATGCGCCCGAGCAGCTGGGCGCGGTCGGCCTCCACATCACCGCGCTCGGCGGCGTGCACCGCGGCGCGCAGCCGGTCGTACTCGCCGCGAACGAGGTTGGGCCGTACGTTGACGACCGCGCCGGTGACCCGCTGGCGCCCGGCGGCGGTGGCGAAGCGGGTCTTGGCGGGGTGGACGCGGAACCCCTCGTCGCGCGCGATGGCGGTCGCGGCGGTGCGCACGCGGGCGAGCGGGCCGTGCGCGTCCCCGGAGAAGGTGAGGTCGTCCGCGTAGCGCGTGTAAGTCGTGGCGGTGGCGTCGGCGAGGCCGGCGAGGCGGCGGTCGAGCCGGAACGCGGCGAGGTTGGCCAGCGCGGGAGAGGTCGGCGCGCCCTGCGGCAGGTGCGGCGTGCGCAGCCGGCGGCGCTGGTCGAAGCCGGCGGCCTCCGTCACGCCGGACGGCGCGGCGTTGGTGCACAGCCCGGTCAGCGTGTGCGCCACGCTCTCGGGATAGCCCGCCGTGCGGAGGACGCCGTAGACGCGCCCGGCGGCCACGCTGGAGAAGAAGTCCTCGAGGTCGAGGCCCAGCACCACCGCGCGGCCGGTGTGGCAGGCGGCGTTGGTGACCGCCGAGCGGTTGCGGACGAAGCCGTGCGCGGCGTCGTGGACCGGGATCGGCGCGAGGATCTCGCGCAGCACGCGGCGCTGGAGCGCCTTCAACCGTGCCTTCGGCGCCTCGATCAGCCGCGGCGGGCCGCTGCGCTTGGGCACCCACGCGTAGCGATAATGGCGCAGGCGCTCGTCGGCGACGTGGCGCTCGAGCCCGCGCACGTCGGCGAACCACTCCAGCGCGCCGGCCTCGAGGTCCAGGAACGCGGCGAGGTCCCCGAGGGTCGGGATCTCCGGAACCGCCCACGGCATGCGCGCCATCGCCGGCTCGACCCCGACCGGCGGGTGGCGCGAGCGGGGCGCCGGAGCGAGCGTCCGCTGCTCGCCGAGGACGATCTCGACGTAGGCGGCCAGCTCACGCGGCCGGTCGGCCGGCGGGCGGTGGTAGCCCGCGAGCACCTCGCGGGCGAGGTCTCGCAGCCAGGTCCCGGCCGGCCGGTCGAGCGCCGCCCGCGCGCGGCGGACCATCGCGTCCTCCGTCCAGGCGCCCGCCAGGAACGCGCCCGCGAGCGGGTGGCTCAGTCCACGGCGCGTGGCGAAGTCGAACACGCGCGAGAGTCTGACGCGACCCCGCCCCGACCGCGCCTGTCGTGCATGGGGCGCGGTGCGGCGCAGACAGCACGTGTTCCCATGCGATGCGTTGCGATGGTGCTTCGGTGTCCCCGGGGGTGCCCCGGAGAGGCCCGCGCGTCGCGAGACGCGCGTTGCCGGCTCGAGACGGGGCCGCTCGGCGACTCTAACCGCTACGCGGTGACGGCCGCCACCGTTGACGGCCATGTGTCCACGTTTCGCCCGTGCCCCCGTGGAGAAGATCTGATCCAGTGACCGACCTCGACCAGTTGACGGACGGCCGGCATGCGGATCCGCATGCCGTGCTCGGTGCCCACCCCCACAACGGCGGCGTGGTCGTGCGCGCCTTCCGCCCCGCGGCCCAGAGCGTCGTCGTCAAGCGTCCGGGCGCGTCCGACGTCGACGCCGCGCAGGTGCATCCCGCCGGGCTCTTCGAGGCCGAGGTCCCCGGGGCGCAGCTGCCGCTCGACTACCAGCTCGAGATTGCCTATCCCGACGGCCTCACGGTCACCCTTCGGGACCCGTACTCGTTCCAACCCACGCTGGGCGAGCTCGACGTGCACCTCGCGGGCGAGGGCCGCCACGAGGAGCTCTACGCCAAGCTCGGCGCGCACGTGCGCGAGATCGAGGGCGTGACGGGCACGAGCTTCGCCGTGTGGGCGCCCGCCGCGCAGAGCGTGAGCGTGGTCGGAGAGTTCAACGCCTGGGACGGCCGGCTGCACCCGATGCGCGCGCTGGGCTCGAGTGGCATCTGGGAGCTGTTCGTCCCGGATGCGGCCGAGGGCTCGCGCTACAAGTTCGAGATCCACACCACCAGCGGGGAGCGGCGGCTCAAGGCCGATCCCTTCGCGCGGGCCGCCGAGCATCCCCCCGAGACCTCCTCGATCGTGCACCGCTCGACGCACGCCTGGAACGACCAAACGTGGATGGAGCGTCGCGGGCAGGTCGACCAGCTCGCCCAGCCCATGTCGATCTACGAGGTCCACCTGGGGTCCTGGCGGCTCGACGTGGCCGACGGCAACCGCCCGCTGACCTACCTCGAGCTCGCCGACGAGCTGTCGGCCTACGTGAAGGACATGAACTTCACCCACGTCGAGCTGCTGCCGGTCCAGGCGCACCCGTTCGACGGCTCGTGGGGCTACCAGGTCACCTCCTACTTCGCGCCCACGCCGCGCCACGGCTCGCCCGACGACCTCAAGGCGTTCGTCGACCGCCTGCACGCCAACGGCATCGGCGTGCTCATGGACTGGGTTCCCGCGCACTTCCCCAAGGACGACTGGGCGCTGGCGCGCTTCGACGGCACCGCGCTGTACGAGCACGAGGACCCGCGCCGCGGGGAGCATCCCGAGTGGGGCACGCTGGAGTTCAACTTCGCCCGCAACGAGGTGCGCAACTTCCTCGTCTCCAGCGGCATCTTCTGGCTCGACGAGTACCACGCCGACGGCCTGCGCGTGGACGCCGTCGCCTCGATGCTCTACCTCGACTACTCGCGCGACGAGGGCCAGTGGGTGCCCAACCCGTTCGGCGGCAACGAGGACCTCGACGCCGTCGCCTTCCTCAAGCAGCTCAACGAGACGCTGTACGCCCGGGAGGCCGGCGCGCTCAGCGCCGCGGAGGAGTCCACGGCCTGGCCGGGCGTCTCGCGCCCGGTCTATCTCGGCGGCCTCGGCTTCGGCTTCAAGTGGAACATGGGGTGGATGCACGACACGCTGGACTACTTCCAGCAGGACCCCTTCTACCGCCGCTGGCACCACCACGAGCTGACCTTCTCGCTCGTCTACGCCTTCACGGAGAACTTCGTGCTGCCGCTGTCCCACGACGAGGTCGTGCACGGCAAGGGCTCGCTGTACACCAAGATGCCCGGCGACCACTGGCAGAAGCACGCGAACCTGCGCACGCTGTACGCCTACATGTGGTCGCACCCGGGCAAGAAGCTGCTCTTCATGGGCCAGGAGTTCGCCCAGGAGCAGGAGTGGAGCCACGAGCGCTCGCTGGACTGGCACCTGCTCGAGCAGCCCCTCAACCACGGCATGCAGTCGCTGGTGCGCGACCTCAACGGCGTCTACCGCGACCGCCCGGCCCTGTGGGAGAACGACTTCGAGGCCTCCGGCTTCTACTGGCTCGAGCCCAACGACGCGGAGAACTCCGTGGTCGCCTTTGCGCGCACCTCCAGGGACTTCTCGGACATCGTGGCGACCGTCCTCAACCTCACGCCGGTGCCGCGCTACGCCTACCGCGTCGGCCTGCCGCGCGAGGGCCGCTGGGTGGAGGCCGTCAACACCGACTCCACGCACTACGGCGGCTCGGACGTCGGCAACTGCGGCGGCGTCGTCGCCGAGCCGGTCCCCTGGGGCGGCCAGCCCTTCTCGGCGGAGGTCACGCTGCCGCCGCTCGCCGGGCTCTGGCTCGTGCCGGAAGCCGCGGCGTAGCTCAAGATCGCTCAGCCGCGGCCGATGGTGATCGGATGACGTCGGCTGCCGACGGCGCAGTGATGGCTCGAGCCCTGGCCGGCCTGTTCGCCGCCGGGGCGACGCTTGCCCTGTTGACCGTCCTGCTGCCGCATTCTCCCCGCCTGGAGGCGGTCGGGCTGCTCGCCATCTGCGCGAACGCCTACATGGTCGCCGGCCTGCTGCTGTGGCAGGCCGGGCGCGCGTCCACCCGCGCCCTGGAGATCGCGCTGGCGTGGGGCGCCACGCTGATCACCGGCGTCGCGTACTTCTCCGGCGAGAGCCCGAGCCCGCTGGTCTTCTTCTACCTGTGGATCTTCCTGTACTCCTCGTACTTCTTCACGCGGATCGGCACCGTCGTGCAGATCGCCTACGTGGGCGTGGTGTACGGCGCCCTGTTGATCGAGCGACCGCCGGAGGCAGGGGTCCCGAGCTGGTGGATCGTCGGGATGGGGACGCTGGTGGTCGCCGCGATCCTGGTCGTTGCCATGCGCGTGCGCGTGGAGCAGCTGATCGAGCGCCTCTACGACGCCGCCCGCACCGACCCCCTGACCCAGCTGCTCAACCGGCGCGGCTTCCGCGAGCTGCTCGACCTCGAGCTCGAGCGCTCCCGTCGCGGCGAGTCGCGCGCGGCGATCGTGGTCGGCGACCTCGACCGCTTCAAGGCCGTCAACGACCGCGGCGGGCACCCGGCCGGCGACGCCGTGCTGCACCGGGTCGCGCGCGTGCTGCTCGACGGCAAGCGGCAGATCGACACGGTCGCGCGGGTGGGCGGCGAGGAGTTCGCGCTGATCCTCCCCGACACCGACGAGGAGGGGGCGCTGGTGGTGGCGGAGCGCCTGCGCACGGCGATGCAGGAGCAGTTCGCCGGCGATCCTGTCCCCATCACCGTCAGCTTCGGCATCGCGCTGCACCCCAGGCACGGGGAGACGGCCAGCGCGCTGCTGCGCGCGGCGGACGAGGCGCTCTACGGCGCCAAGGACGCTGGGCGCAACCGGACCCTCGTGCACAGCCAGGCCCTGCGGGAGTCGGTGAGCTCGCGCTCGGGCGAGCGCGACGTCGAGACCGAGCGCTACGTGAGCGTGGTGCTCCAGCTCGCCGAGGCGGCGGACCTGCGCTTCAGCGGCAGCGCCCGGCACTCGGAGACCGTCGGGCGCTACGCGGAGATGATGGCGCGCGAGCTCGGCCTGGCCGAGTCCCGTGTCAAGCGCGTCAAGCTCGGCGGTGTCCTGCACGACATCGGCAAGGTCGGCGTGGCGGACGCGATCCTGCGCAAGCCCGGCAAGCTCGACGCCGACGAGTGGCTGGCCATCAAGCGCCATCCCGAGCTGGGCTCGCAGATCCTGGAGACCCCGGCCCTGACCGACGTCCGGCGCTGGGTCGGCGCCCACCACGAGCGCATCGACGGCCGGGGCTACCCCCGCGGCATCGACGGCGCCCACATCCCCCTGGAGGCGCGGATCCTGGCCGTCGCGGACGCGTTCGAGGCGATGACGGCCGACCGCTCCTACCGCCTCTCGATCGGCACCCGCGCCGCGCGCGAGGAGCTCGAGCGCGGGTCCGGCACCCAGTTCGACGCGCGTGTCGTCCAGGCGCTCTTCGACGTGCTCGACCGCGACTCCGTGCGCGCGGCCGCGGCCTAGAACCTCTTTCAGAAGAAGAGGTTCTGGCTTCCCAGAGGAAAGCTTCGGATCTACAACCTGACCACGCGCAGGGCCGGGACCGCGTCGAAGTCGGAATCCTGGGTGAGCAGTTCGGCGTCATGGGCCATCGCAGTCGCTGCGATCCAGGCATCCTGAACACCAAGCCGGCCATGCCCGGCGGCGCGCATCTCCACCGTGAGCGTCGCGAAGGCTGACGCCACGGCGCGATCGACCGGCAGCGCGTTGAGCTGTTCAGCGTCGCGAAGCGTCCGCAGACGAGCGGCCCGGCTCCGTGGCTCGGCGGCAGCGAGCACGCCCATCTCGAGTTCGGCGATCGTCACGATCGAGACGGCGATCTCGAGGTCCTCCGCATAGGGCACGAGAGGGCGGTCGGTCTCTCGCGCGATGAACAGCGAGGTGTCTGCGATCGCTCGGGTGTTCACAGCTGGTCGATGGTGTCCGGCTGCAGACGGGCCAGATCGTCACGTAGTCCCGGATCGGCGGGATGCGCCAGGATCGTTGAAAAGAACCGCGCAGCCGGAAGCCACGTTGGGCGCTCCAGGAGCGGGACGATCTGCGCGACCGGCCGTCGATTGCTGTGCACGATGAGCGTCTCCCCTGCTTCCACCCGGCGCAGCACACCGCCGGTGTCGTTGCGAAGGTCTCGAACCGAGATGTCACCCATGTAGCGCAATGTAGCGCTAGTGCGACATTTGCCGTCATGGA
>Ga0136618_10000818_pt1 | contig 11369 bp, 12 predicted proteins | sample AntDrymUQ3302106_2_FD_104805 | JGI IMG/M metagenome (GOLD analysis project Ga0136618, IMG submission 104805) | Polar desert sand microbial communities from Dry Valleys, Antarctica - metaG UQ330 (21.06) | ecosystem: Environmental > Terrestrial > Soil > Desert | place: Antarctica: Dry Valley...
GCGCGGCGTCCGCGTGTCCGAGCTGCGGCTCGTCGAGAAGACGGGCGGCAAGGAGGACTGGCGGCAGACATCGAGCGGGTAGAGGTCGGCAGGTGAAGGCCGCGCGCAGGACGTGGACGGCTTCGCCACGCTCGTCCTGCAGATGGCCGACCAAGGCCTGGTCGACTTCGACAACATCGCCCGCGGCATCGATCAGTTCGGCCACGAGGATCCCTCCCAGGACCTCCAGCAGTCCACCAACCTTCGCTCGACCGCCGCGGGTCGTGAGTGGCTGCGCGAGAGTCCCGCTCCCGCGCCGACCTTCACCTTCGATCGCTCGACCGTGGGGCAGGTGGCCGGCGGCAACATCACGAACTTCGTCTCGCTCTCGCAGGTCCTCGAAGCCGCCGAGGACCAGCTCGGGCAGATCGACGCCGACCCGGCCGATCGCGAGGCTGCCCGGGGCTTCCTTCACGCCCTGGGCGGTCGAGCGACCGAAGTGGCGACCGGCGCGGGCGGCGCTCTGGCAGCCCGCGCGATAGCGGCTGCGCTCGGACTTCCGACGTAGCAGCAGCGCCCGTTTGCGGCAGCCGCCAAGACCTGCCGCTGGCTGCCGCGGCGTGCGGCAGCCAGTCCTACACCGCCCACTCCCGCGCTCGCTTCGCCGCCACCCGCTCGGCGGGGGCAATATGGCGCAGGTAGCGGTCGGTCGTGGCGAACGACCCATGGCCGAGCTGCTGCTGGACGACGTTGACCGGCACTCCCTCGGCCGCGAGCTGGCGGCGTGGGCCGTGAGGGCGGACGCGCTTTTCGACCCCGCTCGAGCGGCCAGGCGGGGGAGTAGCCGGCGGACGTAGGAGGAGTCGAGGGGCTCGCCGGCCAAGGTGCAGAAGACCGAACGCCGGCCCGAGAGCCTGAGCGCCTGCCGACGGTCCATCCAGCGCTCGAGCAGCGCGAAGGCGGCCGGGTCCATACCGACCGTCCTACGGCGATCGCCCTTGCCGTGGAGAACAGTGAGCGTGCCCTGGGACGGGTCGACGTCCTTCGGGAGGAGGGCGAGGGCCTCCGAGATGCGCAGCCCGCCGCGGTAGAGGACGGCGATCAGCGCCCGGTTGCGGATGCTGGCCGGCGCTCGGGCGGAGCAGGCGCGCAGGAGGGCGCGGACCTCCTCGCCCGAGAGGAGCTCGGCGGGGAGGCGACGACCCTTGTTGGCGGGGGTGCGAGTTGACGATGGCTCAGTCACGGCAGCGGCTGGGCCAAGTCCTGGTGGGCGAGCAGGAGCTCGGCGTAGCCCTCAGGCACGAGCGTCTCCTCTGTGATCTCGAGCGCCCGGATGAGGTAGTCGACCCGCCTTCGCTCGGTCGTGAGGTCAGACAGGGACCCTGCGACCGCCTCGAGCTCGAGGAAGGTCCCAAGCCCCGCGACTCGGTCGAGGTGGATCCGGACTCCTTGCCAGAGGAAGAGCCGCCGGTCCTTCTCGACGACCACGAGCACGCCGTGAGCCGCCTCGAGGGCCGCGGTCAGGCTCTCGGGCTCTGGGGCCTCCACGAGCCGATAGCGGCTCTCTCGCGCGCCTGCGACGTCGGGGCGCTCGTACTGGACGAGCCGCGCCGGCCCTGGTGGCTCCTCCCTGAGCTTCAGCCGGCCGTGGGGTACTGGGAAGTAGGTGTCGCGCTGGTGGAGGAGAGCGATCTCCTCGGCCCCGAGGGCTCGACAGGCCGCCAGCGAGCGATCCGGCTCGAGGTCGGAGACCTTGAGCTCGACGTTCCGGCTCAAGGCGGGCTGGGCGCTCACGCCGAAGCTCCGACCCAGGCGGTCGCCTCGATCTCGACGAGCATCCGCGGGTCGATGAGGGCCGAGACCTCGACCATCGCCGTGACGGGACGGATCTCCCCGAAGACCTCGCCGTGGGCGCGGCCCACCTCCTCCCAGCGCGCGATGTCCGTGACGTAGAGGCGGGTCTGGATGACGTCGGCCAGGCCGGCCCCGGCCTCGGCGAGGGCCCGCTCGACGTTGCGGAGGCCCTGGCGGGCCTGGAGGTAGGGGTTGCCCTCGCCGACGAGCTCGCCGTCAGGTCCGGTGGCGGTTGTGCCGGCCACGAGGACGAGCGGCCCGGCCCGGACCGCGCGGCTGTAGCCGACCGAGGACTCGAAGCGGCTCTCGGAGGCGAAGCGCTCGATGGCCACCTACTCGAGGCCCTCCGGGCGGCGCCGGGCGTGCTCAGTCACGCTTCTGCTCCATAGCGTGACCGTGCGCCCAGCGCGCCGCCGTTCTCATGTGCCTAGCTCGGGGCGCCGTGGTTCCTCGAGGACACCGATGTCGGCATCGCCAGCAACGGCAACGGCAGGCCGCCATGCTGATCGAAGCTCTGGGACGTGTCCCCGGTCGTGTCCGCCGTTCTTGTGGGTTCGGGCAGGCGGTTGCGCCGCTGACCCGATCGAAAGGCGCCTCAACCCGCTCGCGCTCGTCGTGGCGAGCGGAGGCGCGCTCCTCGTAGCGGCCATCGCCGTCGCCCTCAAGCTCAGGCCCTTCGCCTGGCCGGCCTGTTGCGACCAGGACCTACACGATCACGTTCCCTTGCTCGGCTTGCTTCTCGGGGTCGGCGGAGCCACCATCATGTTTGGGGCGAGTCGAGGAGGGAGGCTACGCTCGAGCCACTCGAGGCGGCGGTCGTGATGCGTACTTCGCCCCCGCCTGCGTCGGCGAACGGTGGGATAACATAAGCGCCGTGCAGCTCCGCCGCCTCTCAGACGCGCCGGTCAGGGAACGTGGTCTGCTTCAGTCTCACCTGCTTCTCGACGCGGGCGAGCTTGGCGCCCGCAACCTCGTGGTCACCTGGGTGGAGGTGGCGCCTGGCGGCGAGCAGCGCCCACACTCGCACACCGAGTCCGAGCAGGCATACGTGATCGTCCGTGGCCAGGGCCAGATGACCGTTGCCGGTGAGCAGCGAGACGTCGTCGAGGGTGACCTCGTGCTGATCCCGCCGACCGCCGAGCACGCGATCGCCAATACGGGCGATGAGACGCTCGTCTACGTATCCGCTGCCTCACCTCCGGAGTCGATGGCTGCTCTCTACCACGGCCAACTCGTCTCCGAGGGGGCCCCCGAATAATCCGGCCGTCACTGGCTGCTCGGAGCGGGCCCCGTGTAAATCTCGCGCAGCCGGTAGGTCCGGTTCTGGGTGTATTCTTCAAGTAGGTGAGCGACCCAGCCGGCGGTGCGAGCGATGCTGAAGATCGCCTCGCCATAGCCGCGGGGCAGCCCTGCCACGTGGGTCAGAGCGCCGACGGCGAAGTCGGCGTTGGGCGGCGGCAGCTCGCGTCTTTCGACCGCGGCTACCATGCCCTCGACGTTGGCGATGCTCGGCGTGCCGGCGAAGGCGTCAACGAGCTGTGATAGGAGGAAGGCCGCCCGCGGGTCGCCCTCGGAATAGAGCGGATGGCCGAGTCCGGGGATCGCTTCCCCCCTCCGCAGGTATTCAAAGATCACTTCCTCGGCGCTGCTCATACATACACGCTCGAGCATCCCCTCAACGGCGAGCGATGCAGCCCCCGGCTTGGTTCCGCGCATCGTGCAGAAGCCTGCGAGCACCGCCGAGTAGACGTCTCCCCCGACGGAGGCGCTCAGGCGAGCGACCAGCGTCGGGACCGCGAGTCCGTGGTCGGCGAGGAGGATGAGGGCGTCATCGATGAGCTCTACGACCGCCGGCGATGACCGCTCCCCAGCGAGTGTGTCGACCAGCTGCACGGCGACCGAGCGTTGGTCGTCGTCGGCGCGGGGATCGGAGGCGAGCGAGCGCACGAGGGCGACGATGAGCGACCGTGCGGTGCGGAGAAGCGGCTCGGGCCGGGTGTCGTAGCGATTCGGGTCGGTGGCTGCTATGCCGGCGGTGGCCAGCACCATCCGCTCAAGCGGGAGCGCCTCACCGCCGAGGGCGCTTAGCGCGGCGAGAGCTGTCTCGCCTGCGGCCTGGGGCAGCTGCCAGCTCTCGCCGACCTCGAGGGAGCCCCTCCACAGCCACTCGGCGACCTGCTCGAACCGGTGTGTGCCCGCGAGCCCGACGGCGTCGGCGCCGCGGTAGTGCAGCCGGTTGCCCTCCACCATGGTCAGCCCCGACTCGGTCACGAGCTCGAAGCTCTCCGCGCGGCGTCCGTGGCGACCGCGCGCAGCGAGGCGTTCGACTTCTTCGCGGCGGAACCGGCTCCTGCCGCCTCTCGCGGACTCCGGGTGAAGGAGCCCGCGACTCACGTAGGAGTACAGCGTCGCCGGCTTCACCTGGAGGCGCTCCGCGGCCTCCGCCGATGTCAACCATTTCCCCTCGGAGTCTATGGGCATCGCTCAGCTCCCTCTTGTGCTGCGTGTCACAAACAGCATTGATTTCCTAATCAATCTTGACGAGTCTGATCCATATCTTGATACTGCTGTCCACATGGATCAACATAGTCTACAAGGCTTGAGGCAGTCGGACGACATGCCAGGGATATTCGGGAGAGAGGATCAGAAATGACGGCTGCGGCTCCAGCGGTAATGGAGATCACGAGGCGCGAGCAGGAGGAGGCGGTGCAAGCGCCGCCGACCCTCTCGGCCGCTCAAGCGCTCGCCCGCTTCGCGCGACGGCAGATGGAGGCCCCGACCACTCCCGAGCGCGTCACGAACAAGACCATGCAGCTGGTGGTCGACCAGATAGGCCTCCAGCTCGGATGCGCCGAGCTGCCGTGGAGTCGAGCGGTCCACGACTACATAGCGAGTTTCAGCGCGCTCGGCCCGGCGACCGTCGTCGCCTATGGCGGGAAGGTGCATCCCGAGCACGCCGCCTTCGCCAACGCGACATTCGGTCACGGGCAGGACTTCGACGACACGTGCATGCGCGTCCAGACCCACGTGGGAGCCTCGGTGATCCCTGTGGCCATCGCCGTGGGAGAAGAGGTGGGAGCCTCGGGAGAGGCTGTCCTTCGAGCGGCGAGCGCGGGGCTAGAGGTCATGTTGCGCGTCGCTCACTCTGTCTCCCCAGGCTGCCTTAGGCGGGGTCACCACACACCTCCGGCGGCCGGACCGTTCGGTGCCGCCGTCGCCGCCGGGCTCCTGCGCGACCTATCTGCGCCGGTCTTGACCCAGGCGATCGCGATCGCAGGCAGCTTCTCCGGAGGCCTCATCGAGTACACGCAGGGAGGCGGATCGGTCAAGCGCATCCACTCCGCGATCCCAACCACCGCCGGTATCCGTGCCGCCTCGCTGGCTGCCGCTGGGCTTACGGGACCCGTGTCCGTGCTCGATGGCCAGAAGGGCTTCTGCCGCGTCTACTCAGATACGCCGGCGCCGGAGCGCCTCACAGCCGACCTCGACGAGACATTCCTGCTCGACGATGTCGGCCTCAAGGCCTACAACTGCTGTTACTTCATTCACGCGCCGATCGAGGCGCTCCTCGAGATCGTGCGAGTGACCGGGACGCACCCCGACGACATCGACCGCATCGACGTGGGCACGTGCGCCCACGGGCGAGTTCACGTCGGGTCGATCGCCGAGCCCACCGATCAGCTCGGCGCCCAGTTCAGCGTCCAGTTTTCGCTGGCGCTCGCGCTCCTCCGCGAGGCCCCTGGCATCGACAGTTATACGACCGCCCAGCTGGACGATCCTCAGCTGCGTGACTTCGCCCGCCGCGTCAGCGTGCACGAGGATCAAGCCGCGACCGCAGAATACCCGGGCAACTGGGGCTCGATCGTCACGGTCAAAACGCGCGGTGGGCGCACCTACCGCCGACGCGTGCGCTTCCCGCGCGGGACGGCGGAGAACCCGATGAGTAACAGGGAGATCTGGGAGAAGTTTTCCCGGAACACCGAACCCGTTCTCGGCCCGCGACGCAGCGCCGAGGTCCGTGACTGCCTCACTCGGCTGTATCAGCTAGGCGACATCCGAGAGCTCACTGCCCTGCTGAAGAGCTGACCCGACCCGCTCCACCGACCAAGCGACACGAGATCCCGAGTCGCCGACCAAGCACCTGGGCCCGGCCCCAAACCGATGAACGGAGGAAGGAAATGAACACCGACCGCTCCACCGATTTCTACGAGGAAAACGGCTACGTTGTCGTCCAGGACGTGCTCAGCGTGCACGAGCTCGAGACCGTGCGTCGCATCACAGACGAGTTCGAGGGGCGCGCACGACTGGCGACCGAAAGCGACGACGTCTTCGACATCGGCGAGGGCCACACGCCGGAGAACCCGCGGCTGCGGCGCATCAAGTCACCCCACAAGCAGCATCCGGTCTACCGAGACTTGCTCGCCCACCCGCGGATTCTGGAAGTGATCACCCGGCTTATCACCCCCAACATCAGGCTGTACGGGACCAAGCTAAATACGAAGCCGGCTGGCCACGGCGAGGCCGTGGAGTGGCATCAGGACTGGGCCTATTATCCCCATACCAACGACGACGTGCTCAACGTGGGCATCATGCTCGACGAGGTCGACGACCGAAACGGTCCCCTGCTCGTCGTCCCAGGGTCGCATCGAGGGCCGGTTTTTGACCACCACCGCGAGGGCCACTTCTGCGGCGCGATCGACCCCGCGAATGGCATCGAGCTGAGCCGCGCCGAAGCACTAACCGGCAAGGCTGGCTCGATCAGCGTGCACCACGCCCGGGCGATCCATGCGTCGGCGCCGAACATGTCTCCTCACCCGCGGCGGCTCTTGCTGCACATCTACACGGCGGCGGACGCGTGGCCGCTGGTCGGCTGCGGCGCTCCCGGCGGCCGAGCCTGCGCCGGGGGGAACTTCGCCGAGTACGACGCGCGCATGGTCTGCGGGCGACCGACGACGCAACCTCGGATGGTCGCGCTCCCGGTTCGCCTACCCCTGCCGCCGGCCGGAGACGGCTCCTCCATTTTCACCACGCAGGCGGAGAGCGGATACGGCTACTTCGACCAGGATTCTGAGCGTCGTGAGGCGTCCGCGGGTGCGGGCGAGAAGGCCGCGAGTTGACCATGTCGAGCTATCGAGCGGGCGACCGATCAACGGTCGCCCGCCGCCCCCAAGTTGGAGGTTGCTGATGCAGTTCGAACCGCACACCGTCGAGACCGTCGAGCGGGCCGGCCTCGTGCTGGAGGACGGCGGCCTGATCGTGACCCCGAGCGAGACCAACTACTCGCTGGTCTGTGACCCGGAGAACGCCGTCGCCGTAGCCAAGGTCTTCGAGGTCAAGCGGCGGACCAAGTTCGGCCCCCTCACGTTGGCGATCGCAGAGCCGTCCCAGGCGGACCGCTATGTCGATTACCCGCCGCGCTATGACCGCGAGAGGCTGCTGTCGCTGTGGCCCGGGCTCGTGACTCTCGTTCTCCCCAAGCGCTATCCCTTCCCCACCCAGCTGACCATGGGTGCCCCAACGCTCGGGGTGCTATGCCACGGCGACTGCGCGCTCACCGACATCGTCAAGGCATTCGGCCCCGTGGCAGTGACCTCGGCGAACCTGTCGGGACAGGGGGACATATTTGTCGACCGGGACAAAGCCGCGGTCGACCTCGGGGAGGACGTCGATCTGATGATCGAGGCCGTGACGACCACGACCGATCCGTTGGAGATCGCTGGAGGCGTCAACCGCAGCAACACCATCGTCGACCTGACCTTCGATCGGCCCTACCTCGTCCGGCCAGGCCGCGTCCCGGTCGCCGAGGTGATGACGGCACTGCCCGACTTGGTCACCGACCCCGACCGTTACCGCGAGATCCTCGAGAGGCGTCTGAGCCAGGCGCTGGAAGAAGTGAAGTGAGAGATCGATGAGCACCAGCCTTCGCCTGCTCTACCTGTACCGCGTAGCTTCGCGGTTCTACTTTCACCTGCCTGTCCTGTTCGTCTTCCTCTGGCTGACGGGCTTCTCGCTGCTCGAGATTGAGGGGCTACTCGCGCTCTATGGGATCACCATCACGATTACCTCGGGCGCCGGGTCGCTGCTCGGCAGACGGCTGCCGGTCAAGTCGATCATCGCTGCCGGTGAGCTTGCCAAAGGGGGCGGACTCCTGCTGCTCGTGAACGCCGACAGCCTCATGTTTGCCTCGGCAGCGCAGGTCGTCGGCGGCCTCGGCTACAGCCTGGCCGCAGGAACCGACAACCGTCTCTTCAGCCGCCTGGTCGACGATCCAGACGAGCAGGCTCGTATCCAATCCAATACTCAAAGCTGGATGTTCATCGCCGTGCTTGTCTCCGGTGTCGTGGGAGCCGTGATGTTCGCCGCCGATCGCGAGTCGGTCTTTTATGCGTCAGCTGTCGCGGCCGGAGTCGCCTGCGCGGCGGTCGCCGCGATCCGCACGCCGGCCGGCGCGGGCGCCCCGCTGGCGAGCGACGCCGGTCCCGGCGCGCGCGCCAAGCGGTCCGCCGCCCGCCGCCCAACCGCCACAGCGGAGCAGCGTTGGTGGTCCCACTACTACGTCACCGTTCGAGCCACCACCTTGGCTGGCTTCGTCGGGTTCCTCCCGTATCTGTTCTTCGAGGTGCTCCGCGTGGACCTCGCCTACTTCGGTGCCGTCCTCAGCATCTTCAGTCTCGCCGCCTTCGTCGCCGCGCGCTATGCGCTGGCGTTCGCCCGCCGGATCGGCCTAAACCGGCTCACGGTCGCCACGGTCGTGCTCTCCGTGGCCGCCTTCGCACTCTTCGGCGCAGTCGAGAACCTCGGCGTCGCGTTGCTTGCGACGGCCCTACTCGGGCTGTCCTCCGGCGGCGTGCGGCCGCTGGCCATGCGCGGGCTGTCCCGCGACACCTCGGCCGAGGAGCGCGCACGGCTGGTCACCGGTATGGAGCGCACCTACGGGCTGGCAAACGCAACCATCCTGGTTGCCGGGGGGTTGCTGCTCGCCCAAACCGACTTTCAAACGCTGATGCTCGCGCTGGCCGCAGCGTACGCGGGAGCCGCCATGGTGCTGCTTCGCCGCCCGCCCGAGACCGCTGAGCGCCCCAACCAAGCATCGACGGCGGCCACCCCTCCCCCCTCCGCTTCCTCCCGGCTTGGCTAGACGCCGCAAGCCCCGCAAGTCCCCGAGTCGTACACTAAGAAAAGGAGTTACCCATGCACATTCGCTTTCTCGGTCACTCGTGCTTTGAGCTCGAGGAGGGCGACACGCGCGTCCTGATCGACCCATTCCTCAGCGGCAACCCCAAGGCCGCGGTTCAGCCAGACGAGGTCAACCCGACGCACATCTTCCTCACTCACGGACACGCCGATCACTGGGGCGATGTGGTCGAAATCGCCAGGCGCACCGACGCGCAGTGCATCGCGATCAAGGAACTCGCCGACGAGCTCCAAGGTGACCACGGCATCGATAACGTCGCGGACCCGAACCTCGGCGGGACCGTAGCGTTCGACGGTGGCTGGGTACGCCTCGTCCCCGCCTGGCATACCTCGACCACACCCGGTGGATCGGTCAACACCCCGGCCGGGCTTGTCGTCAACCTGGGCGGGCAAACTGTCTACCACCTGGGGGATACCGCGCTCTTCTCGGACCTCGAACTCGTCGGCCGCCGCGACCGAATCGGCGTCGCGCTCATGTGCATCGGCGGCCACTACACCATGGATCGCCACGACGCCGCCGTGGCGGCGGAACTCATCGGGGCGGCACAGGTCGTCCCCTGCCACTACGACACTTTTCCGCCTATCGCGGCGGACGCCGAGGCGTTTAGGTCAGACGTCGAGGCTCGCACGAGTTCGCGGGTGGTTCTCCTCCAGCCGGGGGAGCCACACCTCGCGACCCCGCTCGAGTCCGCCGGTGTCCTCGGATGAGCACAGCTCACGCCAGTATGATCTCGCCGAGTCGATCGTCGAGGTAGCGCTCGGGTCGTCAAGTGGGTAGCAAGTCGAGAGACTGACGCACCTGTCAGGGGTCCGCCGTACCCGCCTTCAGAGCGTGACTCGACCCTAATGGAGGGTCGACCGTTCGGCGCTTGAGGCAGAGTCGGTCGACACCCGCGCATAGGTATGCGGGACTGGGCGCCGTGGTGGTCCCGGCACGGGGACATCGAGGACGCGCTGAGCTGCGTCACCGACGCCCGCCTCGCCGGCCGCTTCACGAGAAAGGGCAGCTTGAGGCTGCTCTTTCTTAATTGGGCGCCATGGCAGGCCTCGACACGTCGCGCGACTGTCGCGACGGGTCGCTCAGAGACCGGCGGCGGCCCTGATCCAGCGGTTGCGACAGAGCTTTGAGACGCTCGGGGGGTGCCAGCGACCGGCGCCGCTCGCCGTGGGTACCCCATCGGCGTTGAACTCGGCGGCGATCGCCTCGCACGATGCACCAGCAGCCCGCTTGGACAGGACACGCGCTACGGATCGGCCAGGTGGCGGGGTCCGGCTCGTAGCCCCTGCCGGCGCGCCGCAGGCCATAGGGGTGCGCGAGACGGCCTCGCCGCGGCGCTTCTTTGCGGCCGGGGCATGGCGGGTGCGCTCGCGGATCTCCGAGCGCTGGAGCTCGGCAAAGACGGCGAGCATCCCGAGCATGGCGCGCCCGGTGGGGCTCGTCGTGAGAGGCGGCGGCGAGGCCAGCGCCGTGGCGCTCGAACTCCTCGAGCAGCTCGAGGTGTCGACTTGACGGCGGTAGAGGCGGTCGACGGCGAAGACCACCACCACGGCGACCTCGCCTACGGCCACTGCGGCGCGTAGCGCAGTCAGGCCGGGGCGGTCGAGCGTCCCGCCGCTCGCGCCCGGGTCGGCGAAGACATGGGTGACCTCGAGCCCGCGGGCGGCGCAGGCCCGACAGCGCTCCTCCTGGGAGAGGAGTGACCCGCCATTGCCCGAGCCGTCCTGAGCCTGCTCCTCGGTCGAGACGCCCAGGTAAACCGCGGCCGCGGTCTTGGCTGACGCACTCGGCGGCTCCCGTGCGCTCGCGCTCCCGGCGGGCGCACGCGCGCTGTGGGCCTGGGTCGCGACCGACCGTGAGCCGTCCCTGTCGCGCCTGCGCGCGCTCGGCGCAGCAGACGGCGTTCGAGCGGCCGCCGGGACCACGGGCTACGGCATCACCGGCTTTCGCGCGAGCCACCGCGAGGCACTACGCGCGCAACGCGTCGCCAGCACCGGCGCGGGCGAGCGCACGCTCACGCTGTATGGCGACGTCGAGCTCGTCGCACTCGTGTCAGAGGACCCCGACGTGACGCGCGCGCTCGTAGCGCGCGAGCTCGCCGGGCTCGCCGGGCGCGACGACGTCAGCACCCGCGTCTCACCACCCGAGCGACCGTGAGACCGCCGTCGTCCCGCGCTTGAAACCGCCCCGGTTCTGTTCCGCTCAACGATCGCTGCGGCACGTCCGCCGTCGAGCCACTGCCATTTCCACCTGCACGGGCTCTGCCAAGTCACCTGCGCCCGACACGACGACCTAGAGCGTCGTCTGTGGGCTTCTAATCACGCTCCATGACCAAAGCGTGACC
>Ga0136618_10000819_pt1 | contig 11365 bp, 11 predicted proteins | sample AntDrymUQ3302106_2_FD_104805 | JGI IMG/M metagenome (GOLD analysis project Ga0136618, IMG submission 104805) | Polar desert sand microbial communities from Dry Valleys, Antarctica - metaG UQ330 (21.06) | ecosystem: Environmental > Terrestrial > Soil > Desert | place: Antarctica: Dry Valley...
CGGTGTGATCTCCTGGCCGGGAAATCGGGCGGCGAGATCGGCCGGCGTCATGCGGATCTCGGAGCCCGGGTGGATGCCCGGAATCGTGCCCTCGAGCCCGAGAACCTCGTCAAGGCCGCGACCTGATTCCCACCCGCTCACCAGTTCGTCGATCGCCGCGAGTGAGAAGCCGCGCTCTTGCAACCGGCCGATCAGCTCGATCCGCACGACGTGGCTGTGCCCGTAGAACGCGGCGCGCCCCTGCTTGCGGGGCGGGGGGAGCAATCCGCGGTGCTGGTACATGCGGATCGTCGAGGACGGGAGCGACACATGCTGGGCGAGCTCGTCGATCGTGTACTCATCCACGGCCTCCGTCATGGCAGGAACTGTAGCGCCACCTTGACACTCAATCATTATATGAGTATATATTAACGTAATGATTGCTACTCGTCCTCCGGCCTCCTGGCCGGCGCCGCTGCCCTCGACCCGAATCACGTATCGACCGGGCGTCCGGGTCGGCACGCCCCGCCGGGCTGGACGGATGTGGCCGTTCGAGCGGTGGCTCGTCCCCCGCACCGTGCCGTTCGTCGCGCCGGAACCTGGCGGCCGGGCGCCGCTGCTTCGTGCCATGCTCAGCGTTGCGGGATGCTGCGTCGCGGCTGCGCTCGTCGCCGGCGCCGCCAGTGGCGCCGTCGCGGGGACGCTCGTCGTGCCGCTGCTCGGCACGATCTACGGCGGCGTGGTCGGTTTGATCGTCGGTGCGGTTGTGGGCGCGGTCTACACGCCGGTGGTGCTCGTTGTCTTACGTGTCCGCCACCGGCACCCGACGTCGGCCTACGCACCACTCGACGACCTCGTCAGGACGTTCGCCGCGTTGATGACGCTGATGTCGGTCGCCCTGGCGGTGGTTCCTGTGGCGATCGCCGCGAACTCCGACGTGATCGGTGTTCATCTGGTCGGCGCCGTCTGGTGCGCGGGCGTCGCCGTCGCCGTGCTCGCCGTGTCGGTTCGGATACTTCGGGATGCAATCGTGGCAATTTGCCGGGCATGGACGTCGCCGTGGGGAGTTGGCTCGCTAACGGGTTCGGGCCTGCCTATTGGCGGTCGCTCGTAGCGCTCTACGCGAGGAACGGGGCGATGAGCTGCTCGTAACGATCCTTCGCCATCGTGGCGACATCGTCGCCAGGCATGTCCCAGATGGCTTGGTTGAAGATCTCGACCTCGACCGGACCTCGATAGCCCGATTCGGCGACCGCGCGGGTCCACCGGTCGAACTCGATGACGCCGTCACCCATCATCCCGCGGCCGAGCATCACGTCGGGCAGCGGGTCGAGCCAATCACACACCTGATAGGCGGCGATCCGCGGGCCGATCGTCGGCAACTGCGCGAGAGCGGTGTCGTCCCACCACAGGTGGAACGTGTCGACGCACACCCCGACGGTCTCGACGGGGTGCTCGGCCACGATCGCCAACGCCTGATTGAGCGTCGAAACCACAGAGCGGTCGGCGCAGTACATCGGGTGCAACGGCTCCACGGCCAGCCGCACTCCGCATTCGGCCGCGTACATCGCCAACTCGCCAACGCCGTCTGCGACCTGCTGGCGCGATCCGGCGAGGTCGCGACCGGCCAGACCTCCGCACACGAGTACCAATACGTTCGTGCCGAGCGCGACGCACTCGTCGACCGCAGCGAGGTTGTCGGCCGCCCTGGTACTGCGCTCATTGCGGTCATCCGTCGGGAAGAAACCGCCACGGCACAGGCTCGTGACGGTCAGCCCGGCGACGGCCACGGCGCGGCGGGCATCGGCGACATCAGCGCCGTCATAGAGCTCGCGCCACAGTCCGACCTGGTCGATGCCGGCTGACCGGCACCCGACGATCAGTTCGGGCAGCGACCACGAGTTCGTGGTCTTGGAGTTGAGCGAGAGTCTCGACATATCGCCTCTCACTCACCCGATGCGAACGCGTCGAGGAGCATCGTCACGACCGAGCCCACGAGCACGACGAGCACGATGGTGTCGAAGGCATGCTGGGGCACGTGTCGCGCAAACGGCCGGACGCCAATCACGACGACGAGCGCGAGCAGGCTGGCCAGCGCACTCAGGCCGAGCAGCCGGCCGTCGTAGCGCCCGAGCGCCGCGAGCCCGGCCATCTGGGCCAGCGCCGACACTTGGAACAGGGCCGAGATCGAGAACACGAACACCGGCGGACGCAGCGACATCGCGTGGAGATACGAGCCAAAGAGCGTGCCCGACAGCCCGGTGGCACCTTGCACCACGCCCCCAGCGAAGCCGACAGGCACGCTCGCCCTTCTGGCGACGTCCGTCGACATCGTCCAGTCGTTGCGCCTCAGCCGCGACACGACGTAGGCCCCGACCAGAACGGCCAGCAGCACGGCGATCACCTGCTCGTCCAGATTCGTGAGCAACCACGCACCCAGCAGTCCGCCGACCGCACTGGCCACGACCATCGGGGGCAGCACCGGGTTCTCGCGCCGCTGATCCCAATTGCCCACGAGGAGCGCGAAGTTCGTGACAACGGCGGGGAGCGCCATGATGACGACGGCGTCCTCGACCCCCACGAAAATCGCGAGGACGGGAAGCGCGACCGGCGGCAGCCCCATTCCAGTCAGACCCTTGACCGTGGCGCCGGCGATGACGGCAAGCGCAACTGCGATCCACGGACTCACTGGGAGACCGCCGCTCCGATGCGAGCGACCGAGCGCCAGCGCGGGAACGTCCACGAACGGCGTGCGTGGCCGGAGAACGCAATGGCGGGACTCACCAGACTCCTGACGATTGCAATACGGGGACGAGCCGGCGGACCACGTCGTCGGGATCGGCAAACAGGCCGGCGACGTCGCCGAGGCGCACGAGGTCGGCGAGATGGCCGATGCTGCGCGCTGACTCGAGGGCGCCGAGCATGCGGAAGTGATTCTGGTGACCACGTAAATAGGCCAGGAACACCACACCCGTCTTGTAGTTGAACGTCGGTTCCTCAAACAGCGCGCGCGACAAGGGGATTGCGGGACCGAACAGGTCCTGGTATCGCTGGTCGTCACCGTCGTCGAGCGCGCCGAGCGCCTCGCTGGCGACCTCGGCGATCACGTCGAAAACGCCGAGCAGGGCGTGGCTGAATCCGCGCTCGTCACCCGCGATGAGGTCGGGGAAGTTGAAGTCGTCCCCGGTGTAGCAGTCGACACCCGCCGGCAATCGACGCCGGAACGACACCTCGGCCCGCGCATCGAGCAACGAGATCTTCACGCCGGTGACGGTGCCGGCGTGATCGGCAACGACGTCGAGCACGCAGTCCATCGCCGCGGGAATGCCGCTCGATCCCCAATAGCCGGCGAGTTGCGGGTCGAACATCTCGCCGAGCCAGTGGAGCATCACCGGCCCGTCTACGCCGCCGAGCACGGCGTCGTAGACCCGCCGGTAGTCGGCCGGACCCGTTGCGGCGGCGGCGAGCTGGCGGCTCGCCATCAGCACGGGCACCGCCGTCGTGCCGTCGAGCATCGCGAGCTGATCGCGGTAGGCACCGATGATCGCGTCGAGCGGGGCCGGACCTGGCGCCAGCGCGTCGGTTGCCATGCCGGCGACGATCGCCCCACCCGACTTCTTCGCCGCGGCCGTGGACTTGGCGATCAAGATGGGAACGTCGGCGGCGGCCAGGCCCATCCCGCGCTGCGCCGTATCCATCGCCTCGGCCACGCCGAGCCCGTGGGCCCAGAGGTGACGGCGATAGGCGATCGTCGCGTCCCAGTCGACGCCGCCGCCGAACGGGTCGGCGACGACATGGGCAGCGGCGTAGGCGATCCGGGTCTTCGACGGCTCCGGCCGCCCGGCCACGAACGCGCCCTCGAACGTGAAACGTTCGAGCCCGCCCGACCGGGTCGGCAGCACGACGCTCGTCCTGCTCACTACCCGACCTCGTCGAGGCGCACCCATCGGCGTTCCGCATCGGACCGCAATGCGGCCTCGACAAGGCCGGCGCCGCGGGCTGCCATTTCGAACGTCCAGGGGAACGGCTCGTCGTCGACGACGTGGCGCAAGTAGCGCTCCCACTGCTCCTTGAACCCGTTCTCGTACGCTCGGGTCGAGGGCACGTCGAGCCACGTGGCCCGGAAGTCGATCGGGTTCGGAATGTCGGGGTTCCACACCGGCCGCGGGGTTGCCGAGCGGTGCTGCTCGACGCAGTCGCGCAGCCCGGCAACCGCCGAGCCGTCGGTGCCGTCGACGTGGAACGTCACGAGCTCGTCCCGACGCACGCGCGTGGTCCACGACGAGTTGACCTGCACGACGACACCGTTGTCGAGCCGCAGGATGCCGTAGGCCGCATCGTCGGCCGTCGCCACATACGGCGCGCCGGCTTCGTCGACGCGCTCGGGGATGTGCGTCGCCGCCAGCACCACGACCGACTCGATCGTGCCGAACATTTCCTCGATCACGTACTGCCAATGCGGGAACATGTCGAGCACAATGCCACCACCGTCCTCGGCCCGATAGTTCCAGCTCGGGCGCTGGCTCGGCTGATCGGCCCCTTCGAACACCCAGTAGCCGAACTCGATGCGCACCGACAGGAGCCGACCGAAGAACCCGGCGTCGAGCAGGTGGCGCAGCTTGATGAGTCCGGGGAGGAACAGCTTGTCCTGCACGATGCCAGCCTTGATCCCGGCATTCAATGCCGCGGCCGCCAAGTCCCTGGCGTCGGCGGCGTCGTGGGAGAGCGGTTTTTCGCAGTACACGTGCTTGCCAGCCTCGATCGCCATGGCCACCGCCGCGGCCCTTCGGTTCGTCGTCTGGGCGTCGAAGTACACGTCGACGGCGGGGTCGGCGAGCGTGGCAGCGAGGTCGGTGGAGATGTCGGCAACGCCGTAGGTAGCGGCGAGCTCGCCCAGCTTGACCTCGTTCCGCCCGACGAGGATTGGCCGGACCTGAATCCGGCTACCGTCCGCTCTCGCCAGACCGCCGGCGTCGCGGATCGCGACAATCGATCGTTCGAGGTGCTGGTTGCGGCCCATCCGGCCGGTCACTCCGTTCATCGCGATGGTGACGACGATGTCGACCGGCTGCGCGCTGGAGTCAGATTGCGGCATGTCGTTCTTCCTGTTCGGGTACGGGCACGGCGCGCGGTGCACCGCCAAGATAGAGTTGGGCCAGCTCGGGCCGGCCCAAGAGCTCGCGTGCTGGGCCCTCGATGGCTATCCGTCCCAGGTCGAGAACGCAGCCAAGATCGGCCATCTCAAGGGCCCGCCGGGCGTTCTGCTCGACGAGCAGGACCGCCCGGCCGTGCTGGCGCAGTACGTCGATCTGCTCGAAGACGATCGCAGCCGACTTGGGATCGAGCCCCATCGTCGGCTCGTCCATCAGCACGACGTCGGGGTCGAGCATGAGCGAGCGGCCGACCTCGACCATCTTCTGCTGGCCGCCGGACAGGCCGCCGGCGAGCGCGGTCCACCGCTCACCGATGAGCGGGAACAAGTCGCGGACCATCGTGATGCGTTCGGCGACGACCGCCTTGTCGCGGAGCGTGAACGCGCCCATCCGGATGTTCTCGGCGACCGTCATCTCCTTGAACACCGAATGACCCTGCAACACGTAGGAGAGCCCCCGGGCAAGCAGCTTCTGCGGCGAGAGGCCGGTGATGTCCTCGCCCTTCAGCACGACCGTGCCGGCCCGAGCTGGGAGCACCCCGCTGACGACCCTGAGCACGGTGGACTTCCCGGCGCCGTTGGGGCCGACGAGACACACGACGCTGGCCGGGGGCACACTGATGCTGAGACCGCGCAGCACCGGCGCGGCGCGGCCGTAACCGGCCTGGACGTCGCGGATCTCGAGGATCGGCCCGGGCGCGACGCTGGAGCTAGACACCGAGGTACGCCTCGAGCACTCGCTCGTCGGATTGGATCGTGTCGGGTGCGCCGGACGCGATCGGCCGGCCCCGGTCGAACACGACGACGTGGTCGCACAGCGACATGACCATCTCCATGTTGTGCTCGACGATCACAATCGTACGGCCGTTGGCGTTGGCGACCCTGATGAGGTCGCTGATCCGTTCGATCATGACCGGGTTGACGCCGCCGGCGGGCTCGTCGAGCATGACCAGCGACGGGTCGGTCATCAGGATCGCAGCGAGTTCGAGCAGCTTCTTCTGCCCGTACGAGATGTCGGCGGCGTCGGCGTCAGCCAGGTGGTCGAGCCCGACCTGCCGCAACCAGTCCATCGCCCTGTCGACCTCCGATCCGCGAATCGCCGAGCGGATCAACTCGCGCAGACCGCTGCGGCGCTCCGCGACGAGCACGTTCTCGAGCACCGTCATCCGGTCGAACGCGCGCACCACCTGGAACGTGCGGCCGATCCCGGCGCGGGCGATGCGGTAAGGCGCCATGCCGGTGATCGGCCGGCCGGCGAACGTGACCTCGCCGGCATCGGTGGGAATCAACCCGGTGACGATGTTGAACAGCGTGGTCTTGCCCGAGCCGTTGGGGCCGATCAACCCATTGATCGCGCCCGGCACGAAGTCGACCGTGGCATCGTCGAGCGCGACAACACCCCCGAACTGTTTGGTCAGCCCGCGCACAGCGAGGCTCATGCGCCGACCGCCCCCGCGACTTCGCGGATGCTCGCCGCCGGCGCACGGCGACGCACCCAGAGCCGGCGGAGGGTCGCGATGATGCCGTTGGGCATCAGCAACACGACGGCTCCCAGCATCACGCCCATGGTGACGAGGTGGTACTCGGGCAGGTTGACGAGAAAGAACTCGCTGCTCGGCACGATGATGGCGGCGCCGAGCACCGGTCCCCACAGTGAGCGCGTGCCGCCGAGCAGCGACATGAGCACGAGCTGCGCGCTGATCTGCACGCTGAACACGAAGATCGGATCGATGAAACCGGTCCACGTCGCATAGATCCCGCCAGCCGAGCCAACGAACGTTGCCGACAGCGCGAATGCGACAACCTTGAACGCCGTCGTATTGACGCCGAGCGATTGAGCTCGGTCCTCATCCTCGCGCACCGCCTTGAGGCCCATCCCGAACTTCGTGCCGTCGATGAAGTTCCACAGCCACATCACGACGCCGAGCAGCACCGCGAACGTGACGATGTACGCGGCGTGGCGAGCGGCTCGCCCGGAGAACGAGTAGAGGCCGGCGACGTCGAGGCCGCCCGACCCGCCGGTGAGCGAGCGTAGGCCCTGGGCGAGCAGCGAGCCCATGTAGACGAGGGCAATGGTGACGATGACGAAGCTGGAGCCACGGACCCGCAGCGCAACGATGCCGATCACCGCGCCGACCACAGCGCAGATGCCGACCGTCGCCAGCAGGGCCAGGATCACGGAGGTTCGAGATTCGTTGGCGATGATGCCGGTGCAATAGGCGCCGAAACCGAAGAACGCGGCGTGACCGAGCGAGACGTAGCCGGTGAACCCGCCGACGAGGTTCCACGACGTGGCCATCACCATGTACATCACCATCAGCACGCCGGCGTATCGGTAGTAGCTGTTCGTCACGACGACCGGCCCGGCGGCCAGCACCGCCACGAGGGCGAGGACGGCGACGTAGTTCCACGCCTGCCGACGACGTTGCGCGACGACACCAGACTGACCGGTCTGCGACCGCGGCGAGGCGTCAATAGCGCTGGGCAAGACGACCTCCGAAGAATCCCTGCGGCCGGAAGATCAGCGTGACGAAAAGGAACAGATAGAACACCATGCCCGCCCATACCGGCGACAGCCACGACTGCACGACCGCCTCGATGATCCCGAGCACGAATGCCGCGACTGCAGCGCCGCCGACGCTTCCGAGCCCACCGACCACGATGATGGCCATCAGCCTCGCGATCCACTCCCAGTGACCACTCGGGAAGAACGTCGTGATGATGGACAACACGGCGCCGCCGACCGCGGCGGTCGCCATCCCGATCCCGAAGCCGATCGCTCGCACCCGCTCGGTCTCGACGCCGACGAGGCGGGCAGCCTCAGGATGCTGCATCGTTGCCCGCAGCGAGCGGCCGTAGCGGGAGTATCGCAGCACCGCGAACAGCAGCATGAGCGTGGCGCCGGCGACGACGAGACCGATGACGCGGTCGCGCGGGATGCGCACCCCGAACCAGTCGAACGCCTTCTTCGCGTACTCGACGTCGATCGACCGGTACGAGCCGGTGTAGACGGCCGACAATCCGCCTTCGACGACAACGGCGATGGCGAACGTCAGGAGCACCGACATCATCGCCGCGTTTTCGTCGCGCAGCCGCGCCAGCAGCAACCGCTGGATCGCCATGCCCGTCACGAAGAACAACGGCACCGTGATGGGCATCGTGAGCAGCGGGTCGATGTCGAACCGGTTGTGCAACGAATACGTGAGGTAGGCGCCGAGGAACAGGAACGCCGGGTGGGCGATCTGGACGATGCGCATCACGCCGAAGTACAGGCTGAGTCCGGACGCGAGCAGTGCGTACACGCCGCCGCTCAGGATCCCGAAGACGACGGACTGGATGAACAGCGATCGCGTCATCGCACCCTGCCTCTGGGCCGTGCGATGAGCGATCCGCACGCATACCGTGCGGATCGCTCATCGCGGGTCGGCGAGAGTGTTCGGCGCACCTCTCGGTCGAGCTCTCAGGCGTCGCCGCGGGTCGCCACGAGATCGGCCGTCTGCACGTCGGAGCCTGCCGGTAGCACGATCTCGACCTCGCCGCCGATCCACTGCTGGATCATGTGCGCCGACTCCGGCCGTCCCGCATCGTCGAACGACAATGGGCCGACCACCGTTACAAACTCGCTCTCCCTGACGTGGTCGCGAAGCGAGATCTGACATTCGTCGGAATTGTCGGCGCAGCCGACGGCCTCGATCGACTGATAAAGGATCTGGCCGGCCGTGTACCCGTTGGCCGCGTCCTCGTGCGGCTCGGCGTCGTACATTGCCTGGAACGCCGCGACGAACTCCGGGTTGCTCTCGTATGTGGCTTCGGCGCTCCACCCGACCGGCGACAGAATGCCGTTGCTAGCATCGCCGACCGCCTCCTCGAACTCGGGCAGCGTCGGCCCAGTGGTGAACGCCATGTAGTCCGGCTCGTACCCGAGTTCCTCGAATGCGCGGACGAGCCCGACCGTGTCCTCGAACTGCGTCCCGCCGATGAAGATCTCGGCATCGGCGTCGGCGATGCCGGCGGCGATCGTCGAGTAATCGGTCGTGCCTGGCGGGTAGACCTCATCGGCGACGATCTCCATTCCGCCCGCTTCGAGCTTGTCGCGCAGTCCATAGGCAGTCCCCTGGGCGAACGGATCGTCGAGACTGGCGACCGCCACCGTTGTCGGCCGTTCGTCCTCGGGCAGCGCGAGCAGGTATTCGGCGAGGTAGTTGTAGTGGTCGTCGGCGATGGCCGGGGCGGTGTAGAACGTGAACTCCAGGCCTCGCTCGAACACCTCGGCCGCCGCACCTGCCGGCTCGAGGAACAGCATCTGCTCCTCCTCGGCCACGGTCGAAGCTGGGATCACGAGTCGCGACGAGAACGGACCGAACACGAAGTCGACGTTCTCGACGCTGATCAGCTGCTCGTAGTCGCTGACCGCCTTGTTCGGGTCTGATGCGTCGTCCCGGTAGATCAGCTCGACAGGGCGCCCGAGGATGCCTCCAGCTGCGTTGACGTCGGCGGCCCACAGGTCATAGCCCTCCTGGATCCCGGTGCCGGGCTCGGAGAAGTCACCGGTGAGCGGCAGCGAGATGCCAATGCGGATCGGCTCGCCGGACGTTTCGGTCGCCGTTTCGTTCGTCGCCGCGGCCGTGTCGCCTGGTTCCGTCGTGTCGCCGCTCGCCGAAGCAGCACCCGAGGGCGCGAGTGCCAGTGCGCAGCCGAGTGCAATCGGCCTGAACGACCGCCGAGTTGTCAACGTGACCATCAAGATTCCCCCTATCATGATCTGAAACCGGTTTCGAAATCGGTTTCAACGCTACTGTATGGACTCGTGGCCACTGTCGCAAGGCTGGAGCGGGCAATCCCCACGATTGTCGACGTGGCCAACCGGGCCGGCGTCTCCAAGGCGACCGCCTCGCGGGTCCTGGCCGGCAGCCGCGACCGGGTCAGCGACGGGCTCGCCGCTCGAGTGCTCGAGGCGGCCGCCGCGCTGCGGTACGTGCCCAATCGCAATGCCAGGGCGCTCGCCCGATCGGAGTCCGACACGATTGGCCTGATCGTCCACGACGTGAGCGACCCCTACTTCAGCGAAATCGCCCGCGGCGTTCTCGCCGCCGCTTCAGCCGAGGATCGGCTCGTCGTCATCTGCAACACCTACCGCGACCCGGCTGCGGAGGCCCGCTACATCGCCGAGCTCCGGGCCCAGCGAGTATCGGCCGTACTGCTGGCCGGGTCGGCCTACGTCGATGACGACGCTCGCGAAACGCTGCGCCGCCAGCTCGAACTCACCATCGCTGCCGGAGCCAAAGTGGTGGTGATGGCCCCGCACGGAATCGGTCGGGCTGTCCTCCCGGACAACCGGGGTGGCGGCGAACTCGCCGCCAGACATCTCGCCCAGCTCGGTCATCGCCACGTGGCAATCGCCGCCGGGCCGGCCAATCTGGCCACGATTCAGAACCGCCTGGGCGGCTTTCTTATGGTGTGGCGGCACGCCGGACTTCCCGAGCCGTTTGTGACCTACACCACGTTCGACCGGGCGGGTGGCCGGGAGGCGGTACGGACAATCCCGAGTCACGTGCCAGCGACCACGGCGATGTTCGCGCTGAACGATCTGATGGCGATCGGGGCGATGCGCGAGCTCGCCGACACCGGCCGCGCGGCCGGCGCCGATCTCTCGATCGTCGGCTTCGACGACATCCCCGCCGCCGGCGACATGACGCCCGGACTCACCACGGTGCGATTGCCGATGGAGGAGCTCGGCCGACGCGCGTTCGCGGCGCTTGGTGAGGATCCCGACGGCGATGCGGACGTGATCCCGTGCGAATTCGTGGTGCGCGGCACCACCCATGCCGTAGTGGCGACCGGCTGAACCCTGCCGTCGACTGCGGCCGTCACCGCCGGAGGGCGCGCCAGCCATCGGGAGTGAGGGCCCAGTCGGCCACGGTCCCGTCGGGGAACGCGAACGGCGCCCGCACGCCGACATGGGCGAACGCCTCTGGCAGCGTCACCGGCTCGAGGTGATCGCCCCAACGATGCCAGCGCTGGGCTGGTGCCTCCTCCAGATGGAGACCGGCCGTACCCGCCAATTCGACGACGCCGTGTACGACGCCATCTTGGGCGTAGCCGCCCTCGAGCGGCTGCGGCGCCTGAGTTGCGTACCACTCGAGGTCGAACGCAACGGCCGTCGGATCGCCATACGCTCGGCCAATCGCTTCGTCCGGATCGTCGAGCGCCGTTGCATACGTCTCGTTGACAACC
>Ga0136618_10000820_pt1 | contig 11364 bp, 13 predicted proteins | sample AntDrymUQ3302106_2_FD_104805 | JGI IMG/M metagenome (GOLD analysis project Ga0136618, IMG submission 104805) | Polar desert sand microbial communities from Dry Valleys, Antarctica - metaG UQ330 (21.06) | ecosystem: Environmental > Terrestrial > Soil > Desert | place: Antarctica: Dry Valley...
CGGGACGCCGGCAACCTCGAAGCCGCCATCGCCGACGGCTCCTCCCGGCGCCCCGCCGAGGTCGACACGCTGCGCCAGCAGAGGCCGGGCGCGCAGTGACCGCACCCGCTCAACCCGAGCCGCAGCGACGCTGATGCCGCCGGTCCGACGAGCCGATGACCGCCGCACTCGCCCAGGACTGGGTGCGGCGGATGCTCGGCGACCACGTCAAGGTCAGGGCGGCCACCCGCCGCGCGAGCTCGACTGTCTCAGCAGTCGTGTCCGGCGCGAGCCGTCTGACGAGCCTCGCCGGTTGCGGTCAGCTCCGTGTAGCCGCGGCGGGGGCGAGGTGCGGAACGAAGCGCACGTAGACGACCATCCCGACCATCTCGACGAGGGTCTGGGTGACCACGATGACGGCGGCGATGGCGTAACGGTCGGGCAGGGCGAGGGCGAGCGGGAGCACGACCAGGGAGTTACGGGTGGCGCCGCTGAAGATCAGGGCGCGAGCCGCGCGGGTGTCCAGGATGAAGAGGCGGGCGAGGAGCAGCCCGAGCCCGGCCATGACGATCAGAAAGCCGGCGTAGAGGGGGATGACGGCGGCGACGCTGCCGAGCCGGGTGCTGATCCTGGGGGTCTGTGAGGCGACGACGACGAGCAGGGTGAGCGCCATCAGCGGCACCAGCGCGGCGTTCATCGCGGTGCTGACCGTTTGGCCGGCGCGGTGGCGGGCAGCGACGGTCTGGGTGAGCCAGGCCAGGGTGAGCGGGACGACGATCAGGGCGAGGAACGCTTCCAGGAACGGCCCGACCTCGACGTAACCGGCCAGATCGGGGCCGAGGAAGAGCAGCAGGTAGACTGGCAGTAGCAGCATCTGGGCGAGCATGAGCAGCGGGGTGGCGGCCAGTAGCCGCTCGCTGGCGCCGCCGGCCAGGCCCGAGAAGACGATGACGTAGTCGATGCACGGGGTGAGCAGGACCAGCAGCACCCCGAGCCGCACCGCGCGATCGTCCGGGGCGAACTGCACGAGGACGGCCACCACCAGGGGCACGACCACGAAGTTGGTGACCAACACGGCGCCCAGGAAGCGCCCGCCCCGCGCGGCCCGGGCCAGGGCGGCGAAGGGCACCTGCAGGAACGTGGCGTAGAGCAGGGCGGCGAGAACCGGGGTGATGGCTGGCTCCACGACGGCGGCCGACACCGACGCGGTCAAACCCCATACAGCTGCGGCTGCCATCGCCGCGAGGTAGATGGCGATCTGGTGACGTTCGAGCCGCTCGACCACGACTCTCACGCTATGTTCTCTCGCCATGCCGGGCGGCGGTGTTCACCAGGTGTCGCGAATGGCAGGGTAGTGCTCGACCCAACCGACCAGAGTCACACCAGACCCACCAACCACACCAGCACCAGCTGAACAGCTACGGCGTGTCGCCAAGATCGTTCCCTCCGCCTGGGTCTCAGCGGCCGCCCATGATCGACTGTCTACAAGATCGGGAACGGTCCAGTCACTGCTGGGCGGCTGGTTCTCGCAGATGCAGTGAAGCCTCGTAGCGCTGCACCTCGCCGGCGGTTCCGTCGCAGCCGACGAGCACGGGCTCCGCACCGAGGTGCCGGAGCACGGCGTCGTAATGTTGCGTGTTCTCTGATCGTGGATCGTGGGTCGCGACACGGGTGATGTCGCCGTCGGCCGGCTCCAGCTCCAGCCGTTGCCCGATCCAGTTCCATCCGTGCTTGCGGAACAGCTCGCGTTCGAGGACCTGGTCGGCGTGTCGTGACAGGCAGCCCCAGCCGCGGTAGCAGTTCATCAGCTCGGATGGGTGGCCTGTCCGGTGGACGAGCTGACTGAGTCGTTCGGGGGTGAGGTTGCCCCAGTATCGGCCTTCGGGGAGGTCGACGAGGGTGGGCGCGAACCGGTGTCCGCCAAAGCTGCTGATGCGCCACACGCGTGCGTTACCGGTGCTGCCGTGCTCGCGGCGCAGCGCCTCGTAGAGCGGATAGCCGAAGGTGCCGCAGCACGCGTCGACCGAGGCGTGGGTGCACACCACGAGGTCCCGGCGCGGGGTGGTGTCGCGGGACTCGGCGAAGGGTGCGAGGGCCGCCGGGTCGTCGTCGAACAGCGCGTCGACCAGATCGGCGGCAAGCGTGTCGGGCACCGAGTGCTCGGTCCGGGTGAGGCCCGCGGCGGGGCCCGGCTCCCGGTCGAACCGGATCACGCGCATCAGCCTGGGCGTCGAGTACTCCGGGTCGGGCGCCGCGGCGAACGTCTTCATGGTCAGGCCGAGTTCCTCGGTGCGGCGGGTGGCCCGGCGCAGCGCGGCGCGCAGCGGCGCGAGCACCCGGTCGGTCTCCCACACCGGGGTGCCCATGCCGGGTGGCCAGGGCAGCGGCAGCTCGAGCATGAGGTAGCGGTCGAAGGGCCGTGCGGTACCGATCGGGTCCTCGGTGGCGGCGTGCGCCACCAGCGAGCACGAGCGGCGCTGCGGCACCTCGGGCGCGGGCTCTCCCCGCACCCGCCCGGCCACGGCGTCGACGAGGGTGCGTCGCGCCCGTGCCGCCTCGGTGTCGAGGCCCTCGACGGTGCCGAGCCGGGTCACGCTCTCCACGGCGCACGGGCCGGTGAATCCGTGCTCGTGCAGGACTGCGAGCAGCCCGACGAAGTCGACGATCCCGTCGCCCGGGGTGATCGCGGGCGCATCTCGCCGGTGGCGGTGGCCCGGTGCCGGCCCCGGGAGGGGTGGTCGCGCAGCCCCACGGCGACGATGTGCGGCGCCAGCTCGACGAGCCCGCGCGCCGGCGGTTCACCGCCGTAGTGCACCAGGTTGCCCGGGTCCCAGCAGACCTGGAACGCCTCGTGGCCGATCCGCTCGACCACCGCCAGCAGGTCCGCGGCGCTGCTGGTCAGCCCGCCGTGCGGCTTCACCCCGATGGTCACGCCGTGCGCGGCGGCGTAGGGGGCGCCCGCCACCATCAACCGCAGGTAGCGGTCGTCGTGCTCGGGCTCGGTGCAGCTCATGTCCACCAGTACCCGCACGCCCAGCCGGGCGCAGTGCTCGATCTGGCGTTCCAGCGCGCCGAGCGCCTCGTCGTCGGGGCGGTCGAGGTCCGCGGAGTGGCTGAGCACCACCAGCTCTATGCCGTGGTCGGCGATCACCGACCCCACCCGGCGGGCCTCGGCGGCGGACGTGTCGGGGGTGACCACCGCGGTGACGCCGTGCACCGGAAGCGCGACGGCGTCGTAGCCGGCGGTGCGGATCCCGGCGAGCGCGCGTTCGAGGGGGAACTGGGCCCAGGGGCGGACGGTGCAGGCGATGCGGGGTCCCGGCGTGCTGGTCATGATCAGGACCTCTCGTGACAGGCTTGGTGACCGGACGGGCCGGTGGAGCGGCGGCGGGCGACGACGTCGTGCAGGTGGCGCCGCTTCGGTATCCCGAACGGCGTCATGGCGTCGACCTCCTCCTCCTCCTCCTCCTCCTCCTCCTCCTCGGTGCGCAGCTCCACGTCGCATCCGTCGACCAGCGCGTCGATCTCCGCCGCCGACAGCCGCGTAGTGCTCGGCAAGCCACCGCCGCTGTCGTGGACACCGTGGAACTGCCCGGCGAACCTGCCGCCGGGCCGCACCGAGCCCGCGATCCGCTGCCACAGGGCGGGGAACCCCCCGGCCGCACACCAGCCCCGTCAGGCTCGCGTTGACCAGGTCGGCCTCGGGCCAGCTCTGGTCCTCGAACCGGCCCAGGCGGACCTCGAGCCGGTCGCCGAGGTGCGCGCCGAGGGTGCGGTGCAGCCGGGCGACACCGTCCGGGTCGGCGTCGATCGCCAGCACCCGCCAGCCGCGGCGCAGCAGCTCCACGGTGTCGCGCCCCTGCCCGCAGCCGAGGTCGACGGCGAAGCGGGCGGCGCCGGGCGCCTCCTCGTCGAACCGGTCCAGGGCCGCGACGAGCGTCCGCTCGGGCGGGGTGGTGGCGTTGCGCTCGTAGTACGCGGTCCAGCCCGCGGGGGTGGTCGTCACGTCAGTGCACCTCCTAATCGAACCGGGTGACGATCACCCGTCGGGTCGTGGCGCCGTCGTCGACGGCCAGGCTGTGCGCGCGCACGCCGTACAGCTCGCCGACGGCGGCGTCGGTGAGCAGGTCCCCGGCCGGCCCGCTGCGGACGTCCGCGCCGCCGAACATGAGCATCGCGCTGTCGGCGATCTCGATCGCGTGGTCGGGGTGGTGCGTGGTCATCACGACGGCCCGGCCCTCGGCGGCGAGGCCGCGCAGCAGGTGCAGCACCCGGCCCTGGTTGCGCAGGTCCAGCGGCGGACGCAGGCTCGTCGAGGACCAGGACGCGGCCCTCGGCGGCGATGGCGCGGGCGATGAGCACCAGCTGGCGCTCACCGCCGCTGAGTGTCGGGAAGTCGCGCTCGGCCAGGGCCCCGAGGCCGACCCGGTCGAGCGCGGCGTGGGCCAGCTCGTCGTCGCGGCGGCCGGGGGTTGCGAACGGGCGCAGGTGCCGGGCGCGGCCCATCAGCACCATGTCGAGCACCCGGTAGGCGAAGGTCGTCTGGTGGCTCTGCGGGACGAAGCCGACCGCCCCGGGCCTCGGTGGGCGCGGTGAGCCCCACGAGGCAGCGCAGCAGGGTGGTCTTGCCGCGCCCGTTCGGGCCGAGCACGGTGAGCACCTCGCCCGGGGCGACCCGGTGCGAGACCCCCCGGAACAGCCAGGGCCCGGTGTCGTGGGTGAAGCCCAGCCCGTCGAGCTCAAGCACCGGACCACATCCGGCGGCGGCTGCGGCGCAGCAGGACCAGGAACACCGGCGCGCCGACGAGCGCGGTCAGCACGCCCAGCGGGATCTCCGCGGCGCCCAGGTTGCGGGTCACCGTGTCGATCACCGTGAGGTAGGCGGCACCGAGGGCGAGGGTCACCGGCACCAGCACCCGGTGGTCCGGCCCGACCCACAGCCGGGCCAGGTGCGGGACGACCAGCCCGACCCAGCCCACGACCCCGCTCACCGCGACCTGACCGGCGACGACCGCGGCGACGGCGACGAGCAGCAGCCAGCGCAGCCGAGCCGGGCGCAGCCCCAGCGTCGAGGCGTCCTCGTCGCCCAGGGAGAGCACGTTGATCCGCCAGCGCAGGGCGACGATCAGCGCCCCGCCCAGCAGCACCGGGACCCCGGCCACGGCGACCTTGGCCCAGGTGGCGGTGGCCAGGCTGCCGAGCAGCCAGAACACGATGGACTGCAGCTCGTCGTAGGGATCGGCGAGGTAGGTCAGCAGCGACACCAGCGCGCTGAAGAACGCCCCGACGACGATCCCGGACAGCACGATCGTCAGCGGCGGGGTGGGCCCGCGAAGCCGGCTGGTCGCGAACACCGCGACGATGGCGAGCAGCCCGAAGGTGAACGAGCCGAGCACCAGCGCCGCGGAACCGAGACCGAGCACGATCGCCAGCACCCCGCCGAACGACGCCCCGGAGGACACCCCGAGGATCTGGGGGCTCACGATGGGGTTGGCGAACACGGCCTGCAGCACCGCCCCGCAGACCGCGAGACCGGCGCCGACGAGCATGCTCAGCGCCACCCGCGGCAGCCGTACGCCCAGCACCACGGCGGCCTCGGTGTCCGACCAGGTCCGCTCGATCGGCAGCACCTGGCCGAGCAGGATGCGCACGACTTGGTCGAAGCCCACGGAGTAGCGGCCCACGCCGAGGGCGACGACGCCGACGAGCACGACGACGACCGGCAGCGCGACCAGCGCGCCGCGGTGGCGCCGGGTGGCAGTTACCGCGGCGACGGGCTCAGCGACCGAGGTCGGCATATCCCGCGGAGTCCGCGTTGGCCGGCAGCTGCAGGATCGCGTCGAGCTGCGTGCCGGTCGGCTCGGCGCCGTAGAGGAACGCGTACTCCTGCACGATCGCGGCGCGCAGGCCGGGCGCCCCGGTGCCGTGCACCAGGCCGGCGACCCACTGCCACATCAGCGGCGACTCGTGGCTGGGCGGGTCCCACCGGTAGCCGCCCAGCGGCACCTTGTAGACGCGGCGCCCGCGGACCGCCCGCAGGCTCGCGAGCACCGGGTCGCCGTACATCGTCGCGGGGATGGCCGGGCCGAAGTTGCCGAGCAGGATGATCTCCGGGTCCCAGGCCAGGAGCTGCTCGACGTCGATCGTGGCCTGCACGACGGCGATCGCGGCCGCGGGGTTACGGCCACCGGCGAGTTCGGTGACGAAGTGGTTGTAGGAGGCGCCCCCGCCGACCTGCAGGCCGTCCGTCGCGCCGCGCAGGTACAGCACGGACGGCCGGACGTCGCCCAGGTCGGGCAGCCCGGTGCGCAGCTTCTGCGCTCCCCCGCCCGGGCACGCCGGAACTGAATCCAACAGCGCGTACGTCCCGCTACCATCGGCCTCCGCCGACCGTCCGCCCCTACCCGGGGTCCGAGGAGGATCGGGACAAGATCCGGCGCTAAGCCGCGCCGCCGGTGCCGGTGTCGGCGTGGGGTTCTCTGGGCCGGACCGGGCTGGTGAGGTGGCCATAGACTGTGGTGCGGGGGAGCAGGGCGGCGATCTGGGCGACGGTGTGGGTGCGGGCGTCGTAGAGCTGTTGGGCGTGCGCGGCGTGGTCCGGGGTGAGTTTCGGTCACCGGCCGCCGCGGCGGCCGCGGGCGCGGGCATCGAGCTCGCCCGCGGGTCGTGGCTGATCTGGCAAGGCGTCCGCGTGCACCGTGGCCTGCTCGGGGCCGGCGTCACCGCGCTCGACGCCTACGGTTTCGTCGCCACCCTGCAACCCGATGCGCATGAGCCCCGTGGCGACCCGGCGGATCCGGATCCCGGCCATCACGGGCTCGAAGGCGCGACCGAGTCGTGGCGCTGTCCGGGGGTGATGATAACGAGCTGCGTTCACCTACGGTACAAGCGTCCCAGAAGGGGAAGGCCCCGCGACGACGGCGCAGCCGCGGACCTGGCCGCTGAGCTCGCGGCCCGTCAGGCTTCCTGGCGCGGGGGCTCCACGGCCATGACCAGCCCGTGTGCCGTAGTGAGCTACTTGACGTGTAGTTCGCCGACCATGCCGAGGTCGGCGTGCTCACCGACGGTGCAGATGAATTGATATGTCCCCGGTTCGAGTGAAGTCGTCAGGGATGCAGCTTGCTCGCCGGAGATGATCTCGGTGTCGGCGATTTCTTGGCCGTCACGCAGGATCGTCAGGTTGTGCACCATGCTGCCGGAGTTCTGAAGGGTGATCCGGATCGGAACGGGCCCGGTGGTGTCTTCTCCGCGCACGACCACAGTGTCGGGGTCGAAGTCGAAGTCCGTGGCCGTCACCGTGACTGGCCGGGACGCTGGCACCGTCACGGTCGTTTGCTCCGCCTCGTCGCCGGTGTCGCCGCAACTGGCGAGCACGGCGGCGAGCACGGTAGCGAGGAGCGCGTCGGCGATGATCCGGGGGCTCGTCCGTTCGCGGTTCTGCTGCACTCAGCGGCTCCTGTTCGCTCCGTGGGCACGGTTTGGTGATGCCGGATCCCGGAACGCGCTGCTGCCTGCCGCTTCAGAGGTCCAGAGCCCTGCTCGGGCGCTGGTCTGCGGGCTGGCGCCGGGCTCAACGGATCTTCATTGCCGCTTTGGCGCTCAGTTCGGGGGGGCGGGCCGCAGACGGAAACGTTCCCGTCCACGATCGCCCGAGCCGCGGTTGCCAGCGCGGTTTGGGTCATGCGCTGATCAGCAGGCCGGTGAGGTACAGGATCGCGATGCCCGCCACCATGCCGCCCGCGCTGACCGGGTGCAGCGCCCGGCCGGCGCGGTCGCGGATCGAGGGCAGCAGCTGCTGGATGACTTGCGCGATCGCGCCGGCTCCCGCCCCGAGGAGGAAGGCGGCGACGCTGGGGTTGAACGCGGCGGCCCCGATCCAGGCGCCGAGGATCGCGGGGGCTCCGGCGATCATCCCCAGGCCGGCCAACCGTGCGAGCGAGGGTGGACGCGAGGCGATGGGGGCAACGATCGCCAGACCTTCGGTGGTGTTGTGGACCGCGAAGCCGACCACCAGGAACGCCCCGAGGGCCAGCGCCCCTACCGTGTAGGCAGAGCCGATAGCCAGGCCCTCACCGAGGTTGTGCAGGCCGATGCCCACAGCGATGATGAGCGCCAGGTAGGGCCCGCTCGCGCCGGCCGCCTTCGCCCTCTCCTGCCGCTTCTCGAGATAGGTCTGCACCGCGGCCAGTGCCAGGTAGGCGACGATCGCCCCGAGGAAGACCAGCGCGACCCCGCCGAAGGACTCGGCGGCGCCGCCCTCCTCGCCGAACAGTTCGACGCCCTCGAGCACCGCGTCCACCGCCAGGAAGGCGAGCAGGCCCACCGTGAGGGCCATGAGGAACCGCAGCCAGGTCTGCGGGATGCGGCGCACGAAGGGAAGCCACAGCATCCCGATCGCCACCGGGATCACCCCGACGTAGACCCCGAGCAGCGCCATCAACCCGAAGAAGGTCAATCCGCTGGCGGGCGTGCCGACCGCCGCGTCGATCTCGTGCACGATCGTGCCGCCGGTCGAGGTCAGCAGGAAGGCTTCATACGCCTCGCCCTCGACCCAGTCATAGGGGATGGTGATGGTCTCGGCGTCCAGGCGGGCGATCTCGCGTCCGCTCGCGGTGAAGTCCCGATACGCGTCGTTGACTGACACCTGGGAGATCTCGACGGGGTCGGGCCCGTCGTTGCGGACGGTCAGCTGGATCTCCCCGGGCCGAAGCGTGGTCTGCTCGACCACCAGCTCCTCGACCGGCACGCCGGGCCGCTCGCCGAGGCCGGGCACGCCCAAGACCGCGAACAGCGCGACTACGCTGGCGATCAACGCGACGGGGAGCAGCCCCAGCAGCCAGATCGAGCGGCGGGTGGCGCGGGGCAGCGGCGCGTTCTCGGTGGCTCCGCTGGTCTCCATCAGTCGACCACCTCGAAGAAGCCGAGCCAGCCCAGCTCGGCGAACTCGTGCTTGTGCGCGTGGAACATGAACTTGCCGGCGTGGGGAAACCGCAGTTCGAGGATGCCGCGCTGGCCCTGGGCGAGCATGATCGTGTCGGTGAACTCCGTGGGCTGCAGGGAGGTGCCCGTCGGGAAGTAGTTGAAGAAGTTCGCGTGGACGTGGAACGAGTTGACCGGGTCGTACTCGAGGATGTTGTGCAGGTAGATCCGCACCAGCTCGTTCCGCTTGACCCGGATCGGCTCGTTTTGGTAGTGGAAGCCGACCGTGTTGACCGCGTAGATCTCGTTGGAGAAGTCGAAGTTCGTGTCGAAGGCGTTCATCACCATCACCAGCTCGTCGGCCTCGGGACGCCCCTCCTCCGGGTCGACGATGAACACGCCGTAAAGGCCCTTGGCCACGTGCTCGGCCAGCGGAGCAGTGTGGCAGTGGTAGTGATGCATGCCGAACGGCTGGGCCTCGAACTCGTAGGTGAAGCTCTCACCGGTCGCCACCTCACCGGACTCCCGGTCGACCCCATCCATGTTGGCCGGGTGGATGCCGTGGAAGTGGATCGAGTGCGGGTGTGAGGAGGCGTTGATGAACCGGATCCGCAGCCGCTCGCCTTGCCGGCAGCGCAGCGTCGGCCCCGGCACGCGCCCGTTGTAGACCCATGCCGGGTACTTGACGCCCGGCGCGATCTCGATCTCCTTGTCCTCGGCCACGATCTCCCACTCGCGCAGGACGCGCCCGTCGGGCAGCCGGCTGGTCTGGCCCATGTCGAAGTCGCGAACGATGTCGCTGGGATTGAAGCCGTTGGCCTGGTGGTCGACGGCTCGCCCCGCCTGGAAGGCGTGGCTGTGCCGGGCGTGGGCGGTGGGTGCCCCGTGGCCGGAGCCTGCTTCGGCTGCCTGGCCGAGCCCGGTGAACTTGGCGGCAGCAGCGGTTCCGAGGATCGGCGCGAGCCCGGCGAACAGTCGGCGTCGGGTAAGCACAGTGCCCAGCCCCGCGGCCGGTTGGGCGCGCCATGGCGCTCGTCTCGTCATCGCTCGACCCCGCGCACGGCCTCGTTCACGCCCTCGACGATCCCGTGGATCAGGCGGGGGAGCTGTTCACCCAGCGCGTAACGCTTGCCGTCCACCGACACCCACAGCGGTCCCCCGAACGGAGCTCGCTCCTCGACCACGAGCATCACGCCCGGCCGGATACCCAGCTCGCCGAGGTAGCGCAGCGCGTCGCTGTCGCGGTCCGAGACCCGCTCCACCCGGAACCGCGCACCGATCGGCGCGGTGCACAGCGGGTCCGGCCACTCCTCCGAACAGCTGCCCTCCTTGGGCGGAATCGGGTCACCGTGGGGATCGCGATCCGGATGGCCGAGCGTGGCAGCGATGCGGTCCTCGAGCCGAGCGCTCACCGCATGCTCGAGCACTTCCGCCTCGGCGTGCACCTGATCCCACGGCACACCGAGCACCTCGGTCAGGAAGGCCTCCAGCAGACGGTGGCGCCGGACCACGCCCCGCGCATGCCGCAACCCGTGCGGAGTGAGTCCGACCTGCCGAGTTCCGATCCGCTCGACCAGGCCCGCGAGAACCAGGCGCTGCACCATCGCCGACACCGACGGAGCCGACACCCCCAGCCGGATCGCCACCCGGGACGTGGTCGCGAACTCCCCTTCACCGGCCAGCAGGTAGAGAACCTTCAAGTAGTCCTCGACGGCCTCCGAGTGCCTCATCTCGCAGCAGGCGGGGGACCTCTCGGCAAAATGATGAGCCGGCATGCGCCAGACGTTAGGCATGTCTAAAGCAAAAGACAAGGCGCCCCGCACTGCTCGCCGAGCTTGACCTACTTAGCGCTCTGTGGGTCATCTACTCGACTCACCACGGTGACCAGCACCGCCGCCTGCCCGACCGCACCGGGTGTGTGCAGGTACCGCCCATCAAGCACCGCCGGCGCGGCGAACGCCTCCCGGGCGCGGGAGTCGATGAGCTCCTCACGGTCGACCGGACCGTCCCAGTCGGTCTGCGGCTTGGCCGACGAAGCATCGTCGTTCCAGCCGAGCACCTCGCCGGTCGGACACACCGCGAACGAGCCGCTGGTACCTCGTGATCGGTCGCCTTCGGCGCCGGGAGACGACCGCACTGGCGGGGCCGGTGCCTGGAGGAACTACCTGCAGGCCTTGCCCGGCAAGCCACGCTGAGCTCACCGAGCAGGGGCTTCAGGCGCCGGGTCCAGCGCTGCAGCGTGTCCCGCGCGGCCTCGGTCAGCTCTGGCAACGCCCTCGGGCGGGGTGCCGTCGCCGAGGAAGACCCGCTCGGGGTGCGGGTGGCTGAGGAAGTCGTGGTGTGAGATCTCCCAGCCGGGGCGGGGTATCGGGGTCGGTGTCGACGTCGACGCGGTAGCCGGTGAACTCGTCGGGGCGGCGGCGCGTGGGGCCCGGCCCACCCCGCACTTGGCCCATCAGGCGGCGC
>Ga0136618_10000821_pt1 | contig 11364 bp, 14 predicted proteins | sample AntDrymUQ3302106_2_FD_104805 | JGI IMG/M metagenome (GOLD analysis project Ga0136618, IMG submission 104805) | Polar desert sand microbial communities from Dry Valleys, Antarctica - metaG UQ330 (21.06) | ecosystem: Environmental > Terrestrial > Soil > Desert | place: Antarctica: Dry Valley...
CGACGAGGTTGACGACGGCGACTCGTTTCCATCGCGAGCGATCCACGTGGAGTCGGGCGACGAGCACGAACCCGATCACGCCAACCGCGGTGACGACGACGGTCTGGTAGGCGTACGTAAAATGGGTTTGCACGATCATGCTGCCCAGGCCGAGACCGATCGGAACCGAGCTGGAGTTGCCGGCCCACATGCCAGCGGTCGCCCACAGCAGTGCGAAGAACGGAATGACGAGCGCGAACTGCTGTCGAGCGTCGATGAGCCAGGCCAATCCGAGCGTGCCCAGGAACAGCGTGGTTCCCACCATGACCCACGCGACTCGCACGGGCGTGAGGATCCGACGGGCGACGAACCACACGATCCCGATGCACGTCGCGTTGACTACAGCCGAACCGATACCGGTACCGAGGTACGGCGACAGCCGGGTGAACGGAGCGAGCAGATCCAGTTGCAGTGGTCCGAGATTGTTCACGGCCACGCCGACGACCGATGACCCCGACGACCAGGCCCCGAGCAGGGGCGTATGCGGTGAGAACACGTCGCGCGACCGCACGGTGAAGTAGGCGGCGTCGCCCACGGGCATCCAGTCCTGCACAGCGGCGCGCATCACGGCGACGACGAACGGGATCAACGACGCGGCCAGCGAGATCCACTCGATGCGCTTGGCTTTGCGGAATCGCGTCGTCGACGAATGCGTTGCCACGATCGTCACGTCGTTGTTCAGCCGCGTTGGCGGACGGCTTCGAAGCACAAGACCGTCGTGGCCATCGCGACGTTCAGGCTTTCGGACCGGCCCCGCTGTTCGATGCGCACCCACTCGTCGATCGGCTCGTCGGCATCCAGGCCGGCTGCCTCGTTGCCGGCCACGATGGCGATGCGCCCTGACCAATCGGCAGCCGTGTGCGACACGCCATGGTGCGATGACGTGCCGATAAGACGCAGCCCGGCGGCCCGCACATCGGCGAGACCGGCACTCGCCACCGGAACGTGGAACACCGCTCCTGCCGACGCGCGCAACACCTTCGGGTTCGACGCGTCGACCGTGCCCGGCGTGACGACCACCGCGTCGGCGCCGGCCGCTTCGGCCGAGCGGATGATGGTGCCCAAGTTCCCCGGTTCCGATACTCGATTGGCGACCACAACGAACGACGCGCTTTCGACGACGGTGATGTCGTGCGGCCGCTCTCGGATGACGGCGAAGAGCCCGCTCGGCGTCTCGACGTCGGAGACCCGCTCGGCGACTCCCGCGGCGAGCGTGAGCGACGGCCCGGCTCCGTCGACCGGTTCGATCCCGGTCGCTACGTAGTGGGCCTCGATCGACCATCCGGCGGCAACGGCCTCGCCGATCAGGACCTCGCCCTCGACAACGAACGCACCTTCCTCGGAACGCGAACTGCGGCGCCCAAGAAGGCGCCGCAGTCGTTGAACCTCTGGGTTCGTATAGCCAAGTTCGCGACCGATCAGAGTGACGCCTTCGCGACCTCGACCAGGCGGCCGAATGCGGCGGGATCGGAGACGGCCAGCTCGGCGAGGATCTTGCGATCGACTTCGATGCCGGCGGTGCTGAGCCCGGCGATGAACCGGCTGTAGCTGAGGTCGTGTGCCCGGCACCCAGCGTTGATGCGCTGAATCCACAGGCGACGGAACTCACCCTTCTTGGCGCGGCGGTCGCGGAACGCGTAGTTCCCGCTGTGCATCACCTGTTCGTTGGCTGCCCGGAACGAACGGCTCTTGTTGCCGTAGTAACCCTTGGCCTGTTCGAGGACCTTCTTGTGGCGCCGCTTTGCGGTGACGCCACGCTTGACGCGTGCCATGTCTGACTACTCCTTACTGTCTCAGCGCTGGCCCAGCAGGCGCTTGATGTTCTTCACATCGGCGGGATGGACATCGGCGTCGGCCTCGAGGCGCCGCTTGCGCGTCGAGGGCTTCATCTCGAATTTGTGCTGGTTGTTCGTCTGCTCGTGGCGCAGCCGGCCGGTTCCTGTGATCTTGAACCGCTTGGCGGCGGTTTTCGATGTCTTCATCTTGGGCATGAACGTGCTCCTGGTGGTCTGGACAGATCAGTGTGTGCGGTGAAAGCGTCAGCTGGGTTCGGCTGCAGCCGGTGTGGCCGCGGCAGGCACCGCGTCCACGGATTCGGTCACATCGGCTTCGACGGCCGCTGGGTCGATTGCCGCATCAACGTCGATCGGGGCCGGTTCGTCGGTGAGGACTTCGGTTGACGGCGAGTCTGCCGGTGCCGAATCGGTGGCCGAGTCTGTGTTGCCGCGGCTGCGGTCGTCGCTCTTCGGAATCTTGGGGGGGTCGAGTGCCTTCTTGTCCGGAGACAAGACCATCGACATGTTTCGGCCTTCGAGCCGGGCTTGCGTCTCGACCTTCACGTAGTCGCCGACGACGCCCAGGACATCGTCGAGGATCTTGGACCCGAGCTCCGGGTGGGCCATTTCTCGCCCTCGGAACTGCATGGTCACCTTGACCTTGTGACCTTCGTGAATGAACTGGTCGATCTTGCGCACCTTCGTGTCGAAGTCACCGCGTCCGATCTTCGGTTTGAATTTGACTTCTTTGACCGAGACATTCGTTGACTTCTTGCGCGATTCCTTGGCCTTCTGGGCTTCCTCGTAGCGGAACTTCCCGTAGTCCATGATTCGACAGACCGGTGGATTGGCCATCGGCGCAACCTCGACAAGGTCGAGATCGAGTCCTCTGGCCATCCTCAGTGCATCGGGAACTGCTTTGATCCCGAGCTGATCGCCGTCCGGACCGATGAGACGGATCTCACGGGCTCGAATGCGATCGTTGATCCGATGCTGTTCGCGTTGTGGCGGCGCGGCTATGGCTGTTCACCCCTGTGCAATGGCTGATCTCTCCTGCTTGATTGTTGGCTCGACGCGAAGTCCGCGGAGCGCAACGTAGACCCCCACGTGGAGTGGGTGGCATCAGCCGAACTTGCCGTTGGACCCGGACGCACCGATTGCTTTCGAAGCGTTGCTCGAGAGCTGTGGTGGCCGGGTGGGGGTTGCCCCCACTTCACCTCAATATGACGCCGTTAGGGTAGCCCGCGTGCCCAGCGATTCCACGCCAGACGATGGAGATGAGGCCGACCGCGACGTGGGGACGGACGGTGCCGGCGATGTGATCGGTGACGCCCAGGCGGCCATCGACACGGCTCGACGGCGATTGGCCGAGGTCCCGGCCGCGGTCGTCGTCACCAATCACGTGATGGGCCTCTACGAGCTGGCCGCCATCCACCTCTCGTCGGCACCCCCGAACCTGACCTCGGCCGCGTTGGCCATCGACGCAGTCGCAGCCCTCGTCGACGGCCTCGGCGACCGCCTCGGCGCCGACGCCCACACCATGCGAGACGCCCTGGCCAACATCCGCATGGCCTTCGTCCACGTCAAGTCCGCCCCTTCCACAACCGAAGGGTGAATACCTGTCCGTTCCGTCAGGAATTCACCCTTCGGTCTCGCCGCGGCGGTCACGCCGCGGTCGATCTGGTCACGGCTTGATCGACGAGTTCGAGGACGTCGTCGACGAGTTGCGTGAGATGGACCCACGTGAACCGCATCACACGATGATTGTTGGCCGTCGCGACATTGTCCCGCCACCGGTCGCGGTCGAAGTCGGTGTACCTCGCGTGCCACCGTCGACCATCTGCCTCGATGATCAATCGCTGATCTGGAAGCAAGACGTCGACCCGACCGGTTGCTTCGGACCACCATGGGGCTGACGCCTGACGAACGACTCGTGGACGGCTCGGCACCCGTTCGAGGACGGCGTGGAGCAACGCTTCGAGTTCGCTCTCGGGTGGCACCCAACCGTCCTCCTTGCGCTCCCCGATCAGCGCCCGCATTCGCGGAAGGCCCGGACGACGGCTGCCCTCGTAGAATTGCAGCCGCTCGTCGAGTTCGTCGATCGTCACCCGCTTCTCGAGCAACGCGTCGTCCATCGTCCGTTCGAGCGTCCACAGGCCCACGCGAGTGCTGATGTCGAACAGTGTCTGCTCGATGGTGGTGACGGCAATCCCGTCGACCGACGTGAGCTTGGCGCCGCTGTAGCGATGCAACGTCGCCCACGGATGGCCACAGAAGTTGTTGGCCGACACCACGAGCTCGACGCCACCCGGTCGAAACCCCGGAAGCCGGTGTAGCGCCGCCGCGGCTTTGCCTGCGAGGGCGCTTTCCTCGACCGATAACTCGGCGATCTTGCACTGCCGTTTCCACGTTCCGGCGCTTCCGGCCAGCGCGTAGACGGCCGCAACCGGTTTGAGCCAGTGCTTGTCGGCCAACCGGCGCTGAACGAACCGATCGGAAGCCCCGAGGGCGAACGCCTGCTTCCGACTGAACACGCCGTATTGCTTGGCCGCCAACGCACCGATGTTGTTATCAATCTCTGTGAATCTCATGCGTCCACTGTCGCAAGAGGGTGTCACAACCCCAGAGCGCACCCGAACACACAACCGAAGGGTGAATACCTGTCCGTTCCGTCAGGTATTCACCCTTCGGTCGTCAGACTCAGCGCGCGAAGCGGCCGGTGGGGGCGCTTTTCACGCGGTTGGCCACCACGATGACGCCTTCGGCACGGAGGAGTTTTGCCTGGCGGGTGGGGCTCGCGGTGACGAGGCGCCCGTCGCTGCGGACGACTCGCCACCAGGGGAGGTCGAGATCCGTGCTGGCCAGCAGTCCCCCGACCGCCCGTGCCGCACCGGGATGACCGGCGTCGTGGGCGATGTCGCCGTAGCTCACCACCTCGCCCGGTGCCAGCAGCTCGATGACCGCGATGATCTCGCGGGCGAGCCGCGTCAGCTTTTCGGTCGGCACGGTCAGCGCTTCGTCAGGCACGCGGCCTCGTACATCCCCACTTTGGCGAGCAGCGCGAACTCCACGTCCGCCCCGACAGCGATCGTGCGCGTGCCATCCGCGATCTCGACGCAGTGGAACCGGAACTCATCGCCGTCGTTCGCCGTGACCACCCCAAGACCCGCGGCCACATCGAACTCGGTCACCGTGCCCTTCATGGCACGATCTTGGCGATCGCGATCTCCAACAGATCGGTTGCGCCGGCGTCACGCAGCGCAGGAATGATGAGGTTGATCGTGCGCTTCTCGACGACGCTCTCGACGGCGTAGCCGGAGCCACCGGCCAGCTCAGACACCGTCGGTGACTTCGCGGAGGGCAACACCGCCAGCACGTCCTGATAACGCTCAGCCGACACGTTCAGCTTCAGCAAGACCTTTTCGCGGGCTTCCAAGGTTCCGTTCAGCAGCGTCATCAATTGGCCCATCGCGTGGCGCTTGTCGGCGTCGGCGTAGGACGCTGGGTTGGCGATGGCCTCGGTGTAGCTCACGAGGACGGTGTCGATGATCTTCAGACCGGCGGCACGCAGCGCCCGGCCGGTCTCGGTGATCTCGACAACACAGTCGGCGATGTCCGGCACCTTGGCCTCGCTGGCTCCGTAACTGAGGCGCACTTCGGCCGCGATCCCCTGCTCAGCGAAGTATCGGCGCGTCAGTTCCGGGTACTCGGACGACACGCGAACACCATCTGGAAGATCTTTCACGGAGACAGCCGGCGAGTCGCCGGCCACGGCGACGACGAGCTTGATCGGATCGGATGTGGCCTTCGAGTACCGGAGTTCGCCGAGCGACACCACGTCGCTCGCCGTCTCCTCGATCCAGTCCCGACCGGTGATGCCAACGTCGAACAGGCCCTCGGCAACGTACACGGGGATCTCCTGGGGACGCAGGATGCGCACCTCAGCCACCCGCGGGTCGTCGATGGTCGCCTTGTAATCCACCGACGACGCGCGATGAACGTTCAGATCGGCCGCTTCGAACAGCTCGAGCGTGGCGCGCTCCAATGATCCCTTCGGCAGCACGATTCGGAGCACAGGGAGAACGTAGTGGGTGTCTCCGTGCGTCACCCTCTGGGTTGAGCAGTGGCTGCCCAGACGTGGGAAGGTGGCGACCATGTCAGCAGGTCCATCGATGAGACCGCCCGGTTCGATCCTCGGCACCCGTGTGCTGCGCACCGAAGATCCCTCCTTGCTCCGCGGCGAGAACACGTTCATGAACGATCTCGACGTCCCTGGGGCTTTGCGGGCCGTGTTCGCCAGGTCGGATGCCGCCCATGCCGACCTGCTGACCGTCCACATTGCCGACGCCGAAGCGGCACCGGGCGTCGTTGCCGTTTTTACGGCCGAGACGCTGGGCGTTGCCCCGCACCACGGATTCGTTCCCGTTCACCCGCATTTCGTACGCCCGCCCCTCGCCACCGATCGGGTCCGATTCGTTGGCGATCCAATCGCCCTCGTGGTGGCCGATTCGCTCGCCGCGGCCACCGACGCGGCCGCCTCGATCTGGGCCGACTACGACGAACGCACGCCAATCATCGACCCCGCGATTGCGCTCGCCGACGATGACAACCTGCTGTTCCCAGAGCACGGGTCGAACCAGGCGCTCGTGATGATCGACAAACGACCCGTCGACATGGACGCGTTCGGCGACGACACCGTGATCGTACGCGGCCGCTACGTGAACCAACGCATCGCCGTGGTGCCAATGGAACCGAACGGGTGCATCGCCATCCCAGGGGACGGCGGACGGTTGTTGTTCTACGCATCGACGCAAATGCCGCATGCCCTCGTCGGCCAGCTCGCCGACGCCCTCGGTATGGCGCACGCCGACCTGCACGTCATCGCGCCGCAGGTCGGCGGCGGATTCGGTGGCAAGGCCGGCGTGTGCGCCGAATACTCGGCGGTGGCCGCTGCCGCCCGGCATCTCGGCCGCGCTGTGGCCTGGATTCCGAGCCGGAGCGAAGACCTCGTCTCGATGCCCCACAGCCGAGCCCAGGTGCAGCACGCCGAGCTGGCCTGCACCCGGGACGGCACGTTCCGCGCCCTTCGCGTGCACCTCATCGGCGACTCCGGCGCGTACCCGAGCGTCGGCACGTTCCTGCCGACGTTCACGAAGCGCATGTCGAACGGCACCTACCGGTTCGACGCGATCCAGTTCGACATCGCGGTCGGCACCACGAACACCACGCCCACCGGCGCCTACCGCGGCGCCGGCCGACCAGAGTCGACCGCCCTGCTCGAACGGCTCGTCGACCAGGCGGCGCGCGAACTCGGCATCGACCCGATCGAACTGCGTCGTCGCAATCTCGTCGGCGACGACGCGTTCCCGTTCGCGACGCTGACGGGCGCCACCTACGACAGCGGCGCCTACGCCACGCCGCTCGATATCGCCGCCAGCGCCATCGGGTACGACGACCTTCGCGCCGAGCAACGCCTCCGACGAGGTCGGGGCGACCGGGTCCAGCTCGGAATCGGGGTGGCCGTCTACGTCGAGATCACGGCCGGTGGCGGGGCGACCGAGTTCGGTGCGGTCGAGGTGCACGAAGATGGTTCGGCGACGGTCAGGGCCGGCACGTCGGCTCACGGCCAGGGCCACCAGACGTCGTTCGCGATGATCGTCAGCGACCGCACCGGTATACCAATCGATCGCATCCGGCTCGTCGATGGGGACACCGCCCTGGTTCCCCAAGGCGGAGGCACGGGCGGGTCGCGATCGCTGCAACTAGGCGGCTCGGCCGTCAATGCGGCCACGATCACGCTCGTCGAGCATGCCAAACAGCTCGCGGCATCGAAGCTCGAGGCCGACGTCGCCGACATCGTGGTCGACACATCAGCGGGTTCGTTCAACGTCGCCGGTGTCCCGGCCAGTGCGCTGACGTGGTCCGAAGTGGCCGCCTACGCCAGGGAGTTGGGCCGGTCGAGCGACCTGTCGGTCGATGCGATCTTCGACCAAGCCGACGCGACCTACCCGTTCGGCGCTCACATCGCCGCCGTCGAGGTCGATCTCGACACGGGACAGGTAGTTGTTCGGCGCCACGTCGCCGTTGACGACTGTGGCACCGTGCTCAACCCGCTCATCGTGGAGGGACAACAGCACGGAGGCGTGGCGGCCGGAATCGGCCAAGCGCTGTTCGAGGAAGTGCGCTACGACGCCGACGGCAACCCGCTCACCGCGTCGCTTGTCGACTACGGCATCCCCACGGCCGCCGACCTGCCCTCGTTCGACGTGCTGTCGAGCGAGACGCCGACGCCGCTGAACCCGCTCGGGGCCAAGGGCATCGGCGAGGCCTCGACCATCGGCGCGACACCGGCAATTCAGAACGCGGTCATCGATGCGCTCGCGCATCTCGGCGTGCGCCACATCGATCTGCCCTGCTCGCCTGAACGGGTGTGGCAGGCCGCCCGCAACGCCGAGTCGGGCACGCTCGCCGATCCGTGGATCGACCCGCCGCCCCTCTTCGAACAACTCAGAGCCCAGCGCGCCACCAAGTCGGCGGACGCCGACGTGGCCCCCCAAGCCGCGGAAAGTATCTGACCCGTCGCGAGACGATCAACGAACCGGCGAGGAGGGCAGTGGGGAGCCCGACCTTCCTCTTCCCAAACCGGTGAGCACAGCGACCGAGGCCGAGGATTTCAGCGCGGAGGACGGCCCGAGCTTTGTCGGGCCGTCCTCCGCACCACGAAGCTCGGGCTGAGGAAAGGGGCTTTGGCCTTTCCTCAGCCCGAAACAGCTTTGGGCTTTCCTCAGTTCGAAACGGGCGTCCCGTCCGGCGACACGGCGAACCAGACGTCGCCGACGCCCTGGCCGTTGACATCGCCGGGGGCGCTGTCACCCGCGAAGCGGTAGAGCGGCCAATCACCGAACTTCAGCATCGGGCCGAGTGGGTGATCAACGACGCTGAACAGGGCCGGATCGAGGTCGCCCACGAACAGGGCGGGCTCTTCGCCGGAAGCAGCCGAGTCGGCCGGAACCGTCGACGTGCCTTCTTCTGGTGCCGGCATGAGCACCGGTGGCCAGTTCGTCGCACAGTCGTCGACGCAGGTCGCCTCGCCATCAGCGTCGTTCTTGAACATGTACAGGGTCATGCCTGAAGCGTCGACCAGTACGTCGCCAAGGCTGGTCTCAGCCGACGACGCCAATGCGATCGGGTTGCCCTGCGGCGTCACGACCCACCACACGCCACCGGCGGCCTGGCCATTGATGTCGCCAGGCGCCGCGTCCCCGGCGAACGTGTAGAGCGGCCAATCGCCGACCTTCAACATGGTGGCGCCATCGGTGCTGTCAACCGTCGAGAACAGAGAGGAGTCGAGGTCGCCGACGTCGGGGTCGCCTTCGATGATGGCCGCCGGCCAAGTCGCCGCACACTCACCGGCGCACGTGGACTCTCCGTCCACGTCCGGGGTGAACATGTACAGCGTCATACCGTTGGCATCCACGAGGATCGGTCCGACGAAGGACTGGGCCACACCGACGGACGACCCGCCGACGGGGACCGCAACGGCGGATCCTTCAGCAGCGGTGCCCTCAGCAGCGGTGCCGTCAGCAGCGGTGCCCTCAGCAGCGGAACCTTCAGCGGCGGTTCCTTCAGCGGCGGCGTCGGTTGCGGCGACTGTTGTCTCGGGGTCGCCGTACGCGGTCGACGGTGCCGCACTCGTGACGGCGGATGATGCGAAGGCCGCCGAAACGGCGAGGGCGGCGAGCGGTACCGCGATGCGGGCGTGTCCCCGCTTCGGACGGATTGATGGGTTGGTGGTCATGATGTCTCTTTCGTCGATCGAGTTGCGGGCTAGGCGCCGAGAGTCGGCACCCATCTCTACGACGGACACGGCCGAACGGTTCATGAGAATGTCGTCAATGGCTCGTCGCGGCGTCCTGCAGCAGGCGCAGGGCGTGGGGGACGATGTCGATGATCGCCCCCAGTTGCTCGACGCAACCTTTCGGCGAGCCGGGCGTGTTGCAGATCAGCGCCTGCCCGCGCACGCCGGCGACGCCGCGGGACAAGCGCCCGAGCGGGCTGACGAGCCGCATCGCTTCGGCGAGACCGGGGGCATCGCGCTCGACAACCTGTGAGGTGCCCTCTGGGGTTTGATCCCGCGGCGCGAATCCGGTGCCGCCGGTGGTGACGATCAGCCCGGAGAAGCCGTCGCTCATGCGGGTCAAGGCATCGGCCACAGTGTCGGACCCATCGGCGGTCACCTCATGGGCGACGACATCAAACCCAGCGTCGGTCAGTTGCGCGACGAGCGCTCCACCGCTGCGATCTTCCCGAGTTCCGCCCACGACGCCGTCACTGACGGTCAGTACCTTGGCCTGTAGTGCGGAGTCATCGCCCATCGCCGGGACGCTATCCGAACGTCTCGCCCGGCTTCGGCTGGGCACCATTGGCGAACTCGCGCCACATCATTGGGCCCTTGCCTTCAGGCTGAACCTGCACCAACCGAACGGCGCCACTGCCGGCACCGACCGACTCGCCATCTTCGGCGAGCGTGCCAGGGGACGGCACGTCGGTGGGCGTATCAACGAGGTCCGCCGCCACGACCCGGAGTCGCTTGCCACGGAACGTCGTCCAGGCCTGCCCCGAGCGAATCCACCGGTCGACTTGGGTGGCGGGCGTCGACCAGTCGACTTCCCACTCCTCAGGCTTGAACTTCTCGGCGTACGTCGGCTCACCTGATTGCGGTTCGGGCGTAGGCATGTCGCCGGACAATACATCGAGCAGCAACCCGGTACCGGCCTCGACGAGGGTGTTGCGGAGATCGTCGGCGGTGTCGCGTTCACCGATCGGCACGATGTCTCGTGCGTAGACCGCGCCAGTGTCCAGCGTGACATCGACATCCATGATGCACACGCCGGTTTCCGTGTCGCCGGCGAGCAGCGCCCGCTCGACCGGAGCGGCGCCGCGCCATCGTGGCAGCAGGCTGAAGTGCACGTTGATCATCGGCAGCGCTTCGAGCACGTGCGGCTTGATCAGCTTGCCGAACGCAACGACGACGCCGAGTTCGGCGTTGACGCCCAGGACGTCATCAACCACGTGACTCACCGGAATGCCCAACTCGAGGGCGCGCGCCTTGACCGGACTCGGTGACGTCGCCCCACCGCGACCGCGCCGGCGGTCCGGCTGGGTGACGACGAGCAGGATGTCGTGGCCCGCTTCGTGCAATGCCTGTAGCGGCCGGACCGCCATCTCGGGCGTGCCGAGATAGACGAGGCGCTTGCCCGTCACCGCTGCGTCAGCCGAGCCGGAGCCGACGGCGTGGCGCGGGCGTGGCGTTGGCCTGTTCGGTGATTCGGCGGTACTCGGCCATGGCCTCGCGACGTTGGTCGGGTGTCATCCGGTCGAACATCAACACACCGTTGAGATGGTCGAGTTCGTGCTGGAACATGCGGGCCTCGAGCTCGTCGGCCTCACGCTCGATCGGGTTGCCGTCGAGGTCGATGCCCTTCACGAGCACCGTCTTGGGCCGCACGATCTCGACGTAGAGGCCGGGAATCGACAAGCAGCCCTCTTC
>Ga0136618_10000822_pt1 | contig 11362 bp, 10 predicted proteins | sample AntDrymUQ3302106_2_FD_104805 | JGI IMG/M metagenome (GOLD analysis project Ga0136618, IMG submission 104805) | Polar desert sand microbial communities from Dry Valleys, Antarctica - metaG UQ330 (21.06) | ecosystem: Environmental > Terrestrial > Soil > Desert | place: Antarctica: Dry Valley...
CCGATGAGCGGCACTTGATGTCGAAGAACTTCTCGGCGCCCATGTCCGCCCCGAAGCCGGCCTCCGTGCAGACGATCTCGTTGGTGGCCAGCGCGATCCGGTCGGCGAGCACGGAGTTGTTGCCGTGGGCGATGTTCCCGAACGGTCCGCAGTGGACGAAGGCCGGACCGCCCTCCAGGGTCTGGAGGAGGTTGGGCTTGATGGCGTCGACCAGGAGGGCTGTCATCGCCCCGGCGACCCGGAGGTCATCGGCGGTCACGGGACTGCCATCGGTACGCAGGGCGAGCACCATCCGACCCAGTCTGGCGCGCAGGTCGTGGATGTCGCTGGTCAGCGCCAGGACCGCCATCACCTCCGAGGCGACGGTGATCTTCCACTCCGTTTCGCGCGGGACGCCGTTCTCCCGCCCGCCCAGGCCGATGACCGCACGCCGGATAGCGCGATCGCTGATGTCGACCACGCGCGGCCAGATGATCGAGTGCGGATCGATGCCCAGCGGATTCTTGTGGTGCAGGCTGTTGTCCAGGAAGGCGGCGGCCAGGTTGTGCGCCGCGCCGATGGCATGGACATCGCCGGTCAGGTGGAGATTGAAGTCGTCCATCGGGATGACCTGGCTGTAGCCACCCCCCGCGGCCCCACCCTTGATGCCGAAGACCGGTCCCAGCGAGGGCTGACGGATGCACACCGCGGCCTTCCGCCCGATCCTGTTGAGCCCCTGGGCCAGGCCGACCGTCGTGGTCGACTTGCCCTCGCCCAGTGACGTGGGCGTGATGGCCGTTACGACGACGTACTTGCCGCGCGGGTTCTCGGACTCGAGCCGGCGGATCGCGTCGAGGTTCACCTTCGCCTTCGTGCGACCGTACGGCTCGATCTCCTCGTCGCGCAGCCCCAGGTCTCGCGCCACGTCGGCGATGGGGCGCGGCGTGACGGAGCGGGCGATCTCCAGATCGGACGGGAAGGTCATCGGACCGTGCCTCCAGGGGTGGGATGGGCTTCAGCTGCCGTCGGGTCGAGGCGGCTTGCCGTGAGCCCGGCGAGGTAGCCTCGCCGCCAGGTCTCCGTGGCCTTGACGCCGTTGAACGTGTACAGATGCAGAGCCGAGATGCCGCTGCGCTGGTCGGCCATCTGTGGCGCCAGCGCTTCGAGCAGCGCGTCCGGTCGGAAGAATCCCCCGGAGCGCACGAGTCGCGCCACGAAGCGGATGTTCTTGGTCAGGAAGCGGTGGGTGTCGGCCACGCCGATCCGGGCGGTGATGGCGAGGAGCCGGTGCGGCTCAGTGACTCCCGGCAGGCCGATGTGCACTGGCAGCGAGATACCCTCCGATCGTCGGGCGGCAAGCCAGGAGGCGATGGCGCCCGGATCGAAGCAGAGCTGCGTGGTCATGTAGCTCGCATACGCCGCCTTCTCGCGCAGCGCCCCCAGCAGCGCATCGTCCGCGATGAACGGGTGACCCTGCGGATAGCACGGGATGCCGATCTCACTGAGGCGATGGCCGATCTCATCCATCTCCCGCAGGAGTGACAGCCCGTCGGGATACGCGCCATGCGTCTTCGCGTCGCCGCCCACCACGAAGGCCTGGTCGATACCGCTTTCCTCGAGTCCGGCGAGGAGGTCGGTCAGCTGCGCTCGGTCGCGCACCATCCGGGCCGACAGGTGCGGCACCGCCCGAAAGCCGGCCACCTGGAGCTGTGCGCACAGCTCGACCGTGGCCTCGATGCCCTTGATGGGCGACGCGGTCACCGACACGCGGGCGCCGGGCGGCAGGGACGCGGCCTGGTCCATCGCGCCCCTCAGCGGGATGACCTCGAACGTGGGCGCGGCGAGGATCTGGGCTAGTGCCTCGCGGGCGGATGGGGACATCCCGTGCCGGCGGCGGAAGAGCATCGATCAGGCCTCCGGGTGGGGCAGAGAGGCCCCGCCCGTCCTACGTCGCCGTCGTTCGGGCCGTCCATCCGTGCCGGGCCCGTCGGAGCGTGCCGGCAGCTCGACCACGGTCGACAGGTGGGGAGATGCGGCGGTGCGGTGAGGGAACGCCATCGCGTCGACGAAATGCTGCTGGAAGCGCGGCTCGACGGCGGTCTCGACCTTCTCCACCGTGCGGACCACGCCCTCGATCTCGCGGCGGGCTGCGCCCGACAGCAGCGCGATGAGCGCGCCCGTGCCGGCTGCGTTCCCGGCCGACCTGACGCGGGCCAGGTCGCAGTCGGGGATGAGCCCCAGGACCATGGCGTGGAAGGGGTCTATCTGGCTGCCGAAGGCGCCCGCCAGCCGGACCTCGTCGACGGTCTCGACGCCGAGCTGGTCCATGAGCAGGCGGGCGCCGGCGTACAGCGCCGCCTTGGCCAGCTGGATGGCCCGTACATCGTTCTGGGTCACCAGGATGCGCGGCCGGCCGGCGGCCGAGCCGTCGTGGAGGAGGTAGGAGAAGGTCCGGCCGTCGGCGATGACGCGCGGTGTGCGGGCGGCACGCGACCCGTCGATGACCCCATCGGGCGTGATGACGCCCGCCAGGAAGAGCTCCGCCACGACCTCCACGATGCCGGAGCCGCAGATCCCGGTCACGCCCGTCTCGCGGCTGGCTTCTACGAACCCCGACTCATCCGACCAGACATCCGACCCGATGACCCTGAACCGCGGCTCCAGCGACTGCCGATCGATGCGCACGCGCTCGATGGCCCCGGGGGCGGCACGCTGTCCGCCGCTGATCTGTGCCCCCTCGAAGGCAGGGCCGGTGGGGCTGGAGGCGGCCAGCAGACGATGGCGGTCGCCCAGGACGATCTCCGCGTTCGTGCCCACATCCACGACCAGGCTGACGACCTCGCTCTCGTGCGGCGCCTCGGCCAGGATGACGCCTGCCGTGTCGGCGCCGACATGTCCCGCGATGCAGGGCAGGAGGTAGGCGCGGGCGCCGGGATGGACCTTCAGCTCCAGCTCCCCGGCGCGGACGCGGACGGCCCCATCGGTGGCCAGGGCGAAGGGCGCGGAGCCGAGCGGGATGGGGTCGATGCCCAGCACGAGGTGATGCATGATCGGGTTGCCCACGATTGCCAGCTCGAGGATGTCATCGCGCTTGATGCCGGACTTCGCGGCGAGCCCGACCAGCAGCCCGTTGAGCGCCGTGCGCACCGCCGCGGTCATCTCGGCCGCACCCTCGGGATGCATCATCGCGTACGAGACGCGGCTCATCAGGTCCTCGCCGAAGCGGATCTGCGGGTTCATCACTCCGTTCGAGGCGAGGACGGCGCCGTCGGACAGGTCCGCCAAGTGTCCCGCGATGGTCGTGGAGCCGACATCGATGGCGACGCCGTAGGCCTTCTCGTGCAGACCGGGCCAGACGGCGGTGATCGTCCGCCCCTCGTGGACCGCCACGGTGACGGCCCACTTTCCGGCCTCCAGCGCCGGCTGGAGCGCACGGATGACATGAAGGTCCGCTTCCAGGCCGCTCAGTCCCCACTCCGCCTCGAGCGCGACCTGGAGGCGTGCCAGGTCGCCGGACGGCGAGGCCAGCTCGGGCGGGGCGACCTGGACGTAGTGAAGGCGGACCACGGGGTCGATGTGGAAGTCGCGGATGTCGAGGCCCTTGCGGACCACCTGGCGGTAGACCTGGCTCTCCGGAGGTACGTCGATGACCGCATCGCCCTGAAGTCGCGCGACGCACGAGAGGCGGCGGCCCGGCTCCATCCCGCGGCGGTCGCGGTACTCCACCTCCGAAGCGGCGAAGGGCGACAGGTGCTCAGCGCGAGACTCGATGCCGTGCTTGGCGAAGCTGCCCACGCTCTGCTGGACCTGGCATCGGCCGCAGATCCCGCGTCCGCCGCAGACCGAGTCGATATCGACGCCCAGCGAGCGCGCGGCGTCGAGGACGATGGTGCCCGAGGGGAATCGGCCGCGCCGGCCGGCCGGGGTGAAGATGATCAGGGGTTCGGCGGCGGCGGTCATCGGTGGCTCGGCCTTACCCGGGACCGGCCGTCAGGGTGCGCCGGCGGTTGACGCGGCGGCCCTGCTCGCCTGCGGCGGGAGCGATCCGAAAGGTGCGGATCCAGCGCGCGGCGTCCTTGTCGTTGCCCAGCAGGACGTCACCGGCCATGACCGCCTGGCGAACGCCCTCGGCCAGCGGGTTCGTGATGGCCGACGTGAGGCCGCTGGCCATGGCCATGGCCAGGTACGCGCCGTTGATGCCCTCACGGTTGGGCAGGCCGAAGCTGACGTTCGAAGCGCCGCAGGTCGAGTTGACCTTGAGCTCGTCACGCAGGCGGCCCAGGATCCGGAACACCTGCCGGCCGGCCGTGGGCAGGGCGCCGATGGGCATCAGCAGCGGATCGACGATGATGTCCTCGCGGGGGATGCCATGGTCCGCGGCACGCTCCACGATCCGCTTGGCCACGGCGAACCGGACATCCGGGTCTTCGCTGATGCCCGTCTCGTCGTTGCTGATGGCCACGACCGCCGCGCCGTACTTCTTCACCAGCGGCAGGACGCGCGCGAGCTGCTCCTCCTCACCCGTCACCGAGTTCACCAGGGGCCGTCCCTGGTAGACCGCGAGACCGGCCTCCAGCGCCTCCACGATGGAGCTGTCGATCGAGAGCGGGACGTCTGTCAGGGACTGGACGAGCTGGATGGTCCTGGCCAGGATGGCCGGCTCGTCGGCCAGTGGGATCCCCGCGTTCACATCGAGCATGTGCGCACCGGCCTCTACCTGGGCGATCGTGTCGCGCTCGACGCGCGAGAAGTCGCCCGCCTTCATCTCCTCGGCCAGGAGCTTCCGGCCGGTGGGGTTGATCCGCTCGCCGATGATGACGAAGCGCCGGTCGTCGCCGATGACGACCTCACGCGTGGCGGACGAGATGACGGTGTGCGTCATGCGTCCGCCGAGGGGGCCGGCGTCTCGCCGGTGGCGGGTGGGAGCGTCGCTGCGCCGGCCACGCCGCCGGACATGATGAGCTCGGCCAGACGGTGCTTCGTGTAGTCCGTCTCCAGCCGCTCCGACTCGGCGCGGACCTCCGCCTCGATGTCGTCCCCGCAGGGTCGCTGGACCTTGTGCCACTCCTCGATGTAGTCGTTGTAGGCGCGCTTGCCGGCGCGGCTGGCGGCCTTGTCGATGGCGATCTGGAAGCGCTGGTGGAGCACGGTCTTGCTCGTCCGGCGACCGTCACGCCCCACGACCTGAGCAGGGATGTCGCGCCACAGGATGACGGTCAAAGTGGCCATCGCTCAGGCGGCCCCGACGCCGCTGGAAAGCCGCTCGGCGGCGGCGGGCTGCACAGGGCCGGCCGCGGCGGTCGCGATGGAGGTCGCCAGCTCGCCGTAGCCCGTGTGACGGTGCTCGAAGGCGAGCCCGAGCCTCTCGGCGGCCCTCCGGGCCAGGTCCAGCAGGCCCGCGTCGTCCGTCTGAGAGAGATACACCACCCGCCGATAGTTGCCGAAGTACATCGACTCGAGCTCGGGGTGTCGGTCGATGCCCAGTCCCCGGATGACGAGCCGCTGGAAGTTTCGGGCCAGGAAGTCGGTCAACCAGAAGGTGGCCGGCTCCTCCTCGGCAAGGCGGGCGAGATCGACCCGACCGGCGAAGGACTCGTAACAATGGGCGCCCGGGAGCCGATCGACACCTTCCTCTGCCAGGACGACATCCAGGAGGCCTCCCGTGCCGCAGTCGGCGTAGGCCACGAAGATCCGCGCGTAGCGGCCGCATGCCCGGCCCGCTCTGATCTTGGCCCGGACAGCGCCCGGGATGCCGCCCGGTCGGTTATGCAGCGATGGCGGGAGGCACGTGACGTCGACGTGGGGCAGGGGGCGCGTCAGCTCCACGAGCTCGCGGGCGAGCGCCCCGCAGCCGATGACCAGGACGCGCGGCGCAGCCCCGGCGTCGGCCGGATCGGCGTCATCGGCCGGATCAGCGGCCTCAGGCTGCGGCATGTCGCTCGTCGATGAGGCGGCGCGCGATGTCCGCGGCCACTCCCGCGTCCCGGCAGTACGCGTCGGCGCCGACGGCTTGCCCGAACTCCTCGTTGAGGGGCGCACCGCCCACCAGGACGATGTAGTCGTCGCGCATCCCGCGATCCACCAGCGCCTGGATGACGACCTTCATGTAGGGCATCGTCGTGGTCAGGAGCGCCGACATGCCCAGGATGTCCGGCTTGTGCTCCTCCAGGGCGGCGATGAACTTCTCGGCGTCCGAGTTGATGCCGATGTCCACGACCTCGAAGCCGGCACCCTCGAACATCATGCCCACGAGGTTCTTGCCGATGTCGTGGATGTCCCCCTTGACAGTCCCGATGACGACCTTCCCCACCGGCTCCGCGCCGGTCTCCGCCAGGAGCGGACGAAGGATGGCCATGCCGGCCTTCATGGCGTTGGCCGCGAGCAGGACCTCCGGAACGAAAAGGATGCCGTCGCGGAAGTCGACGCCCACGATCTTCATGCCGGCCACCAGGGCGTCGTCCAGGACCTTCGTGGCGGGGAACCCGCGCTCGAGGAGGATGCGCGTCCCGACCACGACCTCGTCCCTCATCCCGTCGTACAGATCGTTGTGCATCTGCTCCACGAGGTCTTCATCCGCCAGGGAGGCGAGGTCGATGTCCTCGTTCTGATCCGTCACGCGTGCGCTCCCGAATGTCTTGCCCGGTTACCCTGTTCCACTATGCGGCACGATGCCATATCATGGAACGTAAGCAGCGAATGTAGCGGAGGGAGGGCCGGATGTCGAGGGTCCAGTCCATCGAACGGGCCTTCGCCGTGCTGTCCGCGCTGTCCGACGGACCGCTAGGCGTGACGGAGGTGACCGGACGGGTCGGTCTGCCCAAGAGCACGGCCGCTCGACTCCTGGCATCCCTGGCCCGCGAGGGCGTGGTGGAACAGGTTCCGGGCGATACCCGCTACCGACTGGGGGCGCGGATCGTCTCCCTGGCCGCCGGGGTCGTGCCCACCCGGAACCTGGTCGCGCTCGCGCGCCCCGTTCTCGTCGAGCTGGCTTCGGCTCTCGGCGAGGCCGCCGGCCTGTCCGTGGTCGACGGCTTCGTGGTGCACTACATCGACCAGGTCGACACCGCGCATCAGGTGCTCGTCCGCGACTGGACCGGCAGCCGCCTGCCCATCCACGCCGTGTCGTCCGGGCAGGTCTTCCTCGCTCACATGGCGCCGTCCGTCGTGGAACGCTTCCTGGCGGAACCGCTCGAACGGTTCACCCCGCGCACCCTGGTCGAACCCGCGGCGTTGCAGGAACGGCTTCGCCGGGTCCAGCTGGACGGCTATGCGTGGGGCCGCGATGAGTTCGCCGAGGGCATCAACTCCGTGGCCGCCCCCATCGCCGATGCGGCGGGCCACGTCGGCGCCGCGGTGCACGTCCACGGTCCGGCATACCGCTTTCCCGAGTCGGGCTCTGAGACGCAGATCGCGCACCAGGTGCTGGACGCCGCCGCGCGGATCTCCGGCCGCCTGCGGCAGGGCTCCTGAGTGGCGGATATCAACGGAGCGCGTCGACTGGAGGGTGCGCCCATCGCGGCCGAGATACGCGCCCGCGTCAGCTCCGAGGTGAGCGCCTTCAGCGAGCGTCATGGGCATCGACCGACGCTGGCCGTGGTGCTCATCGGCGCGGACGCACCATCCGCCGTCTACCTCCACCAGATCATCCGCACCTGTGAACGGACCGGCGTGGTGGGGCGCGTGGTGGAGATCGGCGAGCGGGTCACCACCGCGCTCATCCAGCGTCGGATCGAGGAGCTGAACCGCGATCCACTCGTGTCGGGGATCATCGTCCAGATGCCGCTGCCGAGGCACATCCCACTGCGGGCCGTGATCGAGGCCATCGATCCGCGCAAGGACATCGACGGCCTGCACCCGTCGAACGCCGGGCTTCTCACGCTCGGCTATGAGGGCTTCCTGCCTGCCACGGCGCAGGCCACGGTCGAGATCGTGAAACGCTCCGGATACCGGCTCGCCGGCCTGGATGCCACGGTGATCGGGCGCAGCAATGTCGTGGGCAAGCCGGCCAGCCTGCTGCTCCAGCGCGAGCACTGCACGGTGACCGTGTGCCATCGACAGACGCGCGATCTGCCGGGCCATGTGGCGCGGGCCGATCTGGTCGTGGTGGCGGCGGGCGCCCCGGGGCTGGTCACCGGCGACATGCTGAAGCCCGGCGCGCTGGTGGTCGACGTGGGGATCAACGTGGTGGGCGACCGGATCGTGGGCGACGTCGACTTCGAGTCGGCACTCCCCGTGGTCGAGGCGATCACGCCGGTGCCGGGCGGCGTCGGCCCGCTGACTAACGCCATCCTGCTGGAGCACCTCATGGCGGCCGCGCACGCCCAGCACGACGAAGCGGGCCTTTCTGGTCGAGTGCGCGGCGGCGGCGAGCCCGTCCGCCGAGCTTCTACGCGCGGCTGACGGCACTATCGTCGATCGGCGGCCAAGTCACGGCCCCCGGGAGCGAATCGCGCAGGAGACGCGAGCCGCCGGAGCCTTTGGCGACCTGATACGCATCGGTGGCCCTTTCTCGAGCGTGAGGACGGCCACGGGATCCGATCCTGCGAGCCGTCACTCGGCCAGTGGTCCCTTCCTCAGGCCGGATATGCACTTCGCGACGATAGTGGCGTCGGATCAGGGCACGAGGCGGCCGATGGCCTCGGACAAGTCGGCCTATGGCGGCGGCCCGTCCCGTAGCGGCCTGGCTTAGCCGCGAAAGGCCTCCAGCGCGCGGGAGCGTGCCTGAGCATGGTCCACGATGGGCGCCGGGTAGTCGCGGCCGATGATGCAGCCCACGCGCTCCTGCATCTCGCGCGACATCCGCCACGGCTCGTGCACCGACTCGGATGGCACGTTCGCCAGCTCAGGCACCCAGCGCCGCACGAAGTCGCCATCCGGATCGAAGCGGGTCGCCTGGAGCGTCGGATTGAAGATGCGGAAGATGGGCTGACGGTCCGTGCCCACCGACGCCGTCCACTGCCAGCCTCCATTGTTGTTGGCCAGGTCGCCATCGGTCAGGTGCCACATGAAATGCCGCTCGCCTTCGCGGTAATCGATGAGCAGGTCCTTGGTCAGGAACGAGGCGACGATCAGCCGGGCACGGTTGTGCATCCAGCCCAGTGCCCGCACCTGGCGCATCGAAGCGTCGACGACGGGATACCCCGTGCGACCCTCCTTCCAGGCCTCGAGACCCTCCGGGTCGTCCTGCCAGGGCGGCGTCTCGTAGGGCGGGCTCAGCGGCTGGCGCGTCACGCTTGGCTCGTGCCACAGGAGATGCGTGTAGAACTCGCGCCACGTCAGCTCGCCCCGGAACTTCTCCGGGCCGCGGCCTGGGCCCCCACAGCGAGCGTAGACCTCGGCGCCGCTCAGCAGCCCCCAATGCAGGTCCTGGCTGAGTCGCGACGTCCCATCCCGGGCAAGGTCGTTGCGACGCGCGTGGTACTCCGCCAGGCCGCCGCCCGTCCACGCGTCCAACCGGTCGCGCGCCGCCGCCTCCCCGGGCGTGATCAGGCCTGGCGCGGGAGTGCCCGGCGTGAGGCTGGCCAGGGATGGCCACTCCCCCACCGCGGCGTCCTGGGGCGTAGGGACCCGCGCCGGAGCGGGCCGGGGCTCGCGCTGCTCGAGTCGCTCGAAGGCTCGGCGGAACGGTGAGTAGATCGAGAACCGCTGCCCTGCCTGGGTTCGGACATCCTCAGGCTCATGGACCAGCAGCCCGCGCCGGGCGTGGAACGTCCTATCGTCCCCGGCCAACGCCGCTGCCACCTCGGCGTCGCGTGACCTCGCATACGGACCGTAGTCGCGCGAGACGACGACCGCGTCGGCGCCGACCTCCTTGGCAAAGGCGCTCACGACCTCGGCCGGCCGCCCCAGTCGGACGTGAAGCCGGCTGCCGATGGCGCCCAGCGACGCGTCCAGCTCCATCGCCGAGTCACGCATGAAGGAGATCCGATTAGGGGACGGCCAGCGGCCTGAGAGGAGCTGATGGTCGAAGACGAAGAGTGGATACACGCGGTCCGCGTGCTCCACCGCGTCGAGCAGCGCTGGGTGATCGTGGAGTCGGAGGTCTCGCCTGAACCAGACGATGACGGTGCGCCAGCGGCGCGGAGCTCGGATATCGCTCATGTCCACCCTTCGGCCCAACCGGCTTCGTGGTCGTACCGGAATCCTCAGGTCCCTCCGACCGCGATGAGCAGGACCCCGCCGATGGCCGCCGCGACCCCTACCAGCCGCAGGCGCGACAACCGCTCATGCAGGAAGACCCGGGCCAGCAGCGCGGTCACCACGGGATACAGCGATGAGAGCACGACCGCTACGGCCAGGCCTCCGGCGGCGTTGGCCAACAGGAAGAAGAGATTGCCGCCCAGGTCACCCAGGCCCGAGAGCACCAGCAGCGGCAGCAGCGCGACCGATACCCGCAGCGAAGGGCGACCACCTCGGCCGGTGACCGCGCTACGAGCGAAGAGCAAGCCCGCCGTCAGGGCGACCACCGTGAGCCCGGCCAGCCGGACGATCAGGATCGGCCACCAGGTCTCACCGCCGCTGGCCCGCGACTGGTCGATGAAGAGATAGAAGCCGGCGAACCCGAGGCCGGAGAGGAGGATGAGCACGAGCTCCGCCCGGGCGGACGTGCCCCGTTCCGCCGACTGCGCCGCGGACGTGCTGTCCGGCAGGCTGATGACCACCACCGCACAGAGAGCCAGGGCCATCCCCGACAAGAGCAGTGGCGAGGCCGGTTCACCGCTCACGATGCCCACCAGCGCGGGGAGTGCCGCTCCCACGAGCGCGGCCAGCGGCGCGACCAACCCCATCGTGCCGCGCGACAGCGCAAGGTAGAGGCAGCCCAGGCCGGCCACGCCGCTCAGACCGGCCGCGGCGGCCCAGACCAGCGCGGGCACTGGTGGCAGAGCCTCGGGACTGGCGGCCAGCAGCCCCGCCGTGGCGAGGAAGCCGATCACCTGCGTCATGAGCAGGGTCGCCAACACCGTCGAGCGCCGGCTGGCGATGCCGCCCGCGAAGTCGCCGACGCCCCAGCTCAGCGCCGAGGCGAGGGCGAGCGCCGGCGAGTCGAGGCTCAGGGGCGTGGCGCCGCGACCGGGGAGCCCGGTGCCGCGACCGGGGAGCGCTCCGCCACGGTCGCTTGGGGCGCGTCGTCCACCGCCGGCTCCGGCAGCGCGATGACCGCGTCCGCGACCTGATCGTACCGATCGGAGCAGGTCAGATAGATGATCTGGTGGTCGCTGGCCAGGCGGCGCAGCATCTCCACGGCGCGGCGCGCGCGCTCGTCATCGAAGGTCACGAAAGGGTCGTCGAAGACGAGTGGCGGCCGGCGATCCTGGGTCACCTGACGCACCAGGCCCAGGCGTGCCGCCAGGTAGACCTGGTCGATGGTGCCCTGCGACAGGTC
>Ga0136618_10000826_pt1 | contig 11344 bp, 11 predicted proteins | sample AntDrymUQ3302106_2_FD_104805 | JGI IMG/M metagenome (GOLD analysis project Ga0136618, IMG submission 104805) | Polar desert sand microbial communities from Dry Valleys, Antarctica - metaG UQ330 (21.06) | ecosystem: Environmental > Terrestrial > Soil > Desert | place: Antarctica: Dry Valley...
CAATTGACATCAGCAACTGGTTCATCCTGTCCCAGCCGCTGGGATTCGTGTTATTCCTGATCGCGGCGGTGGCGGAGACGAATCGCGCCCCGTTTGACCTGCCTGAAGCCGAAACCGAGTTGGTTTCGGGCTTCCACACCGAGTATTCGGCATTCCGGTTCTCGCTGTACTTCCTCGGCGAATACATCAACATGATTGTCGTCTCGCTGTTCGCGAGCACACTATTCCTTGGTGGCACAGATGGTCCCGGGTCCGAAACTCACTGGGGTCTGGGTCTGTTGTGGCTGTTCGCAAAGACCGTGATGTTCCTCTTCTTTTACATCTGGCTGCGGGGCACCTTGCCGCGGTTCCGGTTCGACCAGTTGATGGGGATTGCATGGAAAATCCTGTTGCCGCTGGCCCTGCTCAACATTGTTGTGACGGCCTTCATTCGCCTCGTCGCCAACGGACAGGTCTTTTAGGGATGGGCCAGTTTGAGCCGACTCCATGTCATTTCGAGGAACGAGTAATTCCCCGCGAAGCGGTTAGGCGTCAGTCCGCCGGGAGCCGCAGGCGATCAGAGGAATCTCTTCACCGTAGCGAAACGCGCCTCCATGCCGCCGCGGAGGGAGATGTCTCCACTCGCTGGCGCTCGGTACGGAATGACAATACATCCATCCGCGAGGAAAATCGCCGGGATGCCTTTTTCAGCATAACGTTGCGAGGAGGACAAACACGGCGGTTCGCTACTACGAATCACATGGAAAGACTCCCCGGAGGAACGGCCTGATGTCGTGGGATGTGGTCTTTTTCTACCTGATCGCGGCAGTGAGCATCATGACGGCCCTTGGCGTGGTCGCCGCCCGCAACCCGGTGCACAGCGGAATCTTCCTGATTCTCTGCTTCGTGAACATCGCCGGCATCTTCGTGATGATGGGGGCGGAATTCCTGGCCGTAATCCAGATCATCGTCTACACCGGGGCGATTCTGGTGCTGGTGCTGTTCGTGATCATGCTCGTCGATCCGGAGGATCTGCCGAGCTTTCATACGGCGGAACCGCTCCAGCGCTATCTCAGCTTCATGCTTGGCGCGGTACTGCTGCTTGAGGTTGGGGCGGCGATCGTGACCCGCACCGCGGTCGGCGGCGGAGGCGAGGCCACACCGGAGAACATCGCCGCCGTCGGCGGCAACGTCCAGGCGCTGGGCCGGGTGATCTATTCAAGATACCTGCTTGCCTTCGAAGTCACCTCGCTGGTGCTGACGGTTGGCGTGATCGGCGCCGTAGTGCTTGCCTTGCCAGAGCGGCTCGGCGAGCGGATCGGGACGCGACGGAGCACGATCAGTCTCTCGCACACACGCGGCGCCGATCTGGAATTGCCGGAGGGCCCGCGAGGCGAAACTCCGATCAATGTCGATCGTAACCGACCGGCGCCGACCCCGACGCCACAGCGAACCTTGATCATGACCAAAGACCCGGATGCGCACACCAGGGTAGGCGGCCCATCCGAGCGCAGGCTGTAGGAACGGATTGAAATGAACGAAGTAACGGTAGAACATTTCCTGTTTCTCAGCGCGGCACTGTTCATCATTGGGATGATGGGTGTGCTGACGCGCCGGAATATCCTGATCATCTTCATGTGCATCGAGCTGATGGTCGCGGCCGTCAGCGTTTCGCTGGTGGCCTTTGCCTGGGAGAGCAACACACTCGACGGCCAGATTTTCGTGCTCTTTGCGCTCGCGATCGCCGCCGCCGAGGCAGCGGTTGGTTTGGGCATCATCCTCGCGCTGAGCCGGCGCGGGAAGTCGGTGGATGTAGATCAGTTGCATGAATTGCGAGATTAGAAGGCCAGTGCGGGAGCGGGCGGGCCGAGCCGGTCGATACGGGAAGATCATGCCGAGAGTGGCCGATGACCGGTTGAGGACGAATTGATGTCAGATTTCCTGTTCCTGATTCCATTGCTGCCGCTGGCGGCGTTCTGCATCAACATCGTGCTGGGCCGATCCCTGATTCGGGAGCATGCCCATTTGATCTCGATTCCAGCTGTGCTTGGATCGTGGATCGTGTCGGTGCTGGTCCTCCTCGACCTCAATGACAACGAAAACGCGATCAGCCAGCGGCTGTTCACGTGGATTCCGTCCGGCGATTTCAATGTCGAGGTCTCGCTCTACGCCGATCAATTGACAGCGATCATGCTCATGGTGGTGACCACTGTTGGCCTCTTGGTCCACGTCTATTCCGTGGGCTACATGCACGGCGATCCGGGTTACTACCGGTTCTTCTCGTACCTCCCCCTCTTCGTGTTCTCGATGCTGATGCTGGTCCTGGCCGACAACTTGTTGGTGCTGTTCGTGTTCTGGGAAGCGGTCGGTCTCTGCTCATATTTCCTGATTGGCTACTACTTCCGGCGGCGCTCGGCCAACAACGCGGCGAAGAAGGCATTCATTGTCAACCGGATTGGCGATCTTGGCTTCGGACTCGGGATCATGCTCGCGTTCTGGACGTTCGGCACGATCTCGTTCTACGGCGAGGATGGCCTGTTCGAGATGGCGGTCGAGCACGAAGCGCTCGGGATCGCCGGCGGCACGATGACGGCGATCGGGATCCTGCTCTTCATCGGAGCCTGCGGCAAGAGTGCCCAGTTCCCGTTGCACGTCTGGCTTCCTGACGCGATGGAAGGTCCGACACCGGTGTCGGCGCTGATCCACGCCGCGACGATGGTCACGGCCGGCATCTACATGACCGCGCGGTCGTACACGATCTTCATCAGCTCCGAGACGGCGATGCTGTTCGTGGCCGTGATCGGAGCCTTCACGGCGGTGATGGCGGCGACGATCGCGCTCACTCAGAACGACATCAAGCGCGTCGTCGCCTACTCGACGGTCAGCCAGCTCGGGTACATGGCGTTCGCGCTCGGCACGGGAGCCTGGGTCGCCGCGATCTTCCACCTCATGACACACGCCTTCTTCAAGGGGCTGCTTTTCCTCGGCTGCGGTTCCGTGATCCACGGGATGCACGAGGAGCAGGACATCCGCCAGATGGGTGGCCTGCGCGCGCACATGCCGATCACGTTCGTGACGTTCCTGGTCGGCGCGCTCGCGAATGCTGGTCTCATCCCGCTGGCGGGATTCTGGTCCAAGGATGAGATCATCGTCGGGGCCTGGATCAGCGATTCCCCGTTCGGCAAGGTCGCCTCGGTGCTGGGGCTGATCGCGGCCTTCCTGACCGCGCTCTACATGTTCCGGCTCGTCTTCCTGGTCTTCTTCGGCAAGCCGCGATACGACACGCAGCAGATCCATCCGCACGAATCCGGTCCGTGGATGACATGGCCGTTGATCCTCCTCGTCATCCCGTCGCTGCTGATCGGCTTCATCGGCTTCCCGCCGGAGGACGGCTGGTTCCAGCATTTCCTCCACCATTCGTTCGAACACGTCGAAGAACATCATGTGTCGTTGACGATGACGGTCACCTTCGGCGTGCTTTCGACCATCGCCGCGGCTGGTGGCATCTTCGTCGCTTGGATGACCTATTCACGGGGTGCGATCAGTGCGGAGGCCGTCGGCGAGCGCTATCCGGCGCTCTACCAGTTCCTGCTCAACAAGTGGTATTTCGATGAGCTCTACGACCGTGTGTTGGTGCGGCCGATGAAGACATTCTCGATGTTCCTGTGGCGGATCGTCGATGTCGGCGTGATCGATGCGGCGGTCAACGGGGTCGCGACCGGGATCGGCGGGATCAGCCAGCGGTTGCGTCATGTCCAGACCGGACTCGTCGCGAATTACGCCTTGGCGATCGCGCTGGGGATGGTGCTGCTGGTCGGTGTCTACTTCGCCGGATTCTCGAACCTGTTCCGGTAGCCTCATGATTGACGGAGCCGGATGGCCGGCACGGCACCGGCCATCCGGCGGCATGAGGCGGAACGACGATGAACCAGGAAAACCCCGGAGGGGCGTGTGGATAGCTTTCCGATACTGAGCGCCATCACCTATGTACCGGCGATCGCCGCGATCGCGATCATGTTCGCGCCGAAGGCGGCGACGACCCTTCCGCGCCAGATCGCGCTGGGAGCATCCCTCGTCAGCTTCCTGTTGTCGCTGGTCGTGCTGTTCGGGTTCGAGCACAATGCCGAGTTCCAGTTCACGGAACGCAGGGTGTGGCTGAACGATCTCGGGGTCACCTATTTCATGGGCGTCGATGGGATCGCGGTGCTGCTCATCGCGCTGACCACGCTGCTCTCGGTGATCGCGATCATCTGGTCGTGGGACACCGTCCGGACCCGGCAGCGCGAATACTTCATCGCGATGCTGCTGCTCGAAACCGGGATGCTCGGCGTGTTCATGGCGCTCGATCTCTTTATCTTCTACATCTTCTGGGAGCTGATGCTGATCCCGATGGCGCTCCTGATCGGGATCTGGGGCAGCGCCAACCGGGTTTATGCCGCGACCAAGTTCTTCCTCTACACGCTCTTCGGCTCGCTGCTGATGCTGGTCGGGATCGTCGCGCTCTATCAGGCGTACTACAACCAGACCGGAGAGCGGACGCTCGACATCCTGAGGCTCCAGGAAGGGGTCGGACTCGGCGCCTATGGTGGCACGTTCCAGTTCTGGGTCTTCGCGGCGTTTTTCATCGCCTTCGCGGTGAAGGTCCCGATGTTCCCGTTCCACACCTGGCTGCCGGATGCACACGTCGAAGCTCCGACCGCCGCCTCCGTGATCCTGGCCACCGTGATGCTGAAGATGGGCGGCTACGGCCTGCTCCGGTTCAATCTCCCGCTCGTTCCGCAGGGGACCGAGGACTGGACCCCGATCATCATCTCGCTCTCGATCGTCGGTATCATCTATGGTGCGCTGGTGGCCCTCGTCCAGCCGGACATGAAGAAGCTGATCGCCTACTCGTCCGTCAGCCACATGGGATTCGTGACGCTCGGCATCTTCATCATGAATCTGCAGGGCATGGACGGCGCGATGATGGTGATGCTCGCGCACGGGTTCAACACCGGCGGGCTCTTCCTGCTGGTTGGCGTCGTCTATGAGCGATCGCACACGCGGGCGATCGCGGCCTACGGTGGTCTGGCGTCGCGGATGCCGGCCTGGGCCGCCTACTTCGCGGTCTTCATGTTCGCGAGCATTGGATTGCCGGGGATGTCCGGGTTCATCGGCGAGTTCCTGGTCGCGCTCGGGACCTGGGACTACAACAAGCTGGCCGCCGTGATCACCTTCTCGGTCGTGATCTTCGCCGCCTGGTACATGATGTGGATGTTCCAGCGGGTCGTCTTCGGGCGGGCCTCGGGACAGGCGCCGGATCACGGGGACACCGAGCTGACCGACGCCGAACGCGCCGAGCTGGCGGCCCATGGCGGACATGGCGCCGGCACCGAGCATGGCACCTACGACACGCATGAGGGCGGGACCTTGCAGCCGCAGCCGATCAGCGGCGGCGATCACGGGCACGATTCCCCCGACGACCACGGCACACGCGCCGGCACCGGCTCGTATGCGACCCATGAAGGCCAGCTCGACAGCTCCCGGTGGCCGGACCTGACGCGGAAGGAAGCGCTGACGCTCTTCCCGCTGGCGGCGTTGACGATCGTCTTTGGCGTCTACCCGAAACCGCTGCTGGAGATCGTGGAGCCGAGCTTCCAGGCCATTCTCGACGGTGCCCTCCGGGTTGTGGGGAACTAGCCGTGAAACGCGATCGTTGGGCAACTCCGTGGAGGGGACGATCGTGTATCGGCCCCTCCAACGTTTCGGCACACGGTCGTCCTCAACGAGATCCGAGGTGACGGCCCTTATCAATGACGAACGATGGGATGAACGAGCGATGTCGGCACACCAGGAATCGGGGACCACGCAATGTCGTCAGCACTGATCGTTCCGGATTGGGGCCTGATTCTTCCTCAGTTCGTGATCTTCGTCACCGCTATCGTGCTGTCGCTGGCGGATGCGTTCCTGCCCAAGCGGATGCACTACGTGTGGCTCACGGCGTTGTCGCTCGTTGGCTACGGGCTTGGTATTGCGCTGTTGCTGGGGCAGCACAACGAGAATCAGAGCACCTTCTACGGCCTGTTCCGGGCCGACGGCCTGACCGTCTTCCTGACGCTCATCATCCTCGCGGCGGCGATCCTGACGGTGCTGGTATCCGCGAGTTATGTCGATAATCTCGAAGGCCGGATGCCGCTCGGCGAGTTCTATACCCTGCTCTCGTTCTCGGTGCTCGGCGCATTGCTGACGGCCTCCGCCGGCGACCTGGTGATGATCTTCGTCGGGATCGAGCTCTCATCGCTCGCGACCTACATCCTGACCGCCTTCGCCAAGCGGCGGGCGACGTCGCTCGAAGGCGCGCTCAAGTATTTCCTGCTCGGGATCTTCGCGAGTGCGATTCTGCTCTACGGCATGGCCTGGGTCTATGGCTCGGCGGCAACCACCGAGCTCGACCAGATCGCCGTCAACCTCCGCGCGGTCGTCGCGGGCGAGGACAGCCTCGACGCCTCGCTGCTCCTCGGCCTGCTGCTGGTGATCGTCGGGCTGGGCTTCAAGCTGGCCGCGGTGCCGTTCCACTTCTGGACGCCGGATGCCTACGACGGCGCCCCGACGCCGGTCACCGGGTTCATGTCGGTGGTGCCGAAGGCGGCCGCGATCGCGGCGACGGTGCGGATCCTGGTCCAGGGGCTGGCGCCGCTGCGGGACGACTGGATCCAGTTGATCGCCGTCCTGGCCCTGATCACGATGGTCTTCGGGAACATCGTCGCGGTGTCCCAGCGCAATGTGAAGCGAATGCTCGCCTACTCCTCGATCGCCCACACCGGCTACATGCTGGCCGGTCTCGCCGCCTACAAGACGCAGGACGGCTTCACGTCCAGTGGGGGTGGATCGGAACAGGGTGTGTCGAGCGTGCTGTACTACATGCTCGCCTACACGTTCATGAATATCGGCGCGTTCGCGATCGTCGCCTGGATTCAACACCGGGGTCGCGGGATCGAGCTCGAGGATTTCAATGGGCTCGCCTCCAGCCATCCACTACCGGCGGCGGCGATGACGATCTTTCTGCTCTCCCTGATGGGCATCCCGCCGACGATCGGGTTCTACGGCAAGTACTACGTGATCGTCGCGCTGATCGACTCCGATCTGCTTTGGCTTGCCGTGGCGATCGTCCTGATGTCGGCGGTGAGTGCGTTCTTCTACCTGCGCGTGGTCGCGGTGATGTACTTCAGCGAGGGCAGGGAATCACGACAGCGGCCCACGACCCGGCTGCTGGATGTCGGGATCGCGAGCATGGTGGTCGCGGTCTTCGTGCTCGGGCTCTTCTCGGGGCAGATCATCGATCTCGCCGATGACTGGTCGGGCGCATTGACGCTGACCGCGCAGGCCGTGCCGTAAGCGCCACGCTCGTTGGTGCGGAACGAGGCGGCGGGAGGGCATCCGTGCTCGCCTGCCGCCTCTTGCGCGCCTGATCGGGAATCGACCATGCAGAACCAACCGGATTTTGCGCAGGATTTCGATGAACTCTTCGATGTGGTGACGGCGAGCGGTGAACCGACCGGGCGGGTCAAGCGCCGGGCGGATGTCCACCGGGACGGGGACTGGCATCGCTCGATCCATGTCTGGGTCTATGGCGTCGAAGCGAACGCGCCGTTCCTGCTGATGAACCAGCAGGGTCTGGAGAAGGACACCTGGCCGGGCGTGCTCGATGCCACGGTCGGAGGTCACCTCTCGGCTGGAGAGACCGTCGAGGAAGCATACCGGGAGATCGAGGAGGAAATCGGGATCGTTGCCGATCCGAAGCGGTTGCGGCACATCGGGGCACGGGCGCGTTCGGCGGAGAGTGCGGAGGGGATCATCGATCGGGAGATCGAGGAGGTCTTCCTCTACCGGGACGATCGGGTCCTGGATGCCTACGCTCCGAATCCGGCGGAGCTGGAGGGGCTGGTGCGGATCGGGCTGACCGATGCGCACCGCTTGTTCGCGCGGGAGGTGGATCGGTTCGAGGGGGTGATCCTGCGGGCGCGGGACCGCGCGATTGTGCCTTTCCTGGCGACCCAGGAGACGCTCTTGCCGGTGCGGATCGACGATTACTTCCTGCATGTCGCGATCGCGATCGAGCGCGTGCTGGCCGGCGAGCACGGGGTCGTGCTGTAACGCGAATCGCACATTGCGCCACGCGCTACCCCCAATCCGTTCGTGGCGCCCCTTACGATGAATGACCGCCCGTCGCCCATGCCGTGTAGTGGCCGGTCTTGTAAGCGGCATCGGTAAGCGGCATCGGTGCCGGCCAAGGCAGAGTTGGGCCGGTATCGCACGTCCCATGGCTGCGGTCCATTGCTCCCGGCCATCCGTCCATCACTTGGCATTCGTTGCCCTTGGCCCGGCACCCCCATGCTCGTCATCCTGACGCGAAGCGAAGGATCCCCGCGCGAAGCGCATCCGGCAAAGCCGGACTGGGTGCGCACCTGCACCGAAAACTACCAATGGCGTCGGCTGCGCCGCCGAGCGCTTCGCGCGGGGATGCTTCCCATTGGTCTGCATGACGAGAGATGGTAGTGGACCGGGACGACCTGCCAACGAGACCTATTGGGACCGCCTCGTCCTCTTTCTCGGTTTCCTGGTGAGCGCGGCAGTATGGGCGTCGGTGAGCAGCTCCGTGAGACGCACATTGTCGATCTTCGCAAGCCGGACCATCACCGCCGGATAGCCGTCGTAGTGATCGGTCGTGAAGAAGATCTCCGGCTCACCCTGCAGCAGCGCCTGCTTGTCGTCCTCGTCGGCGACGCGGACCACGAAGATGTCGAGGCGCGGTACGCGCGCCCGCTTCGGGTGCACCCGCTCCGGGTACGGCCAGGCGATGCCGGTCTTGCCGAGGCCGAAGGCGGTCCCGTTGTCGTCCCCGGTGATATCGGGAAGGGAGAGCGCGATCCGCCGTACGTCGTCCATATCGACCATGGTGCTACGCCAGGCCTGGCTGCTGGTAAATGCTGAGCAGGTTGCCGGCCGGATCCCGGAAGGTGCCGTGGACCTCGGCCTGAGCGGGGTCGGGCGCATCGACGATCGTGCCGCCCGCCCTGGTGATCTGCCCGGCCGTCACCATGGCGTCGCGGACCATGATCGAGACGATCATGCCGGGATTCTCGACCGCCGTGCGGTTCGGATCCCACAGCCCGCTCACCTCGCCGACACTGTCGTCGAACGAGGTTTCCCCGTTGTCCCGTTGGCGGATGTTCCATCCGAATACCCGACGATAGAACTCCGCCGCCGCCTGCACATCCCTGGCCGGCAGCTCGACGTAGCAGATCTTCCCGTGTCCCATCGTTGGTGCGCTCATCCAGCACCCCGCGAGACGCTGCCTTACCCCCGTGGACTTGGGCCCCCTACCCGCATCGCAGCGGGTCACCGCCCCGCGTCCCCAGTTCAGGTCGATGCGCAGACCCGCGTGGTCAGACCGCGCCCAAGGCAAGTCTTTCTCTAGCGTGGCGGGTCTCCTTCGATCAGACGGCCGGGTCGTGCATGAGCTCCCGCACCTCCTGCGCACAGCGGCAGGCGACGGCGATCTTCGCAGCCCACTCCAGCGCCTCCTCGTGTGAGGGCACGTCGACGATCGAGAATCCGCCGATGTGCTTCTTGTCCTCTGGGGACGGGCCGTCGGTGACCGACCCGTCGGTGCCGACGACGCTCACCTCGTGGCCCATCACCCCGCCACCGGTGACCCACACGCCGGCATCCTTGGCCTGCTCGACCATCTCGTGCGCGGCCTTCGCCACGGCGGGCTGGTCCTCCTCGGGGAAGGTCATCGCGCCATCATCAAACGAGATCAGGTACCGCGTCATCTCATGACTCCTTTTTTCAGATGCGTTTTCCACGTTCCGGATACCTCGCCCACCCCGTCATCGAAGGCGACCTCGCCGTCGCCGCGCTCGCGGACGTTCCAGCCGAAGACCTGTCGATAGAACCCGGCCGATTGCTGGATGTCGACGGCGGGCATCTGGAGGCAGCAGATCTTTCCGTGTCCGAACGCTGGCTCGGTCATGCTGCCTCCTTCGTGGGCCTGATGAGGTGTACGTATGCCGACGCTCTCCGTCACGTCGGGGAGCGACAGTGCGATCTCCCGCACATCGTGCTCATCGACCATGTCGCTACGCCATATCCCTGTTCTCGTAGATGCTCAACAGGTTCCCGGCCGGGTCACGAAAGGTGGCGATCACTTCATCCTGGTCCGGATCGACAGGCGTCATCATTGTGCCGCCAGCCCCGACGATTGCTTCAGCCGTCGTCACCGAATCCTTGACCATGATCGAGATGAGCATGCCCGGGTCATCCACGGCGGTCCGGTTGGTGTCCCACAACCCGCTCACCTCTCCGGTGGTGTCATCGAACGCCGTGGTGCCCGCGGCATCCGCACGGATACTCCAGCCGAACACCGTCTGATAGAACTCGGCGGAGGCGTCGGCGTCCGTGGCTGGCATCTCGATGTAGCAAATCTTTCCATGAACGCTGGTTGGCTCCGGCATTGTGACCCTCTCCTGACCGTGACGCTTTGATCCGGCACCCGGCGCAGTTCGAACGCGAACAAATGTACGCATAGGATAGCAAGGCGCATGCATCCTGTAAACGACGGCGTGATCGGGAATCACTCGTCCGCGAGAGTACGTCGGGAAGTCGCTATGTGTTCGCTATACTGATTTGGAACTGCCACAGGAGTGACGCCGATGTCGATGCTTCCCCAACCCGCTTCCTCGCTTTCACGCAGTCGTTTCAGCTCATGGGCGGCGCTCTGCCTGCTGCTCGGGATGGTGCTCCTCGCCGTGTCGCCGGTCGCCGGGCAAACCGGCGCTCCCGAGGTTCGCGTCCTCACCATCGACGGCACGATCACGCCACCGATGGCGCAGTACATCAATCGGGGAATTCGCTCGGCGGAGAATGACAACGTCGACGCGGTCGTGATCGAGATCGACACGCCCGGCGGATTGAGCAGCGCAATGGACGACATCACGCGGCGGATCCTCGAGAGCGAGGTGCCGGTCATCGCCTGGGTGACGCCTCGCGGTGCACGGGCGGCCTCGGCTGGGGTCTTCATCACCTACGCATCGCACATCGCGGCGATGGCGCCGGGGACGAGCATCGGATCGGCCTCCCCGGTCAGCTCAGATGGCGGCGAGATCGACGAGACGATGAGCCGCAAAATCACCAACGACGCCGTGTCTAACATCCGGAACCTGGCCGACCTGCGCGGTCGCAATGCGGACTGGGCGGAGAAGGCGGTCACCGAAGCGGACAACATCACCGCCGACGAAGCGCTCCAGCTCGGGGTCGTCAATCTTCTCGCCCCGGACCTGGACACGCTGCTCAACGATGTCGACGGGATGCAGGTGACGATGGC
>Ga0136618_10000829_pt1 | contig 11334 bp, 10 predicted proteins | sample AntDrymUQ3302106_2_FD_104805 | JGI IMG/M metagenome (GOLD analysis project Ga0136618, IMG submission 104805) | Polar desert sand microbial communities from Dry Valleys, Antarctica - metaG UQ330 (21.06) | ecosystem: Environmental > Terrestrial > Soil > Desert | place: Antarctica: Dry Valley...
CAAGGCGGCCGAGATCAGGTCGGCCGAGATCATCGGCGAGGGCCAGCGCGAGGCTGACGAGATCAGGCGCGGCGCGGACGAATACGCGCAGAGTGTGCTGGTCCGGCTGGAGGGGGAGTGCATCAAGGCGCTTCAGAGCATCAAGAGCGGCTTGGCGCTGCTCGACGAGCGGCACGTACCAGACAACGGCCGCGAACCTGAGGACCCGGACGCCGAGGAGCTCCCCGATGTGGAGCGAGAGCCGCGCCATGCTCAGTTTTAATGTCGCCACGCTGCTGCGCGCTGCCCCGGGCACAGAACGCCGCTATCCGGTCGACGCATTGGAGATGGAGATCGCAGATGACCTCCGTCTCGCCCAGCCGATCCGGGGCGAGGTGCTTCTCCGGCGCGCCGGCCGCAGCATCCTGGCCCGCGCCCATCTGACGACCGCGATCGATGGCTACTGCAGCCGCTGCCTGAAGGCGGTCGTGGCCCCAATCGACGTCGACATCGAAGAGGTCGCAATTCCGTCGATCGACATCGACACCGGGCTGCCCGTCAACGCGGCAGATGAGCCCGATGCGCTACGGTTGGATGACCATCACGAGCTCGATCTGGGCGAGCCGGTGCGCGCGGCGATCTCGCTGGCCGAGCCCATCTCGATGCTGTGCCGGCCAGACTGCCGCGGACTTTGCCTCGTGTGCGGAGTCGACCTCGACACCACCGCCGACCACGCCCATTCGGAAGAGACCATCGACCCGCGGCTCGCCGCGCTGGCCGAGTGGAGCGCTCGGCCTGATTCGAACTGAGATCAGACAACTAGGGAGATAGGAACGACATGGGAGTACCCAAGCGACGCGTGTCGCACGCTCGCCAGGGCGAGCGTCGCGCGCATCATGCGCTGACCTTGCCGCAGCTCGAGGAGTGTCCGCACTGCCACCAGCAGAAGCGCCCGCACCACGTTTGCGAGAACTGCGGCTGGTACAACGGTCGCGAGGCTGTGCACATCAAGCAGAAGACCAAGTCAGACACCGCGTCCTAATCCCGAGCGACCTGACCATCGGCGCAGGCGCGCCGGCCGCGACGCACCAGCAGCCAGCCACGCCAGAGAGCACCCATGGATCTTGACGTCCTGCGTGATGACGACGATGCCCTCACACGGCCCGCCCGTGTCGCGGTTGACGCGATGGGTGGCGATCACGCACCTGAAGAGATCGTGATCGGGGCGCTCGACTGGGCGCGGCTCAACCCTGGAACGCAGATCCTGCTCGTCGGCGACGAGGCCCGTATGTCCGCCTACTACGGCAGCGGACTGCCGACGAACGTGACCGTCGTTCACGCGTCCGAATCCATTTCCATGGACGAGCACGCGGCGGCCGCGATTCGGAGCAAGCGCGACGCCAGCATCAACGTGTGCATGAGGCTTGTCCGTGAAGGTCGGGCCGATGCTGTGGTCACCGCCGGGCACACCGGCGCCGGGGTGGCCTCGGCGATCATCAACCTCGGCAGATTGAAGGGCGTCGATCGCCCGGCATTGGCCATCCAGATGGTCACCGACACGGGTCCGATGGTGCTGCTCGATATCGGCGCGACGACCGATTCGACCGGCCAGAACCTCTACCAGTACGCGCACATGGGCGCGATCTTTGCCGAGAAGGTGCTGGGCGTGGCGAACCCGTCAGTCTGTCTGCTGTCAATCGGTGAGGAGGGCGGCAAGGGCGAGCAACGCGTGCAGCAGGCGACCGAGCTGCTGACCTCGAGCAGGCTCCGGTTCCTGGGCAACGTCGAGGGCAAGGACCTTCCCAGGCATCCCGCCGATGTCGTCGTATGCGACGCCACCGTGGGCAACGTGACGATCAAGTTCTTCGAAGGCCTGTCCAGCTTCATCTTTGACCAGCTGCGCACCGAGTTCCAGCGCTGGCCACTCGGCCCGATCGGCTATGCCTTCATGCGTCCCGGTCTCGCGCGCATCCGCAAGCGCTTCGACTACGAGCGGCTGGGCGGAGCCCCGCTGCTGGGCGTCAAGGGAACAGTGCTGATCACCCACGGCCGGGCACGGCGGCGGATGGTCGGCTTCGCGGTCGAGGTGGGCGCTGCCGCAGCGCGGGCGCGCATCCCGGAACGGATCGCCGATGCCCTCGCATGAGGACGACTTCGAGCGCCAGGAACGCCGTGCCGACGGCGCGCCAGACGGGCTGGACGCGCACGAGGCGCAACGGGACGCACGACGGCTCGCCCTGGGTGCCACCTTCGAGGCGGACTTCGGCCAGAACACCGCCGAGCGGATCCTGGAGCGGCGCATCGCCGACGAGGGCATAGTCGAGCCGGCGGCCGATCTGGCCCGCCGGATCGTCTCTTCGGTCGTCGCCAAACGCGATGTGATCGACGCCCGAATCGAGGCTCTGGCACCGCGTTACCCGGTCGTTCAGCTGGCCAGAATCGACCGTGCTTTGTTGCGTTCGGCGATGGCTGAACTGCTACACTCCCGAGCGACGCCGGCCCGGGTGGCCATCGCCGAGTGGGTCGAACTAGCCCGCACGTACAGTGGCGAACCAGCCCGTCGTCTGCTCAACGGTGTGCTCGGGCGAGTCGTCAGGGAGGCGGCGGACCGTGGGCCTGAGATGCCGGCCTCCGGCAGCATTAGCGAGGGCGGTAACGACCGCGACATAGGAGGGAGCACTGGGTGACCGCTTCGACTTATGAGCGCCTGAAGAAGATCGTCGTCGAGCAGCTCGGCGTTGATGAGGAGCAGGTGACTCCCGAAGCCTCTTTCGTTGACGATCTGAACGCCGATTCTCTTGATCTCGTCGAACTGATCATGAGCCTCGAGGAAGAGTTCGGGGCGGAGATTTCCGACGAGGACGCAGAGAAGATTCGCACCGTTCAGGACGCAGTCGAGTATGTCGAGGAGCGGGGCACCTAGCAGCCTGCACTCCACGGGCACCGGGATGGCGCCGGCGCGAGAGCTGGCCGAGCGCCTCGGGCTCGAATTCAACGACCTTTCCCTGCTGGAACAGGCGCTCATCCACAGCAGCTATGTACATGAGCAGCCCTCAGCGGGCCTATCCAACGAGCGCCTGGAGTTCCTCGGCGATTCGGTGATCTCGCTCATCGTCTCCGACGCGCTGTGGCAGCGCTACCCGGCGGACGACGAGGGAACCCTGACCACGCGACGTGCTGCGATCGTCTCCGCGCGCGGGCTCGCGCGTATCGCCCAACGACTCGAGTTGGCTGCCTACCTGGTGCTGGGCATGGGCGCTACCTCGGCGGGCGAGCGCTCGCGGAACTCGGTTCTGGCCGCAACCCTCGAGGCAGTCGCAGGCGCCGTGTACCTGGAGCATGGGCTCGAACGAACGCGCGAATGGCTGCTCGATGTCCTCGCTCCGGAGCTTGACCAGAAGCCTGGCCCGGAGGACCTGAAGCCGCCCAAGAGCGCCCTCCAGGAGCTCAGCTACTCGCGTACGGGTCGGGCGCCGCAGTACCGGCTGCTCAGCGACGAGGGACCACCGCACGCCAAGCACTACGTCGTCGAGGCGCTGGTCGCTGGCCGAAGCCTGGGGCGGGGCGAGGGACGCAATCGCCGCGACGCGGAGACCGAGGCCGCTCGCGAGGCGCTGGTGCAGCTGTCAAATGGCGCTCAGGTCGAGACAGGCGAAACGGACCACACGACGAGGGGCGGGACGACTTGAGCAAGGCGCGGCTGACGGGACTCCGGCTGGTCGGCTTCAAGTCCTTTGCGGAGCGCACGCTGATCGAGTTCGGCCCCGGCATCAGCGCCGTCGTCGGGCCCAACGGCAGCGGCAAGAGCAACCTCGCCGACGCGCTGCGCTGGACACTTGGCGAGCAGGGTCGTCAGCTGCGCACTCGCCGGGCAGAGGACGTGATCTTCGCCGGCTCATCGTCGCGCAAGGCCATCGGGATGGCCGACGTAACCCTGGTCATCGACAACCAGGACCGCCTGCTGCCGGTGGATTACGGCGAGGTCGAGATCGGTCGGCGGCTCTACCGGTCGGGTGAGAACGAGTACCTGCTCAATCGCCAGAAGATCAGGCTGCGCGACCTGGTCGAGCTGCTCGACGCCGGCAACCTCGCCGACAATGCGTTCCTGTTCATCGGCCAGGGGATGGTCGACCAGGCACTGGCGCTGCGCCCCGAGGAGCGCAGGCCGCTGTTCGAGGAGGCCGCTGGCGTCCGCCGTCACGAACGGCGCCGGCGCCAGGCGGAGGCAGAGCTGGCCGAAGCCGAGGCGAACCTCGAGCGGCTGCGCGACGTGCTCGGCGAGCTGCGTCCCCAGGCCCGCAGGCTGTCGGCCCAGGCAGACCAGCTGCAGGCGCGCCGGACTGCCGGACTCGAGCTCGCCGAAGCCCTGCTCGCAGCCGCGCGCGCCCGGTGGATCGCGTCGGCCGAAGCCGAGGAGCGGGAGTCAGCGTCGCTGGCCACTGCGCGAGGGGCGGCGGACAGGGCCGTGGCCGACCTCCATACGGCAGAGGCCGTCGCGGCGACGACGTCGGAGCAGATGGCGAGTCACGCCGACGAGGAGCGGACGCGGCGACAGATCCTGGAGAAGCACCGCGCCGAGATCGTCGACCTGCGCATTGCACAGGCGCGCATCCAATCCGAGCTCGCTTCCCTGAGCAGGGACATTGCCCGCATCCACGGCGAACGGGATGCGGCGGAGGCGCGCCTGCGCGACGCCGGCCGTTCCGCGAGCACGCCCGCGCCACAGGCAGATGCCGCTCTCGCGGCCGAGATCGAGTCGATCGAGCGCGCACTCTCGCAGGCAACGGGCGGCGTGACGGCGGGTGGCGCGGCGGAGGATGCTGCCTCGTCCGAGGCCCGCGAGCTCAGCGCCAGACGCTCCGAACATGCGCAGCAACGTCGTCGCGTCGAGCAGACCGCCGCCGCCTCAGAGGCTGCCAGCGCGCAGCTTGTCCGGCTCACAGAAGGGCTCGCCGAGGCGGAGGCGGAGCGGGATGGCGCGGTCGCGCTGCTGGCCGAGATCGGCGAACGCGAGGCCCGCGCGCAGCACGCCTTCGACGAGGCGCGCTCGCGCGCGGCTGGGTCCAACGCAGCCGCGGCCGCCAGCGCCGATGCGGTCCGCCAGCTGGAGATCGAAGCTGCGGCCGCCCGCGCCAGCCTGGCCGGGCTCGATGCCACCCTCGACGCAACGGCAGACGAGGGTCTCGCCCGTGCCGCGCGCGCCCGCGGCGGCAGCCTGGTGGCAGAGGGGCTCGCGGTCGAAGCGCAGTTCCGAAAAGCCGTGTCGGCCGCGCTCGATCACGCGGCGACCGGCTTTGTCGTCGACGACGCCGCGGCGCTCGTCAGCGCAAATCGTCGCGGCACGCTGGTGATTCGCGGTGGGGGAGCGCGACGACGCTTGACCCGCGCCGCAGCGCCAGGACCGGTGCTGGCGGCTGCCCAGGGAGTCGGTGGCGGCAGCCTCATCGATGCAATCAGGCGGGACCCCCAGGGTGAGGTCACGCGTCTATTGGAGCGCGTCGTCTGGCTGCCCGACCTGGGCTTGGCGATCAGGTTCGCGCCGTCGCTCCTTCCCGGCTGGCGCGCCGTGACGCTCGCCGGAGACGTCGTCACCGACGAGGGAGTCGTCCGCCTCGCCTCAGATCAGAGCCTGCTGGAGCTGCGTGCCGACCGCGACGAGATTCGGCGGAGCTCGACGCAGATCGACAACCGCCTCACTGCAGCCGGCAGGGCATTGACTCAGGTGCGCAATGCGGCCGACGGTGCGGCCGGGCAGGTCAGAGCTGCCCAGGCAGCTCTGGACGAGGCACGTGCCGAGCGACGCTCCGCTGAGGAGCGCGAGCGTGTTGCCCAACGCCGCGCTGAGCAATGGCTGCGCGAGGTGACATGGGATCGCTCTCAGCTGCAGCGGTTGGCCGGAGAGGCTGCTTCCGCCGGCGAGCTCGCGGAGCGTTTGGCGACTGAGCTTGCGGCGCTCGAAGCTCGGTCGATCGGCCCGACCACGTCCACAGAAGATCCGGCTGCTGGGGCCCTCCGTAACGCCGAGCTTCGGGCGCGACGCGACGACCTCACGAGTCGCAAGTCGGCTGAGGACGCGCAGCTGACAGATTGGCAGGAAGAACGACGGCGCGCCGAGGTGCGTCACGCCATCGAGGAGACGCGACTGACGGATCTTGATGGCGAGCAGAGTCGGGCCGCGACGCGACACGCGGAGCTGACGGCACAGGACGAGGCGCTCAACGCGCGAATGGCCGCGGCCCAGTTGCAGGAAGCTGCGCGCGCAAAGGACCTGGAGCAGGTGCTCGCCGCTGGCGCCGACGATCGGTCGCGCCTCATGGCCGCGGAGCGAGCGGCCGCGGAAGCGAGGGAGCGCCTGCGAGTCGCAGAGCAGCAGACCCGCAAATCGGAAGTCGCGCAGATGGAGGCACGGTTGCAGCTGGAGCAGGTACGCGAGCAGCTCCTGGTCGAGCTGGCTGGCATCGGTCAGGATGGATTGCTCGCGCTGCAGCAGGAATCGGGTTCGGAGTCGGGACCGGTGGACGAATCGGTCGCCAGCGAGGCGCTCGAGGGCACGCTCGATGCGGTCGTTCGCGGCTGGCGCGCTGGCACGATGGCCGCAACAGAGCGACCGACCCCGAGCCGCCTGGGAACCCTCCGCCGGCGCTTCCACGATCTCGGCGCCGGGAACCCGTTTGCCGTCGAGGAATTTGCGGAGCTGAGCGAACGGCTGGAGGCGATGGAGGCGCAGCGTGCTGATCTGGAATCGGCGATCGGCTCTACCCGTGAGCTGATCTCATCGCTCTCGGCAATGATCACCGACCAGTTCCGTCGGACTTTTGCCGCGCTCGAGGACGCGTTCGCGCGGCGGTTCAAGGAGCTGTTCGGCGGAGGCGATGCCGAGCTCAGCCTGACCGCGCCAGGGGACCTGTCGGCCACCGGCGTAGAGATCCACGCCCGACCGCCGGGCAAGAAGCGCCAGCCGCTGTCGATGCTGTCTGGCGGCGAGCGCGCGCTGACCGCGGTGAGCCTGCTGCTGGCCATGCTGGAGGTCCGACCGGTGCCCTTCTGCGTGCTCGACGAGGTCGATGCCGCGCTCGATGAGGCAAACGTCGCTCGTTTCGCCAAGGCTTTGCGCGGACTGTCAGAGCAAACCCAATTCATCGTCATCACCCACAACCGCGGCACGATCGAGGGTGCGGACGCGCTGTACGGGGTGACCATCGGCGATGACGCGGTCAGTCGCGTGGTCTCGCTGCGCCTGCCGAAGCCCACCATCAACGCCAATGGCAACGGCCACGCCCCGGCCGAAGAGCCGGCCGAGGCAGCCCGGGCTTGACCCTCGATCAAGGCGTGGCCCGCACCCGATCGGGCGTCATCGGGAGGCTGCGCTCAATCCTCAGCGGCCCCCTCGACGATGCCGCCTGGGACGAGGTTGAGGAGGCACTGATCGCCGCCGACGTCGGCGCAGCGCTCGCCGCGCGCGTCGTCGAAGGCGCGCGTGCCAGGCGCGATGTCCAGGACGCGGAGGCGGCGGTCAGCGCCGAGCTGCTGGCCCTGTTCGCGCCGCGTGATCCGACTCCCTGGCCGCGCGTGCCGGCCCCCGGCGTGCCTGCTGTCGTCCTCGTCGTCGGCGTCAACGGCACCGGCAAGACGACCACGGTCGCGAAGCTCGGCAATCGCTTCGCCGCTCGCGGAGCGAAGGTCCTGCTCGCGGCCGGGGATACGTTTCGTGCCGCCGCGATCGAGCAGCTCGAGACGTGGGCGGCGCGTGCCAGGCTGCCGTTGGTGGCGCACAGCGCCGGCGCGGACCCATCGGCCGTCGTCTACGACGCCCTCGACGCCGCCGCGGCGCGCGGGTCGGATGTCGTGGTCGTCGACACCGCCGGCAGGCTGCACACCAAGTCGAACCTGATGGAGGAGCTGGCCAAGATCCGCCGGACGATCGGCAAGCGACTTCCCGACGCCACACCAGAGGTGCTGTTCGTGCTCGACGCCACTACCGGCCAGAACGGGCTCAGCCAGGCCAAATCGTTCCACGAGTCCGCCCCGCTGAGCGGCGTGGTCTTGACCAAGCTCGACTCCTCGTCCCGTGGCGGCATCGCCTTCGCCATCGAAGATGCGCTGAAGGTCCCCGTCCTGTTCGTCGGGGTGGGCGAGACGATCGATGACCTGCTCGACTTCAATCCGAACGCCTTCGTAGAGGCGCTCTTCGCCTAGGCGGAGTCGGCCGGCTCGATCTGTTTCATCCGGCGCACGGGCGAGGCCCACAGGAAGATCGCAGCCAGGACGCCGCCGAGTGGCGCAATGAAGGTCGTCTCGCGCAGGCCTATGTAGAGCGCCAGCGCACCGGCGCCCAGTGTGCAGACGAGCTGGGCGAGGAGTGTCGCGACGTGCACTGTTGCGTTGACGCGACCCAGCTGGCGGTCGTGCACGATCGACTGACGGATCGAAACCTCAATGATGTCGTAGACAGTCGCCGCGCTGTCGGCGACGACCTGCTGGCTGAGGAAGAACGCGATCGCGATCAGTGGCGCGCCCGCCGGTGCGAGCGGGATGAACAGGTGGCCGACCGCGGCCATGAGCATCGTCCCGATCAGAAGGCGGCCGACCGGTACGCGCCGGCCCAGTCGCGACGCCAGCACTGCGCCGACCAGTGAGCTCGCGCCCCCCGCGGCGGCAATTATCCCGATCGTCGCCGCATCTAGGCCGATCACGTCGAAGGCGAATAGATACCACGTGGCGCCGAAGACGCCCCATAGCCCAGCCACGGCCATGCTCGCGAGCGTCAGCGCGCGCAAGACAGGATGGGCGATCACCAGGCGCAGCCCCGTTGCGATCTCGCGCATCACCGGTTCGCGGTCCGCTTTCGGTGGCGGGGGTGGCTCCTTGACCCGGATCGAGCCGATGAACAGCGCGGAGATGACGAACGACACAGCGTCGATGGCGATCGTGAACGGCCCCGAAAGCAGCTGAACGAGAAAGCCCGCCGAGCCAAATGCCGCGAACTCGGATACCGAGCTGGTCGCGGCCAACGCTCCATTCGCGCGCATCAGGTCGCGCCGCGGGACGATGCTCGGCAGGTAGGCGTTGTCGGCGACATCGAAGAAGGTGGTCAGCACAGCCGTCAGGAAGGCCACTACGAGGAGCTGCGCCAACGAAAGCCAGCCGCCGATGGCCGCGATCGGGATGGTCGCCAGGATCACCGCACGGCCGAGATCGGTCCAGATCATCAGCGGCCGTCGACGTAGCCGATCTACCCAGGCACCGGCCACGAGTCCGACGGCCAGTCCGGCGATGAGATCCATGCTCCGCACGAGAGCGATATCGAATGAGTTGGCGTGCAGGGTGAGGATCGCCAGGAACGGCAGCGCCATCCTGGTGACAAGGCTGCCGAAGACTGAGATGGTCGAGGCCGTCCACAGCCTTCTGAACGAGCCGTTTCGCCAAAGCGACGGCGCGGCGGCGGATTGCGCTGGGACCTCGCTGACGCTTGGGGGTTGGTCCGCCACGGCCGGAGGGTACGCAAGCCGAGGCCAGGCCGCCGCGCCGCAGTGCCAGAAGGGCCAAGCAAGCCGAAGGCAATGCGCAGGTAGACTCCGCTCTCGTGTTCGACGATCTATCAGAGCGACTGCGCACCGTCCTCGGACGTCTCACCGGCCACGGTCGGGTATCAGAGGCGGATGTTGATGCGGCCATGCGCGAGGTCCGCCTCGCCCTGCTCGAGGCAGACGTCAACTACAAGGTCGTCAAGGATTTCGTCGCCCGCGTCCGCGCACGTGCCGTCGGTAGCGAGGTGCTCGACAGCCTGAACGCCGGCCAGCAGGTCATCAAGATCGTGCACGAGGAGCTGACCGGGATCCTCGGCGCCGGTGATCGGACGTTCCACCTCACCGGTTCGCCGGTGGTGGTGATGCTGCTCGGCCTGCAGGGCTCGGGCAAGACAACGAGCGCCGCCAAGCTCGCGCGCTATATCACCAAGCAGGGCCGCCGGCCGCTGCTGGTGGCAGCGGACCCGTACCGACCTGCCGCCGCCGATCAGCTCCAGACGCTCGGCCGAGGGCTCGATGTGCCAGTCCATCGCGCACCGCCGGGGACGGCGGTCGTCGACATCGCGCGAGGCGGGCTGGAAGCGGCGCGGAAGGCCGGCCGCGACGTGGTCATCATCGACACCGCGGGGCGCACGTCCATCGACCAGCCACTGATGGACGAGATCCGGGCACTGTCGGCTGCAGTGCATCCAAGCGAGACGTTGCTCGTAGTGGACGCAATGGCCGGCCAGGAGTCAGTCGCTGTGGCACAGGCCTTCGGCGACGCGGCGCCGATCACGGGCCTGATCCTGACCAAGGTCGACGGCGATGCCCGCGGCGGCGCTGCGCTCTCGATCAGTGCTGTGAGCGGGATGCCGGTCAAGTTCCTGGGCACCGGTGAGAAGACCGACGCGTTGGAGCCATTCCATCCGGACCGGCTGGCAGGCCGCATCCTCGGCATGGGCGACATGCTCACGCTGATTGAGCGAGCGCAGGACGGCTTCGACCAGAAGCAGGCCGAGGAGATGGCCCGCAAGCTCCAGCGCAACGCCTTCACCCTCGAAGACTTCCTTTCCCAGATGCAGCAGCTCAAGAACATGGGTCCCATCGGCGGGCTGCTCGACTTGATCCCGGGCATGGGCGGCGCGGCGAAGGAGGCCCAGCAGGCGGTCGACCGCGGCGACCTGAAGCGCGTCGAGGCGATCATCCAGTCGATGACCACGCACGAGCGGCGCGAGCCGGTGATCCTGTCGGCCAGCCGCAAGCGCCGGATCGCGCGCGGATCGGGCACGACCCTGCAAGACGTGAACCGGCTCATCAAGCAGTTCGGCGAGATGCAGAAGATGATGCGTCAGCTTGGTGGCGCCGGCGGCCGCCGCGCGCTGATGCAGCTCGGGCGCCGTTAGCCGTCGCCATCAGCGGACGTCTTCGGCCGGGAAGTGGGACCATGAGCGCATGACAACGCCGAGGGGCGACGACGCTCGTTACACCGACGACGAGACGCGCGTCGACGTACCTGTGACGCGGACTTCAGGATCGGATCCGGAACATCGCCCGGCCGCGTTTCCGAGCGTCGGGGGCACGGCTGCCGGCGCGGATAGGGAACCTTCGAGTGGCCCGCCACCGTTTGCACCTGTTTCCGAAGGTCCAGCCCTCCTTCCGGCGTTCGCTTCTACAGACGGCGCAGCCGGGCCCGTGCTGACGGCACCGGTGGGTGGACGCAACAGTCGCTGGCGTTGGTTCGCTGCGGCGGTTGCCACGCTCGTCGTGGTGGCGATGATCGGCTTCGGACTCGTGACCGAGCCGGATCGCGGCGCCCGCGCCCAGGTCACGCTCACCGAGCTGAGCC
>Ga0136618_10000830_pt1 | contig 11332 bp, 10 predicted proteins | sample AntDrymUQ3302106_2_FD_104805 | JGI IMG/M metagenome (GOLD analysis project Ga0136618, IMG submission 104805) | Polar desert sand microbial communities from Dry Valleys, Antarctica - metaG UQ330 (21.06) | ecosystem: Environmental > Terrestrial > Soil > Desert | place: Antarctica: Dry Valley...
AAAGCCCGAGGGCGGCTATTCGATCGTCGAGCAGTCGCAGACCGTCGCCGAGGCGCTGTCAGAGCTCGACGTCGAAGGCGCCCTGGTAGTCGGGAACTCGATGGGCGGCGTGATCGCCACCTCCCTGGCAGAGCAGGCGTCCCAGCTCGTCGATCGCGTTGCCCTTCTCGACATCGCTCCGGATACGGATGGATTCGGCCGCGACACCTCAGTCCTGCGGAAGGCGAGCTACGTGCCGGTGATCGGTGAAGCGATGTGGCGCGCCACCCCTGACTTCGTCATCGAGGGCGGATTCGAAGATGCGTTCTCGGAGGGCTATGACGTCGACTCCAGCTTCGACGAAGAGGATCGCGTCGTCGACGACTTCCGGGCGATGACCTACACCTCGTACGACACGGCCTCGAAGGAGATCGGGGACTACCTCGACGAGCTGCCGCTCGACGAGCGCTTCCGCCAGACGCCCGTCCCGCTTCTCGTCGTGTTCGGCGCCGAAGACCAGATCTTCGACGCGGAGGAATCGATCGAGGGCTACTCAGACGTCCCGGGCGTCCAGACCGAGCTGCTCAAAGACGTCGGTCACGCGCCGCAGGTAGAGGACCCGGAGGCCGTTGCGAAGCTGCTCGACGGCTTTAGTGTGGAGCCGGTGGTAGAACGGAAGCGTCCCAAGCCGCCGAAGAAGAACCGCAAGCCGGGGTCTGACCCCTCTAACGAAAAGAAATCGAAGTGATGAGCACAACCTCGGGGTCTGACCCCTCAGCCGACGCCATGACCCACACCACATCTACCACCAGCCCCGCCGCCGTTCGCTGTGAGGACCTGAGCCGCCAGTACGGCGAGGGCGAGGCCTCCGTCTTGGCCGTGGACAGCGTCTCGCTTGACTTCCCGCACGGCCAGCTGACCTCGATCGTCGGGCCGTCGGGCTCAGGAAAGTCGACGCTCATGCACGTGCTCGCGGGCCTCGACCGGCCGACTGGCGGCAAGGTGTGGGTCGACGGAACGCAGATCACGGGGCTCTCGGACTCGGATCTGACTGAGCTCCGGCGCGACAAGCTCGGCTTCATCTTCCAGTTCTTCAACCTGATTCCGGTGCTTTCGGCCGAGGAGAACGTGATGCTGCCGATGCGGATCGCCGGCCGCGACACTGATCCGGAGTGGCTCGAGCAGCTTCTTGGGACCGTTGGGATCGCGGACCGGCGCAAGCATCGCCCGGCCGAGCTCTCGGGCGGCCAGCAGCAGCGTGTCGCAGTTGCACGAGCGCTGATCTCAAAGCCGGCTGTGGTGTTCGCCGACGAGCCCACCGGCAATCTCGACTCGACCTCTTCGACTCACGTGCTGGAGCTGCTCCGGCGCTCGGTCGACGAGCTTGGCCGCACGGTCGTGATCGTCACGCACGATCCGCGCGTCGCCTCCTACGCGGACCGCGTGGTGCTCCTGGTCGACGGCAAGGTCGCCGAGGACACCACGGTCGAAGGCGAGGACCAGGTTCTTGCGCTGATGCGCTCGGTCTGATCAGTGCTCGGCCTCGCCCTACGCAACTTCGCAGCGCGAAAGTTCCGCGCCATTTCGACCGCGCTCGCGGTGTTCTTCGGCGTCGCGATGGTGGCCGGAACGCTGCTCATCAACGAGTCGGTAAACCGCTCGTTCGACAATCTCTTCGGCGAGATCAACGCGGGAATCGACGTCACCGTTCGCGACAAGATGGTGGTCGAAGATCCGTTCGACCAGGGACCGCAGGCCGGCTTCGACGCGGCGGTCTTGGATGAGATCTCTGAGGTCGAGGGAGTCGAGGCCGCCGAAGGGACGATCGCCGACATCAGGATCTCGATCCTTGGCGATGACGGCGAGCGGATCGGCCCGCCGTCCGGGGGTCCACCCCACATCGCGCTGGCGACCGGTGACGTAGAGGACTTCGCGTCGCTCACCGTCATCGAGGGCAAGACGCCAAGCGCCCCCGACGAGGTCGCCATCGACGAGGATTCCGCCGAGACCGAGGACTTCGAGATCGGTGACACGGTCACGATCACGGGCGCGGCCGGGGCAAGCGATTACACGATCGTCGGGATCACCCAGTTTGGCTCCGGTGATACGTCCCTGGGCGCGAGCCTCGCGCAATTCACACTCGAAGAGGCGCAGCGCCTGACTGGCAAGGAGGGGCGCTTCGACGAGATCGACATCGCGGCTGCCCAAGGCACCACGCCCGAGGAGCTCGCCGCTCGTGTCAAGGAAGCCGTCGGGCCGAAGTTCGACGTCATGACCGGCTCCGAGACGGCTTCGGAAGATGCGGGTGACATCACCGACGACTTCGGGTTCCTCACCACCGCTCTTCTCGTCTTCGCGGGCATCTCAGTCTTCGTCGGAGGCTTTCTCATCTTCAACACCTTTTCGATCACGGTCGTCCAAAGAACGCGCGAGTTCGCGATGCTCAGGACGCTCGGCGCCTCGTCTCGCCAGGTCCTGGGAGCCGTCCTCGCCGAGGCGGCGCTAATCGGCCTTCTTGCCTCGGCGCTGGGAATCGCAGGCGGGTATGGCTTCGTCGAGCTGGTGAAGCTCATGTTCAAGGGTGTCGGGTTCGAGCTCCCGGTGACAGGCCTGCGCCTGACCACACAGTCGGTCCTGGTGCCCATTCTCGTCGGGACGTTCGCGACGATCGTCGCGGCGATGATGCCGGCCGTCCGTGCGACCCGGGTCGCACCACTCGAAGCGCTCCGCGAGACGGGCGGCTCGACCGAGACGAAGGAGCGCTCTTCGCGCAAGCGGACCTTCACCGCGGGACTACTGCTCGTTGTGGCTGTCGTTCTTCTCGGGCTCGGTCTTTTCGTCGCCGAGGACGAAGAGGCCGCGCTTTCTCAGATGGGCGGCGGCCTGGTATTGCTCTTCATCGCGATCGCGATGTTGGGCGGCCGGTTCGTGCCGCCGATCGTGAGCGTCATCGGGGCGCCGATCGAGCGCTTACGCGGCGTTACGGGTCTCCTCGCCCGCGAGAACGCGCAACGCGAGCCGCAGCGCACCGCGACCACCGCGGCTGCCCTCATGATCGGGGTGGCGCTGGTGGTCTTCGTCGGCGTCTTTGCGTCTTCCCTCAAGGCGTCCATCAACGACGCGATCGACGATCAGCTCGCGGGCGACCTGTCGGTCTTGAACAAGGACGGCTTTTCCCCCATCCCGGCCGGGGTCGGCGACGGCGTCGCCGAGATCGAGGGCGTCGATGCGGTCGCGCCAACCGTCGACCTGCCGGTCAAGACCGAGGAAACTGGCGACGACCTGATTTCCGGTCTCGAGCCGGGCGCCGCCAGCGAGGTCTTCAACGTGGAGTGGGTCGACGGGGACGACGGGACGCTTTCGAGCCTCGCCCAGGGCGAGGCCATCGCCGAAGTCGGCTGGCTCGAGTCGAACGACCTCGCGATCGGCGACAGCGTGACCATCACCGGCCCGACCGATGAGGAGCTCGAGGTGGAGATCGTCGGCAGCGTTGACGACCAGGTGGGGCTCCTCGTGGATTCGCTGGCGATTACGCGAGACAGCGCGCGCGAGGATCTGGGTGCCCGCTTCGATGCCACGGTGCTCATGACCTACGCCGAGGGCGCGGACCCGGCCGCGACGCGCGAACGCGTCGACGCGTTTTTAGAGGAGCGCTTCCCGGACACGGAAACGCGCGACCAGGAGGAGATCAAGCAGGACCAGGCGGCCCAGCTCGACCAGCTCGTGGCGCTCATCTACGTCCTCCTCGGCCTGTCGGTGATCGTCTCGATCTTCGGCGTCGTAAACACGCTCGCCCTGACGATCCTCGAGCGGACGCGCGAGCTTGGGATGCTCCGCGCAATCGGCACGTCACGCAGCCAGGTGCGCCGCATGGTCCGCTACGAGTCGGTCATCAACTCGCTCCTGGGGACGATCGTGGGAACCGTCATCGGACTGCTCTTGGCGATCGCCGCGGTCCAGGCGCTCGCCGACGAAGGACTCTCGCTCTCGGTGCCGATCGCGCTTCCGTTCGTCGTCCTCATCGCGGCGATCGTGTTGGGCGTACTGGCAGCGATCCGCCCGGCGCGGCGGGCTTCGAGGCTCGACGTGATCGAGTCGCTTCAGTACGAGTAAACGGGGCTCGTTGCCCTAGGCGTGCGCTTGGCGCACGCTGAGGGCAGTGTGGTCCGAAGCAGACTCCCTAGCGGTACGGTTTCAGTACTCAGGCAACGAAGGAACGGATCTCATGCGACAGGGAATTGCGAGGATGGCGGCGATCGGTGTGCTGTCAGCGGTGTCGGCATTCGCCCTGGCGAGCTCGACGACCTATAACGGCGAGGGCACGAGCGACTCGCAGGCGAAGATCGAGCTCAAGATCACGGACGGCGACAAGCGCCGGTGAAGCGGGTGATCGTGAAGAAGCTTCCGTACCCCGGCAACGCCTCCTGCGGACCCGCCGGACGCACCCCGAAGGCGAAGCTCAAGATGAAGTTCACGTTCGGCAAGACCGGCTGCGTCTTGGAAGTGCTCGACTTCAGGGCGACAAAATAGCCGACGAGCTTGATCTGACGGCGATTGAGGCCGGCCTGCGCGAGCGGCTGGTCGAGCTTGATGCCGAGATCGCCGACTTAACGAAGCCGCCAGAGGACGCCGGCAGCATCTCGTTCGGAAAGCGGGTCGGCGAGGGAACGACCCAGGCGATCGACAGGTTTGCGGAGATAGGCGTCGCCCAGGAGCTCCAGCCGATCAGAGAGCGCGTCGAGCGCGGGCTCGCGAAGCTGGAAGATGGCACCTACGGCACGTGCGACAGCTGTGGCGCGCAGATCGCGGCCGGACGCCTCAATGCGGCACCTGAGTCAGCGCTCTGCATCGACTGCGCCCGCAACGCCCGCTGAGGGCGGCGAGAGTCGGACTTGTCGCGCCTGACGCGACTCTGACGCGCTCGCCGAGTCAGGCCGCGGCTCACGGCGCCCAGCGGCCGCCGGCCTTTGCCCACTCCACCATGTGGTCGGCTGAGCAGAAGCCGTCGGGAATGCGATGGGCGTCTCGGTGGCGGACGAGGAGCACGTGTGTTTCGCTCAAGGCTTCGCCACAGTGCGCGCATTCGCTCAGGCTGTCGGTGCCTTCTGGCTCGGTGAGCTCGCCCGCGCCCCAGTGAGCTCCGCGGATGCCCCAGGGGACGACGTGCTCGAGGCGGCAGAAGATGGCGCTTCTCTCCCCCGCGGGCTCGAAGGCGCGGTAGCCGTCGCCAAGCTCGACGTCCGCCCCGCACCAGGTGCACGTTTCAGCCGGCATATACCCGCCAGCACATGCTTGATTCGCGACTTGCGTCGCTCATATTGTCCATGAGATAGCTTCGCGGTTCATGGAGCCTCTTCGCATTGTTGCGCTCGACGGGGACGAGACTGGGCAGGAGCTCCTGGTCCAGTCGCTTCGCGTTCTCGACGAAGGCGTCCTTCGCATCGACCTCGAGGTCGAGCGTTTCGACCTCTCGCTGGAGAACCGCCGCGACACCAACAACGAGGTCGTGACCGAGGCCGCGGAGCGAATGGCCGAGACGGGGCTCGGGCTCAAGGCGGCGACGATCACACCGGAGGGCGCTGATGACGTCGGCAGCCCGAACCGCATCCTTCGCGAGGCGATCGGCGGCAAGGTCATCATGCGCACCGGCCGCCGGATTCCCGGCGTAACACCGGTCGCGGGCGTCCACCACCCCATCTCCGTGTGCCGGATGGCCGTCGGTGACGCTTACGGCGCCGAGCAGTGGCGTGAGGGCGAAGGCGCAGAAGAGGTCGCATTTAGGACCGAGCGCATCGTCCGCGGCGATTGCACGGCCGTCGCCGAGTTCGCCTTCCGCGAAGCCGACCGGATAGCTGGGCGCGTCTACGGCGGGCCCAAGTGGACCGTCAGTCCCGTGTACGAGGGGATGCTGAAGGAGGAAATGGACGCTGCGGCCGAGCGCCACCCCGACATCGACTACAAGCCGATCTTGATCGACGCGACCCTGGCAGGGCTCGTGTCAGGCGCTGGGACCGAGCCGCTCGTCATCCCCTGTCTCAACCGGGACGGCGACCTCCTGGCCGACCTCGTGTTGCCGCTCTTCGGCTCAATCGCGGGCGCGGAGTCGGTGCTTCTCGCCCTCGACAAAGACCTCGAGCCTTCCGCCGCGATGGCTGAGGCGCCGCACGGCACCGCGCCGGCGCTCCTCGGCAAGGACATCGCGAATCCGATGGCGATGATTCTCGCCGTAGCCTCGCTTCTCCACTACGCGAAGGCCGAGACCGAGTCGCGCGCGGTGTACGAGGCAACGCTCGAAACGGTGGCGGCCGGGACCCGCACACCCGACCTCGGTGGGCACTCCGGAACAACCGAGTTCACCGATTCCGTCATCGAACTGGTGGGCCGAAAGCTCGACGTGTGGTCAAGCCTCGGCCCGAAAGCATAGGATCGGCGCCTTGGAGGCAGCGACCCTCACCGCAGACGACGAGAACCCCACCGGGTTTGATCGAGTCAGGAACTTCGCGGACAACCATCCAGCGGTTGTCTTCATGTCCATCGTCTTCCTGGTGGGCGTTGCCCTCACCATCATCTTCAGCCTCAGAGAGGTCGCGCAGACCGGGCTGAACGGGTTGTCGACGGGCTCGTACGTCGCTATGGGCGCCGTCGGTCTGACCCTGGTCTACGGCATCCTCAAGCTGACGAACTTCGCCCACGGCGATCTCCTCACGTTCGGGGCCTACATGGCGTTCGTGGTGAGCGTCTCGTGGGACGGGCCGCTGCTCCTCGGCATCCTCGCCGCGATCGTCATGACGGCGCTCCTGGGGCTCTTCTTCGAGCTCACGATGTGGGGGCCGATGCGAGCCAAAGGCGCGGGCTTTCTCCAGTTGGTCCTGATGTCGATCGGGCTCGCCTTCGTCATCCGCTCCTCGATCCAGTTCGTGGCGGGTGGCGATCCCGTCTTCCTCGACGTCGACCGCAGCTCCGCCTCCACCCCGTTCGACTTCATCGGGATCGATCTGCGCCTTCGCAATGTGCTCTGGATATCTCTGACCGTGGGTGTCGTCGTCCTCGTAGCGGTCGGGCTTTTGCTCCAGTTCACCCTTCTCGGCAAGAAGATGCGGGCGCTCTCGGACTCGCTCGACCTCGCCGAGACGACCGGAATCAACACGGAGAGGATCGTGCTCATCACGTGGGTGTTCGCGGGCGGCCTCGCCGGCCTTGCGGGCGTCCTCCTCGGGATGGTGAGCCAGGTGAAGCCCGAGGTCGGTTTCGAGCTCCTCCTGCCGATCTTCGCCGCGGTGGTGCTTGGAGGAATCGGCAACCCGTTCGGTGCGCTCGCGGCGGGTCTGACGCTTGGCGTCCTCATCGAGTGGGCGACGATTCCGGAGGGTCTCGCGAACTGGAAGTTCGGCGTCGGCTTCGTCGTCTTGATCCTGGCTCTCATCATCCGCCCGCAGGGCGTGTTCGGCAAAGCGAAGGCGGTCTAGGCCTTGGATCTCGTCTATTTCGCCGTCAACTGGGAGGCGATCCTCAGCGTCGACTTCCTGATCCAGATCATGGCGATCTCGGGCATCTACGCCGTGCTGGCGCTGGGCCTTCAGGTGAACGTCGGCTACACCGGCATCGCCAACTTCGGCCAGGCGGGCTTTGCTGCGATGGGCGCGTACGTCATGGCCGTGCTCGTGACAGGAGGCCCGGACGGAGATGGCCTCCTCAGCTTCTGGATCGCCATGCCGGTCGCGATCCTGGTGACGATGGCGTTCGGCGTCCTGGTCGGGACCGTTTCGCTCCGCCTCAGAGCGGATTATTTCGCGATCGCGACTATCGCCGCCGCAGAGGCCGTCCGGATCTTCGCTCAGAACGCGGACTCGATCACGGGCGGCAACCAGCCGCTCTTTGGCTTCGACTCCTCGTTCGAGTCGATCACGGAGGGAATCGAGGACTTCTTCGAGTCCGCCCTCGGCTGGGACACTCCGCTCTTCACGGGGTTCGTCGTAGTGATCTGGATCACGCTCGTTCTCGGAGCGTTCGTCTTGAGCCGGATGCAGCGCACCCCCTGGGGCCGTGTGCTCCGCGCAGTGCGCGAGGACGAAGAGGCGGCTCGCGCCCTTGGCAAGAACACGTTCTCCTACAAACTCCAATCTCTTGCCGTCGGCTCGTTCTTCGGCGCGCTCGGCGGCGGATTTCTCGCCATGTACTTCGGCGTGATCAACCCGAACAACTTCGAGCCGGCGATCACCTTCCTCGCCTACGGTGTCCTGATCCTGGGCGGCTTGGCTAGCTATTGGGGGGTACTGGTCGGGGCGTTCGTGCTCTATGCCCTGATCGAGTCGACGCGCTATCTCGACATCGGCTTGTCCGAGGCCCAGGAGGCGTCACTTCGCTTCATGGTCGTCGGGCTCGTCCTGATCCTCCTGATGGCTTTCCGTCCGCAAGGACTCTTCGGCAAGCGCGAGGAGATGGTGATCGGTGACTGACGCGGCACCAACGGCAACGCCCGTTCCCGCCAAGACGAACGGCAAGGGCGCGATCCTCGAGGTGAACGGCGTCGTCCAGACCTTCGGCGGCATCCGCGCTGTGAACGGGGCGACGTTCAATGTCGAGCGCGGCTCCATCACTGCGCTCATCGGCCCCAACGGCGCAGGCAAGACGACCTGCTTCAACGTCGTCACGGGCTTCTACCGCGGCAACCGCGGCTCCGTGCGCTTCGACGGCGAGGAGGTCTTCCGCGAGCCCGCCCACCGGATCGCGCGACGCGGGATGGTCCGGACCTTTCAGATCACCAAGGCGCTCGCCCGCATGCCGGTGATCGACAACATGCTCCTTGCCGGCGCCGATCAGCCTGGCGAGAAGCTCTTCAACAACGTTATCCGCCGCGGCGCCTCCAAGGCGCGCGAGGCGGAGATTCACGAAGAGGCGCTCGTGCTCCTGGACCAGTTCAACCTGGCGAAGCTGAAGGACGCGTATGCCGGCACGCTCTCGGGCGGCCAGCGCAAGCTGCTCGAGCTTGCGCGCTCGCTGATGACGCGGCCGCGCCTCCTGATGCTCGACGAGCCGATGGCTGGCATCAACCCCACACTTGGAGCGCGCCTCCTCGAGCACATGGAGCGCCTGCGGACCGAGGACGGAGTCACCTTCCTCTTCGTCGAGCACGACATGGAGGTCGTGATGAACCACTCCGACCGGGTGATCGTGATGGCTGAGGGCAAGGTGATCGCCGAAGGGCTTCCCGAGGAGATCCGCGCCAACCAACAGGTGATCGACGCCTACCTTGGCGGCGGCGCCAGCGAGAAGGAAACCGCGAGGACGCAGCGGTGAGCGACGCCAACGACAACCGCGAGAGCGAAGCCGTGCGCGAGCCTTCGACCGGACCGCACCCTCCCGCGAAGCCGACGAGCGACGCTCCGTCGACTACGTCACGAAACGGCGGCAAGGCGATGCTGGCGACGCGGAACGTCGTCGCCGGATACGTGCCCGAGGTGGACATCCTGAACGGCGTCACGCTCGAGGTCCACGAGGGCGAGATCGTCACCCTCGTCGGACCGAACGGAGCCGGCAAATCCACGCTGATCAAGACGGTGTTCGGCTTGCTCGAGCCGCGCCAGGGCGAGGTGACCTTCCGCGACGAGCAGATCGGCGGCTTAAAGCCGCACGAGATCACGCGCCGCGGCCTCTCATACGTTCCTCAGCTCGACAACGTCTTCCCCAGCCTCACGGTCGAGGAGAACCTGCTGATGGGAGGGTTCGTCCGCTCTGGCTTCTCGTCGCAGATGGGCGCCTTGGTGGACAACGTCGTCGGCTCCGAGCGCGCCGAGCGGCGCCGCGAGATGCGCGAGCGCGAGCTGACTCCCTCGCAGGCGCGAGAGCGCATCGACCGCATGTACACGCTCTTCCCTCGGCTCGGCGAGCGCCGAAAGCAGGACGCCGGCACGATGTCGGGAGGTGAGCGCCAGATGGTCGCAATGGCCAAGGCACTAATGCCCGATCCCTCCGTGATCCTCCTCGACGAGCCCTCGGCCGGCCTCGCGCCTGCGTTCGTCGATGCCATCTTCGAGAAGATCGCCGACGTCAACTCGGAAGGCGTGACGATCCTGATGGTCGAGCAGAACGCGACGCGCGCGCTGGCCATGTCCGATCGCGGCTACGTCCTCGACCTCGGCAAGGAGCGCTTCGAAGGGCCGGGCAGGGAGTTGATCGCGGATCCAAAGGTCGCCGAGCTCTATCTGGGCGGCGGCTCGCGGATCGACGAGTCGAAGGATGTCGCCGACGTCCTCGGCGACGACGCACAGCGCGTCTAGCGGCTCGCCAGCCAGTCGCTCAGCCGCCGGTTGGCGGATCGAGGCGCACGATGCGATCGTCGTCCTCCGTAGGAACGCCGCGCCCGTCCGTGTTCGAGGTCGCTATCCACAAGGAGCCGTCGGGCGCCTCGACGGCAGTGCGGATGCGTCCGTACTCGCCGTCGAGAAAAGATTCGGGCTCGCCGGCGGTATCGCCTGAGAGCGGCACGCGCCAGAGACGCTGCCCTGCCAGGGCTGCGACGTAGAGGTCGCCGTCGACAATTGCGGCGCCGGACGGGGACGATTCGGAGGTGTCCCATGTGACCTGTGGGTTGGTGAACTCGCCACCCGCGGTGTCGCCCTCGCCTTCTGTGAGGGGCCAGCCGTAATTCTGCCCAGGCTCGATCAGGTTGACCTCGTCGAAGGCGCTCTGGCCGAACTCGGTGGCCCAGAGGCGGTCGTCCGAGTCCCAGGCGAGGCCCTGCACGTTCCGGTGGCCGTATGAGTAGACGGGTGACCCCTCGAAGGGATTGTCCTTCGGGATGTCACCGTCGGGCTCGATGCGAAGGATCTTGCCGTTGAGCGCTTCAGGATCCTGGGCGACTTCCGGGTTGGCGGCGTCGCCGACGCCCGCGTAGAGCATGCCGTCGGGGCCGAACGCGATGCGCCCTCCATTGTGGATCTCGGAGCGCGCGATGCCGGTCAGGATGGGCTCGGGCTCTGAGCCCAGCTCGAAGCGCACGATCCGGTTGTCCTCGGGCGAGGTGAGGTAGGCGTAAACGAGGCCGTCGCGCTCGTAGCGGGGCGAGACTGCGAGGCCGAGGAGTCCGCCTTCGCCCGCTTCGGTGTCGACGCCAGGGACGGTCATGACCTCCTCGGGCTCCCCTCCATCGGCGTCCAGGCGCAGGATGCTCGCGGTGGTGCGCTCGGCGATGAGCGCGTCTCCGTTCGGCAGGAAGGCGATGCCCCACGGGACGGCGAGGGTGTCCGCGACGACCGTTTGCGGCTCGTCCGAGTCGGAGCCGGCGCTGATGGGGTCGCGACCAGCGGCATCCTGTGGGGTCAGACCCCCGTTGGCGTCGCTGTCCTGCGATTCC
>Ga0136618_10000831_pt1 | contig 11322 bp, 10 predicted proteins | sample AntDrymUQ3302106_2_FD_104805 | JGI IMG/M metagenome (GOLD analysis project Ga0136618, IMG submission 104805) | Polar desert sand microbial communities from Dry Valleys, Antarctica - metaG UQ330 (21.06) | ecosystem: Environmental > Terrestrial > Soil > Desert | place: Antarctica: Dry Valley...
GTCGTGGGCGTTCGAGGGACCACGCCACGAGGGCGGCGAACCGGTCGCAGTCGAGTTCACGAGCCCTGCGGTTTCGTCGAAGCCCATGGGCCAGGCCCGTGTTCCCGGTGCGTGGCGGGCCCTCGATCTCATGATCCGCCGGCTCAAGCATGTGCCGTGGGCCGACGTGACCGAGCGCGGCTACGGCCTGCTGTCGGTGACGGCCGACGCGGCGGTGATGGAGTGGTGGTTCGTCGAGCCGACCGATGCCGATCCCTGCGCCGACCAGTGGCTCGGCGCCGCCTGGCGGACCGATCGGTCAGCGTGGCCGCCCTCGCTGACCGAGACGGACCCTACGGACGACCCCGAGCGGGCGCCGCTCCGAGACCCGCTCCCGCCCCGACCGGACGACCTCGACCGCCTTCGCCAGTCACATCGCCGGCGGCTGGTCCTCGAGCGATCCGCACTGGCCGCCCTGACCGCGGGCGCGATAGTCGGCGCCGCCCGGGTCGTCCGCCGCTGAGGCCGAATGAGGGCTTCGCCGAAGGGGCATGCTCCACCGGTGACCCTCCACAGCGCCGATGCGGTCATCGTCGGCGCTGGCCACAACGGCCTCGTGGCCGCCAACGTGCTGGCCGAGCACGGCTGGGACGTCGTGGTGCTCGAGGGCGCACCCCGACCGGGCGGTGCCGTGCAGAGCGCCGAGGTCACCGCCCCCGGGTTCCTCACCGACCTGTTCAGCGCCTTCTACCCGATGACGGCTGCCTCTCCGGTCATGCGCGACCTCGCCCTCGAAGACCACGGCCTGCGCTGGACGCACGCCCCCAAGGTGCTGGCCCACCTGCGGCCGGAGGCGCCGGCGGTCGTGCTCCACCGGGATCCCGCCGCCACCGCCGCCGGCCTGGAGGAGGCGACGGCCGGCGACGGCGAGGCGTGGCTGCAGCTGCACGACAGCTGGGAGCGCTACGGGCGGGCCGCCCTCGACGCGCTGCTCGGACCGTTCCCGCCCGTCCGGGCGGGGCTCCGGCTCGGTTGGCGAGCTCGCACCGAGCTGCTGGAGCTTGCCCGCATGATGGTGCTGCCGGTGCGGCGTCTCGGCGAGGAGCGCTTCCAAGGGCCGTCGCCGTCCCTCCTGTTGGCCGGCAACGCGCTGCACGCGGACGTCACGCCGGAGGCGGCGCCGAGCGCCATGCTCGGCTGGCTCCTGTGCGGGCTCGGCCAGACGGTGGGATTCCCGGTGCCCGTCGGCGGCGCTGGCCAGATCACCGATTCGCTGGTGCGCCGGCTCCAGGCCGTCGGTGGCGAGGTGCTCTGCGACGAGCGGGTCACGCGCATCGAGGTCACCGGCGGCCGAGCCAGCCACGTCCACACCGCCGGCGGCACCTGGCACGCCCGACACGCCGTCATCGCCGCGTGCGACGCCCAGATCCTCTTCGACCGCCTGCTCGACCACGACGACCTGCCCGATGCCTACCTCGCCGGCCTGCGCCGCTTCCAGCGGGCCGACGCCACCGTCAAGGTCAACTGGGCCCTCGACGCCCCCGTCCCGTGGAGCGATCCCGTGGCCGCCGGTGCCGGCACCGTGCACGTGGCCGACTCGCTCAACGAGCTCACCATGACCTCGGCCGAGATCTCCACCGGCCTCCTCCCCGCCAAGCCCTTCCTGCTCATCGGGCAGATGACCACCTCCGACGCCACCCGGTCGCCGGCCGGCACCGAATCCCTCTGGGCCTACACCCACGTGCCGCAGGACATCTCCGGCGACGCCGCCGGCGAGATCGACGGGTCCGGGATGCTTCGCGACGGGAGCCTCGATCGGTTCGTGGAGCGGGTGCAGCAGCGCATCGAAGACCACGCACCGGGGTTCTCGTCCAGCGTGCTCCAGCGCCACGTGCAGGGCCCAGCCGACCTGGAAGGCGCCAACGCCAGCCTGGTGGGCGGCGACATCAGCGGTGGGACGACCCAGATGCACCAGCAGCTCATCTTCCGGCCGGTGCCGGGGCTGGCCCGCCCGGAGACACCCGTGCGCGGCCTCTACCTCGGCTCAGCCTCGGCCCATCCGGGTGGTTCGGTGCACGGGGCCGGCGGGGCCAACGCCGCCCATGCCGCCATCTGGCGTGACCGCCTCCGGCGGGCGGGCACCGCGGTGCGCAGCCGGGTGGGCACGGGCCGGTAACCGCGCGAAGCCGCCGTGGGGTCGACCGGTAGCCTGCGAAGCCCATGACCCGGCACCTCATCACCAGCGCGCTGCCGTACATCAATGGCGTCAAGCACCTGGGGAACCTGATCGGGTCGATGCTGCCAGCCGACATCTACGCCCGGTTCCTCCGCCTCCAGGGAGCCGAGGTGCTCTTCATCTGCGCCACCGACGAGCACGGCACGCCGGCGGAGCTGGCCGCCAAGGAGGCCGGACTCGAGGTGGGGGAGTTCTGCCGCCAGCAGCACGCGGTGCAGAAGGACGTCGGCGAGCGCTTCGGCCTCAGCTGGGACCACTTCGGGCGGAGCTCGTCGCCCCAGAACCACGCGCTGACCCAGCACTTCGCCCGGCGGCTCGACGAGGAGGGCTACCTCGAGGAGCGGACCACCAAGCAGGTGTACTCCCCGGTCGACGGCCGCTTCCTGCCCGACCGCTACATCATCGGCACCTGCCCCCATTGCGGCTACCCGAACGCACGCGGCGACCAGTGCGAGAACTGCACGCGCGTCCTCGACCCCACCGATCTCATCGACCCCCGATCGGCCATCTCCGAAAGCACCGACCTCGAGGTGCGCGAGACCACGCACCTCTTCCTGCTCCAGTCGAAGCTGGTGGAGGAGGTTCGGGAGTGGGTGGAGGCCCATGCGGACGTCTGGCCCACCCTGACCCTGTCGATCGCCCGCAAGTGGCTGGACGAGGGGCTGCACGACCGGGGCATCACCCGCGACCTCGACTGGGGGGTGCCGGTCGACCGGCCCGGCTTCGAGGACAAGGTCTTCTACGTCTGGTTCGACGCCCCCATCGAGTACATCGGCGCCACCGCCGAGTGGGCCGACCTCGAGGCCACCCGCGACTGGCGGAGCTGGTGGTACGACGCGGCCGACGTCGAGTACACGCAGTTCATGGCCAAGGACAACGTGCCGTTCCACACGGTGTCGTTCCCGGTCACGCTCCTCGGTTCCCGCGAGCCGTGGACCAAGGCCCACCAGATCAAGGGCTTCAACTGGCTGACCTACTACGGCGGCAAGTTCTCCACGAGCCAGGGGCGCGGCGTGTTCATGGACCAGGCCCTCGACACCTGTCCGGCCGACTTCTGGCGCTGGTACCTGTTCGCCAACGCCCCCGAGTCCAGCGACGCCAGCTTCACCTGGGAGAACTTCGTCGTCGCCGTCAACAAGGACCTGGCCGACTCCTTCGGAAACCTGGTCAACCGCTGCCTCACGTTGTCGGCCAAGCACTACGGCGCGGTCATCCCGGCCGGTGGGGCGCTGGGAGAACGCGAGCGGAGGTTGGCCACCGAGCTGGCCGAGGTCGTCGAGGTGTACACCACGCAGATGACGGCCAAGGACCTGCGCAAGTCGGCCGGTGAGCTGCGTCGCGGGTGGGCCCTGGCCAACGCCTACTGGGAGCAGAGCGAGCCGTGGAAGGCTGTGAAGGCAGACCCTGATGCCGCCGCCGTGATCTTCCGGACCACGATCAACGTCCTGCGGGTGCTGGCCGTGCTGGGCGAGCCGGTGATCCCCAGCGCGTCCGGGCGCGTCCTGGAATCGCTGGGCGCTCGTGACGAGAGCTGGCCGAGCTCGTCACGCATCGCCGACGAGCTCGACCGCCTTCCTGCCGGACATCCGGTCGAGGTGCCACCGGTGCTGTTCGCCAAGATCACCGAGGAGCAGCTCGGGCAGCTGATCGAGCAGTTCGGCGGGCCCGGGGGCTAGCCGCCGTCACCAGCTGCCGCCTCCGCCGCCTCCGCCGCCACCGCCTACGGACCCGCCGCCGCCGCCCCCGCCGCCGCCACTCGATGAGGGGGCCGTGGAGGCCGACGAGGTGGAGTGGACGAGGATCGGCGCCATGTGCACGTAGCTCAGACCGGCGTCGGCCGGGATGATCGAAGATCCCTGGACGGCCCGCTCCCAACGGTCGATCTCCCCCAACGCCACGGCCCAGGCGGTGTACTCGCGGAGCACCCCGCGCTTGGCCGCCTCCTCGGCGTGGAAGGTCTCGGACCCGGCGAGGAACCGGCGGAACGACTCCACCCGCAGCCACAGGCCGGAGCCCTGCGGCGTACGAACCCGGAGCTCCCACGCCCGCAGGAGGGCGGCGAACCCGCCCCCGGCGATCAGCGACGCCGCCACCACGACGACGATCCACTGCTTCCCGTAGCGGTTGGCTGCGAACCCGCCCCCGAAGGCGGCCAGGGCGCCCAGGATCATGAAGAGCAGGCCCAAGAGCCGGACCTTGGTCTTGGCCCGGTTGGCGTTGGCATCCCAGAGCCCGCTCTGGGCGGCCCAGGTGTCGAGCTGGTTGTCGATCTGGGCCCACCCGGTCGCGAACTTGGCGTCGTAGGAGCCGAGCTCGATCTCCTGGCGCCCTCCGAAGGCGGTGACCAACGGCCCGTGCTCAGGACCGAACAGCGCGTCGGTCTGCAGGATGCGCACGGTCTTGCGGTCCTCCTCGACGAGGTCGATGACGCCGTCGACGGCCGACTGGATGAGCCAGGCCACCTTGTGCTCAGCGCGCACCTCCTCGTCGTGCAACAGCCCGCCCTGGGCGGCGGTGAGCTCGGAGGGCGGGGCGAACTCGGTGGTGGCCATCTTCTGCAGCTCCCGTTCGTCGAGCCGCACCTCGCCCGTGAGGCCGCCGCCACCCGCCCAGGCGGCGTCGGCCACGCCGCCTGTGCCGACCCGCTCGCGCCCAGACCGACGGATCAGCTTGGAGGTGGACAGGGCCCCGCCCAGGCCGGCCGCGACGGCCACCGCGGCCGGCAGGGCCAGGCCGATCCCGGGGTCGGGTGGGGCCGAGGTGGGCGGCGCGGGCAGTGGCGGCGCCGCGGTCAGGGCTGCGCCCCGGCCCGCCGTCACCGTCACGCCCTTGCCCTCGCCGAGGTCCTCCACCTCCGCCACCATGTGGCCCTGGGCGAGCATGCGGACCGTGCACCCACCGGTCGACCCCGTTCCGCCGGTGCTGCAGGTGGCGGCCGTCAGCTCCCACGGGGCGACGACGTGGATCTCGGCTCGGCCGATGGGCACCGTCCAGGCGGTGCCCACCGCGTCCCAGCGGACCCGGTCGTCACCGTCCGGGAGCAGCTCCGAGCGGGGCAGGGCGTAGTCGATGCGGTAGCGGTGGCGTCCCGACACCGTCTCGTTGGCGTCGCCGATCTTGATCTGCGAGCCCGGCGAGCCGGTCGTGAAGATCGGTGTGCGGTCGGCGATGGCGTCGGGGGCGGTCTCCGAGCTGACCCGCACGCGGGACTCGACGCTGAGGCCGGGCACGTCCCGGAAGATCCCGTGCTTGTCGATGGCCAGGCCGAAGTCGTAGTCGATCACCTCGAGCACCGGCGTGGTGCCCTCGGTCGTGAGCTCGGCGCCCACCCACATCTGGGTCACCCGCTCGGCGTCGCCCACTGCCCCGCCGACGGCGACGATGCCGCCGCCGACCAGAGCGCCGGCCCCGAGCACGAGCATGTCCAACCGACGTCTGCCCCTGGTCCGCATGCAGGGAACCTACCCAGCCTTCGGGCCGGACCCGAGATGGCGCGATCCGGGCGGGCCCCCGCGGATGCTGGCCCCCATCAGTCTGTAGCGTGCCGGCCGTGCGATGGACCCGGCGGCGATTCCTCGGGGCGGGGGCCGGTGCCGTGGCCGTGGCGGCATGCTCGGACGATTCGGGGGGCGGCGCGAAGGCTGCCGCCTCGATCACCGAGACGATCCGCTACGGCGACGAAGGGCCCCAGTACCTCGACCTGACCCGGCCGGCCGGCGTGACTGCGCCGCCCGTGGTGGTGCTCGTGCACGGTGGGTTCTGGTCCGCTCAGTTCGACCTGACGCTGATGGAGCCCCTGGTGCCGAGCCTGGTGGCGGAGGGCTGGGCGGTCGCCAACATCGAGTACCGGAGCCTGCCCGTGCAGGGCTCGGGGTGGCCGGGCACCTTCGAGGACGCCGCCGCCGCCGTCGACGCCCTCTCGGAGGTACCCGGGCTCGGCCTCGACCAGGTGATCACGTTGGGGCACTCGGCGGGCGGTCACCTGGCCGTCTGGCTGGCTAGCCGTGCCCAGCTGCCCGAGGGCGCGCCGGGGCGCGAGCCGAGGGTGCGGCTGGCGGGCGCCGTCTCCCAGGCCGGGGTGCTCGATCTCGTGGCCGCCGCTGATCAGCGCCTCGGCGGTGGCGCGGTCCAGTCCCTCCTCGGGGGCGGCCCCGCGAGGGTGCCCGGCCGCTACGCGGCGGGCTCACCGGTCGCGCTGCTGCCGATCGGCCTCCCGGTGGAGCTCGTGCACGGGTCCGCCGATCGCAACGTGCCCGTCGACCAGAGCCGCCGCTACGAGACGGCGGCGCGAGACGTCGGTGATCCGGTGACCTTCACCGAGGTGGTGGGAGACCACTTCGACATCATCGACCCGAGCACCGAAGCCTGGGCCGCCTGCCTGGCCGCCGCCCGTCGCCTGCTCGCCACCACCTAGGTGCACTCCTCGGCGGTGCCGACGCAGCGGACGTAGGCGGCTGGGTAGCCGTCGCCGGCCAGCTGCGACTGGGCGGCTCGGGCGGCCGGGACGTCGGGGAAGGGTCCGACATAGGACACCCAGAAGCCAGCCTCCAGAGAGGTGTGGTCATCGGAGCGCAGCACGCCGCTGTCGTAACCGTCCTCGGCCAGCTCGTCGGCCTCGGCTCTCGCCGTCCCCTCGTCGCGCTCGGAGCTCACGATGGCCACGAAGGTCGGGGTGCCCAGCTCGGTCGGCGCCGCCGTGTCCGTCGTGGTCTCCGCAGCCGGGGTGGTGGAACCGGTGTCGCCGGCCCCCGGGTCCTCGTCGAGCTGGGCCAGCACCACCACGAACGACCCGGCCCCGACGGCCAGCACCAGGAGCACGAGCAGCAGCCCGAAGCGAGCGCGGCTCATGGCGCTACTGACCGAACATGGCGAGCCACTCGGCCTCGGAGCCGGGCTTGAACACGTAGTTCCAGCGGCGGGTCTCTGACATCGTGGCCGAGGGCTCAGCCGAGTAGAGGTGACCGGGGAACAGCACGGCGTCGTCGGGCACCTTGGCCAGCTTCTGGCTGAGGCTCCGGTACAGGGCGGCCGGATCGCCGCCGGGCAGGTCGGTGCGGCCGCACCCTTCGAGGAACAGGGTGTCGCCGCTGACGAGGCAGCCGTCCACGAAGAAGCACTGGCTGCCCGGCGTGTGACCGGGGGTGTGGATGAGCTCGATGGGGATCTCGCCGACCAGCACGGTGTCGCCGCTCTGGTGGGCGACGAGGTCGGACTCGGCCACCTCGGTGACCCGGGTGATCCACGGCACCTCGTCGGCCTGCACGTGGATGGGGACCGGGGCCAGGGCGAGGAGCTCTTCGATGCCGGCGATGGTGTGCCCCATCATGGAGCCGCCCACGTGGTCGGGGTGGTAGTGCGTGGCCAGCGCGCCGGTGAGGCGCATGTCGACGGCGGCCAGCACGTCGAGCAGGCTCGGGATGTCGTAGGCCGGGTCGATCACCACCGCCTCCCCAGCCTCCCGGTCCCCGATGAGGTAGACGAAGTTCACCATCTGGCGGGCGATCGGGTCGGTGGGGGCGAAGTCCCGACCGGCCAGCAGCTGACGGAAGTAGAGGCGGTCGCTCATAGTCTCTGCACCCTATGGCGCAGCAGTTCGACGCGGTCAGCCTGGACGTGGGGGGTGTGCTGGTGGTGCCCGACCACGGGGTGCTGGCCGGCGCCCTCGACGGGCTGGAGATCGGGTACGACCGATCTGCCTTCGGCGTGGGCCACTACCTGGCCATGGTGGCGATGGACCGGGCCGCCTCCGAGCCGGAGGACTTCACCGACTACCTGTGGGGGTTCCTGGCCGCCGTCGACGTGGCCGATGCCGACCGCCGTCGGGCCCACGACGCCCTGCAGGAACGGCTGCACACCCCGATCTGGTGCCAACCGGTGCCGGGGTCGCGCGACGGCGTGGCCCAGATCGTCGCCGCCGGTGTCCGGATCGCCATCACGTCGAACAGCGACGGCCGGGTCGAGGACCTGCTGCGCCGCCATGAGTGGGTGCAGGTCGGTGACGGTCCCGGCGCCGAGGTGGAGGTGGTGACCGACTCGGGCATCGTCGGTGTGGGCAAGCCCGACCCGAGGGTGTTCCGGGCCACCGTCGACGGGCTCGGGCTGGCGCCCGACCGGATCCTGCACCTCGGCGACAGCGTCCACTACGACGTCGAGGGCGCCATCGCCGTCGGCATGCAGGCCGTCCACATGGACCCCTACGAGCTGTGCGGCTCGACCGACCACCCCCACGTCCGCGCCCTCGGCGAGCTGCTGGCCTGAGGGAAAGGCGCTCGGCCCCCCCGCCTCCGTCGGTAGGGTGACGGCATGCTCATCTGATGCATCCACCCCCGTGACCGCGTCACGGCTCTCCCGGCCACCCTGATGGTCGTCGCACGATGCAGCCGCTGGCCAGCAGGCCGGCCCGATCCTCGAGAGGAGGATCACCATGGCCAAGAAGAAGAAGCCCAGCGCCTCCGGTGGACGGATCACCCCCAAGGGCACCCGACCCGACGAGGGCACCAAGTCAGGGTCGACGGCCCAGCCGGCCATCGACCACCGCGTGGTCAACCGCTTCGACCCCGCCCAGAACCAGCGGGGCAGCGGTCCCGCCGGCCCCACCCGGGCCGGCCACCATCGCGGCCAGCGCTAGTCCGCCCTCGGCGTCGGGGGAACGCTCGCGGGTGGAGCTTGATCACTGCACCTCTGCGCCGGTGCCGAACCACCTGCGCAAGCTCGAGCGGTAGACGCGGTCGTAGTGGTCGTAGTCAGTGCGGAGCGCGGTTCCCGGCCAGGAGCGGGGGAGCAGCTCCGGCGGGAGCAGTGGGTCGGCCTGCAGCCGTCGCAGGACGGCCGCAGAGATGACGAAGCCCTCCGCCAGGGCGGTGGTGTCGCCGCCCTCGAGGGGAGCGACGAGGTGTGCCATCTCCCGCTGGAGACCGGTGGCAGCCGCCGCCCAGGTCCGCAGATCCCAGAGCCGGCCGACCTCAGGCGGTGGCGTAGGCGTGGCGCCTCGCCATCGGATGCACCACCTGCCCGCCACCGATGCGGCCTCCGGCATGCGTTCGGCATCGAGGTTGGCCGGCCGCCCCCACACGCCTTCTCGCAGCTCGACGAGCCGGAGGGTGGTGAGGGCGTTTCGGAGGGCGGCGCGCTCGGCGGCGGGCCGAGCGTGGTCCGTCCCGATCGTGGCCAGCTCCCAGGTGCCGTCCCAGGATTGGACCTCAGCTCGGCGACTGGCGAGCTGGCGATGCTGTCGTTCCACCAATCGGCCAGAGAGCCGGTAGCCGCCAGCCTCGGCCTCCGCCTCCCCTCCCGCCGCCATGCGTGACAGGGCGGTGCGCACCGTCCCCTCGGTGATGCCGAAGAGCGCGGCGGTGCGGACGAGGAGTGGAGTGGGCAGCCAGGGGGGGTCGGTGCCGAGCAGGACCGAGGCGAGGACGGAGCGGGCGGTGAGCGGAGTGTTACGAGATGGCGACATGTGCACTCAGAGTGTAAGGTCAGTCTATGGTCAGCGTGCTAGACGTCCGGCCCACGATGGTGCCTCCGGCGGAGGTGCTCACCGACGTGCTGCCCACCGAGCGGCTCACCGCCTCGGGCATGGCCGTTCCGGAGGTGCGGGGCGAGCTCCGGCGGATCGCCGGTGGGCGCAACGTGGGCACGGTCATCGTCACATGGGCCCAGGCCCTCGGCACGATCGGGCTGGCCGTGTGGATCGGCCATCCGCTCGCCTACGCGGCCGCCTTCGTCCTCATGGGGTCGGCCTTCGCCCGCTTCGCCATCCTCGGTCATGAGGCCGCCCACAAGCTGCTGTTCACCAACAAGCGTTGGAACGACGGCGTGGGCCGGTGGCTGGTGGCCTACCCGTCCTTCGTCCCCCTCGACGGCTACCGGCGCAGCCACTTCGCCCACCACAAGGACGAGTTCGGTCCCAACGAGCCGGACATGAACCTGTACACCGGCTACCCCATCACCGAGGCCAGCTTCCGGCGCAAGCTGGTGCGCGATGCGCGCGGCTCCTCGGGTTGGAAGAACCTCAAGGGGCTGCTGCTCGCGCTCAAGAGCCCGACCGCCCGCACCTACGCCATGCGCATCCTGGCCATGCAGGTGCCGCTCGTCGTGGCCGCTGTGCTGGTTGGCCGGTGGTGGCTCTACCCGCTGCTGTGGCTCGGGCCGTGGCTCACGGCGTGGCGGGTGATCAACCGGCTGCGGGCCATCGCCGAGCACGGCGGGATGGTGCGCTCCAAGGATCGGCGTCAGACCACCCACCACGTCCGTCAGACCTGGCTGGCCCGCTTCTTCATGGTGCCGCTCAACACCGGCTGGCACCTGGCCCACCACGTCGACATGGGCGTGCCGTGGCGCAACCTCCCCCGCCTCCACGCCGAGCTCGAGGCGGCCGGTTACGTCACGCCCGGGCTGACGTACCCCACCTACCGCTCCCTGTGGCGGGCGCTCCGCGCCCGCCCCGAGCTGGCTACGGGCTAGGGCTCGACGACCACCGGGTCGCCTTGGCGGATGGTGCCCGGGTCCCGCACCCAGGCGTACGCCCGGCTCCAACCCGGGTGGCGGTCCTGCGACATGCGGTTGAAGTTCCCGTCCACGAACCACGGCGCGTTCTTCTTGCACGGCACGGCGTAGGCGGAGATCTCCGCCAGCACGTCCCCCACGAGGATCTGCACACCTGGACGGATGGTGGACCAGTCGAGGCCGGCCGTCGTGATGTTCTCGCCCGCCAGGCCCGGCGCGATGGGGTGACCCTCGGCCTGCAGCGCGCCGATGACCTCGCCCGACCACAGGCACAGCGCCTGCAAGGGGCGCCCGTGATGCCGGCGGGCAGCCTGGCGGTCGCCCACCAGGCCCCGATCCCCGACCTCGGCCTCTACGACCGGCAGCTTCGGGACGCCACCATCGGAGACGTGGAGGGCGGCGACCACGCCCTCCTGGGTGGGAGCACCGGCACCGAGCAGGTGCAGGCCACGACCAACGTCGCCTAGGTGGTGGCTGACGTCGTAGACGACGTGCCGCACGAGCCAGGCGGCGTCCACCTCGAGCTCACCCAGCGCAAGGGTCTGCTTCCAGGCCGCATCTCGAGCGGCCAGGCCGAGCGTCCGCTCGTGCACCGCGTCCAA
>Ga0136618_10000833_pt1 | contig 11299 bp, 11 predicted proteins | sample AntDrymUQ3302106_2_FD_104805 | JGI IMG/M metagenome (GOLD analysis project Ga0136618, IMG submission 104805) | Polar desert sand microbial communities from Dry Valleys, Antarctica - metaG UQ330 (21.06) | ecosystem: Environmental > Terrestrial > Soil > Desert | place: Antarctica: Dry Valley...
GACTCCGCCGTCGCCGTCGTTGCCGCCAACATCATCATTCGTGGGTTCGTCGACTTCCGGAATCTCCGGATCGGCCCCCGTACCGGGCAGGTACCCGCAATCGGGAAAGCCGTCGCCATCGGTGTCGGCGCATGGGTCATCGGTTGTGGTGTCGCTCGAATCAACGGTGTCGCTGTCCGAGTAGGAGCTGCTGGTCGAGCCCGACGAAAGCTCGACCGGATCCTTTGGCTCAGGGAAGTCCTCGCAAGGCTCGGTCGCCGCGGCCGTCATGTAGTCCTGCCAGATCGGAGCGGCCAGCGTGCCTCCGTAACCGGGCATCGGGGTTCTGTCGTTCGGGCTGCCCATCCAGACAGCGGTGGAGACATTAGGCGTGTAGCCGACAAACCACACGTCGGCCTGACCCTCGGTCGTACCGGTCTTGCCGGATGCGGGGCACCCGATGCCGAGGCCCGCAGCAGTGCCGTACTCCAAAGCGCCCTTCATCACATCTGCGACCTCATAGGCGACGCCGTCAGAGAAGGCGCGTTTGCCCGTGCTGGGATCGAGCTCATCGAGGTCGCCATTCGGAAACTCAACGCGATTGATAGCCGTGGGATCGTGATGGACCCCGCCGTTGGCGAAGGTCGCGTAAGCGTTCGACATCTCGAGCACTGAAACGCTTGCGGTGCCGAGCACCTCCGCAGGAACGTCCAGCGTCGGCGAGGTGATCCCCATGCGGTGAGCGGTGTCGTTCATCGCCTCGGGCCCGATGTCGGTTACGAGCTGGGCGAAGACGGTGTTGATCGAGTTTGCGGTCGCGTTTCGAAGAGTGGATGATTTCCCGGCGCCTCCGCTCACATCCCAAGTGACTGGGCCGCCCGGATACTCCGGAAGCACGATGGTCTGAGGCGCCGGATAGGTAGTCGTGTCAGGGTCGATGCCCTGCTCGACGGCGGCGGCGAGAGCGAACGGCTTATACGAGGAGCCCGGCTGGCGCCGGCCCTGTGCGGCGAGGTTGAACTTGCTGTCGTCGTAGTTCGTCGAGGAGGCCATCGCCTTGATCTCGCCGGTTTCCACGTCTGTTGAGACGAGAGCGGCCGCAGCACCAGTTGGTATCGGGTTGTTCAAGATCGCCTTCTCAGCGGTGTCCTGGAGGCTGGGCACGAGCGTCGTATACACCTCGAGCCCGCCGACGCGCGCGGTGTTGGTGCCGTAGCGGTCGATCAGCTCCTGCTGGACGTAGTCGAAGAAGTAGCGGTAACGGAACTGGTCGTAGCGGAGGCCCCGCTCGAGCCCGAGCCCGGCGCGCGACCACTTCCGATGCTCCCCTGCGGAGATGTAGTCCTGGTCGAGCATGGCGTCAAGCACGAGATTGCGCCGCTTGGTCGCGGCGTCGGCGGCGGTGAACGGGTTGTACTGCGAGGGCGCCTGCGGCAGGCCGGCGAGGAGCGCCGCCTCGCCGATGTTGATCTCATCAATGGGCTTGTTGAAGTAAATCTGCGAAGCAGCCTCGACGCCCACTGCGGTATCGCCCGAATTGGTTCCATAGGTGGCGGTGTTCAGGTACTTCTCAAGGATCTCGTTCTTTGTGTAGTCCTCCTCGAACTCCATCGACCACTTTGCCTCGGTCAGCTTTCGCTCCAGCGTGTCCTCAGGCTGCTTGATGTAGAGGTTTCGGACTAGCTGTTGGGTGATCGTCGACGCTCCCTGCTCAATCTCTCCTGCCTCAACGTTCTCGACCGTCGCTCGTATGATCGCTGAGAAGTCGACCCCGTCGTGCTCATAGAAGTTCTCGTCCTCGATCGCGATCGTCGCCTGCTGGAGGAGCTTCGGGATGGTCTTGAGATCGACGGGCTCACGAATGATGTTCGCGTCGATGATCCCAAGGAGCGTGCCGTCGGCAGCGTAGACCTTAGAGTTGGCGCCCTCGTCGATCTCCTTCTCGCTCTTGAAGGTCCCCGCGTCGTCCCACATGTCGTAGACCCAGCCCGCTGCGGCGCCCGCGGCAATACCGATCACGACCAGGACCACCCCCAGGCCCAGCATGATCTTCTTGCCGACGGAGCCGCTCGAGCGCTGATGGCGCTTTCGTACTCGTGAAGACATAGCTAGCTCAGTTAAGGGTAACGAGGCGTCCGCGCTCGCAGATCACTCGACGTCTATACGCACGACACCGCACGGAAGGTCCCGTGAGGTCCTTATTCGTCGCCTGTGGCCAGCACTCCTGCGCTGAGGAGCAGCTGATGGGCCCGCTCGCGTAAAGCGGCCTCCTCGCCCGAAACGGATGTTCGGGCCGTTCCATGCGGGCCGTGAATGAGGAGGCGGACGCCGTCGGGCGTGATCTCAACCGTCTCGATGTCGGATGCTTCAAGCGGGGCAAGAGCGGCCCGCGCCTTCGCGACGTCACCGTCCGAAGGAAGCCAGACCGAGCACGCCACCGGAGCGTCCTGGTCGCCGGTCGAGCGGTTGTAGACGATCTTCGTTACCACCTGCTCGTTCGGGATGATCATCAGGCGGCCGTCGCCAGTATCGATGTACGTGTAGGAGAGAGTGAGGTCGTCCACCCGACCGGTCTCCTCTTCGAAAGTGATCGTGTCGCCGATCCGAATCGGCTGGGTGATCGCGAGCAGGATGCCGGCCAAGGGGTTCGCCAGGACCTGGCGCGCCGCGAGGCCGAGGATGATGCCGAGCACCGCGCTCGACGCCAAGAGCCCGGTCGCGATCTTTCCGAGCTGGGTGAACTGGCTCAGCGCGAGGCCGATCCCGACCAGGACGATGACGACGAATACGAGCCTGCGAACCACGCGCAGCCGGGTCGCAGCGGCGCGCGAGACGCCACCGTCGGTGACCTGCCCTGCCAGGCGGCCGCCGCGCTGAAGCACGATGCGATCGACGAGGTAGGCAAGCACAATCGCCGCTGTGATCGTGATCACCGCGCCGAGTAGATCTCCGTTCTTCTCAAAGAAGGTTTCGTCCATCGCTTGCTTCCGTCGATCCTGCCAGACGATCCTGCCAAGCTTGCGTCGCCAATGACCTCTGCGTCCACAACTTCGACACGCGCCGTGCTTCTGGACGCGCTTGGAACGCTCGTCGACCTGGAGGCACCCTGGGTTCATCTGGCGGCCGCGCTGGAGATCGAAGACCCCGCTGACGTCGCTCCCGCCGTCCGGGCTGAGATGGACTTCTACCGCGAGCATTCCCACGAAGGACGTGACGACGAGTCACTCCTTGCCCTCAGGAAGAGGTGCGCGGACATCCTCTCGTGGGAGCTCGACCGGGAGGTTCCGCTCGAGACGATGCTGAACGCGTTCCGTTTTCGCGCCTTCGAGGACGCTCGCCCTGCCCTCGGCTCACTTCGCAAGGCGGGCATGCGTCTGGTCTGCGTGTCCAACTGGGACGTATCCCTCTCCGAGGTGCTCGATCGATGCGGGCTCGCTGACGCGATCGACGGAATCGTCACTTCGGCGGGAAGCGGCCATCGCAAGCCAGACCCGGCGATCTTCGCCCAAGCGCTCGAGATCGCGGGGTGCGGCGCGGGCGAGGCGCTCCACGTCGGCGACACCTTCGAAGAGGACATCGCGGGCGCCGGCGCTGCAGGCATCAGGGCCCTACACCTGGACCGCTCGGGGGGTGGCGACATCGCGTCGCTCGCTGAGGTCGTGCCAGCGGTGAACGGTGGCTGAGACCGGATCCTTCGGGCCGCCCGCGCCCGCTTCATCGGTGCCGGAATCTCCTTCGGGCCACCGGGCGCCGTGGTCGCCGCTGCACGAGTCGGATGCGCTGATCGGGCTCGGGGCCGTTGTCGTCGGCCTCACCCTGACCGGCGCGCTCGTCGTCTCGTTGATCACGAGCCAGCCCGGCCAGACGCTCGTCGGGCTCGTGCCTCAGGGCCTCCTTTTTATCGGCGTGCCGATCGCGATCGCGGCCAGGCGCGTCTCCTCACACCCCTGGCGAGCGGTCGGATTCGTCCCGTTCAAGCTCTCGGATATGTGGCTGGTCGCGGCTGCGATGGGTATTCAGATCGGCGTCACCGTCGTCTTCAGCCTGCTCTTCTTCGCGCCGGAGCAGGACACTCTGGTCGAGGACGTCAACTTCAACGAAACGACCTTTGCCGCGATCGCAACCGTGTTCCTCATCGTGATCGCGGCACCGATCACCGAGGAGACGCTCTTCCGTGGGCTCTTCTTCGGAGCGATTCGCTCCAAGACGCCGTTCTGGGTCGCCGCCGGAGCTTCGGGCGTTCTCTTCGGCGCCGTCCACCTCGCCACCGGCGACGTGGCGGTCGCCGGACTGCTCGCCTTCTTCGGGGTGATTCTCGCGTGGCTCTACGAGCGGACGGGCTCCCTCGGGCCGCCGATCGCGCTTCACATGATCAACAACACGATCGCGATCATTCCGCTGCTCTCGTGATGAATATCCCGCTTCACGACAAGGTGGCCAACGACTCGCGGAGAACTGGCACAATTCACGCCATGAACCGCTTCGCTCTCGCCGCCGCTGCATTGCTCGCCCTCGTCTTCGCACCCTCTGCGCTCGCGCAGGGGCCCGCTGACTCACAAGGGCCAGCCGACGAGCTAGTTCAGGGGACCCCGGCACCCGCCGACGTACGCATCGCGCTCAAGAACGTGAATGGCAGCCGCGTCCAGGTCGGCAGCAAGGTCCTTGGAGTCGGATACGTCAGGCCCTTCGTGCCCGACCAGGAAGTCCGCGTCTGGGTGGCCAGGGCAAACAGCGAGATCATGGTCAAGCGCCAGCCGATCCGCCGCGTGTCGGGCAAGGACCAGGGCCGGTTCAAGATCCGCTCGAAGCGGCTGATCGAAGACGGCGCGTACCGCATCCGTGCCAAGAAGGAAGCTTCGCCTAACCAGGATGGCTTCCAGGAGGAGTCGAAGAAGGTCGGCATCTCGTATCCCGACCTCGATCCCGGGATGCGAAACAACGCGGTCGGGCTTTTCAACGACCTCCTCGACGAAGAGGGCTACTACACGTCGAACGGCTCGAGCTATGCGGCCGCGACCGAGCGCGCCGTCCTCGCCTTCCGCAAGGTGAACCGTATGGGCCGCACAGTCAACGCAACGCCCTCGATCTTCCGCACGCTCGCGGCCGGAAAGGGCGGCTTCAACCTCAAGTACCCGAACGCAGGCAAGCACGTCGAAACCGACCTCTCGCGCCAGGTGATGGTTCTGGCCGACGGCGGCGAGGCAAAGCACATCTTCCACATCTCGTCCGGCACGGCGGCGACGCCCACGATCCAGGGGCATCACGTGTTCACTCGCAAGCAGTACGGGACGAACTCGCTCGGCATGGTCCACTCGGTGTACTTCGGGCCGACCAACCGTGGCTACGCGACCCATGGCTACAAGTCAGTGCCGACCTACCCGGCCAGCCACGGATGCCTGCGCAACCCGATCCCGAACTCGCTCTTCATCTACAACTGGATCAACATCGGCGACGACATCTGGGTCTACCCGTAGCGCCTCGCGTCTTGGCGGCTGACCTGGAACGCGCAAAGGCGACGCTCGTCGCCGAGCTACAGGAGCATGCGCTGATTCTCGGCGAGGTGACGCTCTCGAGCGGCGCGACGGCCCAGTACTACGTGGACGCTCGCCGAGCGATCATGCGCCCCTCCGGCTTCCGCGCTGCCGGTGAACTGATCGCAGCAGCCGCCGAGGAGGCGGACGCCTCCGCTGTCGGGGGGCCTGTGATGGCGGCGATCCCCCTCGCATGCGCGGCAATCGCGGTGCCGGGTGGCGACAATCTCGTTGGCTTCTTCGTCCGCAAGGAGCGAAAGCAACACGGGCTCCAGCGCTGGGTCGAGGGCCCGGTCGAAGACGGCGCGAAGGTGCTGGTGGTCGAGGACACGGTGACAACCGGCGGCTCGACTGTCTCAGCAATCGAGCGGATCCGTGAGGAGGGCCTCGACATCGTCGGGACGCTCTGCGTGGTCGACCGCCTTGCGGGCGGGGGCGACGCGATTGCCGCGGCCGCCGGCGCGCCGTTCGAGGCGCTCACGACGATCGACGACGTGTACCCGGACCGCCCCGACCGCTAGGCGCCTATGGCGGCGGGCGGCTCCTGAGCGACTCGATCGCTTCCAGCGCCTGCTTTGCCGCGGCGCTCGTGTTGCGCTCGCTGTTGGCGAATACGACCGCGGTGACCACCGCCACGTCTTCACGCTCGAGCACGATCACCTGGACGGTCTGCCCCACGCCGGTGTTCCGTACGACACCCTTGCCGCGGACCTCCGCTCCCTCGTAGCGGTGCTCGAACTCCTTCGGCTCTGCCGTCATGACCGGATCCTTGAATCCCTCCAGGGCAGCCGCCGTCTGGTCTGCGAAATCATCCGGGTCGAGATCGAGCGCGTCGTCGGTCCGGTTGATCGAGATCGAGACGAGGACGAGCTCGTCCGGCGCCGTGAGAGTCGTAAGTGCCCCCCTCGCCTGCGCCTTCCATCCCGGCGGCCGCCCGATAGCAACGCCCGCGTCCGAGTTCACGAACTCTTCGTAGCCGCGCTCGAGCTCCGGCAGCTTGTCGAGGGTCTCCTCGGCGCGCTCTGGCTCAGCATGCTCTGTCTCGTCCGAGTCGGAGCCACACCCGGCGATAAGCAAGGCGCCGGCGGAGAGCAGTGATAGGAACCAGATATCCACCGGCACATGCTGCTTTCGCGCTAAAGCGCTCATCCACAACTGCATCACGCCCCGACCAGGATTCGAACCTGGGGCCTACTCCTTAGGAGTCAGTCGCCGAGTAGCAACGGTGGTGAACGATGCCGAGAAACGCCCACTGATAAGCGGGACGGGGACAGCACTTTCACCCAACGTTCGCCTTCGGTGGCCATCGCCATGTTCGGGGCTCGTTCGGCGGATGGTATCGACGAGGAGCGACCCCCGCTATGACTCGCCGAGCACACAGGTGTTGCGTTCTTTGCGGTTCGCCCTTGACGAACATGAGAGCGGACGCTCGCCATTGTTCGGGAGCGTGTCGGGCCGAGGCAAGCCTCCTCAGGCGGATCCTGTGCGCCCACCCCTCCGTTCCCTACTCATCCGTCGCGGAACGCCTAGACAAGGCTCATAGCCGCACAGGTTGTCGAGCAAGGGCCATCAGTAAGCGCGGGAGGGATGAGGAGTGAACCCACGGGCTCCGAGCACGATGAAGAACCATCCAGAGCGGTTTCTCTGGACAGCGCTCGGGGCTCTCCGATGGGGCTACGAACTCGCTCGCCCAATGACCTCGATGGAGCGAGCCCTGATCGCCCTCATGGGGGTGCCGCCAACCCACCTGATCACGATTCACGGGCCGCCCGGAACGAAGGTCTCATCGTGGTGGCCGCGGTACCGGAAGCGAATCGATAGAGCAAGAGGTCCGAGCCGCCCATTGATCTACCTGGGTGTCCGAGCAAGTGGCTTCGGGGATGGTGGCGAGCATCTCCATCTGCTCCTCTGGGACGAATGGATTCCCTTCTGGGTGCTCCATCGCCACGCCGATGAGTGCGGCCTAGGAAAGCCTCACGTTGATCTTGTGCCAGACCCTCAGGCGAACCGACTTGAGTGCGCCTCCATGGTCACCTACGTCTTGAGTCAGCACGAGCCGGTGTTTGGTAGCCGCAACCACGAACGGCATCACCAGCCTCACCCCCACCAGCGTCGGTGGATCCGCCCCCACCAAGCAACGTTGAGGACGCACAGACCCCAACTTTTGTCCGCACTCAATGCCGCAGAAAGCCCATCAATAAGCGACAAAGAGCTTGTTTCGAAGGTGCTTACGTTTAGTAATAAGACAGAGAGGAACGAAGATGAACCCAGTAGTAGTTGAACCGAAGCTCGATGAGGACGTGGAGGGCTACGCCGTTGTGGCTGATAACGGAACAGGCAACTTCACCGTGGTCCAGGTGCCCACAGAACGGCCCTATGTCGCATTACGAGAGGCCCTCGTTTACTTCGAGGAGCACGTTGAGGAGAGCGAGAAGGTGATGCTGATGGCGTATCCCCACACGCTCAAGGCAGAGGACAATCCACAGGGGGATTTCTAACGCCAATCCGTTGGCAACTCGTCACCACCGAACTCGTCACCCCTCCGAAGGACGAGTTGGCTTATCTAAGCCGTTTTGAGGGGTATAAGACTACGGGAACTCACCAGAAAGCGCCACCTAAATTCTTTTAGATGTCACCTTCCCCCTACCAAGCCCCCGAACGGCCAAGTTCCCCTCGTGCGCGAGCAAGTTAGACCAGAAAACCCGTGTTCGAGTCGATACGTCCCGAGGCGATGAAGTTCGCGTACTCGGGAGCGCTGAGGCCACGAGGGAGATGTGTCGGCCCCACATACGGCTTCCCATGCTGGTCGCAGAGCACCCACCAGACACCGGTTCCTGAGCCTGAAGCGGTCGTTCCAGCAGCCGGTGCAGGTCGCGGAGACCCCCACTTGTCGAGGTCTTCCTTGAAGTTCTTCTTGAAGAGACTCCGAATCAAGCGTCGGTTCGTAGTACTGACCAGCAGGGTTGCTGTCAGGTGCGTAGGACGTCGACATCAGCTTCTTGATGCCGTAATCCACGAAGTGCAGCGCGAAGAACTTGGCGAAGTTCGACCACTCTGGATCGTCACACGGAAGCAGGATCACCTTGTCCCGGAAGACATCGGGGTCGAACTCGAGGTATGCGTTCACCTCGCGCTCGATGTCAGCCCACTGGGTGTAGAACTCGTCTGCCTTCGCAGCCTTCGCGGCGTTCTGGCTGCCGTTCTTGAACTGCGTCGTGCGTGCCACGCGGTCAACCTAGTCAAATACGCGGACGGGCAGGCAACGCCGTTCCGCTGGACGCTCGTTCAGCGCTGGCCAGCTACCTCGCAGGAAGCCGAGGATCCAAAGGGACCCGTATTGGATGTCCGCGATAGGAGTCCCATGGAAGCGGTGCGTCATGCCCGGAACTCGCGGTAGGGGCTCTTCCCCGCTAGTCGTCGAAGTGATACGAACAGTCGTCCGACGCGCAGGGGGTCGGGTTCTCCTTAGCGAAGAGACCATCTGCATCGACGAGCACGTAGTACAGGCTGCCCTCGAACTCCCACTCCAACGACGTGTAGCCATCATCCTTATCGATGTCGTTGGGCTCCCCAACACTCTGCTCGATGGCTGCTTGTGAATCGCCTTCGTCCAGCTCGTCCCATGCGACCGGATCGAAACTAGGGCCGCCGGCAAGGAGTACGAAGTGAACAATCGCAGCAGCCCCAACGAGACCGACCGCCACTACCGCGAATGCGACCCAGCGCCGACGTGATGCCTTCCGAGCGCCGCAACGGTGGCAGGTGACGGGATCAGAAGCCCTTGCCATCCCCATCATCGAGCCAGTCCCCCTGCGGCGTCCTCGATGCCCTCTCCGCCCTCACAGGGCTCACGCCCCGTAAACGAACCTCAAGTGCTGGTGGCGACCGTTCTTGTTCCGAGTGCAGGACGCCTTAGATGTCTCCGGCCCAATCTGGTCGTCGTCGCACTTCCAATCGCCTGTGTTGCGACCGTGCGTGTGGTTCTTCGCGACCTCACGAGCGGTCGAACAGGCAACGCGGTACGCCTCAAGGTTGTACCAGCCGTAGCCCCGCGTGTTCTGATCCCCGCAGTGGCGCGGAAACCCATGGGCTGCGGCACTCGACGGGACGACTAGTGCCAACACCGCGAGAACGCCTGCTGCTAGTCCTGTCAACTTCTTCATCGGATCCTTTCGTTAAAGGCGTCGGCGATGCGCGGGGCTACTTTGGTGCGGCGGCCCGCGTCGCGAACCCTATATGGATTCGTCCAGTCGAGGCCGCGCACCGTGGCCCCTCTCTGAGTGCCGAGGATCCAAAGGGACCCGCTTGGAACCCGCGAGTGGAGTCCCGTGGAAGCGGTGCGTCATCCCCTGCTTTCGACCTACGGGATCACGCGGGTCTTTAGGTTTGCCATGGACCATTCCCGAATCGGTACCAGACCGTCCCGAGGTTCCCATCTCGGAAGCCGATTTGTCCCTTCTCGAAGTTCTGCTTCACAAAAGGACCTTCGCGGTACTGACCGCCAAGCGGACCGCCCATGGTGTTGACGTGGCCCAACTGCTCCCACTTTCGAAAGATCGCGCCGGTGATCAAGTGAGGTTTTTGCGAGCAGCTGTTCCCCAGAAACTCTGAGCGTGGCGCCGTGAGAGTTGACCTGCCCCAGGAACCGCCGTCGAACAGTTGGTAGAAGCGCCAACTCGTGCCTGCAAAGCCGGTGACATTGATACGCATCGCAGTCGCTGGCCTACCAAGGTTGTAACCAGGACTGAAGTGCTGACGGATATGAGCTTGCTCACGCTTGTAGTACTCAATGAACCAGTACTTCTGATACAGGTTGAGACAGGTGTGATAGCCGTAGCCAATCCACCAGTTCTTTGAAATTACATGCTGGATCCAGTCGGCAAACGGATTGTTATGGAGGAAGTCACCTACACCCTCGGGGTAGCCAACACCTCCACGAAGTTCCGCGCGCATGGCCGGAAGGGGGGGCGGGTCAGATAGGGAGGTCGGCGCTCGGGTTATCTCGCCCGTCTTCCCTTCAAACCGCACGTCGTAAGACTCCAAGGCGCCTGATTCGATATCGCTGAAGCGGACCTGCACGGCACGTGGGACCTTCGTTTTCCGAGTGAGCGAGACTTCATGGGTCCCTGTTTCGCCACTGCCGCTCCCGCACTTCTGCCAAGAACGGCTGCCGAGCGAACGGACGCAGACCTTCCAGGCCACGGGCTCCAAGAGGTCGAAGTCAACTGTCGCGGTGCGTGCCCTACGGCTCACCGCTTCTAACTCCACCATGGCCCGTTCGCCCGCCAACGTGAACCCATCGTCGAAGGTGCCGCGCCACGCACACGGATCGGCGGCGATAGGCGCGGGGGCGTCGGCGTCGGTGGGCTCCTCTGTAGAGGTGGTCCCGTCCTCACCGAAGTCACTACCGCCCGGCTCCGCGATCGGAGTACCTGGATTCGGGCGCTCTTCCAGGAGTTCCGAGAGCGAATCTGGGAGGCAAGTGGTGTTGCTCTCCAGGGCGGAGACTTCATAGCAGCGCCATGAGTAAGCATCGTCAAGGTTCGCACTGCGGCCCACAGCCGCTGGATTGTCGTATTGCGAGCTGCACGCAGCGTCCATGTCGATCGAGTAAGACTGGCCGCCTGCGTCGCAATGCCAGTGGTACGCAGCGTAGGGCTCGGTTGGGGTGCCCTCAAGTACGACTCCTTCGTACCCCTGGTCTTGACAATACGCGTCAAGATCAACCCCGCCTAGATCGGTATCAGCAAAAGCAGGACTAGGAAGGCCGAGAGGGCCAATGAACACGC